>Ga0114951_10000106_pt1 | contig 113198 bp, 87 predicted proteins | sample AM7aDNAmetaG_FD_88677 | JGI IMG/M metagenome (GOLD analysis project Ga0114951, IMG submission 88677) | Freshwater microbial communities from Finland to study Microbial Dark Matter (Phase II) - AM7a DNA metaG | ecosystem: Environmental > Aquatic > Freshwater > Lake | place: Finland: Lake Alinen... | reverse complement strand
TGGTTTTTTTCGAGGTCCAATCGGTGACCCCTATATTATACCTCTAAGTTAATAAAACCTCCGAAACTATTACTATGTCAAAGAACGATTTTTATCTTATTTTTGTTAACTAAACGACATTGAATCGTAAATCGTAAATCGTCAATCGTCAATCGTCAATCGTCAATCGTAAATCGTCAATCGTAAATCGTCCAGGCGCAAGTTTTTTTTCCGTAACTTTGAACACTAAAGAAATCCGTTATGGCACATCATGCAGAAAACACCGAAGCACTCACCCATGAGCAACTGAAATTCAGGGAACATACCGAGCGTGCAGCCTCTTTTATCAAGATCGACCTGTTCAGGTCGGCACGGGAGGAATTTAAGGCAGCCCTGACGTACAAACCCGGGGACGAAGCATGTAACAGGCAGATCGACGAAATGAACGCCCACATTGCCCGTGACCGGAAAACAGTCCTTGTTGTTGCACCGCTTGTTATTATCCTGATTGTTGCAATTGCCTTGCTTGTCTAAGAGAAAATCATGAAGGAAAAACCGATCAAACAGCTAGCCATGCTGCGAAACGATCCATGGCTTGAACCCGCAGCACCCGATATCAATGCGCGGTATGAACGTTTCAGGGATACCCTCCAGGAAATCGAGGAAAATTGGGAAAGCCTTAATAAATTTGCCAACGCCTACCAGTTTTATGGTTTCCATTATGACCGTGCACTGAAAGGCTGGTACTACCGCGAATGGGCGCCAAAAGCACAGGATCTTTACCTCTTCGGCGACTTTAACGACTGGCAGCGCTATTCGCATCGTCTTACCCCAAACAAATATGGTCAATGGGAGATTTTCCTTCCCGATGAATTATATAAGGATCGGTTTGTCCATCAAAGTAAGGTAAAGGTCCTTGTTCATTCCGAATCGGGTTGGCATGAAAAGATCCCCGCCTACATCCACCGGGTTGTTCAGAATACGGACTCCGTTGATTTCAGCGGGCAGCACTGGGCCCCGCCCAGGGCGTTCGACTGGGACGGCGACCATTTCGACATCCGCAACCTGAACGAACTGCTTATTTACGAGTGCCACGTTGGCATGGCCCAGGAGCAGCTTTCGGTTGGGACCTTCGTTGAATTTGCCGACTATATTATCCCTTATATCAAGAATTCAGGATACAACACCATTCAGTTGATGGCCATAGCCGAACACCCTTACTATGGCTCGTTTGGCTATCATGTAACAAATTTCTTCGCCGTTTCATCCCGGTTCGGCACGCCCGAAGAACTCAAATACCTGATTAAGAAAGCGCACGAACAGGGGATCGCCGTGCTGATGGACCTGGTGCATTCCCATTCTGCAAAAAACACCATGGAAGGGTTAAACCAGTTCGATGGTTCCGACGACCAGTACTTTCATCCGGGCGACCGCGGGAATCATCCTCACTGGGATTCCAAATGTTTCAACTACGGCAAGCGTGAAGTGCTGCAGTTCCTGCTTTCAAACGTTAAATTCTGGCTTCGCGAGTTTCATTTTGACGGTTTCAGGTTCGACGGCATCACCTCCATGATGTATTTTGACCACGGGTACCGTGAAACCTGGGATCTCGACGGCTATTTCAAAGAGGGAGTTGAATGGGATGCGTTGACCTATTTACAGTTAGCCAACACCCTCATCCACAAAGTAAAACCGCATGCCGTGACGATTGCCGAAGATGTAAGCGGTATGCCCGGACTTTGCCGGCCGGTGCGCGAAGGCGGTATCGGCTTCGATTATCGTTTGGCCATGGCCATCCCCGATTACTGGATCAAGGTACTGAAGGAGAAAACAGACGAAGAGTGGAACATTCATGAGCTATGGTCGGTCATGACCAACCGTCTTCCTGATGTTAAAACAGTTGCCTATTGCGAGTCGCACGACCAGGCGCTCGTGGGCGACCAGACCATTGCCTTCAGGCTTATGCAAAGCGAGATCTATTTTAAGATGAACAAAAATGACGAAAGTCATGTCATCGATCGGGGGATAGCGTTGCATAAAATGATCAGGCTTATCACCATTGCCACCGGAGGGCAGGCCTACCTGAATTTTATCGGCAATGAATTCGGCCACCCCGACTGGGTTGATTTCCCCAGGGAAGGAAATAACTGGAGTTTCCAGCATGCCAGGCGTCAATGGTCGCTGTTGCAAAACCCTGACCTCAAATACCGGTTCCTCGCTTTATTTGATCGCGAGATGCTGGCACTGGTAACAAAATATCGCCTTTTCGACCAGGTTTTCGCCAACCAGCTGAACATGGACGAACAGAACCAGACCATCGTGTTCGAACGCCAGGGCCTGATCTTCGTATTCAATTTCCATGTCAGCAATGCCGTGCCCGATTATGAATTTGCTGTACCGCTGCCAGGTGATTACCATATTATCCTGAATACGGACCGCGCTGACCTTGGAGGACACGGCCGGATCAGCGAAGACCTTGTTTATACGACACGTTTCGACGCCGCCAATGAAACGCATCACCTCATGATCTATAACACGAACCGCACTGCCCAGGTATTTGAACGGGCGATCCAGCCTTGATTATTTTCGTATCTTTGCCCCATAATCCAGCGCTAAATTTATCCCGATATGAATTTCTGCATTCATAGTGCCAACTTCCGTAAATATAAAATGATGATGATCATTTTACCTGCCATCCTGCTCTTTTTTGCCAATGGTGGGAACGTTTCAGCAGCAACCGATACCACCTGGTCGGTCACGTTCCAGGTAAACATGAGCAAAGCGGTTAAAAACAACAAGTTCAACCCCGCAACCGATTACGTTTATGTAGGCCTTGACCATGGATTATCAACCATGAAACTGGTCGAAGGACCGGGCTATGTATATTCAGGTACACTCTACAATGCCCTGGATTCGGGATTGGTTTATCACTACAAATACAGGATCAACGACGGCAATTGGGAAGCGGTTACCCGGAGTTTCATCCCCCGGCCCGGGATGGTCACGCTTTCGGACTGGTGGAACAATGAACCGATCAATTACACCACGTTCATTGTAAACATGCAGTATGCAGTACAATACCTCCTTTTCAACCCCGCGGTCGATTCAGTTTGCGTTTCCGGTACCATGAACAACATGCAGGGCTCTCCCAAAATGAACAGGCTTGGCACCTCCTTCAATTATTACTACATCTACAGCCTCGAACCCGGCACCATCCAGGAGTTCAAATACCGCATCAACCAGGGCGACAGTTCCAAAGGTCAGTGCGAATTGCTTTACCAGCCAAACCGCATGATCCGCGTCCCCGACACACTGGCTTCGGTTTCAAGCGATTTTAACAATTACAATCCGGCCAAACGCCCGATGACCTTTAATTGCAACATGGCCTACTACATCAAAACCCACCGTTTCAGCGTTACAGGCGATTATGTCGATGTTGCAGGCAATTTCAACCTGGGCGGGGCAAACGATGTACTGTTCAAACAGGATACCGACAGTATTTACACCATCCGGAAATTTATTGACACAACTTACTTTCATATGGGGCCGGTTACCTTCAAATTCAGGATCAACAGTAAATGGAGCAGCGCAGAAAGACAAGGAAAACCATATCGTACCTATGCCCTCCATGATACAGTCAACCAGAATCCCAACCATTACAGCTGTTATTTCAACGACATGGATCCAGCTGTAGCAACGCCTCCATGGGCTTATAACCTGGGTATCCAGGGACACCTGGTCCATAATGATATTGTGAATGGTTATTACTCGTATGAGGATGTAAATGGAATCCGTGAAGACAGCACGACCTACCGGTGGCTCCGCAGCGCTGATTCGCTGGGGACCAGTGCGGTGGCCATCGATTCGATGTGGAAGATAACCTACACGGTCGACACCCTGGACATTGGCAAATGGCTGGTTTTCGAAGTAACTCCCAGGGCTGCCCGGGGTGATTCGGCCACCGGGAAACCCGTGCGTGTTGTTTCCGTTACAAAGGTTGGCGGTGTTGGCATCGAGGAAAATTCAGGGCTTATCACGAAAGTTTACCCCAACCCGGTAACGAATAACCTGACCGTCGAAGCAAAAAAAGAACTTATTCATATCCAGGTCATCGACTTTGCAGGAAAAACAGTGCTGGATGCAGGTGGTTTGCATACGCGCGCCATCCGCCTGCAAATGACGCAGTTACCCCGGGGAATTTACCTCATGAAAGCAACAGCCGGATCAGGGGAAACGGGCGTGGCAGAGATTATCAAAAACTGAGTTACGGATTTTACGGTAGCAACTATTTCTCAGAGATTGGGAGAAGTGGGATTTATATAGGTGTCAGTGCCCGAACCGTCGTCCTTTTTCAGCAGGAAATCAAGATTTTCTCCTGCCTGGTATTCCTGGGGTTCCATGCCAAAACGAAAAATCCTGAGTGTGCGGTCGCCCACAAGGTTCATGGTATCTCCTGATACCTGGAGCAGGCAACCTTCACGCAAACCTACCACGGTTGCGTCGCGGTTCACCGAAAGAAATTCGACAATGCGCTGTTCACGGGTTTCTCCCGCGTGACCGGCAGGGTTTACATCCAGGTAGTGCGGATTGATCTGGAAAGGTACCAGTTTCAGACAATTGAATGACGGAGGTTCGCAAATGGGCATGTCATTGGTGGTCTTCATCGTAGGACATGCCACATTGGCTCCTGCACTCCAGCCGATAAAGGGAATTCCGCGCAATACTTTCCTGCGGATCGCTTCCATCATGCCATATTCCTGCATCATCAGCGCCAGGTGAAAAGTATTTCCTCCGCCGATCACGATGGATTCAGCTTCATTCACGGCAACAACAGGATTTGGTTCGCGATGGATGGAATGCAGGCTGAAACCCATCTCCCTGAATATTTTCTTTACCCGGTCTTCATACAGATCGAATGATTTTTCAACACCCGAAGAGGTAAGGTTTACCCCTGCATAGGGGATGAACAGTACTTTCCGAACGCCAAAACCGGATAAAAAATCCTTCATATAGGTTCGCGGCCAGGTAAGATATTCCTCCCCGGCATTGGTAGAATTGCTGATCAGCAAAAGATTTCGTATCATAGTGGTGATTTGGGCTATAAAAGTAATAGAAAGTTCTTATTTTTGAACATTGAAAATGATAAAATTCTACAATCTGATGAAGGAAAAACGTGCATTGAACTTTTGGCAAATCTGGAACATGAGTTTCGGGTTCCTCGGGATCCAGTTTGGATGGGGATTGCAGATGGCCAACATGAGCGCCATCTATTCATATCTCGGCGCCTTACCCAGCCAGATCGCCCTGCTCTGGTTGGCAGCACCGGTCACCGGGGTGATCATCCAGCCGCTCATCGGGCAGGCCAGCGATCGTACCTGGACAAGGCTTGGCCGGCGCCGGCCCTATATCCTGGCAGGTGCCATCCTGGCTTCTCTCGCCCTGATCCTCATGCCAAATTCTCCTACCTTCTGGATTGCCGCAGGGCTTCTCTGGGTGCTCGATGGCACAATCAATGCCAGTATGCAGCCTTTCAGGGCCATGGTGGCCGACAACCTGCCGGAAGAACAAAATTCACAGGGATTTGCCATCCAGTCGCTGTTTATTGGTCTGGGGGGTACCATCGCCTCCGCGCTTCCATGGATGATGACCAATTGGTTCGGCATCGCCCGGGATACCGCCGGACAAGGCCATATTCCCACCTCCGTCACCTTATCGTTCTACATCGGTGCGTTTGCCTTCATCAGCGCAGTGTTATGGACCGTGTTTACCACCAAAGAGCTGCCCCCCGATGAGCAGGAACTAGCCGCGCTTCGATCCCGCAAGTTCGACTGGACCCTTGGCATGGGAGAAATCGTGCGGCTCCTTGGCCACCTTCCCAGGCGTATGTGGGAACTGGGGCTTGTCCAATTCTTCACATGGATCGGCATGTTCTGTTTGTGGGTCTATTTTTCACCCACGATATCAGGCCAGGTGTTCCATGCGCATGAAGGAACGACCGAAATGGAATCTTCCGGCGCCTGGGCAGGGTTCTGCTTTGCCATGTACAATGCAGTGTGCTTCTTATTTTCCTTTGTCCTGTTGCGGGTCACGAAATATACCGGCCCCAAAATGATGCACGCAGTTTGCCTGGCCATAGGTGCAGTGGGACTGCTGAGCATCCCCTTTATCACCGACAAGTACATCCTTCTTTTTTCCATGGCCTGCATCGGCATCGCCTGGTCGAGCATCCTCTCCATGCCCTATGCCATGCTCACCCCTGCCTTGCCACCAGATAAACTGGGCGTTATGATGGGTATCTTCAACCTGTTCATTGTCGTACCGCAGGTTATTGCTTCAAGCATGCTTGGCTATATCATCGGCATGTTCTTTGGCGGCAACCCCATGAGCGCGATGTTCATCGGCGGTATATCCTTTGCCATTGCCGCCATAACCACGATGCTTGTCGTAACCTACAAAAAGAACAATACACTCCGGCCTGCCTGATCAGCTTCATGGCTGCCGGCGTAACAAATATTCACTTTATTCAAATATTTCAATTCTCATCAACCTTTAATTCTTCTACGAACATGACGAATGAACGTGCATCCGGAATTTTACTGCATCCCACATCCTTACCTGGAAAATATGGAATCGGATCCCTTGGGAAAGCAGCTTGTGAATTTATTGACTTCCTGGTCAGGGCAAAACAGCAATTCTGGCAAATGATGCCATTGGGGCCGACCGGATACGCCGATTCGCCCTACCAGTGTTTTTCATCCCATGCCGGGAACCCGAACCTGATCGACCTTGATATCCTGGTCAAATCGCGGCTTCTCCAGGCCGACGATCTGGAGGACTATCCCCATTTTTCAAATAAAAAGGTTGAATATGAAGGCATTCAGCAAACCAGGCTGCCGCTGCTGAGAAAGGCGTTTCATACGTTTATGACCTATGCCGACAGCACCGAAAAACTTGCCTACCGTAACTTCCTCAAAGAACAGTCGAAGTGGATCAATGACTATGCACTTTTCATGGCAATCAAGGCAAACCGCAACCAAAACCCCTGGTACCAGTGGGAAAATCCGTTAAAAAAACGCGAACCTGAAGCGATCAATGCCATCCAGGCATTGCTCCATGAGGAGGTCGACTTTCACAAATTCCTGCAGTTTTTATTCTTTAAACAATGGATCGCAGTTAAGGAATATGCCTTTAACCATAAGATCAGGATCATCGGCGACATCCCGTTATATGTGGCACTCGACAGTGCTGATGCCTGGGCAAATCCTGAAATTTTCGAATTTGATGAAAATCTGGATCCCATCCGGGTAGGTGGCGTTCCTCCCGATTATTTCAGCGAAACCGGTCAGTTGTGGGGAAACCCGCTCTTCCGCTGGGATGTGCTGAAAGAACAGGGATACCGCTGGTGGATCGATCGCATTAAAACCAACCTCTTCCTCTATGACATCATCCGAATCGACCATTTTCGCGGGTTTGCCGCCTACTGGGCTGTACCCTATGGCGAAAAAACCGCCATCAACGGTCAGTGGATCACATGCCCGGGCAAGGAGTTCTTTGATGCAATGCGCATGGAATTCGGGGATTTGCCTATTATCGCTGAAGACCTGGGGGTGATTACCCCCGATGTGGAAGAACTGCGCGATGGGTTTGGCCTCCCCGGGATGAAGATCCTGCAGTTTGCCTTCGATTCGTCGGAAGCAAACGACTATATCCCGTATAATTATCCCAAGAATTGCATCGTATACACCGGAACGCACGACAACGATACTGTGGTTGGCTGGTTCGACAACGCCAGCCCAAACGATCGTGCCTATGTTTTGGATTACCTGAATACCAACGATTACGAAATTCACTGGTCATTCATCCGGCTGGCATGGGCGTCGGTTGCCAATACCGCCATCGTACCCATGCAGGACCTGCTCGGGCTGAACACATCGGCACGCATGAACCTCCCCGGAACAACCCAGAACAACTGGCAATGGCGCGTCAACGCCGACGCCTGCACCCCTGAGCTGGCTGGGAAACTCGCACACTTAACCGTGCTCTATGGAAGAACAAAAAAAATTAAAAATTAAAAATTAAAAATTAAAAATTTGGCGCTTTGATGAAGGGGGAAAACCTTATACAGAGTAAGTCTTATGAGTTTGCGCTAAGGATTATAAAACTTTACAGGTTTTTGACTGAGAAGAAAAAGGAGTTTGTTCTTTCCAAACAAATCCTTAAAAGTGGCACTTCCATCGGGGCTAATGTTGAAGAGGCTTGTGGGGCGCAGTCAAGACGGGACTTTATAAATAAAATTGCCATCGCCTATAAAGAGGCAAGAGAAACTCATTATTGGCTGAGGCTTTTAAGAGATTCAAAATTTATTACCGAAAAACAATCTTCCTTGATTTTAAAAGATGTGGAAGAATTAATAAAAATTCTTGCAAGTATCCAAATCACCACAAAATCAAAAGTGTCTGATTAATTTTTAATTTTTAATTTTTAATTTTTAATTCGCCCATGCACCGCTTAACCCTCATAATCTTTCTTCTCTGTCCGCTAACACTACTTTCACAGGAGGTGACCCTCACCAGGATTGATCCTCCTTCGTGGTGGGTCGGTTTTAAGAACACCGAGCTGCAACTCCTTGTTTACGGGAAAAACATTGCAAATTCGCGTATTTCGGTCGATTATCCAGGCTTTGCGATCAAAAAGATCAGCAAGGTGGCGAATCCCAACTACCTGTTCCTTGACATGACCATCAATGCCGCCGCAAGGCCGGGAATTGCCACCATCCTTTTCCGCGCTAAAGATAAAGTCGTAGGCAAGTACCTTTATGAATTGCGGGCCAGGAAGAAGGGTTCGGCCGAGCGAAAGGGATTTTCATCCTCCGATGTGATCTACCTCATCATGCCCGATCGATTTTCCAACGAAGATCCATCGAATGATGATGTAGCCGGGATGACGGAACCCATGAACCGTGCCAATCCTGACGGGCGCCATGGCGGCGACCTGAAAGGGATTACCGGCCATATCGACTATGTAAAGGACCTGGGGGTGACAACGGTGTGGATCACACCATTGCTTGAAAACAACCAGGCAAAATATTCCTATCACGGCTATTCCATCACCGATTATTACAAGATCGACCCCAGGTTCGGCACCAACGATGATTACCTGAAACTTGGAGACGCGATCCACCAGCGGGGCATGAAACTGGTGATGGACATGGTTTTCAACCATTGCGGCAGCGAAAACTGGTGGATGAAGGACCTCCCCTCGCCCGACTGGGTAAACGAATGGCCGGAATTTACCCGGACCAATTACCGTGCCGGGACTTCAACCGATCCCTATGCTTCGGCCGCCGACAGCAACCTGTTCGTGCGCGGCTGGTTCGACACCACCATGCCCGACCTGAACCAGCACAATCCATTTGTGAAAAACTACCTGATCCAGAACAGCATCTGGTGGATCGAATATGCCGGGCTTGATGGCATCCGGCAGGATACCCATCCCTATTCATTCAAGGAGATGACGGCAGAATGGGGCAAACGTATCGCGGAGGAATACCCGGCATTTAACATGGTTGGAGAATGCTGGATGGGTTACCCTGCTTCGGTTGCCTACTGGCAAAAAGATGCCCTGAATAAAGATCATTACAATTCATGGCTGCCTTCGGTATTCGACTTCCCCATGTACGACGCGCTCAACAAGGCGTTTAACGAAACGGAGTCCTGGAATACCGGGATCCTCCGGCTGTATGATGTCCTTTCACAGGATTTCTCCTATGCCAACCCGTCGAACCTCGTGGTTTTCGCCGAAAACCACGATGTAACCAGGTATCTCGACACACAAAAGGATGATGTGCGGAAACTCAAAATGGCCATGGCCTTCGTGCTCACGACACGCGGAATCCCGGAAATATATTATGGAACTGAGGTCCTGCTGGCTGGCGGCGCATATGACGGCGATGGGTTTAAACGCAGGGATTTCCCGGGCGGATGGGCAGGCGACACCCACGACGCCTTCACGCCGAAAGGCCGCACCGACAAGGAAAACGACATGTACAACTACATGCAAACCCTGCTTCACTGGCGAAAAACAAAGGAGGTGGTGCAATCAGGCAAATTCAGGCACTTCATTCCCCGTGATGGCATTTATACCTACTTCAGGTACAACGCAAAGGAGACCGTGATGGTGATCCTGAACAACAACGAAGAAGTCAAAACAGTCGAAACGAAGCGATACGATGAGTTCCTGAAAAAATTCAAATCCGGAACGGATGTAATCACCGGCGCAGCGGTCACCGATATCTCGCATATCGTCGTACCGGCCAAAACAGCGATGATCGTGGAGTTGAAATGACAAAACAACAAATCTAAAATCCAAAATCTAAAATCCAAAATCTAAAATCCAAAATCGTAAATCGTAAATCGTAAATCTAAAATCCGAAAGTCCATGTTGAAGATCCAGAAGAACCTCTCGAACCTTTTTTATATCATCCTCGGCCTGCCCAGTACTGCCATGGGATTTGCCCTGTCGATCCAGATCGCGGTGCTTAGCTGGATTCTCCGGACAAAATACAATCTGGAGATCGACCAGATCGGGATCGTTTGGGCAGCTGGGCCCATTGCAGGCATTCTGGGTCAACCCATCATCGGGCTGATCAGCGACAAGGCATGGTTTTGGGGTGGCCGCAGGAAACCTTTCATCATCATCGGGGGCATCCTGGCAGCCATGATGATTTTCGCGCTACCAAACATCGACAAAATATCCAATTTCTTCGGCATCGCCAGCGTTATGGCCGTTGCCGTAGCAGTAGCGCTTACGCTTGACCTTTCCATCAACATCAGTTTCAACCCAACCCGTTCGATCATCGCCGATGTTACGCCCGACGGACAGCCTCGTACAAAGGGTTATACCTGGATGCAATCCATCTCCAACCTGTTCGGAAGCGGTGCCTACCTGATGGGTGCCCTGATCGGGAATTACTTTCTCATTTATGCCGGTGTTATCATTGTCCTGATATTCTCTATCGGGCCGTTATTTCTGATCGAGGAACCCCGGTACCTACAGATGGAATCGGGGGAGATGAAAAAAGCAGGAAAAGGCCTTTCATTTGTGCGGTTCTTCAACTGGTTCAGCGCCAACCTCTCTTCATGGAGTGCCTTCCAGGATCTCCGGAAAAAATTCATGAATGGATTGAAAATTAACTTTTTAAATTACAACCAGCTCTACCGGATCTATGTGGCTCATGCCTTTTCCTGGCTGGGGATTCAGACCATGTTCGTTTATATGTTCGCCTTCCTTGAACAAAAACTCCCTGCCCTGCCCGACCTCTCGGTAGCTGACCGCAACCTGCGGCTCGGGCAGATGATCGGGTGGTCATTTTTTATCCTGAATGCCGTGGGTGCCATCTGGCCTGCCTTTATGCTGGAACCCCTGGCCAAAAAACTGGGACGCGTAAAGACGCATGCACTCATGGTAGCCATCATGTCGCTGGGTTATTTCGGGATCGTCCTGCTGGCTAAAAACGCCATCCTGCTCTATGCAATGATGTGCATCCTTACCCTTGGATGGGCCGCCGTTGTCAGCCTGCCCTTTGCCATTATGTCGGAAAAGGTGGACAAGCACCGCATGGGATTTTTCATGGGGATTTTCAACCTTTCGGTGGTATTGCCGCAACTCATCGCCAGTTCGGTGATCGGGACCGTCATTAAACATGCGGCCGACAAAGGCATTATTTTCCTGATCAGTGGAACGTCGCTTGCCGTGTCGGCAGCCCTGTGGTTATTCGTTTCCGATAAGAAGAAAGCATGACCGTCATAAAAAAACTGGCGTTAAGATCGTTTCTCATACTCACGGCCTGTTTCCTGGCGGTAATGATGCAAGGACAATCATTTGCCGACCTGATCTCCCGGCTGAATGCGCTTCCCGCGGCAAACCGCCAGGCTGTCGCCGACAGTTTTATGAATTCAGGGCACTCCATCCCGTTCATCGAAAATGACACCCTGGTCCACTTTGTATACAACGCCCCGGCGGTGGCCGTTTCGGTGGCAGGCGATGCAACAGGATGGAATCCTGACAAATACATGACCCATGTCAACGGGTGCAATTTTCATTATTACACCACAAGTTACGAGTCAGATGCAAGGCTCGATTACAAACTGGTAATCGATTCGGCAAACTGGATCCTTGATCCGAAAAACCCGAATACCTGTTTCGGAGGCTATGGGCAGAATTCGGAACTGAGAATGCCGGGATACACGGTTCCTCCCGAAATCAGCTATTACAGCACTCTCCAGCACGGAACACTAAGGGACACAACCTTTCACAGCGTCACACTTGGTAACAGCAGGCTGGTGAGGGTCTACCTTCCTCCCGGGTATCCTTCGGAAAGTACTTCCTACCCCGTCATCCTTTTTCACGACGGGATTGATTACATTAACCTGTGCAACACCCCCAATATCCTCGATTACCTGATTTCGCAGCACCTGATATCGCCGGTCATTGGCGTATTTGTTCCGCCCGTTGACCGGACAGCGGAATATGCCGGAGGAAAGATAGACCTGTTCACCAGCTTCATTGTGAACGAACTGATGCCCGTGATCGACACGAGGTACAAAACAAGCAGGGAACCCTCGAAAAGGGCTGTCGCCGGGGCATCCGATGGCGGCAACATATCGTTGTACATCGGAATGAAACACCCGGAACAATTCGGGAAAATATGTGCGCAGTCAAGCGATGTGCAAAGTGTGATCAGCTCGACATTTTCAACGGGACCAAAGTTGAACCTTTCGCTGTACATCGATATCGGCACTTACGATATCGGCGTGCTGATCCCCATGGTTCATGGTTTACGAGACATCCTGCAATCAAAAGGGTATGATTTTCAATACAGGGAATGGCATGAAGGCCATAGCTGGGGCAACTGGAAAGGACACCTGCGAATTCCGCTGATGCAGTTTTTTCCATATGCAAGCGGGCTCAACGAGACTCCGCCTGCCGACATCAGGCTGGGCCCGAACAAGCCCAACCCGTTCCGGGGTCAGACAACCATCCCGTTTTTCGCCCCGGCCGGCAGCGATATTGAACTGTCCCTGTTTGATATGAAGGGCGTGAAAATCGAAACGCTCTTCTCAGGGATCGTCAACAGTGAAGTTAATTCAATTAAGTACCGTCATCACAAACCTTCCGGCCAGTTCATAGTAACACTGTCGGAAGGCCGAACAACCAGGCGAAGCATCATTATCAATGCCTTATAACACTGACTGCTTTTAACAATGATCCGATGCAACCAAACGAATAAAAACCAGGAACAATGAAAATCAACCGACTTATCCTCATTTTATCAGCCGTGTCACTGACTTTGTGGAGTTGCACCTCCAACAACGACATCCCTGTTGCAAAAGAGCCGCAGATGGTCAAACTTTCGGCGCCGATCCGTATCAATGCCGACTCAACTGTTATTCAACTGTCTGATTATCTCCTCCGGCCGAAACAGATCGATTCCCTGAAGGCGGACAAGTCGCTCAGCATTGTCATTTCTGCCGATTCGGCGCAAATGGTCATCAAACCCCGAGAAAGGGATTTCCCAAAACTTTCGGTACTTGCGATATGGTCTAAAGGATTCTCCTATTCCCTGTTGCTTGAGAAATCAACGAAAATGAAGTACCGGTTTACTTTTAATCCCGGGAATAAGAAATACAAACATGTTCAGATCAAGGGACAGATGAATGAGTGGAATCCTTCGGCAGGCTACCTCTATGAAAAAGAGGGAAAATGGCACATCGATTTCCAGCTTTTTCCCGGGAAGTACCAATATAAACTCATTATTGACGGAAAAGAGAAGAACGATGCCGTTAACCCTGATTCGGTTTCTAACGGCAATGGCGGATATAATTCCCAATTAACCCTGGGAAACCTCAATGCTGCCGGTTTGCCAACATTGTACACGAAGAAGGCCGATGGCCGGAAACTCACGCTCGGTCTGAAAAACAAGGCCGATACGGTATTTGTGTTCTGGCAGAATTATTTACTTGCCCGAAAATTTTGGAAGAGTGATACTTCCGGGATTACCATCGAAATTCCGCGAAAGGCGAAGGAATCTTCAAGAAGCTTTATACGCGTTTACGCCGTAAACAGTGTCGGGATTTCAAACGAAGTTCTCGTCCCCGTGCAGGATGGCAAAGCACTGACCGATCCCAAAGAACTTACCCGGGCCGACCAGGAGGCGATGATCTTGTATTTTCTCATGGTCGACCGGTTTAAAAACGGCTTGCCCGCGAATGATGCTCCGCTGAAAGACAAGGATATCGACCCGAAGGTCAACTACATGGGGGGCGACTTGGCCGGGATTACCGCGAAAATCGAAGAAGGGTATTTTACAAAACTGGGAATCAATACCCTGTGGATCTCCCCGATCACCCAAAACCCGCGGGAGGGATATGTTGAATTCCCCGCTCCTCACCGCAAATTTTCGGGCTACCATGGCTATTGGCCCATCACCCTCACTACGGTTGATACGCGGTTCGGCACACCTGATGAACTGCACAAACTGGTTGAAACAGCTCACAACCAGGGCATTAACGTGATCCTCGATTTTGTTTCGCACCATGCCCATGAGTCCTATCCCGTTCTGAAACAGCATCCCGACTGGATCACTGCCGTCGATCTCCCCGGGAAACGTAAAAACATCCGCATGTTTGATGAGAACCGGCTTACCACCTGGTTTGACATCTTTCTGCCCACCTTTGACCTTACCCGGCCGGAAGTCGCCAACATGGTTTCCGACTCGGCTGCGTTCTGGATCAGGGAATACCATCTCGACGGGTTCCGTCATGATGCCGCCAAACACGTCCCTGAAAATTACTGGCGCATGCTTACCCAAAAGCTGACGCAACAGGTCGTGGTTCCCGAGAACCGCAATGTTTACCAGATCGGCGAGACCTTTGGCAGCCGTGAACTGATCGGGAGTTACATCAACCCCGGCATGCTGGATGCACAATTTGAATTCAACCTTTATTGGGATGCCAAGTCGGCTTTTATCAATGACAACAGCTCGTTCCGCGACCTGAACTATTCATTGCAGCAGAGCTTCAGCTATTTCGGCGAGCACAACCTGATGGGTAACATCACCGGCAACCAGGATATGGCCAGGTTCATTTCCTATGCAAGTGGTGCGCTCAGCCAGAATGAGGATGCAACGGCCGCAGGATGGAACCGCGATGTTGAGGTGAAGGATACAATAGGGTACAGGAAACTGGCGATGATGGAGGCGTTTAACATGACCATCCCTGGCATTCCCGTTATTTATTACGGCGATGAATATGGTTTGGCCGGCGCGGGGGATCCCGACAACCGCCGGATGATGAAGTTCGACAACCTGAACCTGAATGAGCAGCATCTCAAGCAGGTCACCGCGGAACTGGTGCATCTCCGTAAGGAAAATCTCGCTCTCGTTTACGGGGATTTCATTCCTGTGAAGACCAGCGAAAAAGTTTTTGTGTACCTCCGCTCCTACTTTGACAAAGTCGTGGTAGTCGTGTTCAACAAAGACAAATCGGCCAGGAAAATTGAATTTGAAATGCCTGAACGGTTCAAATCGTCGGTCCTGACAACACACTTTGGAAGTAAAATATCGGTGGATAAAGGCAAAGTGAGTTTGAGCCTGGAGGGAAATTCATTCGAGATCATAAAGAACTAACTATTTGCATGTATCAAGGGATTATAAAAACCATTAAAACCTAAACGTATGTACAAACTATCATTTATCGCAGTGGCGCTGCTTGTTGCGGTTACCGGCTGCAAACCCAAACCGGCAACCGTAAATGTACCGGTTGAGCATGTAGACTGGAGCCGAAGGGCCACCATCTACGAGGTCAATATCAGGCAATACACCCCGCAGGGCACCTTCAAGGCATTTGAACAGGAACTGCCACGCCTGCAAAAAATGGGCGTCGACATCCTCTGGCTGATGCCAATCAACCCGTTGGGACAGAAAAACCGTAAGGGAACGCTGGGCAGCTACTATTCCGTTCGTGATTATCTTGCTGTGAACCCTGAGTACGGAACGAAGCAGGATTTAACCGATTTGGTTAAAAAAGCACATGAGCTGGGGATGAAAGTGATCGTTGACTGGGTCGCCAACCACACGTCATGGGACAACCCGCTAATCACACAGCACCCCGACTGGTATAAGAAGGATGCTGCCGGGAACATCATCCCCCCGGTTAAGGATTGGACCGATGTGGCCGGCCTGGATTACAGCAAGCCTGGTTTGAGCAAATACATGACCGATGCCCTCGCCTACTGGATCAAAGAGGCCGACATCGACGGATACCGGTGCGATGTTGCCGGGATGGTGCCGGTTACCTTCTGGCATGATGCCATTCCTGAGCTTAAGAAGATCAAGCCGGTTTTCATGCTGGCAGAGGATGAATCTCCCAAGATGCACGACACCGGCTATTTTGATGCAACCTATTCGTGGGAAGTCTATCACATGATGAATGAGATTTACAAAGGGCATAAAACTGCGGATAAGTTTGATTCCCTGCTGGCCGACGAAGCAAAGCGCTTTCCCAAAGATGCGTACCGTATGAGGTTCACCACCAACCATGACGAGAATTCCTGGAATGGCACAGAATATGAACGACTTGGCGCCGGGGTGAAAGCCTTTACTGTATTAACATTTACCCTCCCCGGTATTCCTCTGATCTACAGCGGGCAGGAATCTGCACTGTCTAAACGGTTGCGTTTTTTCGACAAGGACACCATTCCCTGGCACGACTACCCAATGGAATCATTCTTCTCCACCCTTACGCAACTTAAGAATAAAAACAAGCTGATCGCAGCCGGGGAAATGGGCGGTGAATTTGTTAAAATCTCAACCTCCAACGATAAAGCTGTTTACGCTTTCCTGCGGAAGAAACCCCACAGGCAGTTATTTGTTTTGCTTAACCTGTCTCAAACCGAACAAACAGTAAAGTTAGCAGGCAACGCTTTTGAAGGCCACTACAGGGAGGTTTTTACGGGACACCCCAAAGATTGGGCGGCAAATGCCAGCGTCAAACTGGCTCCCTGGGAATACTTCGTGTTCGAAACGGAATAGGACACTTTTCATTAAATAAAAGGCTGTCTCAAAAAAAAGGACAGCTTTTTTTTTGATCAATATTCGATTATTCATTTGATTAAAAAATCAAATTGGGGCTGGCAACAAGCACTGGCAAAGCATTGATTCTATTGCCCGGGGCAATACTTCAGCACTCTGGCACAGCATAAATTCCATTGCCCGGGGCTTCAGCCCCGGGATGGTGCTGGCAACCCACCTAGGGGCTTTAGCCCCATTGTCGTCCCCGGTGCAACGACAAAAAAATGGGGCTAAAGCCCATATTTCCATTAATTCTCCTAAACCCCGGGCAAAAGCCCGGGGCAATAGATGCGGGACGACTCAGGCACTTTAGAAAAATTCATGCGGGTAAAAGCCCTGGGCAATAGATTCGGAGCGAATCCGGCCTTATAAGCAAATTCGTGCAGGTGAAACACAGGGAAATTCACTAATAAAAAAAGCGGGCATCCTTTTGGGATGCCCGCCTTATTTTTAGATGCCTTCCTGTTAGTTCTTCACAAGTTTATACTTGTAAACAGGATTGCTCAGATTAAGCGTAACAGTATAGGTTCCTGCAGCAGCAACAGCGATATTTGCTCCGCCGTACTCCAGTGTGCCATTAGCGCCGTCATCGCCGAAATTAATATCCCATGCGCCATTGGCACGGAATTTCAATCCTGCAGCGGTTAAGGCAACGGTGGCAGTCCATACTTTATTGGCAGCATCATAGGTCATCGGCGTGTCGGTATTCCATCCACCCGGTGTTGCATCGCCGATAAGCGCCCATGTCGTTTTAACCGCAGTATAGGTAAGGCCCGGCAGGTCGACATTCAGCTTATAGTAACCGGCTTCGGCTTCCTTGATATTGTCGCCGCCTGAGTCAAGGGTTCCATTGGCACCTGTATCTCCCCAGTTGTTATCCCAACTTGGGCCTTTGGTGAATTTAAACTCGACATTGGCAATCGGAAAATTAATGTACCCTTCATATTTCCCGTTTGATTTCACCGATGCAACCACGTAGTTCGAATCGGCAGGAGTCCAGGCGTTGGGTGTTTGATAATTGCCGGGAACCTGTAATAACGGATACACGATTGGCACATAATACGGGGTGATGGTCTGCGCAACGACAGCTGAATAAACCGGCTTGATCGAATCAAGAAGCACACCTTCTTTGTCCTTGACAACGGTCTTCACCCTGAATTCCATGTGGAGCGCTTCGGTGATCTTCGGATCAAACAAAAGCACGAGCAGTTTTGAATTCAGGTCGCCTGTAATAACTGTCACAGTTCCAAGGGTGTTTACAACGCCAAGATCGGATGGATCAGCAAAATTATTTCCCGATTTATCCATCTGGAGCGTATACGTTGGTATGATCTGGGCACCGTAATCAGCTGAAGTCCATGTGAAGGTCAGCGGAGTGGCAGCATTGGCTTCCAGGAAAACCACCGCGGACCCACCGGGAACCGTAAGCGCCGGGGCGCCGGGGGTGGAACTCAGTACGGCCTTTGTTTCATCCTTTTTACAAGAGATCATGCTGAACAAACCAATGGCCAGTATTAATATTGATAGTTTTTTCATAGTATATTGGTTTTAACAGATTAATATTTGGGGTTTTGATGCAGGTTCGGATTGGCCGTAACATCAGATGCAGGGATGGGGAAGATGTTATACATTGCATCAACAGCCTGACCTTCTTTTGAGCCACCTTTCCAGGGCCATACATAGGTTCCTGTGGAAAACGATCCAAAGCGGATAAGGTCAGTACGACGGTATCCTTCCCAGTACAATTCACGGGCTCTTTCATTCAGGATGAAGGCAAGATCGAGTTGGCCATCAGTGATGTTCCCGGCAGGATCCTGATAAGCACGGGTACGGACAAGGTTTACATAACTCAGCGCTGTTGCACGGTCACCACCGCCACCGCCTCTGAGAACTGCTTCCGCGTACATCAGGTAAACATCAGCAAGGCGCATCATCGGAAAATCGGTATCCGGGTAGGTCGAATTGCTGCCCGGTGTGCCATCGCTCTTCATGTTGGTGAATTTAGTAACTGCATAACCATCGGTAAAAATGGCAATGTCGTTAATTTCAAGCGATTGTCCGGTAGTGTAGAACATAGCACGGTGGTCGAACGCTGATTTAACGATGGTATAGGTGTAATCAGGTGTACCGAGCTTCATAGTAATAGTATATGTACCTGCTGAAGGAATAGCAATGTTGGCTCCTCCATTTGAAAGAATGCCACCGGCGCCGCCATAGTTAATATCCCAACCAGCGTTGGCACGGAACTTAACTTCTCCTGCAGTGAGGTCGGCCACCACGGTCCAAACATCATTGGTAGCATCATAGGTCATGGGCGTATCCGTTGCCCATGCTCCTGCTGTTGCAGAACCAATCAGTCCCCAGGTTGTTGCAACAACACTGTAGGTAAGGGCAGCTGTGTCAACATTGATTTTATAATAACCAGCATCAACAACAGAGAGGTTGGCACCGCCATGTGAAAGGACTCCGGCTGCACCACCCCAGTTGACGTTCCAGTTCTGACCGGCTGTAAATTTGAACTGTGCGCCGGCCGGCAGGTTAAGATATCCTTCATATTTTGAGTTGCTGCCTGTTGATCCGATCACGGTTTTGGTATTGGTGGGATCCCATGCATTGGGAGACTGATAGCTTCCCGGGCAATAAAGTACAGGGTATGTTGCAGCGTTCTTTGGTGCTTTAGGCGATGACCAGGGCATGTCGCCTGATCCGAATTTCCCAACCAGCGCGCTGGTGGTGCGGGTACCGCCCCATCCGCCGGCAATACCATAATCGCCGGGAACCATGCTGCCGCCAACGGCTGCATGAATGATGAAGGTCGTTCCTCCCCATGTCTGCGATTTCGATCCATCAAAGGTGATCATGAAGATCCCTTCCTTGGTAGTGTTGTTATCGGCCATGAAGAGGGTCTTGTAATCAGCATCCAGCTGGTAGCCGTCGTTGATAACCTTGTTGCAATAGGTTACGCATTCGGTATTTTTGGCTGTACCTGCATAGACTTCAGCATTCAGGTAGATTTTAGCAAGCAGCGTCTGAACGGCTGCCTGTCCGGCACGTCCGTATTCAACACCTTTTACCGTAGTCATCAGGGGTTCGATGGCGAGAAGTTCGCCTTCAACATATTTGAAGAGGTTTGCGCGGGTAATCTGCTGCGGGAAGAATTTTCCGACAGGATCATTCTCGGTAACAAAAGGAACGTTGCCAAAGAGGTCCATTGCGTGGGAATAACTGAGTGCCCTGAGGAACCGGGCTTCGTTGCGGTATTGTGCAACCTCGGTCGCATTTGCTCCGGAAATGCCGCGTTCGGCAAGTTTTGCATCGGTTGATTCCCTGATGAATTCATTGCAGAGACATACCTGGTAAAAAATACGGTAGTACATGGCCGCAATAAAGACATCACTGGATCCCCAGTTCTGACCGTGGAAATTTTTAACGGTCTGGTCATTCCAGCCAATAACGGCTTCGTCGGTAGTCAGTTCCTGGTGATACCAGTAACCACGCATATATTCACCAAATCCTTCATCAATTCCCTTGATGTCAGGCATCCCCGAAGGGCCCTGCTGGCCCGACATGGAAAGACCGGCGTAACATTTAGCAAGAACCTGCTTGTAATTCGTAAAGGTCTTGTAAACATTGGCAGAGTTCATGTCGTTAGGATTGATCGGCTGAGTATCCAGATCCTTGACACAAGAAGCGAAAAACATGGTCAATGCCACAACCATGAATGTTATCTTGAATATTCGTTTCATTTTTATATAAATTTTAAAGGTTACAGTGAAAGGTTTACACCCAGAACAAATACCCGTGAACGAGGATACACGTTGTTGTCGATACCCAGGTTGACCTCAGGATCAAGACCTTTGTAGTTGGTGATTGTGAATACGTTGTTAACCGTGAAAGAGATACGGAAATTGCTGGTATTCTTGATCAGATGACCAAAATCGTAGGCGAGTGTCAGGTAGTCCAGTTTGAAATAAGATGCATTCTGAATATAATAATCTGACAGATATTGCTGGATTTTAAAGTTTACATCGGTAACATCTGAGGTGATGTTGCCAAGATAAGGGCCTTCAGAGCGGTAAAGGTTTGAATAAACTCCCCTGTTCGCAGATCCGTTGTTATACATGTAGTTGCCAACGGCAGCGTGTCCGGCTGCGGACAAGGTGACCTGTTTGTAACTTACTGTTGTGTAAACGCCATAAGTTGAAGTAGGGTTCGGGCTCTTATAGTGATAACGGTCAGCATCCGTGATTTTGCCATCATGGTTGCGGTCAACGTATAACCCTTCGATCGGTTTGCCGTTCTTATCATATACCTGCTGGTATACGAAGAAGGAGTTTGTCGGATATCCCACACTGTGTATCTGGACTGTATTGCCAACGCCGCCGGCGATTCCACCGGTAAAAACACCCAGGTAAGTCGGGTCGTCAATGGCGGTGAGTTTCGTGATATTGTTTTTGTTGAATGCAGCATTCACGCCAAGATCCCATTTCCAGTCTTTGGTAACGATTGGTTTGCCGCTGAGTGCAAATTCAAAACCTTTGTTCTCCATGTCACCGATGTTGGTGATGATGTAGTTCGACAGGTTGGTACCTGCGGGCACCTGAATTTCGTTGATCAGATCTTTTGTTTTACGCAGATAATAATCAACTGATCCTGTGATCCTGTCCTTCAGGAAACCAAAATCGATACCCACGTTGGTGGTGGTCGTGGTTTCCCACTTGATGCCGGCATCATATCCGTTCGGGCGAAGTGTCCTTACCCAAACGTTACCGAACTGGTACTGTGAATATTTATCACCCAGGGTATAGATAGGCAGGTAAGGATACCAGTTCGACATGATGTCCTGCTGACCGGTAACACCCCAGCTCAACCTGAGTTTCAACTGTGAAATGACTTTTGAATTCCTGAGGAACGCTTCGTCGTTGATTTTCCATGCAAAAGCGGCTGACGGGAAGAGACCCCAGCGGGTGTTTTTCGAAAACTTTGAAGAACCGTCATCACGCAGGGTGAAAGTAAGCAGGTACCTGCCGGCAAGCGTGTAATTGAAACGTCCGTAGAACGACACGAGATAATATTCCTGTTTTGCATAAATATTGTTCGCATGCACTGAATCGTGGGGAACATTGTTGTTGTAACTGTTGTTTTCAACATAGAAATGCTGCCATGAATATCCACCCATCACATCAAATTTACTCTTGATGCTCTTGACATCCTTTACATAATTAAGGTAAAAGTCGAGCAGGCTGTTCTTTTTGGTTTGATCATACTTATTGTCGAGACCATGATCCAGCCAGTTGCCGGTATAGGTGGTAGGCACCTGGATCGTTCCATTGGCCTTGGTATAATCGAGACCAAGGTTGAGATTAGCACGCAGGTCGGGTAAGAAGTGGAGTTTGTAATCAAACTGAGCATTTCCGAGAAAACGGTTCACCGTTGATTTGTCCTGCCTGAGTTCAAGCTGGGCAACAGGGTTTGACGGGGCCTGGTTAACCGGGAGGGTATCGCCCGGATGCTGAACCCACGCCCAGTATCCACCGAAGCGGTTATTGGCTGTTACCGGTTTGGTCGGGTCAAAATTAATGGCATTCCCGATGGCGCCCTGGTCGGCGAAGCGGTTTGATTCATGCATGTATTTTCCATTCAGGGTGACTTTCAGGAAATTCTTAAAGAATGACGGGGTCAGGTTGAGACCTGCAGAAACCCGTTGCATGTTATCCGTCTTGAGCGTGCCATCCTGGTATGTATAACCAAGAGAAGCGCGGTAGGGCATTGTACTTACTGCGCCGGTGAAAGCCAGGTTATGATCGGTGCTGATGGCTGAACGGTAAATCTCTTTCTGCCAGTCAGTTGAAGTAGTGCTGTTGGTGTCGAGCAGTCCGAGAACATCAGCACGGCCCGGATATTTCTGTTTTACCAATGCCCGGAACTCATCACCGGTGAGTACACTGATAGTTTTGGGAACCGTTGAAATGGAAACATTTCCTGAATATTCAACACCAAATTTCTTGCCACCTGCAGTGCCTTTTTTCGTTGTGATGATGATAACCCCGTTGGAAGCGCGTGAACCGTAAATGGCAGTTGCCGAAGCATCTTTCAGAACCACGTAAGTCGCGATGTCATCAGGATTAAGCATACTCAGGGATCCACGGGCACCGGATGTTCCGGCATTGTCGATGGGCACCCCGTCAATTACAACGAGAGGATCATTGGAAGCGTTGATGGAAGAACCGCCCCTGATACGAATTACAGCATCGCCGCCCGGTGTTCCCCCGAGGGTTGTAACCTGTACGCCGGGGATCTTCCCGATAATGGCCTGCTGAGGCGATGAAATAGCACCCTGGTTGAAATCTTTTTCTCCAAGAGTCGCTACCGAACCTGTGGCATCCTGTCTTTTAACAGTACCGTAACCAATGACCACCAATTCGTTAAGACTTTTTACTCCGGTTGCCAGAGATACATTAACTGTTGATTGACCTGCAAATGTAACCTCCTTGGTTTCATAACCCACATAGGAAAAAACCAGAACAGCGCCCTGCTTTACCTTCAGTGAATATTTACCATCAATATCCGTGACAGCCCCGATGGTTGTACCTTTTACAACTACCGTAACCCCGGGTATTGAACTTCCGTCTGATGCATCTGTTACAACCCCTGTTAATGCAACCTCCTGTGCATAACCTACCGATGCTGCTGCAAGGGCGAGGAAGATAACCAGATAACGCAACCATAGTACACGTTTCTTCATAATTTTGATTTTAAATAGTTTAACATTCAGTTGACTGATCTTAAGCTTGTTATTAGTTTATAGTGAATTCAAGGTGCCAAATTAACAATAATTTAACAACGATGTTCCAATTCAGGTAAAAAAAGTGTTAAATGTTTCAATTGTTACAGCACGTTACGGGGCATTTCCAAAGCTCAAAAAAAAACAGACCGGCATCCTGACAATAGCCATGGAACAGTCAATCAGTGATTTTATTGCCTGATTAACATACATGAATCTGCATATATTCCGCCAACTTAGATTCATTCTAAATTTCTTGGTAATTCCATTCAATTTCAAAAAGAATATCCATAAATATACCCGATAAAATCAGCAGCGGAAAATCCTTTTTCACCCGACAATTCCATGATTATTTTTACCGCCTGAAAACAACGGCCTAATTATTAAAAAGAAAGAAATAAAATGGTTCTTCCAGACACAAACGTTCAAAATTCAAAATTCGATATCCGATATTCATCCGGTTCTTCACATGAAGCAAAAAAAAATACAATTTATCAAATTCACTTGTAAATTTGCCGTCAATAACCCAATGATGTGCCAAAGGCGTCAACCCATTTTACCATTTTACCATCTTACCATGTTACCTTGTTACCTTGTTACCTTGTTACCTTGTCACCTTGTCACCTTGTCACCTTGTTACCTTGTTACCTTGTTACCATTTCAACATCCCCCCACCTATGAAACACCCCGTCCTATTCACAGTTTTTCTTTTTCTGACATGTTTCAGCGCTTTTTCACAAAATGCGAATCCATCCGTTGGATCGATCAGACACCTTCAGCAGGTTCACTCAAAATATGTAGCCCCGCGCAATGTGGATATATGGCTTCCGGGCGATTACAGCGAAAGCAGGAAATATGCGGTTTTGTACATGCACGATGGCCAGATGCTGTTTGATTCAACGATCACCTGGGACAAGCAGGAATGGGGCGTTGACGAGACACTGGGAGACCTGCTGGCCCGCAAGAAGATCAGGGATTGCATTGTGGTGGGAATCTGGAATACCGGCGAAAATCGCCACAGCGAATACTTTCCGCAAAAAGCCCTCAACTATTTAACGCCTGCCGAAAAAACGGACCTTTTGAATAACACTTACGGCAACGAAAATAAACGGCTGTTGCCCCTCGGGCTGGTCTCTGACAACTACCTGAAATTCATCGTGCAGGAATTAAAACCCATGATAGACAGCCTGTTTCCCACAATGAAAGACCGCGGCAATACATTTATCGCCGGTTCCAGCATGGGCGGACTCATTTCGCTATATGCCATTTGTGAATATCCCGGAATATTCGGGGGAGCCGCGTGTTTGTCGACCCACTGGCCGGGTTCATACAAAGAGAAAGACAATCCGGTTCCAGCTGCAATGCTGGCCTATATGAAGGCCCATTTGCCCTCCCCGAAAAATCACAGGATCTACTTCGACTACGGCTCCGGGACCCTCGACGCCCTTTATAAACCATATCAGCAGGAGGCCGATAAAATCATGAAATCCTCAGGCTTCAGTTCAAAGAACTGGATCACAAGAGAATTCCCGGGCGAGAACCATTCTGAAAACGCCTGGCGGAAAAGGTTTTGGATGCCGGCTTTGTTTTTAATGGGGGAATGAAAGAATGCAAACAATGCAAACAATGCAAACAATGCAAACAATGCAAACAATGCAGACAATGCAGACAATGCAAACAATGCAAACAATGCAGTTTTTAACTGATTTTTGAAATAATTTGGATATGGGCATTATGAAAAAAAGTAGTTTGTTGGTGATTGTTTTTTGGTGTTTTTGCCTGGTTGCAGGGGCACAGGTAACTGTTACTGGTATGGGGAAACCGCCAGAATGGGCGGGGAAGGCGATCTGGTACCAGATATTTCCGGAAAGGTTTTATAACGGGGATAAATCCAATGACCCTGCGCCGGCGAATATTAACGTCCCTCCTTTGCAGATGATGGTTCCCCCAGGATGGAGCGTGACACCCTGGACGCAGGACTGGTACAGGTTGGAAGCGTGGGCAAAAAACACAGGCAAACCTTTCAACGATATAGCCCAGTACCGAAGGTTCGGAGGGGACCTGCAGGGCGTGTTTGACAAACTCGATTATCTTCAGGACCTCGGCATCACGGCAATTTTCATGAATCCATTGAACGACGCGCCTTCCCTGCACAAGTATGACGCAAGGAACTACCATCACATCGATGTTAACTTTGGCCCTGATCCTGCGGGGGATACAAAGGTCATCGCAGGCGAAAATCCCATTGACCCTTCCACCTGGAAATGGACGGCAGCCGACAAATTATTCCTGAAACTGGTGGCGGAGGTTCACAGGCGCAACATGCGGATCATCATGGATTATTCATGGAACCACACCGGCGTGATGTTCTGGGCCTGGCAGGATATTTTAAAAAAGCAGGAAAAATCGCCCTATCAGTCGTGGTATGACATCCAATCGTTCGACAATCAGTCAACCAGTGAAAATGAATTTTCCTATACCGGCTGGGCAGGTGTTGACGGTCTGCCTGAACTAAAAAAAGTGGATGTAACCACAACGCGGATCAGCGGATTCCCTTATGAAGGCACGATCAACGATGGTGCAAAACAACACATTTTTGCGGTGACGAAACGCTGGCTGGCCCCTGATGGCGATACGGCAAAAGGGATCGACGGATTCAGGCTCGATGTAGCCGACCAGATCGGCCTGGGTTTCTGGCGTGACTTCCGGAACGTGGTGAGGTCCGTCAAACCCGATGCATACCTTGTGGGTGAAATATGGTGGGCCAAATGGCCTGAAAAACTCATGGATCCGGTTCCCTACGTGAACAAAGGAATCTTCGATGCCGTTATGTTTTACCAGGTATACCGGCCTGCCCGGTACTTTTTCGCCCGGACCAATTACAGCATCGATGCGCGTCAACTCAAAGACAGCCTGGAATTTCAATGGAACCGGCTTCCGGCATCCAACCTCAGTGCCATGATGAATGTTGCATCATCGCACGACACGCCGCGCCTGTTAACCGACTTTCTCAACCCGAATAAGTATAAATACCAGTGCAGTCCCAATGACGATCCCCGGTACAACACAGGCAAACCCGATGCTGAAACGTATCTCCGCCTGCGTCTCTACCTCGTTTTTGAATTCACATGCATCGGGGCACCGCACATCTGGAACGGCGAAGAAATGGGCATGTGGGGCGCCGACGATCCCCATTGCCGTAAACCGTTATGGTGGAAGGAGTATACCTTTGAACCTGAAACCCGAAACAACTTCCAGCCGGGAGAAAAAACTTTCGACTCCGTCGGGTTTAACCATTACCAGTATGACTGGTTTAAAAAACTCATCCGCATCAGGAAGGAAAACCCGGTGTTGTCAACCGGCAAAATCTCCTTTTTGCTGACTGAAGGAAAGAAATTAATGTATAAGCGGTACGATGCCGGAAGCGAGATCTTTGTGCTGTTTAACCTTGAAATGACCTCCCAGCCGTTCACCCTCGACCCCGGCGCCGATTACATCAACCTGCTCACCAACAACACCATCGCAGGCAGTGATTTGAAACTCGCACCCCTTACCGCTATGATATTGAAAAAAGTAATCAGGTAAAACCCACTCTGATAACCAAAAACCAAAGGTAATGACATCCCCCGCTCCTGCATCTCCATCATCATCCTCATCGCCTGCATTGTCTGCATTGTCTGCATTGTTTGCATTGTTTGCATTGTTTGCATTGCCTGCATTCCTTTTCCCTCCCAGCCTGGCCGCCCAAAACATCATCACGCTCCGATCGGACTGGAAATTTGCAAAAGGCGCCAACGACAATGCCTGCCGCGTCGGTTTCGATGATTCAAAATGGCAGGATGTTACCATTCCGCACGACTGGGCCATCTCCGGTCCGTTCATCCCCGACGGTGACGGAAATACCGGGAAACTTCCCTGGAAGGGAGAAGGCTGGTATCGCAGTACGCTCCCGATATCAAAAGATTACGAAGGGAAAAAGGTTTTCCTTTTATTTGACGGGATACTATCCTTCCCGCAGATATTCGTCAACGGAAAGCTGGCAGGGAGCTGGGACTATGGTTACAACTCCTTTTTCATGGATATATCGGATTTCATCACGGCAGGCAGGCCAAATATCATCGCAATCCATGCCGATACCCGCAACCACGGCAGCAGGTGGTACCCGGGAGCCGGAATCTTCAGAAAAATACGAATGATCGCGTTTAACCCGGTACATATTGATATCTGGGGCACCCACATCACCACACCGGTTGTGAAACCCAATTACGCGGATGTCAGAATTACCACGTCGGTGTTCAACCAATCGGCACTCCCCGAAGATAACCTGGTTGTTGAAAACATCATTCTCACCCCTTCAGGGATCAAAATAGCTGAAAAGACCGTAAAGGCCAAAATTCCGGCAGGCCGACATGCCGATTTTGAACTCACTGTTCAACTCACTAACCCGCAGCGGTGGGATATCGGCAATGGTGCGCTATATTGCGTAAAAACCATTATCAGAAAGGGAAATGCGATCACCGACAGCAGCATGACCAATTTCGGCATCCGCACCATGCGCTTCACCGCCGACCAGGGCTTTTACCTGAACGATCGGCGGGTACAGATCAAAGGGGTGAACCTCCATCATGACCAGGGACCACTGGGAGCCGCATTTTCGCAACGAGCGATGGAGCGCCAGCTGGAACTGCTGAAATCGATGGGTTGCAATGCCGTCAGGACGAGCCATAACACGGCTGCACCCGAACTTCTCGACTTGTGCGACAGGATGGGAATCCTGGTTTTTGACGAGGTTTTCGACAAGTACGACCAGAAAGCCGACATAACCGAAAATACAGATTTCGAGGAATTTGCCGGACGGAATATCCGGAATTTCGTGGTTCGCGACCGCAATCACCCCTGTGTTTTCATCTGGAGCGTCGGGAACGAGATGGGCGATGAACAAACCAACACCAACAATGGTTTTCAGAAGCTGCGCACCATGATTAATTATGTTCGCAAATATGACGAAACCCGCCCGGTCACCATGGTGTGTGATAACCGGAACAGCGCACTCTTGCGTCATTTCGACTATTACGACGTTCATAGCTGGAACTATGGCCGCCGGTATGACCTGGCCCGGCAACTTGAGCCAAATAAAGCAGTCATTATCAGTGAATCCGCTTCAACCGTCAGCACCCGTGGATTTTACGAACTTCCCCTTCCGGAGAGAAAAACAGATTTCACGAAATCGTTGCAGGTCAGCTCGTACGATTTAAACGCCCCGGACTGGGCTGAGATCGCCGATGACGATTTCATGTGGCAGCAGGATGAGCCCTATGTGGCCGGCGAATTCGTATGGACGGGTTTTGATTACCTTGGCGAACCCACACCATACAACAACGGGTGGGTGAAAAACAACGGATTTTCCGACACTGACGCCTCGCATAGCTCCTACTTCGGCATTTTTGACCTTTGCGGCATCCCCAAGGACCGCTATTACCTTTACAAAAGTTACTGGAAGCCCGGAGAAACTACAGTTCACATTTTACCTCACTGGAACTGGCCGGGAATGAACGGGAAGAATATCCCCGTTTTTGTGTATACGAACGGGGATTGTGCCGAACTGTTCCTCAACGGAAAATCGTTGGGAAAGCGATGCAAAAAACCTGACTCCCAAAAATCTGCCGAGCGTTTTCGCCTCATGTGGGACAGTGTTTCCTATGAGCCCGGCGAACTCAAAACCATTGCGTATAAAGAGGGTCCGGCTATCGGGGAAGAGGTTGTTAAAACCGCCGGCGCCCCATACCAGTTAAGGCTGACCCCCGACCATACCACCATCATGGCCGACGGGACAGATCTTTCGTACTTATTGATTGAAGCCCTCGACCAAAACGGCAATCCCTGCCCGCTTGCAGACAACCTTGTTGAACTGTCACTGAAGGGGCCGGGAACGATCGCTGGCGTGGGAAACGGGAATCCCCAGTCGTTTGAACCTTTCCAGTCGGATCATATCCGGTTGTTCTTCGGCAAGGCCATGCTGATCGTTCGCTCCACCGGGGGAAAAGGCGAAATCGGGATAACTGCCGCATGTGAGGGACTTGTTCATGAGATGAAAACGATTAAGGCACTTTAACAATGGAATTCAGAATTTTCAGAATATTTTGTTGTTCCTGTTCAAAAAGAAACTATTTTTATCAGATCAAATAAACTACGACATGAAAAAACTATCCATGATATTCGCGGCATTCGTGCTCATCACGTTAACGGCCTACACGCAGAAATTAAGACCAGAAAGTGTCCCAACACCAGTAAAACAAGCCTTTGCAAAAAAGTTCCCTGCGGCTAAGGATGTTACTTACGAAAGGGAAAAAAGCAACTTTGAGGTCAATTTTAAGGAGAACGGCGTTGAAACCTCTGCAAACTTCAACGTTCATGGGGGATGGCTTGAAACCGAAACTGAAATAAAGGTGTCCGACCTTCCAGGGGAGGTGACCACGTCGGTTGCGAAATCCTTCAAAGGGTATTCGGTCTCGGAGGCCTCCAAAACAGTTTACCCCGACAAAGAACTCATTTATGAACTGGAACTGAAAAAAGACAATCAGACCTACGAGGTTCAGTTTTCGCCCACCGGCGATATCCTTAAAACGGAAGTCATTAAAAAAAGTTCGGCTAAAGAGAAAAAGGATTAGTTGCGGAATCTGCAACCCGGGTTTTTATTTTTAGTGGTTCCGGCAAAAAAGCGTTGTCATCATGCCGCTTTCTGTGATTTTTCCCTTTGTTCCACCGTTGTTGGTTTAACATCTGCCATTTCCTTGCAGTATCCCGCTGGTACACAGAATGGATGGAGCATATACCGAACAGTACAGTTTTGATAAGACATCACACCGTTATTCCTATCAGGTTTCAGAGATCTACCCGGGAGGCTATATTGCCATCAGTTCGGGTCTCATTTACTATATCCAGGGCAGCCTGCACCTTGATTTTTCCATGGGTTTGGAGACCAGTTTGAACACCTTTGAAGGGAACATGCCCAGTTCAAGTCTCGACCAGCACCACGGTACGATAACAAAATCCTTGAAAGCCATCAGCAATTTTCATATAATGATCGGGGTAGGATTTTAGCCCGCTTTCATGAAATCCTGCAGTTGACAGAACTTCATTTTTCCTATCTTTGTCTGTCAAATTCATATTCTATGAAAAGGTTCATTATTGTTGCTGCGATTTTTCTTTCCGGGTTAATTTCAGTCGTGGGCCGTGCCCAGGTCATCACCACCACCCCGGCCTTCCCGGCCGACACCGACTCGGTCACCCTCATTTTTGATGCCGCACAGGGGGATGCCGGTCTGAAAAATGTCGCACCGCCGATCTACGCCCACACCGGAGTCATCACCAACCTGAGCACTTCCGGGTCGGACTGGAAGTATGTGATCGCCGGCTGGACTGAAAATACGCCAAAAGCCCTCCTGACTTCTCTGGGGAACAACAAATATAAGTTGGTCATAAAACCGTCTGTCAGGGCCTTCTATGGTGTTCCCGCCGCGGAACAGATCGTTAAAATGGCCTTTGTTTTCAGGAATGCCGATGGTACAAAAACAGGCCGGAATACAGGCGGGGCTGATATTTTTGCCGATGTGTACACGAGTGCCATGAGCGTGAATATCGTGCTCCCATCAAATAAGACCCTCTTTCTGAAACAAAACGCTCCGATCCCAATTTCGGCCATCAGCCCGACCGCACAAACCATGAAAATTTTTGTCAACGGCGCACTGGTAAAAACCACCACTGGCAATGCAATTACAGATACTATCCCTGCCAGCAATTTTGGCTCGAACTGGGTAAAACGGTGGGTGGTCATCAAGGGGTTGAATGCGACAACATCAGCAGCCGATTCATTCTCATACACTGTGATCCCGGCTGCCCATATTGCCACGCTGCCTGCAGGAATGACCGACGGGATTAACTACACGGGTACCAGCTCAGCCCTGCTATGCCTCTATGCCCCGCACAAGGACAATGTTTTCGTAATCGGCGATTTCAACAACTGGCAGCCCGATTCGTCGTTCTACATGAACATGACGCCCGACAGCCTCCGTTACTGGCTGCCAATCAGCAATCTCGTGCCAAAACAGGAATACATCTTCCAATACCTCGTCGACGGGAGCCTTCGCATCGGAGATCCCTACGCCGACAAGGTCAGCGACCCCGACGACCAGTATATTCCGGCGGCCACCTATCCGGGCCTGAAACCCTACCCGGCCGGGAAAACCAGCGGAGTTGCAACATTCCTTCAAACCAACCAGGATGCCTATCCATGGAGTATTATCCCATTTACAGCGCCGGCTGTCACCAACCTGGTTGTTTATGAACTGCTCATCCGCGACTTCACGGTAAACCACGACTTCCCATCGCTGACCGACACCCTTGATTACCTTAAAAACCTGGGGATCAACGCTATTGAACTGATGCCTGTCATGGAATTTGAAGGCAACCTCAGCTGGGGTTACAATCCCGATTACTCCTTTGCGCTGGATAAATACTATGGCACCAAAAACGGGCTAAAACAATTCGTTGAAGCCGCCCACACCCGGGGAATCGCTGTGATCCTCGACATCGTTTGCAACCACCACTTCGGGAACTCGCCGCTGGTGAAACTCTTCTGGGATGCGACAAACCAACGACCTGCGGCGAACAATCCCTGGTTCAACCCCATCGCGACGCACCCTTACAGTGTCGGGTATGATTTCAACCATGAAAGCCCAAACACCAGAACCTACATGGAAAGGCTCATCCGCTACTGGCTCGCCGAGTACCATGTTGACGGTTACCGTTTCGACCTGTCGAAGGGATTCACCCAGAAAAACTCGTATCCTGATAACGTAACGCTCTGGGGGCAATACGATGCGAGCCGGATCAGCATCCTGGAAAATTACACCAATGTAATCCACACGGCAAACCCCAACGCCTATGCCCTGATGGAACACTTTGCCGACAATTCGGAGGAGACGGTGCTTGCAGCCAACAACATGCTGATTTGGGGAAACATGAACTACGCCTACACACAGGGAGCCGGCGGATGGAACACCAATTCCGATTATTCATGGGGTTCCTATAAGAACCGCGGCTGGGCGCAGCCCAACCTTGTTACTTATATGGAGAGCCACGATGAAGAGCGGGTGATGTACAAGAACATCAGCTCGGGAAATGCCACCAAACCGCCTTATAACATCAAAGATACCACCACCGGTCTGCAACGGGTGCAGCTCAACGCCAATTTCTTCTTCACCATCCCGGGGCCCAAGATGATCTGGCAGTTCGGTGAACTTGGATACGACTACTCCATCACCTATCCCACGATGACCTCCGCATCGCGGCTCGATCCCAAGCCCATCAGGTGGGATTACCAGCATGACTGGCGGAGAAAGTACACAAAAAACGTTTTTGCAGCGTTGATCGGGCTCAAAAAGTCACAGCCCGTCTTTTCAACCACGAATTATACGACCGACCTCACTTCAGCAATTAAACGGGTGTGGCTGCGTCATGCTACAATGGATGCAACCGTTTTGGGCAATTTTGATGTGATCGTTCGGAACGTTATCCCCAACTTCACGAAAAAAGGCATGTGGTACGAGTTCTATACCGGCGATTCGCTCAACGTTACCGATACCATTGCCACCCTGTCATTCAAGGCCGGCGAATACAGGCTCTACACGACCGTGAAGCTTCAGAAACCCTCGTTTACCGGGATTGATGACAACCATCTCCCCGGCATCGATCTGTCGGGAAATGTCATGGTCTTTCCAAATCCTTCAAATGGAATTTGCAAGGTCGCAGTCAGTCTGCCCGCCGCAATGGCTGACCTTGCCGTTTCGGTCATTGATATCCATGGAAAGCTGGCCGGCCGGCTTGTGCTGCACCAAGTGAAGCAGGGAATAAACCAGGTTCCGCTGAATCTTGCCGAGATCACCGGAAAGAAGCCGGAACGAGGAATCTGGCTGGTCAGGATTTCCGGGAAGAATTACCAGGAAACCACGAAATTAATTGTAGACTGACAAGGCTGGACCCACCGCAAACGGGTAAACCCTGTTTTTATAACAGGGTGGAGGATAATCAGTTTCCCTGTTATTTTGGGGAGAGGTAAGCCTCTTTAAAAACCCGGAACCAGTCATTTTCAACCGCATATTTTTGCAACCCCGCGGCGGCATTCTCTCCGGGATGCCCGTTCCTGTCCAATTCGGCGAGTTGCCGCCCCAGTGCCGTCTGCAATTCCCTGACCTGTTTTGCCGCCACATGCTGTTCCCTGAGAAGCAGAAGAAACCTGAACGCATCGCGGGGCTCGTTATTCTTTAAAAAGAAACCGGCGGCAGCCTGTGTGAGGTAAGGATTATCCCGCTCAGCCATCAAAGCATGCAGATCGTTCGACCTCAACCCAAACCGCTGCAGACCCGCCTTTTTATAGAGCGCCTGATTTTCCACCTGCAAGTTTACCGCCGCTTCGTATTCGCCCATGGCGATCATGGCATTCATGGTTGATTCATGCTCCTGATACTCCGAGGGCGCCAGGTATTTTGACATGCTGTCCTTCACGGCCTGCCGTCCCGGGATGCAGAGTGTATCGGTCATCGCGAGTGTTAACGCCTCGCCGTAATACCTGCATGCGTTGATAAAATTCTTTAATGCAGCGCCGCGGTCGGCCCTGATCATCCTGAAATTGACGGAATCCCGGAGATTCCGGCATTGCTGATCACTAATCTTCCTCGTGTAATTATTTAATGCTGCCAGGAAATCCGGATCCTCAAGCAGCCCGAAATCGAACCCGGCACTCCTTGTTTTATGCAGTTCATCCCGGGCTGAATCAAACTGGCTGGCCCATATCTTCTTCTGGGCTGCGCTCAGGGTGACGATCAGGTAGTTTTTCATGGCCTGCCTGTAAAGGGAATCAAATTCCTTGCTGCTGCCATTACCAGAAGTACCGGCGAGTAACTTTGCAGATTTGAACTTGCTGACAGCCAGTGTAAACTGACGTTTTTCGAGGGCCAGGGCTCCCTCTTTTACCAGACGTTCATAACGATACCTGTCCATAAGGGGGCTAAGTGAATCGAGCCGGGCATCGACCGCTTCACGGAATTTCCCGCCCTGCCTGAGCGAGGTCGCCTGCTCATAATAAAACAGTGCAGTATCCGAAACATTATGCTTTAAAGCCGCTTCTGCCAGCGACGCTGATATGCCTCCCATTCCCATCCTGGCTAGTGATTTCTTTTCGTCTAATTGTGACTTTACAAGGGCCAGGTCATGCGCGGAATAAGCCTTCTCAAATTGTCCGTAACACGCCAATGCTTCTTCATACTTCTTTTCCCCGAGCAGTTGGTCGCAATCGGCATTCCTCAAAAAGAAGAGTTCGCTGAAAACGGCCCTGAGAATGGAATCCGATCTGATGTACCGGGCATATTCAACCGCGTATTGTTCCGCTTTCGCCAGGTAGTTCGCAGCCATGTCATACTTATGGCCCACGATGCAGGAAGATGCAATGCCTACATATGAATTGCAAATGCCTTCGGCTGCCCTTGAAAGCAATGGTTCATTGGTTGCAACGCCCTGCATGAAAGGGTTGTGATCCCTGAAACTGACCCCGTTTTCCATCATCGAAAATGCCTCAGCATACTGGTTCTGCTCAATCAGCAACTGTGCTGAATTCCTGTACGATGCATAAATTATCCCGGAAACATACCTTTGAATTGTATCAGGGACGGCACCCGGGAACATGCCGGCCATCAATATTTTCAGCGTATTTTCTTCCGGGGGAAAGGCATCATGGTCAAAAAGATGTTTGAGGCAATCGCCATATATTCGCCCCTGCTGCTGGTCCATAAGAAATGAACGCCGCACGTATGAAAACACCCGCGATGTGAAAAAGGCAGCCAGCCTGCCCGTATTCCGGTCCCAGGCTATCGGTCCCGCCTTGTGCAGCTCATCAATGATATTGAATATCATGGTGCGGGAATTCATGAACAGCTGGTGGTATTTTCTCATCAAATCACGCGGATCATAACCATTGTGAATCAACTTCCCGGGAAAATCCCTGGCATCAATCCGTTCCAGCACCCTGTTCAATTCCTGAACCTTCAGGTAATTGAGCGGCAACATTCCAACCTCGCCGGTTTGCAGGCCGGCGGTATTCTCCCCGAGCGAATCAAGAATGGAAACGGAAGCATAATAGTCATGAATGAGGTCTATCCGTTCCATAAATAACTTCAGGTCAACAGCGTCATATAAAAACCTGACGTCGCTTAGGAGCAGGGTATCCACCTCCGGGTTGTAGGATGAACCGGGAATGGCACAGGTAAAACTGCCAGTACCGGTAACAGGTTCGCCGGTAATGTACTTTTCGACATATCCTGAAGTATCGGCCCGGTTCGCAACCTTGATTTTCATGCTGATGTTCGAAGGAAAAAGCACGCCGGCTATGGAGAAATTCCGGAAAACAGTGTCACCTGCCACGGCAGGATGGTTCAGCGAAATGCAAAGCCTTTCCTGGCCATCGTGTCGGGCTACCAACCATTGCAATTCGCACGAAACCCTGATATTGACCAGCCAGGGTTCGCGAAGCACATCCTTTGCCAGTTCCCGTAATACCGCATTCCCGAATATATCCATTGAACTGCCCGACCTGAGGTACGGAACCCTGTATTCAACCCGGAATGAATTTTGCGAATCTTGCTGACGGGCAAATGAAGAACAGGTTAAAAATATCAGCAGGGCCAGGATAAGGAATTTATTGCATTGAGCCATTCGCGGTATTTATGAATATTTCGGAATTTTGTTGTCGCATGTCTCAACGACGCTTTCTGTACTTTTTCAGGTAAAGTTTTATCAACGCTGTAAGTAATCCCTGGCTGTATGGCTTGATAACATAACCGTTGCATCCGGCTTCAACAGCCTTTTGCCTGACGCCTGCCATGGCGCTGGTTGTTTGTGCAATAATAATCACATTGCTGTTGAATTTCCTGATCTGCCTGGTCGCTTCGTACCCGTCCATTTCAGGCATTTTGATATCCATCAGCACCAGATCGATGTCGGGGTGGTTACGGCAAATCCGGACAGCTTCAACCCCGGTTTTTGCCTTGAAGTTATGCGAATCGAGGTTTTTCAACGCCATGGCGATGAGATTTCCTGTAATCTCATCATCTTCGGCAATTAAAATTTTGAGATTTTTCAGGGTGGCACTTTTTGCTTCAACCCGGGCCTTGCTTTTACCGGCAGGTTTTTTGCCCGATTTACCGGCATATGGAACGGTGAAAGAGATGGTGGTTCCATGCTCGGGTTCACTCTTCACCCCGATTTTCCCGCCGTGTCTTTCGACAAAATCCTTACAAAGGATCAGGCCCAGGCCTGAACTGGGCTCGTCGTCGGTCCCTTTTCTGCCGGTTTGCCCGTTGGGCAGGAATAACCTGCCTGCCAGATCCTCATTCATGCCGATACCCGTGTCGCGTACGCTGATTTCGATGAAATTATTTTCTGTCATGCCCACCGAAATAAATATTTTTCCTCCCCTGGGCGTAAACTTTACCGCATTGGAATATAAATTGCGCATCACGGTTTCAAACATCCGTATATCGGCAAATACCTCCAGGTTGCCCGGAATATGTATGTCGGTTTGCAGATCTTTGTTCTGCGTCGCGTCAAAGGCGATCGCGATGCAATTTAGAATTTTGTCCTTCAGGATAAAACGTTCGGGTGAAAAAACGGTAATCCCGCGTTGCATCATTGACCATTGTAAAAGGTTTTCGAGGAGCCCGAAAAGATTGGATGCCGATTTGTTCAACATCCGCGACATCTCCTCTACTTCTGTAGGGGACAGGTTTTTTATCTCCTCGGCCATCATCTGGGTCATCCCCAGGAAGGAATTGATCGGACTCTGCAGGTCATGGGCTATGATTGAGAAGAATTTATCCTTGGTTGCATTCAGGTTCAGCAGTTCCCTGCTTTGAAAGTACAGGGTTAACTGGGTTCTTACCCTCGCGATCACTTCAGCGGCCTGAAAAGGTTTCGTGATATAATCAACCCCTCCCGCGGTCAGTGCCGCCACAATATCGCTGGTATCGGTCAGTGCACTGATGAAAATCACCGGCACATTTTTCAATTCAGGGTTTTCCTTTAATCGCCGGCAAACTTCAAAGCCATCCAGCCCGGGCATCATGATATCAAGCAGCACAAGGTCGGGCTTTTCCTTTTCCGCGACCTGCAAGGCCAGCGAACCACTAAGGACAGGCCGTACTTTAAACCCTTCGCTCTTCAGAATATCGCCCAGCACTTTAAGGTTTTCAGCAATATCATCAACAATCAGTATGTTGGGGATATCCTTGTTTGAATCATGGTCATTTTTCAAGAGGCACCCGTCCATTAGTCAGAATTTTTTGCAGGTATTCATAATCGTATTTTCCTGTAAGGTACATGAGTTGACGGGCAAGCCAGGGATTGACAACTTCAACACGTTTATTGAGCATCGCGAGCCGGTCGATATCCGCAACTTCTGCAGCTTGTTGTATTTGCATGGCAAGTTCGTATGGAAGTTCTGCAATATCCGCCTCCAGCCGGCCATCTGTATCTGAATATTCACAGGCATCATACGATGCTTTTTGATCATCATAGGTATACGTTACGCCAAGAAGTTTCCCGATGGTGCCAAACAGATCATTTTTATGAAATGGTTTGCGTATCGTTCCGTCAAAGCCAACCGCAAAAAAGTTTTCCTCGCCAAGTTCTATCGGTGTGGCCGTAATTGCCACAATGGGTATTTGATTCCCGGGATTCGTCAACCGGATCCTTCGTGCCGCCTCATAGCCATCCATCACCGGCATTCGCAGGTCCATCAGAACCAGGTGAGGTCTCCACGACTTAACTATCGAGATCGCGTCGGTACCATTGTCTGTTTCGCAGGTCTCATATCCAACAAGTTTCAGAAGTTGTGACACCATCTCCAGGTTCTCTTCATTGTCGTCGACAATCAATATGCGATATGTTGCATCGCCTTCCCTGATGCCAATGACACGTCGGGTATCGTCATCATCCCCGGGGCCTGTGCACGCTGTGTTTATGAGTACATCAAACCTGAACAGGGATCCTCTTCCGGCTTCACTTGTAACACTGACGTTCCCTCCCATCAGTACGGCCAGTTCCCGGCTCAGGGTAAGACCCAGACCTGTACCACTGCCCATGTTGATGCCTGCAGATGATTGTTCAAACACGTTAAATATCCTGGATAGTTCCTTTTCAGCTATGCCTGGCCCGGTATCCTCAACCTCCGCGATCAGCCTGCTAACATCCGTGGTGACTATTTCAACATGGGTCCTTACTGCGACCCCTCCCTTTTCGGTGAATTTAATCGCATTCCCGATCAGGTTGACAAATATCCGGCGCAACTTGCTGTCATCCACGATGACATATCGCGGCAGATCCCCGGCAATGTCGAACTGAAACTGAAGGTGTTTTGATTGAGCCATTTTTCTCAGGATGAGCTGAATGTCGGAAAAAAGTGCATACAGGTCAACATTGGTCGGGTTCAGTTCCAGGCGGCCCGCCTCCATTTTCGATACTTCAAGGATGTCGTTGACCAGCGCAAGCAGATGTTCTCCCGACCGGAGAATTGAACTATTGTACTCCCTCTGCGATTCTGTAAGCAACTTGTCATGATCCATCAATTGTGAAAATCCGATGATGGAATTCAGCGGTGTTCTTATCTCGTGCGACATGCCCGCCAGGAACAGGCTCTTCGCTTTGCTGGCGGCTTCGGCCTCCTGCCTTGCTATTAGCAGCGCCTCCTCTCTTTGCTTCTGATGGGTGATTTCCCAGTTGGTTCCGATCATCCGGACCTTGTTACCGGCCTGGTCGCACTGCAGGATGGCAAGCGCCCTGATGTTGCGCACCGACCCATCGGAACGAAACACCCTGAATTCGGTATCGAACTCTTTTTCACCGCGCAGGGCCATCAGGAATTCAATGTTCCAGCGTTCGGCATCGGTGGGATGAATGCAATTCCGCCAGGATTCGAAGGTACCTCCAAAGTTATTTTTGTCAAGGTGGTAAAGTGAAAACATCTGGTCGTCCCAGAACAGAACATTTTTTACAATGTCAAAATCCCACACACCAACGCCCCCGGCGCGCACCGCCAGTGAAAGCCTCGCTGAAACCTGCTCAAGTTCATCCCCGGCCCGTTTCCGTTCGGTAATATCCTCGAAAATTGTGGCAAACCGGCCTTTCCGGGGGCAGAAGGCTCGTACATGCAAATAACGGTTAAAGGTTTTTGAATGATATTCAAAAGTCATGGGCTCTCCCGTAAGGGCGACCCGGCCATAGCGTTCGATTTGCTGCTGATCGGCATCAGGCAGTAGCTGGCGGATGGTTTTCCCAATACACGCTGCCGGGTTCATGCCGGTATGCCGTCCGTAAGCAGCATTCGCTTCAAGAAACCGGAAATCGACGGGGTTGCCGTTTTCATCGGTGATAATCTCCTGGATGGAAAATCCCTCTTCCATGTTTTCAAAGAGCTGGCGGAACCTTGACTCGCTCTCTTTCAATATCGCCTGCTCCCTGTCGCGCTGCCTGGAGATATTGCGATGTGTCCGATAGAGAACCACAAATATTGCTATGACGGAGAGGACAAGACAAACGATCCCGCCTACTGAAAGTGCCCTGCTGCAGGATGACAGAAAGATCAGGCTGCCTGCCTGGAACGTGAATATCCGGGCAATCCTGGAATAGATACGAGGTCTCATTTGGTAAAATAATTTTACATCTGCAAAAGTAGAATAATTTAATCGAAATCGGGTACACTTTCAACTCCGACGCTGTAATTGATGCCTTGCGGAATCGTTTTTGATATTCTTCCAGCCTGTTCCGGTTCGGGATAATTGTTAACTTTGTAATTCATGACAATGGAATCCTATGACACGCAAAGAGACCGAACAGCGCTATTACCGGGTTTGTGAGCTGGTTTTCACGCAACAGCTTAAAAGTGCGCTGGAAGAACTGGAGAAAATGATCCGGTTCACCACCAAAAGCGATTACTATTACCAGCTCGAAACATTTGCGGAAAATTACAAAACGTTGCTGCGCTATGCTTTCGAAGGCTACCACGACCCGGAGCAAAAAAGTATTCTCGGCGGATTATGCGCCTCTGTGCTGGGCATGGCCGACGAAATCAAACAGTCGCTGATTTTACGGGAACTGCCCGTAACCAGGGAGGAACGGACTAACCTGGCGAACCGGTTTGGAGATGATCCCCAGGCAGCATCGCTCAGGATCGAAGAGATCTTTTTTAACCGTGCGCTGAACAAACTGATCGGGGAGACCGGGGCCGACAGGAACAACCTACCAGCAGCGGGCTCGATCCCGGTGAAACAAATCGACCAGATTTTCAAACTGATCTGGCTGACCGACAGGATGAGCGAGGATCATATGAGCCTTATCCGCCGGATCAACAGGTCGGAAGAAATTGAATGGCATGAAAAGTGCCTGGTGGTGAGTGCTGTTACCCTAAGCCTGATCAATCAGTTTGACGTTCATAAATTCATCCTGCTCATTGAATTTGCTGAAGCCAGGGAAAACCAGGTATATCAGCGTGCGCTCACCGGCCTTGTACTTGGATTGCTTACCTACGACAAACGGCTTGGGTACTATCCCGAACTGACAGAAAAACTGGGCCAGTTCAGCCTTGACGAAACCTTCCATCCTGAAATTGAACTGATCCTGATGCAATTGCTGATGGCAAAGGAAACCGATAAAATTACCCGGGAGTTTGAAGAAGAGGTACTTCCTGAGATGAAAAAGATGATGCCCAGGATCGAAGACAAACTACAATTGAACGACCTTACCGACGAAGAAGAAATGGAAGGGAAAAACCCAGGCTGGAAAGATATGATCGAAGAGGTACCAGGCCTGTTTGAGAAAATCGAGAAATTTTCGAAAATGCAGATGGAAGGGGGTGATGTTTTCATGAGCACCTTCCAGTTGCTGAAACGGTTCGATTTCTTTGACGCGATCAGTAACTGGTTCGTTCCCTTTCACCGCGAACACCCTGAGATCAGCGGGAGTTTTTCTGAGGTTGAAGACATCAATGGCCGTTTGCTCGAAAGCCTGGAGAAGGCATTTTATATCTGCAACTCCGACAAATACTCGTTTGCCATTAATTTCAGGTCGATCCCCGACCAGCAACGCAGTATGATCGTGACCAACTTCGAGGCGGAATTTGCCCAGATGAAGGAGATGGCTTCGGAAGAACAGATCCTCGACCAGTCGCTTTTATCCAATTCCGTTTTCATCCAGTACATCCAGGACCTGTACAGGTTCTTTAAATTATATCCATCCAGACAGGAATTCGAAGATGTTTTCAGGCGCAAAATCCGTTTTAACGACCTCTCATTTTATAAGAAATATTTTGTGCGGCCCGGATTTTCAGACAAACTCGCCGCCTTCCACTTTGACAAAGACCATTATTACGATGCCATCGATGTTTATGAAGATATCATGGAGCGTAACGGACCTCACAGCGAGTACTTCGAGAAGATCGGCTATTGTTACCAGAAAACCGGCCGGTTTAAAAAAGCAGTGGAATACTACCGGAAAGCCGAGCTTTTTGACGGCGATCGACTTTGGATCCTCAGGAAACTAGCCTGGTGCTCGCTTAAGCTCAAGGATTACGAACAAGCCCTGGTTTATTTTAAAGATGCCTCGGGATTGCAGCCCGATGATGTGGCACTGCAGTTACAGGTTGGCCAGTGCTACCTGAACCTCAAAGACTACGAACAGGCATTGCACCAGTATTCAAAGTTGCGGTTTTTTGCACCCGACAACCTCAAGGTACTGCGACCGATCGCCTATTGCCAGTTTATTGTCGGAAAACCGGAACTGGCGTTGGAAATCTACGCTGAAATTTTTGGTCTTTCGTCAAACCCGTCGGCATACGACCTGATGAATGCAGCCCATGTGAGGCTTTGCCTTGGCCAGCGGCAGGAAGCAATCGCGCTGTACCGCCAGTGCCTGATGCAGTCGGTGCCGGGGCGCACAGCCCTGATGGCGGCATTCGATGAGGACGCACAGTTTCTCGTGAAAAACGGGATTCCCATGTCAGAAATCCCGCTCATCCGCGATTACCTTATGTTCCAAACCGAGAATTAATTCCAGGATATGGAGAACTCCAAACGATGGCAGCGCGCCGAACTGCTGATATTTACCGCCTTTACCATATTAAACCTGCTTCCTTTCGTTGCGACCAGGTTTTTTCCGAGCATGGACGGAGCCTCGCACCTTAGCAATTCCAACATCATCAACCAGCTGATGTTCCATCACAACAACCTTTTCAGCCAGTTCTTCATGATCAACCGGGAACCCGTTCCAAACTGGACATCACACCTGGTCATCTCGTTGCTTACCCTGGTCATGCCTGCATTCCTGGCCGAAAAACTCCTGATCCTCGTGATCCTGGGCGGCATTCCATTTGCCTTCAGAAACCTGATGCAAACTATTTCGCCGAAAAACCATCTCTACAGTTTCCTCATTTTCCCATTCACCCACTCCATGTTCTTCTTCTTCGGCTTCTTCAATTTCTGCATGGCCATTCTTTTTCTGCTTATCACCCTGAATTACTGGCTGAGGAATGAAAATGACTACTGGAATCGAAGAAAGGTCATCATTTTCATCTTACTTGTGTTGGCAACCTACTTTTCACACATCGTGATCTTCGGGCTGGAGATGATCCTCGTTGTTCTGCAGGTCATTACCAACTCGGCAGCGAGCCTACTTTGCAGAAAAGAGGACTTCAGAACAATCGTTACCAGTCTTCTTAAACGGGTACTGGTGATTACCCTTGCCGGCATCGTCCCGCTCCTGCTCTTCGTTTATTTCTTTTACTCACGCCCGGGCACGCGCGAAATCACCTTTATCGCCAGGAAAGTCCTGGTTGACTACCTGGCAACCGTCAGGCCCCTGATCTCACTCAATCCCATCATTGAGGCAAAATATACCGTAATCCTGAATTACCTGCTGATCATCCCCGTGGCTGCAGGAATAGCCGCCTTTTTCTACCGGGTATTCCGGAAATTTTTTCCCGGGCCCGCAACTGCCGGAAACACTGTGGAAAGGCTTTTGCCAGGCACCCGTTTCTGGTGGCTGCTCATCTCCATCCTTTGCCTTCTCTTTCTCTACTTCCGGCTTCCTGATGCTTACGGTACCGCGAGTTACACAAATCTAAGGATTGCTTTTGTGATTTTCCTTGTATTGTTTCTCCTGGTTTCAACATTCCGAATCCCATGGTGGATCGGACTCATGGCCATTGCAGCCTCAATATACGTGAACACGGCGCTTATCCGCTATTACACCCCCAGTATCCTCGACCTCAGCAAACTGGCCGTTTCATGCAACAAAGCCTCCGAATTCGTTGCGCCAAACAGCCTGGTACTGCCGATCTATTGCATGGATAACTGGTTTACGGGGCATTTCGTCGACTATCTCGCGGTTGACAAGCCCATCGTGATGGTATACAATTATGAATGCGAGAGCGGCTACTTCCCCGTGAAATGGAACGAGAAATCACGGCCTAATTATTACTTTGGGAATCCTGCAAAACCTGACAATTACATCAATTTCGAGCTAACGAAGGGACGCCCCTCACTCAGGCTTGATTACGTCTTTGTGGTCGGGCAATTCGATCCACAAAAGGACTGGTTTTTTGCAAAACTCAACCGTATTCTGACGGATGACTTTACCCGGGTTTACGCGACCGAAACCTGCAGTTTGTACAGAAACAGGGCAGCAACTCCAAAAATACTGCCTGCCAGGTAGTTGACATACACTATGACCGGTAATTCCGGACAAGGGTTTTTATTTTAAATTTACCGAAATTTTTCATCATGCCCAAAGCAACAAAAAAAGGACATCCTCCAAGGCCGCATATCGCCCCTGCCGCGGTCAGAAAGAATGAACCCCCTGTGCCTTTCTGGCAATCGCCCTTTTTATGGCTTATCCTTGTGCCGGTTATCCTTTATGCCAAAATTGTTTTCTTCGATTTCACCTCGCTCGACGACCAGTTTTTCGTGATCGACCATGCCGATTTCAACCAGCACCTGGGCAACATCTTCAAAGTGTTCAACCAGGGACTGTTCGTTCCAAAAAACGACGTCTATTACAGGCCGGTCTTTATGATCGATATGATCCTCGAAAACCATCTTTTCGGGATCAGACCATGGGGATACCACCTGATGAGCCTGGTTTACCACCTTGTTTCGGTGTGCCTGCTGTTCATATTCCTGAAGAAAATCAGAATCCCCGAAACAACGGCATTCATACTCGCCCTGTTCTTTGCCGTTCACCCGGTTCTCACGCAAACTGTGGCGTGGATTCCCGGCAGGAACGACCTGATCCTGATGATCTTTTTCCTGTTGACCCTGATCTTCATCATCGATTATTTCCGGACTTCCTCCGTATGGCTGTTCGTCGCTCAGTTCGTTGGCTTCCTTCTTTCCCTGCTCACCAAGGAAACAGCCGTGATCATCCCGGTGATCTCCTTCCTGGTGCTGCGGTATATCTTTTCGGTCAAAACATCAAAGATGCTGCCCATGATCGGTTCATGGGCCCTGGCATTGCTGATCTGGTACGGGCTGAGGGCTTCTTCCGATCCGTCGTACCAGGGCGTGCTCCTCAAAGAGATGACCCAGTCGGGCATCGCCCGGATTCCGGCGCTCCTGCAATATCTGGGAAAGATCTTCTTCCCCTTCAACCTGGCCGCTGTTCCCCGGTTTGAAGACATTACCCTGCTTTGGGGCACACTGGCAGTGATTTTACTGGCAACGCTCCTGGTTATCGGCCGCAGTTATAAAAAACCGCTGGTTATCATCGGGGCGCTATGGTACTTTCTTTTCCTGTTGCCGGTACTCACGGTGCCCAAACTGCTGAACGACCAGGTTTATGAACACAGGTTATACCTGCCGGTTATCGGGATCCTGATCATGCTGAGCCAGACGCTGCTGTTTTCGGATAAATGGAAAAAGAAAACCCTGCTGATCGCGGCATCCGGGATCCTGCTGATTTTCACAGTGATCTCCTTTGTGAGGCTTGACTGCTACCACGACCGGCAGATCTTCTGGGCCAGGGCTGTGGCCGATTCGCCTACTTCCGCCTTTGCCCGGTTGAATCAGGGGATCCAATCGCGGGATTCGGCACTCAGGGAAAAGTACATCAGGCGTGCCTATGCATTGAATCCCAAAGAAATGCTGGTAAATTACTGGATGGGGATTACCACTGAACGGAAAGGAAGAACCGATTCAGCCGTATACTACTATAAAAAGGAACTTGCCTTTTCAAGTTTCCCTGACCTCTATTTCAACCTATCACGCACCCTGTTCAATCTGAACCAGCTCGACAGCGCTGCCTTTTATCTTTCGAAAGGCGTCAGCCTCGATCCCACGAAGACTGCTGCAGTCTCGGTGCTGGCAAGCGTCTATTTCAAGCTCGCGGAATCGGCTTATGGCCGCCAGAAATTTGACAGTTCGGCCTATTACCTCAGGCAGGTCACCACCTTTGATCCCCATAACCAGCAAGCCAATCACAACCTGGCTATGGTTTATTTCCAAACGGGGAACAAGACGGAGGGCTTGAAAGTTCTGGAAAACATGCGGCTTATTGGTCTTCCGATCTCCCAGGATTTGGTAAACCTGTCAAAATAAGAATCCACATGCGGCAAAGTTGAAAATTAAAAATCACCTCCATGAAAGCCCTGCCAAATTTATTGATCGTTGATGACTCCGAGGAAAACCTTGCTTTCCTGGAAAGTATCACCCGGAAAACAAAGGTTAACCTTGTTCCGGCGTTATCGGGTGCAGAAGCGCTGGAGGTAACCAGCGGGATGGAACTTGCACTTGCCATCATCGATGTACGCATGCCCGGCATGAACGGGTATGAACTGGCAATAAAACTCAATGAAACCAGGTCCGACGACAAAGTTCCCATTATCTTTCTGACAGCCAGTCATGTTGATGACATACAGGTATTTGAAGGATATGGGCTGGGTGCAGTTGATTACATATTCAAACCGGTTGACCACCTAATCCTTTTGTGCAAGGTGAATGTATTTATCGACCTGTTTAACCAGAAACAAACGATTTTACGGAATGTTTCTGAGTTGCAGCAATCAGCCGACGAGTTGACACGCGTCAATGCTGCCCTGAAAAAGAGCGAGGAAAAATACAGGAGCTACATCGATCACGCCCCTGACGGGGTTTTTATCGCTGATGAAACCGGGAAATACATCGAAGTTAACGAAGCCGCGTGTGCCATAACCGGGTATTCGGAGCAGGAACTGATAAAAATGTCGATTGCCGATATCCTCCCTGAGGAATCGATGGAAGCCGGTCTGGCTCATTTCAAACAAGTGGTTAGAACTGGCTCATCCAGGGTTGATATGCGTTTCAGTCATAAAAGCGGGGTTACACGATGGTGGACCGTAGAAGCTGTAAAGCTTTCCGACACGCGCTTTCTGGGTTTTGCAAAAGACATCACCCACAGGAAAGAGATGGAGGAGACCCTGCGATCGTACCAGGTTGAACTTGAAATGCAGAATGAAGAACTGACCCAGGCACTTAAAAAAATAGAGATCGCTTCAGGAAAATATATTGAACTGTACGATTTTGCCCCGTCGGGTTATTTCACGTTGTCGGAGGAGAAAGCTATCATTGATCTCAACCACAGCGGTGCCCTTATGCTTGGCAAAGAACGTTCTCTTTTCATAAACAGTGATTTCAGTTTGTTCGTTGCCCGGGAATCGCTACCGGTATTTATGCTATTTTTTCAGCGCATTTTCACAATCAGGACCAAGGAAACCTGCGAAATCCTGCTGGTCACCAACTCCGGTCAGCAAAAATATGTCCATATTGAAGGGGTAATTGCCGAGGATAACAAGAACTGCCTCATCAATGTTGTTGATATAACCGAACGAAAGCAGGCCGAAGAAGAGATCAGGCATGTCAATTCTTTGCTGGATTCAATCGTGGAGAATATACCGAATATGATCTTCCTGAAGGATGCCCAGCATTTCCGTTTCGTGCAGTTCAACCGGGCCGGGGAAGAGCTGCTTGGCCTTTCAAGAGAGGAATTGATCGGAAAGAGCGACTATGATTTTTTTACCAAACTGCAGGCCGACAGTTTTATTGAAAAGGACAGGGAGGTATTACGGAGCATGAAGATGGTGGATATTGCGGAAGAACCGATACAGACCCGGCACCAGGGGATACGGATACTGCACACCAAGAAAGTTCCCGTGCTGAATGCCGCAGGGGAACCTGAATATTTGCTCGGGATCTCCGAAGACATTACCGAGCACAAGAAGGCCGAACAAGCGATGAAGGTGAGTGAAGAAAAATACAAGACCATGCTGAATGCCTCTCCCGACGGCATTCTGCTGACCAACATGAAGGGGATCATTACCGAAGTCTCCGAAATCGGCCTTGAACTATTCAGCACCGACAGCCGCGATGACCTGGTAGGCAAAAATATCTACCGGTTCGTTCCTCCCAAGGAAAAAAACACGTTGCGGGAAATCATTGAAAAAACCATCAATGAAGGGCTGGCCCAGAATATCGGGCTGAACATCAAAAAGAAAAACCAGGCCATTTTTGCCAGCGAAACCAGCGCAACGCTGATCCAGGGGCCCGATGGCACCCCGGTGTCATTTATGATCATCGTAAGGGATATTTCCCACAGGAAGAAAATGGAGACGAAGCAGATCCACGCCGACCGCATGGCCAACCTCGGAGAAATGGCATCAGGCATTGCACACGAGATAAACCAACCACTCAACATCATCTCCATGGTGATGGACAAGATCTTGTTCGAATCGGCTAAAACAGAAACCATTGATCTCGAATTCCTGAAGACCAAATCGAACAGGATCTTTGAAAACATCACCCGTATCAGGAACATCATTGATCACATCAGGGCGTTCTCAAGAAGCCATGACGATTTCGTACTAACCGCATTCGACATCAACTCAACCATCGAAAACGCGGTTTCGATGATCATGGAACAATTCAAACACCTGGGTATCAGCCTAAACCTGCAACTCGGAAAACAAATCCCCCAGATTTTCGGAAATACCTATAAATTTGAACAGGTAATCGTCAACCTGCTGGTCAATGCAAAAGATGCCGTGATCGACAAAAAGAACAAACAGGATGATTATGGTGAAATGATCGTCGAAATAAGGTCCTACCTCGAACATCAGTTACTGGTGGTGGAAGTCACCGATAACGGAATCGGGATAGGCAACGATGATATCAACAATGTCATGCTTCCTTTCTACACTACCAAGGATGAAGGAAAAGGAACGGGCCTGGGATTATCGATCTGTTACCAGATCATCAGGGAAATGGGAGGAACGGTAGATATTATCAGCGACCGGATGACGGGAACAAAGATCAGGCTGGTGCTGGACATACAAAAGAAAAAACAACGATGGCTTTACAAAACAAGATCAAGATCCTGATCCTCGATGACGAGAAACAATTCACAGAGGAACTGAGTGGTTTTTTCCAGGGGTCCGACTATGAATCATTTGAGGCAAATACGGCAGCGGAAGGGAAAAAGATACTGGCTGCCAATGACATTGACCTGCTCATTCTCGATGTACGGTTGCCCGGTGTGAACGGGCTGGATATCCTTAAGGATGTGAAAATTCAATATCCATCGATGGAAGTCATTATCATTTCCGCTCATGGCGACATGGATACCGTGATCAAAGCCATGAGGCTTGGTGCGTTTGACTACCTGCGCAAGCCATTCAGGTACATCGACATCCAGATCGCCATCGAACGAACCCAGAAATACCTCCAGATGCAGCGGAGGCTCAAACACATGGAGGAGCGGAACTCGCTGATTTCAAAAAACCTCGAGGAAAAGATCGACCGGCAGTTTATTGGCATCAGCCCCGAAATCCGCGAGGTCTTCGATCAGGCCATCACCGCCGCAAACTACCCCGAGGCCAATGTGCTGATCACCGGCGAAAGCGGCACCGGGAAAGAAAACATTGCGCGGATCATCCATTATTCCAGTTCCAGAAAAGACCATATTTTTTGCGCCGTCAACAGCAGTGCCATTACTGAATCGTTGCTTGAAAGCGAGTTTTTTGGCCATAAAAAGGGATCCTTCACCGGTGCCATCTCCGATAAAATGGGATTCTTTGAAGTGTGCAACCAGGGAACGCTGTTTCTCGATGAAATTGCCGACATGCCATTAAACCTGCAGGCAAAGATCCTGCGCGCCACCGAAGAGAAGGTTATTACCCGGGTGGGCGACACAAGCCAGATCAGAACCGACTTCCGGATCATTTCCGCCACCAACCATGATATCCACAAAGGAGTTGAGAAAAATAAATTCCGGCTTGACCTGCTTCACCGGCTGAACACACTCCATATACATATACCCGCGCTCAGGGAACGGCCTGAAGACATCAAACCCCTCTTGGTCCATTTCGTCAGCGTCTATTCAACAAAGTTCAACAAGCCAAATCTTACCATCGCCAACGAAGTTTTTGACCTGTTACGGAGATATGATTTCCCCGGCAATGTCAGGGAACTGAGGAACATGACCGAAAGGGCCATCATCCTGTGCAAAGGGAACCAGCTCGGCGTCCACGATTTCCCGGTAGCCCCGCAAAGAACCGCCTTGCCGGTTGAAAATGCCGACTCTGTCAACCTGCGCAACAATGAACTCATCCTGATACAAAAAGCGCTGCAAAGGGCAAATTTCAACCAGCAGGCCGCCGCTGATTTCCTGGGAATACATCGCGATGCCCTGAGCCGAAAAATTAAAAAGTACAATATCCCCATATCCAAAAGTGAAGAGTAGCCGCGAATTCACACCGGCAAGCCACGCATTTCCGCGTACCCGCGCGATTATTTCATCAAATCCCCCTCTTTCTTCCTATTGACCATACCGGCCTATAGCAGGGTTTCCGTAAAATATATTTATATTTTGCCTTTGGTAATGAAGGCTTTAACCTCACTGCACCTCTTGTGCTTCACCCTCCTGCCATTTGCGGCACACCCTTTGCCTATACTGAAAACACAAGAGGTAAGCCGTCCCTCATTAAAGCACGGTTTTTATTCATCTAATATAGGAGATTAAAACAATGGCAGTAGAAAAGACCATCGGATCATCCAGCCTCGTAGAGGTGATCGACCGTATCCTCGACAAAGGTGTCGTAGTTGATGCATGGGTAAGAGTTTCATTAGTTGGTATCGAATTACTCGCAATCGAAGCAAGGGTAGTCGTAGCCTCTGTTGAAACATACCTGAAATATGCAGAAGCAATCGGACTAACTGCAAAAGCCGCTTAAGGAATCTTGCAGGATTAAGTTATTGAAAGAGGTAAACCGTCCCTCTGTACTCAAGTACGGCTTTTATAATCAAATATAGGAGATTAAAACAATGGCAGTAGAAAAGACAATCGGGTCATCCAGCCTCGTAGAGGTTATCGACCGTATCCTTGACAAAGGTGTTGTAGTTGACGCATGGGTAAGAGTTTCATTGGTTGGTATCGAACTGCTTGCAATTGAAGCAAGGGTGGTTGTAGCCTCTGTTGAAACATACCTGAAGTATGCAGAAGCAATCGGATTAACTGCAAAAGCCGCATAAGGCCCATGGCAGTTAAGCAGTTATTCTTGCTAAACATCCTCCTGGTTAATGAACCGAAGCATGAGTTACCAAGAATTTCGCTTTTTCCCCTGGACAAAACTTTAAAAAATAAAAAACTATGAGTACCCGGCCGAAGATTAACATGGATGGATTTTTTGAAAACGTTATAACCTCCTACGAAACCCGCATTCAGAAAATTCAAACCGCCTTCCAGTCGTCTGAAAACATTACCGAATCATCCCATTCCCTCTTTGACCATGTCCATCATTCCCTCACCGATCTGAAAAAAGAACGGGACATGCTCAATTCAATGCTTTGCGAAAACCTTGCAAAAAACGGCTCCCTCCGCAAAAAAGATTACAACACCATGATGTCGGGCATCCTCAATGCACTCGACACAAAGGAACATGAGGCAGAGACCCAGTTCCTCAGTTTTATTGAAGCGCAGAAGGAAACTGCACAGTCACTCAAAACCAGCATCCTGGGAATTCAGGACATAACGTCGCCGGATGCGGGCGAAAAGATCACCATCGTAAAAGAACAGCTTTCACGGATCTCCCTGTTGCAGGAAACCCGGAAGGAAACAGTCATGAATACGTTTTTGGAATTTCAGCATATGCACAACCGGATGATGGAATGCCTCGAAGGTTTACTCGAAAAAGGCGACCACATCATGGTACAGGATATAAAAAAAGTCAAGGATCAGATACTTAAAGAAATCAATTAACAGGTTACCAAACATTTATTTAACATAGGAGATAAAAAAATGGGACTAGCATCAGAAATGAAAAACCTGAGTGAAGAGTTACTCGCTTCATTTAAACAAAGAATCAAAGAAAACGAAGAACTGGTGAATGACGTGCAGCAAACGCTCGACAACTTCAGAAAAGACCATATGGAAATGGCCGCCGTTCTGAACGCCAATGCAGCTGCACTGAGAAAAGGCCTTGCACGCGGCGAAAAAGAACGTTTGCATACCTATCATGATTTAATGACCGACATCCATCATACCATCTCCGCTATTCAGAAGGAAGTGATGGGTATCCAAACCTCCACGGTTAACATGATAAAGGAATTCACCGTCGAACGCGGCGAAATGGCCGGCGACCTGGAAAATTTTTTCGCAGAAGGACGTGCCGACAGGGCACAGAATGAAAAAACCAGGATGGAGGATTTCAACACCCTCATGAACGATATCAACAGCGATATTAAAACCATCAATGAGGAAGTCCTGGCCATTTTCAAGAACACCAACGACATGCTCGACCGGTTTGAAAAGGAACATCTTGACATGTCCGACGAACTCAGGGCGGAACTGGCGAAAAACCTGGCCGAAAGAGTCGCATATACGAAATCGCTGCTGAACGGATTCCAGAAAAGGCTGTCGGAGATCAGCAAGGAAAACCACAAAATGGCCCAGAAACTGAGGAAGGACCTCGACAATGGCGAAACTGAACGGCTGAACGACTACAACGGCATCATGAAAGGCATCCATACTGCCATCAAAGGGATCCGTAAAGAGGTAAAGGATATCGAGAAAGCAACCGACAACATGATCGGCGATTTGACCCAGGACAGGGCTCAGGCATCTGCTACATGGGCTAAAATGCAGGCAGCCATGGAGCATATCCGTGAAACCGGCGTGACCGCGCAACCAAAACATGCAACCAAAAAAGCTGAGAAGAAAGAGGTAAAACCGGCTCCTGCAGTCGAAGTAGTTAAGGAAGCTGCCGCTGAAGTGAAACCGAAAGCAGAACCCAAACCGGTCGCCCCCATGTCGCTCGAGCAGAAAGTACTCGATTATATCAACAAGCATCCGAAGGGCGTGAAAATCTCGGAAATGGAAGAACCGCTTGGCGAAACCCGGATGAAGCTGGGATTCACCGCAAAAGGGCTGCTCGATGAAGGAAAAGTTCAGAAAATTGAAAACATCTACTTTCCGAAAACCAAATAGTGCCTGATTATCAAACCTTCAACCGATTCATTAAAAATCAACTGTCATGGCTAAGATACTCAGATGTGCATTCTGCAGCGGAACCGGAAAGGATCCGTTCGACCTGCTCTCCCCGATCTCATCATGCCTGGTTTGCAGCGGTACCGGGATTGTTGAAGTTGAGGTGCCCGCAATTACCTGTGTTTTCTGTTCCGGGACCGGAAAAAATCCGCTGGGTGCAAGAGTTCCGTGCATCGTTTGCGGAGGTAAAGGCCACAACCGGTGTGCAGGCGACACCAAATGCACACAGTGTAACGGTACTGGCAGGTCAACAGATGCACTGCCATGTACCCGCTGCGGTGGAAAAGGAATGATTTGAAAATTTGAGGATTCGTATGAACAATGCCGGGAACACTATCAGAAAAAGTATTATAAAGCGACAGGAAGCCATGGAACGGTTTCAGCAAAAAAAGAAAGAATTTCTCCTTGCAAAGGAACAGATTACCAAAGACATTGCCGAAGCAAGAGAAATCTGGAAAACCACCCTCGACCAACTGCCACCCCAGCCATTTAATGACTAACTAAACAAACCACCATCGAATCCTCAAATCTTCAAATCCAAAAATCAACCCATCAACCCATCAACCCATCAGCACATCAGCACATCAGCACATCACCACATCAGCACACCAGCACATCAGCACATCACCACATCAGCACATCAGCACATCAGCACATCAGCACATAACCCCCAACTCCCCCATGAGCAACAACAATGAAATGAACACCGTACTTGAACTAAGGCCGATGTCGAATTTTGTAGAGACCGATTACATCAGGGACATCACCAACCGTGGCCTTACCTATATCAAAGCCGGGTTTCCGGTCCATTTCAGAGGCCCGTCGGGAACCGGTAAAACCACCGTGGCCATGCACCTGGCCAGCAAAATTGGGAGACCTGTGGTGATTATTCACGGCGACGCTGAATATAAAACTTCCGATCTCATCGGCAGCGAACAGGGATACAAATACAAAAAACTTGACGACAAGTTTATCCACTCAGTTCATAAATATGAGGAGGATATGAGTAAACAGTGGGTCAACAACCGGCTGACCATTGCCGTTAAAAACGGATTCACCCTCATTTACGATGAATTTACCCGTTCGAGGCCTGAGGCTAACAACATCCTGTTGCCGATCCTGCAGGAACGGATGCTGAGCACATCCGCAGCGAAGGAGGAGGATTATTACATGAAGGTCCATCCCGAGTTCCGGGCCATCTTCACCTCCAACCCCGAGGAATATGCAGGAGTTAACCGTACCCAGGATGCACTGCGCGACAGGATGGTAACCATGGACCTCGACCATTTCGATTATGAAACGGAGTTGCAGATTACCAGGGCCAAGTCCGACCTGTCACTCGAAGACACCACCATCATCGTGAACATCGTGAGGGGCCTGCGCGAATCGGGAAAGACCGAATTCGACCCCACCATCCGCGGATCGATCATGATCGCCAAGACCCTCGCCACCCTGAAAACCACCCCGGCCGAATCAAAAGAGATGTTCCGGAAAATATGCCAGGACATCCTGACCTCCGAAACCAGCCGCATTGGCTCTAAAACTAACCAGGAAAAAGTCAAATCCATCGTCGACGACCTGATCGAACAATACACCCAGGCTTAAAAACATCAGCACATCAGCACATCAGCACATCAGCACATCATCACATCAGCACATCAGCACATCAGCACATCAGCACATCAGCACATCATCACCAAACCACCACGCCATGCCAATCTCCAGCGGAATAAAAGGACTTCAAAGCATCAAAAGCATGCAGTCTGTCGTCAAATCGGGCATCCCGAACAAGGAAGATTCTGATTTCATAAAATTGTATATGCTTGAAAAAGAACGGACTCGTTTAAAGAGCGAGGAGATCCGTATTTTACAACGGCTTGAGATCATACAGAACAGGCTAAAGGAGATCCAGCTCTATTATGATGAAAAAGCAGGGGAAATGCATCTCCCGGTAACGGAGGAAAAGACCCGCAAATCAGAGACCGAGCAAGGTAAGGACTGGAAAACAATGTCAATTGATTATTAAAAAATTGTACAATGGCTGAAATGACCCATTCGCTGCAGGCAACCAATCTGGCAGATATTCTTGAAAGAGTGCTCGATAAAGGAATTGTCATTGCAGGAGACATCAAAATTCAGATCGCGGATATAGACCTGCTGACCATCAAAATCAGGCTGCTGGTAGCTTCGGTGGATAAAGCAATGGAAATGGGGATAAACTGGTGGCAGGAAGACACCTATCTCTCAACCAAGGCCCGGGAAAAAGAGCTCATGCAACAGCAGGATGCACTCGAAGCCAGGCTTGCAAAACTGGAGAGCATAACCAGGCAGGAACAGTCTTAAAAAAAAAATATCATGGAAAAAGATAACGGCAAAGAGAAAAAGAACGAATCCGATTTTGACCTTTTCGGACTTGGCGGCCTGTTCAAAGGCATAGAAAAACTGGTCGACCTGGCGGGGAAACTCGATGAAAAGGGCGGGATCAGCAAGGAGGGCGAAATCAATTTCGACCATCTTAAAAAAGGCATGAAAGGTGTTTATGGATTTACCATCAACACAGCTGGTGGCGGCACACCCAGGGTAGAGACCTTCGGCAACATCAAAAAAACCCCTGAAGGGCCTAAAGTTGATGAAGAACGGGAGCCCATCACCGACATCTTTGACGAGAAAAACGAGATCGTCATTATCGCGGAAATGCCGGGGATTGAAGAAAACGACATAAAAATCGACCTGAAGGAGGATATCCTTGAGCTTTCGGCAGCGAGCAAAAACCGCACTTACAGGAAAGAGTTGCTGCTCCCGCTAAAGGCCGTAAAGCAGAACCTGCGTCACAAATTCACCAATGGCATCCTTGAGATCAGGATAAAAAAATAACGTCATGGCACTCACTGGTTTGGAAAACAACGACCTGAAACTGATCATTTTCGGCGGAAAAGGCGGTGTGGGAAAAACCAGCTGTGCCGTTGCCACAGCGCAGGCGTTGTCGGAAAACTTCAAAACACTGCTGATTTCCACCGATCCTGCGCACTCTATCTCCGACTGCCTCGAACAACCAATTGGATTCAATGTGGTGAAGATGACCGGCTATCCTAATCTGTCGGCCATCGAAGTAGTTGCCGACCAGGCGCTTTCACGGTTCATCGCTGAAAACCTGGCGGAGCTTAAAAAACTTCTCGACACCTCCACCAATCTCGACACCCAGGATATCGAAGAGATGCTTTCCCTGTCGATCCCGGGAATTGACGAGGTGATGAGTTTTAAAACCATCATTGATTTCATCGAAGAGGGCTGGTACGACAAATATGTTGTGGATACTGCCCCAACGGGACATGCCCTGCGGCTTATTTCATCGCCGAAACTGCTCGATGAATGGATCAAGGTGGCAGCGCGCATGCGTTGGAAATACCGGTACATGATCACCAGCTTCGCCGGAACATACGAACAGGATTCGGTCGACACCTTTTTGCTGAACCTGAAGAAAATGGTAAAGCGGATCGAAAACATCCTGCGCGATAATACCAAATGTGAATTTATCCCGGTATGCATTCCCGAATCGATGGCGATTACGGAGACCGCCAGGCTGCTTGCAGAACTCGGACTGTCGGGAATCATCCCGAAGCAAATCATCGTGAATAATGTGATGTCATCAGAGGGTTGCGATTTCTGCATCCGGAGAAAAGCATCGCAACGGCCGCACCTGGCGGAAATACACCAGATATTCAGCGATTTACACGAAACGGAAGTACCTGTATTTGCTGAAGAGATTAAAGGCAGGGAAGCGCTGCTGCAATTAAAGATCTTTCTTTTTGGCGGCCCCGACCTGGTCAGGATGACCCGTGAATTCATGCACGTGTAAGATGAAAGAATGAAGATACAGTGAATGCTCTTTTTGATTTTGAAATATTTTCAATATAAACCGGGATGTCAGTTAAAAAAGAAGAAATCGCACTGCGTGTCAAGGAAGCCCTGGTAAAGGATGTGGGTAGGGCCATCGCGCGGATTGATCCGAAGGATATGAAGATTTTCGGACTGGAAAGCGGCGACGTGATCGTGATTGAAGGCAAGCGTTCAACCCCTGTCAAGATCATGCCATGCTATCCCGACGACAGGGACAAGCATATCATCCAGATTGACGGCATTACCCGGGAGAATGCCCAGGCCGGGATCGATGAAAAGGTGAAGATCATCAAGACACCCTGTCGCCAGGCTGTAAAGATAAAACTCAAGCCAGATACAAAGTCCGGGTCGCTGTTCAAGGCCGACGATGCAAAATACATCGGCTCGCTTATCAACGGGTTGCCTGTTGTAAAGGGCGACAAGGTAAGGGCGAACCTTTTCGGGTCACGCTCGGTGGAATATACTGTTACCGGGGTAAGCCCCGAAGGCGTTGTGCTGATCCATCCCAATACCCAGTTCCACCTTGAACTGGCCAGGGTGGAAGGCGAACGCCGCAGCAAGGTATCTTACGAAGATATCGGCGGGCTGGGCAACCAGGTGCAGCGCATCCGGGAGATGATCGAACTTCCGCTCAAATATCCGGAGATTTTCGACCGGCTTGGCGTGCAACCCCCAAAAGGAGTCTTCCTGTATGGCCCCCCGGGAACCGGTAAAACCCTCATCGTGAGGGCCGTGGCGCATGAAACGGATGCCTATTTCATCAACATCTCCGGCCCTGAGATCATGGGCAAGTTCTACGGGGAAAGCGAAGGCCGCATCCGCAAACTGTTTGAAGAAGCCCAGGCTCACGCTCCTTCCATCATCTTTATCGACGAAATTGATGCCATTGCCCCCAAACGGGAAGATATGGGCGGGGAAAAGCAGGTGGAGAAACGGGTGGTGGCGCAACTGCTGTCGCTGATGGATGGACTGGAGTCGAGAGGGAAGGTGATCGTGATCGGCGCAACGAATATCCCCAATTCCATTGATCCGGCCCTCAGAAGACCAGGACGGTTCGACCGCGAAATTTCCATCTCCATCCCCGATAAAAAGGGCAGGCTGGAGATCCTGCATATCCATACCCGGGGGATTCCCCTGTCGATGGATGTGGACATGGAGAAGCTGGCCGAGATCACCCATGGATTTGTGGGTGCCGACCTGGAAGCGTTGGCCAGGGAAGCCGCCATGACCGCCCTGCGGAAAATTCTCCCGCAAATCGATTTCGAAATGGCTGAAATCCCCTACGACCTCCTGATGTCGCTGGAAGTAAGCATGGATAATTTCATGGATGCCATGAAAGAGGTTGAACCTTCTGCCATACGCGAAGTTTTCGTGGAGGTCCCCGACGTGAAATGGGACGACGTAGGTGGTCTTGACGACATCAAGGAAGCGCTGAAGGAAACCGTGGAATGGCCCCTGCAATATGCCGACCTCTTTAAAAAGGCCGACACCAAACCCCCGAAAGGCATTATCCTTCATGGCAAACCGGGAACCGGCAAAACGTACCTGGCAAAGGCGTTGGCATCAGAAAGCGGGGTTAACTTTATCTCGGTAAAGGGACCGCAGATCCTGAGCCGGTATATCGGCGAATCTGAAAAAGGGGTCAGGGAACTATTCCGCATGGCAAAACAGGCATCGCCCTGCATCCTTTTCCTGGATGAGATCGACAGTTTGACGCCAAGGCGCAGCAACGACAGTTCAGGTTCGGGCGTGATCGACCGCGTGATCGGCCAGTTTCTCACCGAAATGGATGGCATTGAAGACCTGAAAGGTGTGATCGTGCTGGCTGCCACCAACCGCATCGACCTGATAGACCCTGCCCTGCTGAGAAGCGGCCGCTTCGATCTGATCTTTGAACTGCCATTACCCGATGTGAAGACCAGGGAGAAAATTTTCGGCATTCATACACGAAACAAACCCCTCGGAAAAAAAATAAGCCTCAGCCGCCTTGCACTTAAAACCGAAACCCTCACCGGGTCAGATATCGAATTTATTTGCAGGAAAGCCGCCATGCTGGCCATTCGCGAAATAATCGAAAAAAACCGCGGAAAGGCGATTGAAACCACCGACAATATTTCAATACTTGAAACCCATTTTGAAGAAGCCATCCAACTGGTGTTAAAACAAAATGCGATGAAAAAGTAACCTGCTATGACCACACAAGGAATCTATATCTACGGCATCGTCCCAAACTTTTACGGGACCACGCAATTCCAGTCATTAGACAATTCAGGAGTATACGCCATCACCTATGAAAACATATCGGCCATTGTTTCGGACCGGGAGAGTGCACACCTGGATTTTACCGATCGTGAATCGCTGGCCCGAACCCTGGTGCATCACCAGCAAACCATTGAGGATCTCATGGCCAAGGGATTCAATATGATCATCCCCATGAAGCTCGGCACGATCGTAAATTCCAAGAAAGATGTATCGGATATCCTTGCCAGGGGCCATGAGATCATCATAAATACGCTGACGAAAATTGAATACCTGACAGAGATTGACCTGGTTGTCACCTGGGCGGATTTTTCATCATTGCTTAAAGGAATTGCTGAACTGCCAGCCATACAGTCGATCAAAAATGACATGACGAAAGCGATGGGGATTGTCGCAATGACAGACCAGGTGAGAATGGGGTTGATTATTCATGATATTGTAAACAAGCAAAATAAAGCAATTGAATCAAAGATTCAGGAGGCGCTGGCTTCCTGCTGCCTCGATAAAAAACTGCACGAGGTGATGAACGATGAAATGGTGACCAATTCAGCCTTCCTTATTAACCGGAACAAGCAGGCTGAATTCGAACATGCCATCGACCAGCTTGACGAGATGTTCGGCGGGTCGCTGAATTTCAAACTGGTAGGTCCCCTGCCCTGCTACAGTTTTCAAACCCTCGAGGTAAGGAACCTGAATCCGGAACAAATCATCAAGGCAGGAAAAACACTGGGCGTAAAAGAAAAGACAAACGAAACAGAAATAAAAAAGGCATACCTGGAAAAAGCAAAGTTGCATCACCCCGACAACAACAGCCAGGATACGCCGGTCAACGGGGATTTCAATGCCATCAGGAATGCTTATAATACGCTTGTTGAATACGCTGCGGCAGTGCGGCAATCGTCGAAAGAAGAATATATTTCACTTTCTGGGACAAGTGTCCCGGAACATTTAACCATCATTAAAATAAAGGACTGATATGCAGCGCGACGGAAAATATATCTATTGCATTATCGCCTCCGATTACGACATCAACCTGGGCCCGATCGGTCTGGGCGGACGGGGCGACATGGTCTCCACCATCGGCTTCGACGGACTTTGCATGGTGGTGAGCGACCATCCGCTCAGCAAGTTTGTGGTCAACCCTGAGAACATGCTTGCTCACCAGCGGGTGATAGAGGCGGTCATGAAAGAGTTCAGAAGCATACTTCCCATCCGTTTCGGCACCATCGCTGCAACGCCCGACGAGATCCGCAACCTGCTCAACCGGAGGTACAGCGAATTCATGGAGCTGCTGAAGCAGTTTGAGAACAAGGTGGAGCTCAACGTGAGAGGGACATGGAAAAACCTGGGTATGATCTTCAAGGAGATCGACAGGGAACATATGGAACTCCAAAAGCTGAGGGCTGAAATCAACGAAATTGAAGATCCGGTAACCAGGAACCTGAAAATCGAAGAAGCCGGGAAACTGGTGGAACTGGCCCTGGCTGAAAAAAAGGAGGAGGAAACCGGCAACATCATTGATGCATTCCGGAAATCCGTATTCGAATTCAAACACAACAAAACCAGCGCCGATGCCATGTTTATGAATACGGCCTTCCTGGTGAATAGTGGCCGAGAGATCGAATTCGACAATATCATGGCAGCCCTCGGGATAAGGTACCAGGATCGTTGCGACTTTGTCTATACCGCTCCGTTGCCTATATTCAATTTTATCGATCTTAAAATATTTCCTGAAAAATGGGAGCTGTAAAAGCTTACATTTGAGAAGGGCAAACATACACTATCTAAACACAATCATGGAAAACGAACTTGAATTACCGAAAGAGGGAAAATACATATACGGCATCGTAAGGCACAGCGGCGCCCTTGATTTCGGACCAATCGGGATAGGCAAGCGGGCCGACATGGTGTACGGCATCAACTACCGCGACATCAGTGCCGTTGTCAGCAACTCCCCGATCATCCAGTATGAGGCAAGAAGGGTAAACATGACCACCCACGAAAAGGTGCTGGAGGAGATCATGAAAGAATTTACTGTTCTCCCGGTAAGGTTTTCGACGATATCCGAGCACGACGACGACAGCGGGATTCTGCGGATTCTGGAAAAGGATTATGCCAAATTCGACGATCTGCTGACAAAGATGGATGGCAAAAAGGAACTCGGACTCAAAATACTGGCGCATGAAGCCCCGATCTATGAAAGCATCATTGAAAGGTATGACGAGATCAGGTCGCTCAGGGCGAAACTGATCAACCTGCCGGCAGACAAGACCCATTACCAGCGGATGAAAATCGGGGAAATGGTGGCGGAAGCCCTGAAAAAAGAGACCGACAATTACAAGAACATCATCCTCGACACCCTGAACCCGCTTGCCGACGATGTGAAGATCAATGACAACTACGGGGAGATGATGATCCTCAACGCAGCCTTTCTGATAAAAAACATCACCGAGCCGGAGTTCGACAAAACTGTGAACAATCTCGACGAGAAGTATGGCAGTTACATGACCTTTAAATATGTCGGGACGCTGCCCCCGTACAATTTTGTAAACCTGGTCATCAACACCAAAGGGATCTGACATGTTTTTAATTGACGACATTCTCCTTGCCCCGTTAAAAGGAGTTATTTTTATCGCTGAAAAGATCAACGAGATCATCGACAAGGAGATGTCGGATGAAGGGGCCATAAAAGAACGGTTGATGGCCCTGCAGCTGAAGTTTGAAATGGATGAAATCGACGAAGCGGAATACGATGAACGGGAAGATGAGTTGCTGAAGTTGCTGGAGGCGGCAAGGGAAGTGAAGGCTAATAAGTAGTGAGGTAGCGAGGTAGCGAAATAATGAAATGGTGTAATCGTGAAATCGTGAATTGGCTATAATGAATAGAAAGATAAAAACCATATAAAACCATTTCCCGGAACTCCGTAGGAGTTCCATTCTTCTAGATGGAAAAATAAAAATAAAAAAAAGGAGGCAAAAATGAGTGCGTTTAATTGTCCGGAATGCGGAAAAACAACAGGAGGAAATGAGAATTTTTGTATCGAATGCGGACACGCGTTGAACGTGGTGTGCCCGAAGTGCGGAGAGACCTGGCGGTTTATGTTCGATTATAAATTCTGCCCCGTTTGCGGGCATCATATCAGGCATGAAGAGGTGACAAAGAGGGCAGAGGAGCAGGTTTTTACGACGATAATCGTGAAGGAAGTGACAGTAGACCAGGTTGAAAAGGCAGAAGTAAAAAAGGTGACAGGCAACCATGTGCCAAAGGCAAAGGGGAAAAAGTGACAGAAAAACAGGGCAGCCGCGAATCAAATGGCATGGTGATCGGGTGAAAAACTTATAAAGAATCGGAGGCAAAAATGGGTAATATAATAGATGTAAAAAAAGCAGTGGTTAGTTTTCTCAAGGAGAACATTAATTGTTATGATGTAACAGTAATAAAAATTGAGAAGGTTCAGGAGAGCTGGAATTCCATTGCAGAAGTCTACGAAGATGACTCCTTCCTGAAGTCCATGAATCTCCCTCCAAAACAGGTTCGCCTTTTCTACCAGGTAAAAATGGACACGGCACTGGATATTACCTCTTTCGAACGGCTCAGCTCCTTCGAGGGGATGGATGGGACCGATTAAAAACTTATTAACACCCGTAAGCGATGAACGACCTGATCTACGCATATTGCCTGTCAAACACCCCGCCTGACCTGACCAGGACGGACCGGTATGGCGGTTTGAGAAACGTTTCCGCAGGAGGCTTTTATATCATCGTAAAAACGGTGCAGGAGGATGAGTTTTCAGAAGAAATTCTCAAAACAAACCTCTCCGATATTCAATGGCTTGAAACACATGTGCGCGAACATGTCGAGGTGATAAACCTGATTATGGAACAGGTAACGGTGATTCCATTCAAATTCGGCACCATCTATCACACAGAAGAGCGTCTCAGGAATTTTGTCGGCGATTATGCCGAATCCCTTGCCGAAAACCTGCTTCACCTGGAACAGAAGGAGGAATGGTCGGTTAAAATATATTGCGACCGGAAAACACTCTGCGACCAGATGGACGAGTTGAGCGAAGAAGCTGCTGCGCTTGAAAGACAGATCATGGCAAGTTCGCCGGGGAAGGCATTTCTGCTCAAGAGGAAGAAATCCGACCTGATGATCAATGAGATGGACCGTCTGTGCAAAATATACGGCCAGGAGTATTTCGACGGATTTAAGGCGCTGAGCGAAGCCACCAGCCTGAATAACCTTTTGCCAAAGGAATATACCGGCCGCAATGACGAAATGATCCTGAATGCTGCGTTCCTGGTCGGTAAAGAACGTACAGCAGGTTTTATTTTAACGGCAAAAACAATGAAAAACAAATACGCAGATATCGGTTTCGACGTCGAGCTCACAGGCCCCTGGCCGCCATTCAGTTTCACCTCCATAACAGAAAAACAGCAATGAACGACAACGTTATCGACCGTTCCAAAGATATTACCATCCTTGAGGTACTCGACCGGGTGCTTAACAAAGGTGTCATTCTGACCGGCGATCTTGTGATTTCGGTAGCCGACATCGACCTGGTGTACGTGGGTGTGAAACTGATGCTGAGTTCGGTTGAGACCATGGAACAACTGAAGTCGGGCAAGGCCATCAATCCTAAGTAACGAGTGGCTACGCTTACCGTTCCTGACATAAAACTACTGTACAATTGGAAAAACTGATTTATGCCATCTTATCCCAGGATAAAAATGCCGGAAGGCTAACGTCGCTGTTATCAGGCATCAAAGGGATGTCGAGCGCCAGCCTGGAGGAAGTCTGCCTTGATGACATTACGGTCGTAACCAGCGATGTGAACAAGGCTGATATTGTGGCATCCAAATCGACAGCCCTGGATTTTGCCCGTGTTATCGAAACCTTGTCGCAACAATACACCCTGCTGCCCATGAGGTTTGGCTCGGTGATGGAATCGGCCGGCGCCATAAAAAAGATGGTTGAACGGAACAGGGCCGAAATCGTGCAGAACCTCAGGAACGTTGAAGGAAGGTATGAGTTCGGCCTGAAGATCTTCTGTGATTCTGAAAAACTGATGGCCGAACTGAAGGAGAAAGCCGGAAATACGATCACCCTGCAGGCACCGGAGCCCAACGTATCGGTATTCCGTGATTATGTGAACAGAAAACTCAGTGAACACAGGCTTGAAGAGATGCTCGTTCATTACGTCGATGCCATCATTGCAGAGATTACGGCTACCCTGACCGCTTTAAATGCCGTTCAGAAAATAAAAAAGATGGTATCGCCGGCAATGATTATCGACGCCGTTTTCCTGATCGAAGCATCGCTGAAGGACGAGTTGGTTTCGTCGATTGCCGGGTTGCAGGAAAAATACCCCTCGCTTAACCTGATGATGACCGGCCCCTGGCCCCCCTATAATTTTGTAGATTTCACGGTAAAATAACCTGGCTGCACCCATGAGTGAAAATAAGATACTGTTTAACACCGGGTCGTTTGATGAGATTTCCGGGGAGATCGGGAACCTGGCAACCATCGAGGATTCGAAACTGAAACTCACCCCCGACAATGCCGATTCAGGCCTCGCAAAGCTGGTACTTACCCTGGTTGAACTGATCAGGAAACTGGTTGAAAAACAGGCCATGCGCAGGGTCGACGGCGGATCGCTGACAGACGAGGAGATCGAGCGGCTGGGTGAAACCCTCATGAAACTTGAAATGAAGATGGATGAGTTGAAAAAACACTTCAACCTCACCGACCGGGATCTGAACATCAACCTCGGACCATTGGGCGATTTAATGTAACCTTCCTGCTGTTAGCCAATCACCATGCGTTCCCTGATCTATGTTCCCATCATTCACTCCTTGGCCGACATGGGCTCCATGGGCAGCGAACTCAGGGAAAAAAGCATTGCACGGCTTGGGGAAAAAGAATGGGAAAACCACGCGGAAACCATCAACGGTTATTGGGATGCCATTGAATCGTGGTTCAGCAAGCCTGGTTTGAATATCAGCGGCATGAAAATATACCAGGATGCCATGTTTGTTGACGACGGCATGGCCATGAACATCCTTGCCGAAGGGGTGAAATCGGGCAGCAGGAATTCCTCCATCGTCACAAACTAAATCTCCCGGGGGGCATTGCTCGTTAAAACGGAAGATTTTAAAATATCTTCGGGCAATAATCAGAGGTAGTTATAGCGTTGTAAACAGGATCGTAGATACACACAGAACAGATATAATCACAATTCATCACTCTGCCAGGTTGCATAAGATTCCCGGAATTTCAAAGCGGCATCTACATAACTATCCTTTTTGTGTTCTTTAGGCTTTACAAGGTCGTGGTTGCTTACCCGGTCATGCCTTCTACACCGTTTCTGTTCAGTTTACACTGAGCTTGCCGAAGTGTAAGTACCAGTTTTTGTCGTCCCGCTTCCTTCAGCATCGGGACGTTACCCACAAATTAACACAATATTTCCAAAATATGTAAATAAATATATTTCTGTTTCCGTTTTTCGTAAACTATTTTGTAACTTTGTTGCATGAAGATATTAGACACTTCAACAGGAAAAGAGTACCCAATAGAAATATTACCTGTTGAAAGTGAGGATTTTAATTTATTAGGGAAAGGCAGGTACTTTTTTGATTGGAGAATTGAGCGAAATCAGGAAGTATACAAATTACAGATATCAGGTTCAAGTGATATTCTAGGACTTGTTTCAATGGAGAGAATTCCCAATGAATGGAGAATACATATTAGACTTCTTACAGTTTCAAAAGAAAATAAAGGAAATGGAAAGAAGTATGATAAAATAACAGGAAATTTAATTACACATGTAGCGAAAATTGCTGTTCTACAATTTGGAGAACTTGCCTGTGTTTCACTTAAACCCAAAAGTCAAATTGCCCAACATTATATTGACAAATATAACATGAATGTAACAGGTATGAGTTTAAGTATAGAAGTACCAGAAATATTGGACCTGATTAATTTATACGACCATGACTAATAAAAAAAATATAATTATGATTGAAGATTCGGAGTATGGTGTAGATTCAAGATATAAATCAGTTAAAGAACGTGAATCGGATGCCACAGCTTTAATGGAAGCACGATTAATTAGAATGAAAAACTTATCTAAGGATCAAATTATTCGATCTAAACTCTTACAGTTGAAATTGAAAATGGAGGAATATCTTAAAAATCCTGTGTATGATAACCGCAATTATTTTTCAGAATTCTTAGCATTATATGTAGATACAATTTACGCTAAAAGAAGTGTTTTTGCGAAGGATATTGATATTGCACCTGTGAGTTTAAGTCAAGTTATAAACAATCATAGGGAACCTAAAGACGATTTCATATTGAGATTAATAATACATTCAGAAATGGTATTTAAGAATGTATGTGAATTTCATAATAAAACCTGGTATCAGGTTTATTTTCAAGAAAAAATTTGCGGCACAATGTCTAGTCAGGAAAAATGGAGACCTGAAATAGAAAAGCACGTTAGGTTGAGTAAATCAATAAAAGATTAAAACTGTTGTTAATCGAGTAAGCCTCCCCATCAGCATCGCTGACGGGGAGCGCCGCTCACGCCCGAAAACACTAACCAAACCCAAATTATATGAACGAGATTATATGCCCACATTGTAAAAAGGTCTTTAAAGTGGATGAAGCTGGTTTTGCTGACATTCTTAAGCAAGTTCGAGATCATCAGTTTGAAGAAGAATTGAAAACCCGGTTAAACCTTGCTGAAAAAGAGAAGCAAAATGCCGTTAAACTGGCGGAAGCAAATCTTAAAAATTCTTTGCAGGAAGACCTGGCAAAAAAAGATAAAGAACTTATCGAACTGAGAGCCAGGAACGAACGCGAGCTTGCGCTGCAGCTGGCAAAGAAAGAAGCCGAAATCGCCGAAATGAAGTCAAAAATCGAGAAGGCTGAAATTGCGACAAGACTAACAGTAAATGAAGCAGTCCAGAAAATCGAAAAAGAGCGGGACCAGCTGGCAAACAATTTAAAAAGCAAGGAGACGGAAAAGCAATTGCTCGAAAAATCATTAAACGAAAAATATTCTTCCGCACTTAAAACAAAAGATGATATCATCAAATTGAAGGACGAAGAAATTGCGCTGCGAAAAGACATGAAACTCAAACTTTCAACAAAAATGGTTGGAGAAACACTTGAGCAACATTGTGAAACAGCGTTCAATAAACTTCGTGCAACGGGTTTTCAAAAGGCCTATTTTGAAAAAGACAACGATGCTAAGTCGGGAAGTAAAGGCGATTATATTTACAGGGAAACCGATGATGCCGGGAATGAAATTATTTCGATCATGTTTGAAATGAAAAATGAGGGAGACGAAACTGCAACAAAAAAGAGGAATGAAGATTTTTTAAGAGAACTGGATAAAGACCGTACTGAAAAAAAATGCGAATACGCTGTCCTTGTGTCGTTACTGGAAGCGGAAAACGAACTCTATAATGCCGGAATTGTTGATGTCTCCCACAAGTATCCCAAAATGTACGTTGTTCGCCCCCAATTTTTCATGCCAATCATAACCCTGCTGAAAAATGCAGCAATGAATTCGTTGAAGTACAAAGCCGAACTGGCTTTGGTGAAAAATCAAAATATTGATATTACTCATTTTGAGGAGAACATTAACAATTTCAAGGAAGGATTTGCAAGAAATTATGAACTGGCCAGTCGTAAATTTAAGACCGCCATTGAAGAAATTGATAAGACCATTGATCATCTTCAAAAAACCAAAGATTCATTATTGTCCTCGGAGAACAACCTGCGATTGGCCAACAGCAAAGCGGAAGATTTAACAATAAAAAAATTAACACATGGAAATCAGACCATGGCGGCAAAGTTTGAAGAATTATCGAAAAATACTGATGCCGGTTAGATTTCATCATTCACTCACCCTGCAGATGGTGGCTTCAAATGGCGCGATCTGCATGTCCTGAAAATAACTGAACTCCTCTATCGTCCTGTGTGTTGAAAACAGAACTTTGCCATAGGTGTGCTCGTGCAGTGAAAACGCCCTTTGTTGCCGGGTGAAGTTCAGGATCACCAGGATCCGTTCATTTTCCGATTTCCGGAAATACGACAGGATGCCATCCTGTCCGTTTGTAATGGGTATCCAGGAACCTTTTTGGATCGCTTCACACGACTTCCTGATTTGTATGAGTTTCCGGTAATGGTTTAACAGCGAGTTCAACTCCCCCTCCTGCAATTTGACGTTTCGCGAGCGGATATCCCCGTTGAGTGGCATCCAGGGCATGCCGCCGGTAAACCCGGCGTTCGGTTCCATGTCCCACTGCATGGGCGTGCGTGCCTTGTCCCTGCCCGTGAACATTGGCCAGTAACGTTTTCCAAGCGGGTCGCGTATATTTCGCCTGCGGATGTTCCCGTTATGCATGCCAATCTCTTCTCCGTAATAAATAAAGGGCGTTCCCCTCAGGGTCAGCAGCAAGGCAGCTGCCACCTTTGCCTTCTCCTCCGTGTTGGTTCTCCATGGTATCCTGTCGATGCTCCGGAAGAGATCATGGTTCGACAGGACATTGCAGGGCCAGCCGTCAGGCGGGATGTTGTCGTACCAGTTTTTTATGCATTTGTAATAAGCATGTGCATTCCAGGAGCTGAAGATCAGTGAAAAATCAAATGCAAGGTGAATGCCGGCATGGCCCCCCGCAAGGTAGCGTGCAGCAGTTTTTGCGTTTCCGGGCGGAAGCGAATAAATTTCTCCAATTGCGGTTGTATTTTCATACAGGTCGAGTAATTTCCTTATCTGCGTTACAATCGTAACGGAACGTTTCCTGTTGCGGGTATAAATATGTTTCTGAAACGCCTGGATTCCGAACAATACCGGGTTATTCCTGAATTTCTTATCCTTGGCGATCATGTTGATTACATCGAGCCTGAAACCATCGATCCCCAGATCGAGCCAGAACTTCATCTCCTCAAAAAAAACACCCGGCAGGTCCGGATCACGCCAGTTAAGGTCGGGTTGTTGTTCGAAAAATGAGTGCATGAAAAATTGCCCCGATTGTTCATGAAATTTCCAGGCACTCCCGCCAACCGCCGATTTCCAGTTATTCGGCGGGCTACCCAATACCGGGTCCTTCCAGATGTACCAGTTTCGCTTAGGGTTGTTCAGCGAGGAGGATGATTCAATGAACCAGGGATGCTGATCGGAGGTATGGTTGAGGATCATATCCATGATTACGCGGATCCCGGCATTGTGGGCCTTTTCGAGGAGTTCCATAAAATCTTCCATGGTGCCGAAAGCAGGGTCGATTTCACGGTATCCTGAAACATCATAACCGAAATCAACCATGGGCGATTTATACATGGGCGAAATCCAGATGCCATCGACACCAAGTTCTTTCAGGTATTCCAACCGGCGGATTATGCCGCGGATATCCCCTACCCCGTCGCCGTTTGAGTCCTGGAAACTCCGGGGATATATGTGGTAGATCACCCCGTGTTTCCACCAAACCCACGGTTCTGATGCGTGTTTGCTCATCCCTGGCAGGTTTCCATGAACAAGCCGGCGTCGAGCAGCAACCGGTCCATGATCTGGCCGGCCTTGTATGCTTCTGCTCTCAAAATAGCGGCCTGCTTCATTTTTTTTTGGGCGAAGGGATCAAGAAAAAATCCGACTACTTTGCCGGCCATTTCTTCATCCGTCTCCACGAGGTAACCGCTTATCGCATCCTCAAGGATATCTTTTGGCCCCTTGGTATTGTATGCAACTACCGGCAATCCGCAACTCAATGCTTCAAGCACGACGCAACTGAAGGTGTCAAATCTCGAAGGCAGGAGAAGCAGGTCTGCTGCCCTGAAAAGGGCGGGCAGCGTTTCCTGCGAAACCCAGCCAAGGTAGAACGCATCAGGCATCGATTTCTTCAACTCATCTTCGGCAGGACCGGTGCCGGCCACCACGACTTGAATTTCCGGAAATACCGACCGTACCTTTTGGATGATCCCGGGCAGTTCCATCACCCCTTTTTCCTTGCTGATGCGGCCAGTATAGAGGACAACAGGTTTATTCCCGTTAAAGGGAAGATTTTTCTGCAAAGGAGGCGTGGTGTCAGAGAAAATCCCGTCGACCCAGTGCGCCGTCAGGAACACCTTTGCGGGGTCAAAACCCATAGTTTTTCCAGTAAGCCATTGATGTTGGTCGCTATTCAGCACAAAAACATTCCCGAACCGCTTATAATAAATCCTCATCAACCGCTCAATCCTTCTCAGGCCGGGCTTTTCGATGGATAAAACCTCTTTTGCAAAGCTTAACCAGTCGGTGTGCAGGTAAAAATAGGCCTCTACGGAAAATGCATTTTTCAGCCACAGCGCGGCCAGCCCCATCGGCCCCTCGGTGGAACAGATGATACGGTTATACCGTCCACGCCTGAATGCACGCTGAACCGAAAGGTAATTAGGGATCCGCATGGGTTGCTGCCTGTACATCGGGAGGGTGAACTGTGAAACGGGCTTTAGCACGACCAGGTGGTCATCGGGTTCGATCGTGCTGCTGCATACCATGAGGTCAACCGGCAGGTTTCGGGATTTGATCTCGCGATGTATTGACTTCAGCACCGTGGATACGCCATTGTGATCGCCATACGTATCGGTAAGCCAGAGAATCCGGCCCGGGGAGGTGGCCATATCTCCCGCGAAATCCTTCAATTCAGCTCCCATATGCCTATCTTCCAAGGTACAACCCTTCATCGGCAGTGATATAGAGCCCATCTTCTTCGCTGTGCGAGAAGTTCGCGGCTCGTTGCATTAACCTGTTCACCCGATCCATCGCACCGGATGTGACCTCTTGTCCCTGATCATTTGGAAAGAGCTCCCACGGGTGAATGTCCTTTTTCCGTTTCACCTGTTCTGGACAAACAAACATTCCGCGGAGCAGGGGAAGGCTCTCCCGCCTTGATATCCTGTTGATCATTTTTGTAACGGCACTTCTTTTCATAAGCCTGTTGAATTTTCGACAAATTTCATCTTAAAATCAACAGGATTTATCGTGTGACAGAAACTTAACGATTTCTTAATCTTAAATTAATATTTTCGTAACATCCTGTTAACATACCGGTTAGGAATCGGGCCTACCTTTGTGCACTTAATATGAAACCACCAACCCTCCGTAAGCGCCCCGTCGACCTGGTAATCATTTCTGATGTACATCTTGGAGCCTTCGGATGCCATGCCAAAGAGCTATTGACCTACCTGCGCAGCATCAAACCGAAAACGCTGATCCTCAACGGAGACATCATCGATATCTGGCAATTCCGGAAACGATATTTTCCGAAGTCGCACCTCATGCTGATCAGGCACCTTACCGGGTTGATCGCCAAAAACACCAAGGTGATCTACATCACCGGGAACCATGATGAACTGATGCGGAAGTTCGTTAATTTCAACATGGGCTCCTTTAAAATGGTGAATAAACTGCTGTTGGATCTTCAGGGACAGAAAGCCTGGATATTCCATGGAGATGTGTTTGACATTACCATGCAGCACAGCAAATGGCTGGCCAAATTCGGATCTGCCGGCTATGATTTGCTGATCCTGCTGAACAGTTTTGCCAACTTCATCCTGACAAGCATGGGCAGGCAAAAAATTTCTTTTTCCCAAAAGATAAAACGCAGTGTGAAACGGGCGGTTTCATATATCAACAAATTCGAGGAAACGGCTGCCGGTATTGCTATTTCGAAGGGGTATGCCTTTGTTGTGTGCGGTCACATCCACCAACCCGAGATCAGAACGATCGTAAACCAGAAGGGTTCGGTTACCTACCTGAATTCGGGCGACTGGGTTGAGAATCTTTCGGCACTTGAGTACCACGAAGGCGAGTGGACCATTTACAGGTACCGCGATGATCCCTTTGCCCAGGTCTATGCCCTTGCGTCAAAACAAGCCGATTCGCCCAGCCACAAGGAGACCTTTGAAGAGTTGCTGAAGGAGTTTGAGCTCAGGTAGGTTTTTCCGTACAACATGTTCAACCGGTTTTTCAGTCCCTGACAACCCAATTACTCCTCCTCATCATCATCCGCCTGTTTTGAAACCACTGGCTGATGTGCGCGGATAATATCGGCATACCGGAGGTAAACATCATCCACGATACCTTCCCACGGATGATAGATCGTTTTCCTTGCTCCTTCACCTGCTTTTTTAACCGTATCACGATTTTCGAGAAGTTCACTGATCTTATTTGCCAGCGATGTAACGTCATTTTCAATCAGGAACCCGTTCAACCCGTCATGGAAACCTTCGGCCGAAGAACTTCCACGCACCACCACCGAAGGCACGTCGAATGCCGCGGCTTCCTGCAGCACCAGGGGCGAATTATCGTACACCGACGGGAACACCAGCAGGTCGGATGCCGCATAGATGTTCTGAAGCTCTTTCCTTTCGGTAATCACACCCAGGAAAACCACCTCTTCCTGGAGGTTATTCTGCCTTACAATTTTCATCATCTCATTCGCTGCATATCCTTCACCGGCAAAAACCATTTTAAATGTTTTCCCTGCCGCTTTTAGCATGATCAAGGAATCAAGAATAAGCCTCACGTTCTTTTCCCAACGATGTTGTCCTACAAATAACATGACAAATTCATCCTCCACAGCATCGATCCTCAATAATCCTTTTGACCTGTACTTCAGCATTTTTCCATGATCCGGAATATGCATGTCGGAACCGTTTGGCACGACCTCGTATGCCCCGGTATACCCATACTCGCGCAGGGTCAGCCCGGTCGCCTTATTTGGGACCCACACCTGGTCGGCCGCGTTGTAAAAATCGAGGGTCAATTTCACCAGGAAATCGGCAAACAGGTCGTTGTTGACCACCTTTTTAAAATCATCCCGGTACTTCGTGTGAAATGTCGCTACCATCGGTATATCCAGTTTTGAAGCCAGTTTCACCGCAACCTGCCCGCTTATGAACGGACAATGGGCATGCAGGATGTCAAATTTCAATTTTTTAAGTTTCTTTTTGAATGTGACGTCGATCAGGGGAAGGCCGACCCTGTATGGATTCATTCCCGGGAGCATGACCGATTTGAACCTGTGAACCTTGTAATCAACGGTATCTTCGTACCCTTTGACTTTTGGAGCTACCAGCATGCTTTTTCCATACTTTTCATTCAGCCAGTACGCGTAATTATGGGCCGTTATTCCCACGCCATCCATGATTGGAAAATAGGAATCATTGAATTGACAGGTTTTGATCTGCATAGGTGATTTTTCTGCAAAGATCGGTAACGATCTTGAAGACTTTTAATTCTTAACGATTTGTTAATGAATATTTAATATAGCCTCTTTTGTATCTCCATCAACAGTTTCTTTACCTTTGGCGGGTTGTTATAAATTATTCCATACTGTTTTATTTTCATATCTGCGAACCTCCGTTCGCACAATCCGGTAATGATTATAAAATCGTTTTATAACGCCAACGGCGGATCTCCAAAAGACATTCCAATGAACGAGATGAGAAATGGTATCGATCAATACAAGGTAGCTGGAAATGCCTGGGCTGAACAAAGGCAAATACACGCTCATCTTTTGTTCGCACAGGGGGGGCGCGACCCTTTCGGGCCAGCTTGAACCAGGCAGTTATAAAAGTATAAGGCTGGATATGGTAAACATGGCGCCAGTTCGGGAAGAAACGAATCAGCCTTGTAGCTGTCAATGGCGCTTCTAATGTTCTTGGCACCTGCAACGACCTGGCGGAGATCGGCCGTATCGTGCACCGGTAAGGGACCCGCCTGCTGGTGGATGCAGCTCAGGTTGTCGCCCACCGCAAAGTTGACATGCCTGCCTGGGGGATTGACTACCTTGCATTTTCCGCACACAAGATTTATGCACCCTTCGATTGCTGCGCCCTGGTGGTCAGAAAGGGATTGCTTCGTTTCAATTCAACAGAAATGGAATCGATCATTGCTTCCGGCAACGAGAACCCAGGGGGCATTGCTGCATTGGGCAAGGCGCTCATGCTCCTGCAAAGGATCGGGATGGCGATCATTATGAAGGAAGAAAAGGCATTGACAAGATGGTTGTCAATGCGCCCATCAGCGGGTAAGAAAAAACCCGGTTAAATTTGCATCTTTTAATCAGTCTGTTTTTGCCGTCAACCTTACAAGCATCACAGCATGGGGGCCAAGGCTTCCTCTCAGGTGTTCCTTTGAATTCCCGACGACCATGTGTTTCCACAAATCCCTGACCGAGTAGGAATCTTCTAACTTATACTGGTTTTTCATGGTCATCTTCAAATCCTGGTCAAAAGGGATGGTTCCGGTCCCCCGGTTTAAAAGGCAAACCGCAAAATCTCCCCGATCGAGCGGTTTGACCCATATCTCCAGGTCGCCGGTTTTCATCCATCGGAAGGCTGATATCCCGAGCTTGTCCTGATCGATGGCAATCACCTCCCGGTTGGTCAGGATAGACCGGGTTTCGTCCGACATGTGACGGATATCGTTTCCTGCAATCAGCGGGGAGGAAAACATGGCCCACATGCTGAAATGCAGCCTTTCTTCATCCGGGGTAAGTTTGCCATTGCCGACCTGCAGCATATCCGCATCGTTCCAGTGTCCGGGTCCCGAGAAACTGCTGAGTTCTGCCATGCGATCAATGATTTGCAGGATACCCATTCCGCCCCAGATATTTCTTCCATCAAAGCAATCTATAATGTCAGGCGTGGTCCGCCATAAATGCCCTATATCCTTTCCCCACTCCCAGGGTTTGTTCTTCCCCCATTCACAGATGCTGAAAACCATCGGTCTTCCGGCTTTATACAAAGCATCGCGCATCAGGCGGTACGAGGATACAGCGTCTTGTGTGCCATGTGAGCACCAGTCATACTTCAGGTAATCCACACCCCACGAAGCATAAGTCACTGCGTCCTGAAACTCATGCCCCTTGCTTCCCGGCCGTCCCCGACAGGTTGACGTACCGGCATCTGAATAAATACCGTATTTCATTCCAAGCGAATGGATATACTCACCCAGCTTTTTCATCCCTCCAGGGAACCGATCCGGATCAGCCACGATGCACCCGTTTGTATCTCTCCCCCACTGCCAGCAATCATCCAGCACGAGAAACGTATATCCCGCCTCCTTCATACCATTGGTAACCATAGCATCTGCAACTTCCCGGATTACTATTTCATTGATCCTGCATTTAAAGGAATTCCAGCCATTCCAGCCCATCGGCGATGTCAAGGCAAGACTGTCAAATTTCTGCCCGTACTGATTTGATATACAGATAAAAAATAAAAAGATCCCGGATTTTATTGCTTTGCCACTCATTGAATCAACTAAATCAAATTGGGTTATCTCTTTCCAAAAAACACTCCCGATGATACCAACCGGCGGGAACGGCAAAAGTATTTTATATTTGTTAATCAGAAAAATCAAATGGCATAGATGATCAGTTTATTGCAAACAATTTCCATAGACACCTTGATTTCAGAAAACGCGACAACCGTTCTGTTTAACATGTAAATCCCAAAACCGCGAAAGGCTGCATCACCATGTTGATGCAGCCTTTCGCGGGAAATATGAAATATTAAATTTACTGGTGGATGATCACTTTTTTAACCATCAGATATTGACTGTTACGAATGACTATGGTGTAGAATCCATTCGCAACAGGACGCAGGTCAATGACCTTGTTAAAATTACCCTGCACCGGAACATCTTTCATTTCATAAACCTTTGTTCCAAGACTCGAATAAACTTCTATATTAACGGCGCCTGCTGTGAAATCAGTGAAGGAAACTGTAAACCGGCCGTCGTTGGGCACCGGGTAAATATCGACTGTTCCAGCCTGCAATTCAGATTGGCCCACTGTTAAAACATGAACATGATTTGAAGTGTCTGAACTACATCCGTTCAAGGTAACAACCGTCCAATACCAACCGGTTTGCATTGCTGTAAAGGTATGACCTGTGGCTCCGGGCAACGAAGTTCCCTGGAAGTACCACTGATTCCCGCTTGTCGCACTGCTGGTAAGCAGGTTTGTATTGGCCGTAACTGCGGGTGTTGAAGGCAAAGGGTTTACCGTCACAGGGAAATCCGGTGCCGGCGTGCCATTACCACAAACATTATTTCCATAAACCGAAATGTTACCGGATATAGCATAGGCCGAAAAATTAACGGTAACGCTGTTGGTGCCGTTTCCTGATGAAACAGAAGCGCCCGCTGGCAGTGTCCATACATAACTATTGGCATTCTGGACAGGACCGATGCTGTATACAATGGCAGAAGCCCCTGCACAAACGGTTGCCGATCCTGTAATGGTTCCGGCAGCATTTGGCAGCGGGTTAACCGTAATTGCCATTTGGGTCGGCGCTGAAACGCTGCAACCTGATGGACTGGTATAGCTGACAGCCACCCATTGCGCACCCGTGCTTGTCCAGGTTACCAGGAGGTTGTTTGTACCCTGGCCAGAAGTGATGGTGCCTCCCGACGAGATGGACCAGGCGTAATTGGACATTCCGGGTTGGGTAACGTAATTATAATATCCTGAGTTCACGCAAAGATTGTTCGAACCGGTGATCGTGGCAACCGGCAGTGGTTTCACCGTGATGGTGAACGTCATGGCGGGGCCGCTGCAACCGATACTCCCGTTGGTGAATACCGGGGTAACAACGATTGTAGCCACCACAGGTGAAGTTCCTGTATTGATGGCTGTAAAGGCCGGGATGTTTCCTGATCCGTTGGCAGCCAGGCCGATAGAAGGTGAGGAGTTGGTCCATGTATAGGTCGTTGTCCCTCCATTGTTGTTCGTCACAAATGTAACTGCGGTGGTGGTTGTATTATGGCAAACCGACTGGTTTGCCTGCTGGTTGACCTGCGCGGTTGGATTTACAGTGATGGTAAAACTCCTGGTTGGTCCTGAGCAACTGAGTCCAGCAGTAGTGTACGTCGGAGTGACGGTCACCGTTGCGACAACCGGGGAAGTTCCGTTGTTTGACGCGGTAAACAGGGCAATGTTGCCTGTGCCCGAGGCAGCGAGCCCGATTCCGGGATTGCTGTTTGTCCATGCATAGGTTGTTGTTCCGCCTCCGGTGTTGGTCGTGCTGAAGGTAACTGGCGCAGTATTGCTGTTGTTGCAAACTACCTGGCTTGCCGGTTGGTTGACCTGACCCAAAGGATTTACTGTTACCGCAACCGCGGCAGTACCAGTGCATAAACCGGCATGCGTCACCGTCACAGAATACATGCCTGTGGCGTTGACAGAAACGGCTGAAGAAGTAGACCCGTTTGACCACAGGTAGGAATTGTTTACATTGGTTCCGGCCGAGGCGGTGAGGGTAACTGAGCCTCCCTGACAGAATGTAGTGTTCCCATTCGGCGTGATTGTTGCTGAATAACCGGTACAGATATCAAGATCTAACCCTGTAAGAACATCAGACCTGAATTTCCGAAGCCTGGCCACCAGGTCTTTCGCAGCAAAACCATCATTATAAAGAACCACATCTCCACCATCAGTAACTACCTGTATTTGGGATAATGACAGTTGCGAATTGGCGTACACCGGGATAAGACCTTCCATCTTTATTACCCCGCTGGCTGCACTTGGCACCAATACCGGCGCATCGGCCGCAAACCCGGTCCATTTAAAGATATCACAGGGTAAAACATCGCCGGGATCCCCTGCAATCAGGATATAGGTTCCGTTGGAAAGCCTGATGATATCCCTGATTCCCCGGTTGCCCAGGCTTAACTCGATCGGAGCGCCAAAAGTGGGATTGCCCGACGGATTCCCGTTATTGAACCAGGTTTCAAAATTCAGGATCGGGGCAATGACGGCTTTTGTACGGTTTACAACCGGTACCAGGGGGGCTCTCATTCCAAGATATAACGTCGTATTATCCGGGCCGAATACAATCCCTTCCAATGACAACCCGTTCGGCGCCTTGGAATCAACTCCTGCGGCGGCAGAAGCTGTAAAATTGTAACCATTGGCATCTCCCCAGGCAAGCAAAGGGATTCTGAGGTTCACATACCCGCCAAAGGAAAAGGCTGTGGATGCACCGGTACCTGTTACATTCGTGGCAAACAGCCTGTCGCGGTTTGGCTTGTTTGGGAATGGAGAAGCACCATTGCTCATCGATCCCGACCAATATTTTTTAGCTGGTACCGTTGGACTCTGGGTTGCCGCCTCAAGGTCCACTTCAGGATGCCCCGGATCGGGAAGCGCCAGGTTGGAGGAATAGTCATAGGAAACAAGTGGAGAACCGGATAAAGATCTCGAATAGACATTAATATAGTCAAATTCGTCATCGCCTGACATGTAATAATTGTCATCAAGTGCAATGCCATCAGATGCATCCGACATCCCGGTATGCCACAGGGTATTGGCAGGGATGATATCCGGAGTGCGGGCTGAAGCGGCATAGGCAACAATGTAAGTCGTGTTGTTGACGCCATCGCTTACAGTGACTGTAATATTAGAATACCCGACACCTGCCGGGGTGATTTTCAGGTTGCGGATGGCTCCTGTACCAGTAAGCACCAGGTTGGCGCCTGGCACGACCGTGGTATTGCTTGATGTTGCGGTAACAGTCAGTCCTGCTGCGGCAGTTTCTGCATCGTAGATTGCAAAATCAATGCCGGATGTCGTTCCCGGATCGGTGGCATCTGCAATAGTCCCGCTTAAGGTAAAAGGACTTGATGGTGATACTGTAACGCCACCATCAATATAATCGGAGGTGGTTGCCGTGTTGATTGAAATCGTTGGCGCTGTATTGTCATTATCAATAATCATAATATTTTGTGACGTTGTTACGCCGGGCACAATTCCGGGAGAAGGGTTGCTGATCGTGAGTACCGCGGTTTCAGTGGGCTCCATGATTGCGTCGTCGACAACGGTAAAAGTTACGGATCCCGTGGCAAAACCGGCCGGAATGGTGATGGTTGAATTCGACAGGGTATAGTCGCCGGTTGTAATTCCTGTTCCTGAAACACCAAGCGAGACAGTTTGTGTTGTTGATACCGGTGATGAGGCAAAAGCTGTCACCGTAATCACCGTGGCTGCAGCTTCTGTTCCTGTATTTGTACTGATATTGAGATTTACAACCGGAGTTCCGGCATCGACCGGTGAAAAAGCAATTCCTTTATAATACACACCCATAACCGCACTCACCAGGGTGGTTGCGGGAGAAGATGCCAGAGAACCGTTATCGGTAATCTTAATTACCCTGTTGCCTGCCGCTTCAAACGTAGTAGCATATAATACCGGGGTGCCGGCAACTGAATAATCGACAGTTAAACCATATGCTCCGATGTTCGTGACCCCGGTGCCCAGCGTATATGCCAAACTCCATATACTGCCTGATTTGGTCCATTTCTGGATGCCACCATTGCTGTTATTCAGGTTTATCGCGATATAACATACGTCGAACGTCGGGTTGAATGAAAAATCTTCAGGAATATTGGCCCCGGTGTTGATGATCTGGGTGATCGTCACAGGGTTGCTTGTTGGCAAACCGGCTATTTTAAATATGCCGAAATTATTATTGGGAAGGGCGTTATATTGTTTCTGGGTTGAAAAACAGATATCCCCTCCAAAGATTCGCATGCCATATGCCTTAGGAGGGTTGCTGGCCAGTGTTCCTAATCCGGCCTGGGTTCCGGGCCAGTAATAATCAATCCCGTCGACACTGGCGTTGGAAGCACCGGATGCCCAGAAATTGATACCATCGGAAACGGCACCCCGGATGTCGTTTTGATTAAAGAATACCGAGCTGGAGGCAACCTGTGCAAAGCAACCCGATTGAGTGACTTCCCCAATTACTCTGGGTACTGCAACGGAAGTGGTGGCAGTAACATCAGGGAATGCCATTGACGTTCCGTAGCCACCCATTAGCAGGTATCTCCCGTTGGTGGAGTTTGTGAGGAATCCTTCAGAACCGCCATATATGCCTGATGTCTGAAACGGATAGTTATCTGTGGCGGACGAAGGGATAACAACCGTTGCGCCCACGATGCCTGTCGTCGAGATTTCCTGCAGAGTAACCGGTGAGGAAGATTTACTGACGGTCGTGGTTGTTTTTAACACGACCAGTCTCCCGGGTGTGAATGCGGGAGGGTCGGAGGTTACCTGATTGGGCATGGATGTTCCGTTATTGCTGGCAGACTGTCCCCAACTTTTGCCTGGCACTATAATGATCAGGATCAAAAAAATCAAAGCAAGAAACGCCGTCATTCCCTGCCGGCTTCCTGAAATTGCAAAATGGTCCGGATCCGGCCCAATGTTATGTCCTAATGTTTTTACATCAGTGCTTGTATACTGAAATCCTTTAATTGCAAGTGGTAAAAATGGATGATTCATTGTTATTAGGTTTAATTAATTTCCTGTTACTACTCCTCAGGCTACTCAAATAAAAAAAAGATCCGCAGCCATACCGTGACCCGATTCAAGCCTTGAATATCCCGAGATAAAATATCAGGGCAAAACTATCCTATCTGTATATCCCGTACGTTAAGGAATTATTAAACTTTCCGGGTTTAATATGCCCTGTGTTAAATAGCGGTTAAATTATCTTATTAATTGATCACAATCGTACCCATTGACTCTGTTTACGTCTTTGAAAATCAATGCCCCTCCCCTGACCTTCCCCTTAAATGGGAGGGAGAGAGGTCAGGGGAAGGTTCATTTACAGGTATTTAAATATTTTTTTACGATAACTGGTACAATTGTGATCAATCAGTTTATTTATTTATACATTATTTAACTTTAATTTAACAAGTATGTCAGGGTGAGATTATATTTTCGCTGTACAAATAATGTCAAACCTAACTCAATGTGTATGAAGACTATTTACAATTTCATGATGACGATTTTATTCGTCGCTTTCTCCATGGCATCCATGGGACAAGGTGTAACTTCCTCGGGAATAAATGGACATGTGGCTGATACTAAAGGACAAGGACTGCCAGGTGCGACAGTCATCGCCGTACATCAGCCTACCGGTACGAGGAACGGAACAGTAACCGATACCAAAGGGTTTTACACCCTTCCGAACATGGGTGTTGGCGGGCCCTATCTTATAACCGTGAGTTATATCGGATTTAAAAATTATGAACAGGCTGGCATTTACCTTTCCCTTGGACAGACCCTGAAGATTGATGTCGAATTAAGCGAAAGCGTTGAAAACCTTAAAGGTGTGGAGATCGTAGCCACACGTAATGAACTTTTCGACGGCAACCGTACGGGATCTTCCACCAATATTAACAAGGATGCGATCGAAAAAATGCCGTCGATTGCCCGGAATTTATCGGACTTCACCCGACTTACCCCACAGGCGAGGGTTGCCAACGACGGCAGCATAGAAATTGCAGGCATGAACAACAGGTACAATGCCATTTTTATCGACGGTGCTGTCAACAACGATGTTTATGGACTTGCAGCTACGGGTACCAATGGCGGCCAAACCGGGATATCCCCATTCAGCGTCGACATTATTGACCAGCTTACCGTGAACGTTGCACCTTATGATGTCAGGCAGGGCGGGTTTGCCGGCGCAGGTATCAATGCCGTGACCCGTCGCGGGACCAATGAAGTGGAAGGCTCTGTCTACTATTTCCTGCGAAACCAAAGTATTGCAGGAAAAACCCCGACGCTTGGCACCTACATCCCGGATACACTCAGAAAAAGATTGTCAAACTTCTCTTCCCAAACATACGGAGCGCGCGTAGGTGGCGCTGCCATCAAGGATAAACTATTCTATTTCCTTAACTTTGAATTCCAGAAGGATGCAACACCCCGTCCGTTCGATTTTGGAACCTATGTGGGTAAAGCCACACGAACCGATCTCAATACCCTGACCAATTTTCTGATCAACAAATACGGGTATGATCCCGGCACCTACGAAGGAGCCAACAACACCCTCGACGGGCAAAAGGTGTTCGCCAGGATCGACTGGAATATCTCTCCGAAACATGTGTTCACCGCTCGTTACCAGTATACTAAAGGAACAAGCGTCACGCCCGGTGTACCAACCACGACCGGACTTACCTTCAGCAATGCGGGAATTGACTTTCCTTCCATCACCAATACTGCTGCTGTGGAATTAAAAAGCAACTTCAGCAGCAAAACTTCCAATGACCTGATCGTGGGCCTCACCTTTGTCAGGGATAAGCGTTCGCCCATGGGTTCAAATTTCCCATATGTCACCATTAAGGACGGCAGTGCCTTGATTTCACTGGGGAGTGAACAATTTTCAGGTGCAAACCGTTTATACCAGGATATCTATACCCTGACCGATAATTTTCAGATCTATAAAGGGAAACATACTATTACCATCGGCACGCACAACGAGTTTTATAAAATGTACAACCTGTTTATCCGGCAGAATTTCGGATCGTACCAGTATGCCAGCATGAGCGATTTCCTGCATAACGATACGGTATCGGCCATTCAATATGACCGCACCTTTTCCCTCACCGACGGCGTAGCCGGACCCACTTCAAAGGCTGCAGCTGAGTTCAATGCCCTGCAACTTGGATTGTATGCCCAGGATGAATTCCAGGTTAACAGTCAGTTCAAGCTGACCTATGGCGTTGCCGTTGACATGCCGATGTTCCTGACTAAAAGTGTTGTCAACAATGATTTCAACAACAGGATGATCCCCACATTTAAGGATATTCAAACCGGCGATGGCAAAACATTTGACGGGAAAACCGGACAGATGCCTCAAACCCAGTTCCTGATCTCTCCCAGGGTTGGTTTCAACTGGGACGTGTTTAAAAACAAAACCACGCAGGTACGCGGCGGTACCGGGATCTTCACCAGCCGCATCCCCTATGTATGGCCAGGCGCCTGCTATACCAACAACGGCATTACCATGGGGGGCATGCGCACCATTTATAATGCAGCACAACCGTCTACCTTTATCCAGTTCAACCCTGACTGGAACTCGCAACCAGGTTTCAAACCGGGTGATGCAGTAACTCCTTCCGGTGAAATTGACATCTTCGCAAAGAATTTCAAATATCCGCAAGTATGGAGATCCAGCCTGGCCGTTGACCAAAAACTGGGCTGGGGTACAACAGCATCAGTTGAATTTACCTATACGAAAAACCTGAACAACATCATGTATTATGATTACAGGTATGTGAAAACCGGACAAACACTTACCGGAAGCGGCGACAACCGCCCAATTTGGAAAGTTGCCGATTCATTAGGGAAATCAAAATATACGGATGTGATCTATGCCTACAATACCAATAAAGGCTGGGCGTACGACCTGACCGTTCAGCTCCAGAAACTGCCTGATCATGGATTTTCGGGAAGCATTGCCTATACCCTTGGCCATGCCAAATCAATGAATGACGCCAACTCATCGCAGAACTCCTCCCAATGGAGGGTCGTTAACGTAAGGGGGAAAAATGATCTTGACCTTTCGTGGTCCGATTATGACCTTGGATCAAGAATCATGACCTTTGTTTCCTACAAAATCGACTACGCGAAACATTTTGCCACAACCATCGGTTTATATTATTCAGGGCAGTCGGGACACCGTTTTTCATTCGGGATTGCCAACAGCTACACCGATCCTACTACAAAAAAGACCTATTATCTCGGAGAGGATTCACAGAACCTCGAACTGATGTATGTGCCAAAGGATCAGAACGACATTCACCTTGTCGACATTGTAAACAGCGCGGGTGTCATCACCTTAAGCAAAGCCGACCAGTGGACCAATCTGAACGCCTTTATCGAAAACAACCCCTACCTGAGAACCCGCCGCGGCCAGTATGCCGAAAGAAACGGGGCGCGCACGCCGTTTGAAAGCAATGTCGACCTTCACCTTGCACAGGACATCTATCTCAATGTCAAGGGAAAACGAAACACACTCCAGTTTACCTTTGATATTTTCAATTTCATGAACTTCCTGAATCCCGACTGGGGAGCAAAATATCTTTTAAACGGATATTATGGCAATTACCCGCTTATCGCTTTCAAAGGATATGCGAAAGATGCTGCAGGCAATCTGACTACAATTCCCCAGTATTCATTTACCGCGCCTAAGAGCGGAAATGTATGGAGCACCAATGACGCAGGTTTGTCAAGCTCAAGATGGCAGGCCCAGATTGGAATCCGGTACATTTTCGGTTCCTCAAAATAAACCGGTTAATAACTCCGCTTCAGCTAAAGGCTATCCCAAAATTCCAGGGGTAGCCTTTTTCTTTGCTAATGAAACGGGTTTATACGGATGAACCACTTTTTCAATAGTTGCGGGATGTTATACCGTTGCAACAACTCCTTTCCGACAAGAGCAACCCCAATCCAGAAAACGTTTGTTGCCACAAGGATAGCAGGATATACAATGGCATATTGCTTTATGGTCAGCCTGAAAAAGGGCAGGATCAGCAGGCTCCCCCAAAGTATCCACGAGAGCACGATCAATGAACCTCCCAGTATTTGTGAAAATCTGAGATTCTGTTTCCAGCCAGGCCTGAAAAAACCCGGCATCAGGAATTTTGAATAAAAATCCTCTCAAACCCGGTATAGTGTCTCATTTCCATCAGGTCAAACCGGGTCAGGTGGTTTTTTACCAGGGGCAACTCATGCAACAACTCTTCACAGGCTGCAATGGAAGAGTATTCAATTACCAGAATAACCTCATGATTTTCATTAAAATATAACTCCCGAACTATCTCATCATGATAGAGTTCGTACAAGGCAACTGCCTCCTCCGACAATATTGCTTTCTCTTTTTCCGGATCAATGCGACGGAGATTTTTTTCAACGGCCAGTATTTTCATAGTTCTATTGTAAATTTCTTTGTTGATATTGGTCTCAACTTCTATTTCTTTTGTGGGAGTGCATTCCGTTCCATCGAGAATGACGAGGCGATCCAGATAATAAATACACCCGCCACGATCATTGCCTTTGATTTGATATCCGTTTGCAGATCAAAGAAAATATTGAATATGGAATGAATGGCGGCCGCTACCAGGATGGATTTGTATTTGTCGGCCATATAGCCGATGATCCAACTGCCCAGGATGCATGAAGGGAGATGGACCAGCAGTCCGAATTTTATGGAATAGATGTCTGGCGAAATAAAATTAAGGTGCCACAAATACCATAACGTCCCAATAAAAATAAAACGGAACGGGTTTGTGATACCACGCATTTCATCCTGCAGGAATCCCCGCCACCCGGTTTCCTCAAAGAGACAGTATACCATCAGGGTAAGTCCTGAAAGCAATCCTGACCAATGGATATTGTCCATGCCTGTACGTGATATACCAAAAATGGAAATCATCAGAACAGGCGCAAGAAAATAAATTGCACTTATTACAAGCGAATTCCCGGTGACCGTAATTGTCCGCCGGTACTTGTTCCTGAAGATGATGATGCATAGTATTCCGCCGGCCAGCGGTCCTGACGCCCTCAGCAGGGAGACCAGAATCCATCCGTAAGGATATGAGCCAAGGTTTACATACCATTCGGGATTAAAACGGGGAACCCTGAAACACATCGACAAAGCGACTGCAATAAAATAATACACCAATACATGGCTGACGCTGAATGATTTTTTCATGAAGCGGGATTTACTGGCTCGTTTTAAGAAAATTAATGGTTTCGGCAATACCGAGTGAATATGACGTAGGTTCTATGTTGAAGTACTTTTCAAACTTGGTTGAATCGAACTCATAATCATATTCGTTCTGGTAAAGCATTTCATAACTCTCCCTGATCGTCATATCAAATATTCCGCCCAATGCAACCATCCACTTTTTTAAAACCAGGTAATTGGATTTTACGCTCAACTCCCTGGCAACCATTTCGATAAACATCTCCCCGCTTACACCTGGATTACTTGTGGGCATGTGCCAAACCTGGTTAAATGAAGCCTCATTTTCTGCAAGCAACAGCATCGCCTTTGCGCAATCAATTGTATAAGAGAAGGTGTGCATGGTTCTGGCATTCACAAGCCATTGCGCTTTTTTTCCCTTCAGAAGGTTTCTAAAAACCATCAGGTAGGGCAGGCTGGTTTTGGTGGCATAAGGTCCGTACACATCGGCAGCCCTGGCAATGGACGCACGTATTCCGCCGGTTTTCATTTCATTGGCGAGCATCCGGGCAACCTCTGCCCGAACCTCTCCCTTCCTGCTGCAAGGATAATAGGGTGTCTTTTCCGTCATTTTCCCGATTACCCGGCCATACATATAAACATTGTCGAAAAAGATCAGCTTCGCACCGGCACGCTTGCAGGCTTCAATCGAGTGCTTCATGATCCGGGGCCAGGTCTCTTCCCAGATTTTATGATCATACGGCAGTCCCGCACAAAGGAAAACAGTTTTCGAACCTTTTACCGCTTCAATGGTTTCACTCAGGTTTGTCAAATCAGCGCGGACGGAACGGGTGCCGGGCAACTCAAAGCCGCGCCTTGAAACGAGCCGGACCTCCTTATCCCGCGTAGAAAGTTCTATCGTCAGCGCATTGCCGATTGCTCCGCCGGCGCCCAGGATTGTATTGACATTCCTCATTGAAAACAACGTTAATAGTTTAAAAGTCACCTCAAAAGATGAGATCGGTAAAAATAGGGATATTACCATAGTGCATCTTCGTGGGCCACGTTAACAAATCATTAATTATGATCATGTTGAACAATGGTTTTCCAGAGGCCAGTTAATGTTTTGTTAACTGTTTCTTGTTGATTCTTTAACATGTCCTGCATGGTTTGGCATTTACTTTGCACCATGAAAAAACTGCAGATCTTCTTACTTTTTATCTTCCTTCAGCAATGCCTCTTAGCGGCGAATATTTGCGGGTTTGATTCCGTGACAGGCTCACAAAACCACCTGAAGATCCTCTCCTGGAACATCGGCATGCTCCCGGGCCTTGATTTGTTCAAGGATAAGGATGACCGGCCCCAGGCCATTGCAAAGGCGCTCAGGGATAAAGATTATGACATCATTGTTTTCCAGGAGGCCTTTACCTTTTATGCCAGAAATATTATCGGACGATCGTTGCATTATCAATATCCGTATGTCTACGGTCCGCTGAATAGAAATATGTTCTCCCTGAAAATCAACGGCGGAGTTTGGATACTCAGCAAAATCCCCTTGAAAATCAGGAAGCAAATCGAATTTACCGTCGCAGCTGGAATGGATGAACTTGCCCGAAAAGGCGCCGTACTACTTGAGGGATTGTTTTACGGCGCCCCATTCCAGCTTATTGCCACCCATCTGCAGGATGACGAATATCCACAGGCCATCAGGGACGCACAGCTCGCTGAAATTCATGAAAAACTGATCATCCCCTACTCCGAAACAGATACACCGCAGATTATCTGCGGCGATTTCAACACCGATGAAAAAGTGGCAGAGAACTACAAAGGAATGCTTACCATCCTCGACGCGGAAGACCGTGGAATCAGCGGAACCATGAAGGTCACGTTTGATGATGAATCAAACGATGCCTGGACATCGCCCAACCCCGATCCCCGCAGGATTGATTATGTATTCACCAGAAACGCGCACCTCCTGCGGGATATCACCGAGAAGGTTGCGGTGCTGAAATCGCAGTGGGGAGAAAACAAGGAGTACCTTTCCGACCACAATGGCCTTGAAGCCGATATTGAGTTTCAAAGGAACGACTTCCTGACACGGGTTTTCAAATAAATTACCACGCTCCATCGCTCAATACATCTCATAACATTGTCAAAATCATGTTAGGCTGGATACTTCATAAACATTCCGACTTCCTTATTAAACCTGAAACCTATGAGATACAGAAGCTCATAGAAGAAGGGAAGCAAGCCGGCATTGAAATCGTGGTACTGCAACCTGAGCAGATTGAGATCATCGTAAACCGCGATGACCGTAAAAGTATTTTTGTCAATGATGTTTCAACTCCCCTGCCCGATTTTATCATTCCCCGGATGGGTGCAGGCACCACCTATTTTGCCTTAGCCCTTATCCGTCACCTTGAGAAGCTGGGTGTTTACTCCTTCAATTCGGCCAACTCTATTGATATTGTGAAGGATAAACTCTACCAGTTCCAGGTACTCGCTGAATCAGGGATGCCAATCCCGAAAACCATGCTGGCCAAATTCCCGCTCGATTTGCATGTGGTAGGGAAACACATTGGGTTCCCGGTGGTTGTTAAAACCCTCACGGGGTCGCAGGGGAGCGGGGTTTTTCTTTGCGAAACACTCCAGTCACTCGATGAATTGATGCACATGGTCGAAAACTCCAACCCGAATGTCAACCTGATTTTCCAGGAGTTCGTGAAGACAAGCCACGGAAGGGATCTGCGGGTGGTGACAGTCGGTGGCAGGGTGGTCGGCGCCATGGTCAGAACTGCCGCTGACGGGAATTTCAAAGCAAATTATTCAAGGGGAGGAACCGTTGAAAAATTCGAAATCACGCCGGAAATAGAATGGCTCGTCCTGGAAATTGCCCGAAAACTTGATCTCGATATCGCGGGGATTGACTTGCTTTTTGATGGCAACGGATTTAAAATCTGTGAAGTTAACTCCTCCCCCGGGTTTGAAGGCCTCGAGCAGGCTTGTGAAAAAAATATTGCCGGGGAGATCATCCAGTTCGTCAAACTCCGGCTCGAAATGAAAGGGAGAGGTAAATAAAAACAAAAAAAAACAACAAATAAACAAAAATTATGAAAAATAACAGGTCGGTAACGAAAGGTGATTTGATTGACGGATGGATTGCTGTGTCAAACTTTCGGGAAGCCGTTCCCAAATCCAAACTCTCCTCAGGTTCCATTGTCAATAAACACCCGGTAATCCTTGACGGAGGAAAAACTATTGTATTCATTGCTGATGTAACCCGGGAACCGGAAGTAAGGCATAAGTATGAAGTTCAAAAGAGCCGCAAGGCTTTTTCGCGTTGAAAAACACTACATTTACATCTTATAAAACGCAACATGGAGAACAGTGAGGTCACAATCCTGTTGGTTGATGACGAACCCGATATCCTGGAATTTCTGGGCTACAATCTCGAAAAGGAAGGATACCATGTGCTCAAGGCCAAAAACGGGCAGAGAGCTATCAGTATGGCAAAGCAGTATAAACCACAGCTGATTATTCTCGACGTGATGATGCCGGTGATGGATGGCATGGAAGCCTGCGCTGAAATCCGCAAAATCCCCGAACTTGCAGGCATCATGATCGCGTTTCTGACTGCAAGGGGCGAGGACTATTCTCAGATTGCCGGATTTGAAGCCGGAGCTGATGATTATATTACAAAACCCATAAAACCACCCTTATTCGTCAAGCGCGTCCAGGCGCTTTTGAGACGGTTTCAGAATGAACCTGACCAAAGTGATATTATTGTGCTTAAAGGTTTTACCATCGATAAAAGCCGGTACATCGTCATCAAGGATGGCGTTGATATCACCCTGGTGCGCAAGGAGTTTGAATTGCTTCTGTTCCTGGTTTCCTGTTTGAACAAAGTGGTCACGCGTGAAGAGATCTTTGCAGGTGTATGGGGTGAGGATGTTGTGGTTGGTGATCGCACCATCGATGTGCATATCAGGAGGATCCGTGAAAAAATGGGCATCGACAGCATTAAAACCATTAAAGGTGTCGGGTATAAATTCGATGAAGATTAAGCCGGCTCATTCAAGGATGGCTCCCTGAACTCTTTGGAAAGAGATTTGATGGTTTCTTCAGGAATATCCAGGATGTCGGTTATGATTAAAACATCCAGGCAGTTGTTGAACAAAGGGTCGACATTAAAACCTATTACCTCGGAATTCACGCTTAAATACTTCTTTAACAATACAGGGGTTTGAAACGAAGGATCAAAAGCCTGGATAAAGTTATCCAGCAGACTTACCTTGTTGCCGGTACTTTTATGGAATACCCGCTTTTTGATCACCGGGTTGGTTTCGGGAACGAATTTTTTTCGTGGGGTGACAAACGCGGCAAACTCCCTGTTGTAATAATTTTTCTTCAAAAACTCCACCGTCAGCGCTTTTGACAATTCCCGATACTCATTGCTGATGCTCACGGGCCCGATCAGGTAGCGGTACTCAGGATTCCTGACGAGTACCTGGAGGATGCCTTTCCACAACAGGAAAAGCGAGAGCGGTTTCTTCTGGTGCGATTTGACAATGAATGACCGGCCCAGTTCAATGGATAAATTCAGAACAGGTGCAAATTCATCTTTAATATGAAAAAGCGTGCTTATATAAAATCCTTTTATGCCATATGATTCAACAATCTGCCGGCCATACCCGACACGGTAACCGCCAATGAGGCACTTTTCGGTATCATCCCAGATAAAAAGCTGGTGATAATACTTGTCGAATTCATCCAGGTCGCAGGGTTTGCCGGTTCCTTCTCCTACCTCGCGATAAGTGATTTCACGCAACCGGCCCAGTTCAATCAGTATGTTCGGTATTTGATCCGGCGGAGAGCAAAAAACGAAGTATTCATTGATTGAGAATAAGACATGACCAGCTTTGAGTTTTTCAATTTCCCCGGCAATTAAAGATGGAATTACCGGCAAAACAAACGGTTGAGGATGGTGAAAATGAAAAGACCAGGGCCCACGGTGTTTTTCGGGTTGAATTCCAAGGGAGAAAGTCCGCATCCTCAGATACCGGCCGAATTCATTGATATCTTTAAACCTTGCCTGGTCCCTTACCGGAATCGGCCGGCCGATCCTTACCCCGATCTCCATTCCTGTTTTATTGTACATTTCAGCAGGCAGGCGGGCAGTTCTCAACATGGGGTGGATCATCCCAAGAATACTGAACAAAACGCTGTTGTGCCCGGCAAAATAAACCGGAACAACCGGCACCTTCGCGGTCCGGATCAGCTTTAAGATGGAATGCGGCCATTTCTTATCCGTAATATTCCCGGTGCTCAGATGCAGCGCCGCAACCTCCCCGGCCGGGAACATGCCCAGCGGGTGACCATGCTGCAGGTGCAACAGGGCCTCCTTCAGGCCTCCGTAACTTGACTGAACCTGGGGAAGACGCTCAAACGGGTTGACTTTAAATCCAAAATCCTCAATCGGCTTGATCTTCGCAAGGAGGAAATTCATGATAATTTTATAATCAGGCCTGACCGCAGGAAGGATTTTCAACAGAAGAACACCGTCAATTCCACCATAGGCGTGATTTGAGACCGTGATAAACGGGCCTGCCGCTGGTATGTTCTGATACTCCTCGGGAGCAACCCTGAACTGAATTCCAAATTCTTTGATCAAGGCATCGATGAATTCACCAGAGGGTAATCCATGTAGCTCGCCGTATGCCTTGTTGATTTTATCCAGCTTCATGAGCCTGAACAGCATCGACGCAAACCGCTCCCCTCCCGGATGATTGAGGAAGGGGATGGCCTTAAAAATATCGTTCGGGGTGACCAGATCCATGGAATTGGATTTGAGACTGAATATCTGAAGAACTATTTCTTAATCTGTGGGAATCTCCTCAACGGACGTCTCAACTTTCTTAAGGCTTGGAAAAAATGAGAACAGGATCAGTTTGTAGTCTTTTTCCAGCCGGGAGATATCTTTCTGCCGTATTTCCTGGATTTCACCCGCAATCTCGAGGTAGAACGAATCCTGTTCCGCGTCATGGAACAATACAATGGCCTTTTTCTTATTGACCGCTGTAACCAGGTTGGCAACATCTTTCAGATCTCCAAGGATATGAACCTGCGGGAGGATTGTTTTCGATTTTTTACTCTTCTTCATCGTGTTTTATTCGGGATATTGTTAACATATTGCTTCAAAATCGTTTAATGCGCCGGTAAATTTACAATTACAACACATGGTCAATGTTAAATAAGTATTAAATTACTGGAAAACAACTGTTTTTATGTGGTTCTGACCTAAATTTGCTTCAGAATCTTGAAAACAACCCAAGCATGAAGGCAGGAAAGAAGAAACCAGGCAAGGAAAATAAGGAAGAAAACCTATCCGAACATGGTGCCGGACTGGCATTTAAACATGGTTTTTACCTCGAAACAGCATGGATTCTTTCAGCGCTTTTTGAGAAAAAGGCAAAGAACGTATTGAAGCTGATTGAAAACGATCCGAAAACCGGCAATTATTCCTTTGAACAAAGCATTAAAAGGATTAAATACCACCATCAGGCCGGGCATGTGCCACAGCTGGGAGAGTTTCTCGACCCCGGGTTGATCGACAGGATGCGACTCTGGAAGAATAACAGGAACAGCATGCTCACCGACATGATCACGATCCATGTTTCACAGCAAAGGATGGAGCGGTTGGCGATGGAAGGAATTTCCATTTACAAAAAATGGAGCAAATCGTTGAAAAATGTAAAAAACGAGATAAAAAATCCCGGCCGCCTCGCTGATCCGCAAGTAAACATCCAGGAAAATGAAGAGTGATGCCAAGTACCCGGTTGGTGAATTAATTGTACGGTTCTATCGGAAAAGAACTGCATCCTTCCTGGTGAACATATACAAGGCAGGGATTACCGGGTCATCGAGGGATATTCACCGTGCCCGGCTGGATGTCAAGAAAATTTTCGCCATCGCGGATCTTCTACGCATCGTTCGGCCAAAAAAAGAAAAAGATCCCGGGTATGAAAAAATCTTTAAAAAACTCTACCGCGCTTCCGGCCGTATCAGGGAGATCCAGGTAAACCAGGTTCTTATCACCGGGGCCGAATTCGCCCGGTATGACCTGTTGCTTTTCAGCAAGGACCTGGAGTGCCAGGAAAAGGAGCTGACAAAAGAATTTCTCAGGGTGATCAGGAAGTTTGATGAGAAAAAACTTGCCGGCCTTGAGAAGCGCATCATCAGGGAGGTTGGTAAAATCACCCACCGGATACTTCAGCATAAAACCAACAGGTATATCGATGCTAAAACCGCTATCAGCCTGGAATTACTTGAAAACGCTGAAGGCGAGGATCATGTTCATGAAGTCAGGCAGCACATCAAGGAGTTGTCAACCGTGCTCACGCTTATTTTCACCATCAAACCTTCGGGCAGCCTGGAAAAGGTCATTAACGGGCTGAACAAGTCTGAAATGATGATTGGCGACTGGCATGACAAAGTAATCCTGGCAGGTTCATTAAGCGCCTTCCTTGAACAAAACCCGGATCTTTCTGAAAACCAGCTGGCCCCTGCCCGCGAATGTTACACATCATTGGCTGCAACCAATAAAAGCCAGATTGAAAGCATCCTGCTGGATGTGCGAAAAGCCATCGCTGAGAGCATGCTGTAGGAAGAATGACTTTGTGCCTGGCTGATTTTGTTTTTTGTATTTTCCTGCCATTATTGAATGAATAGGGAGTTAGGACAAGTGAAGTAACTTTAAGTTTTCCACACCATTCTCTGACTTTTAGTTTACCTTTACGTATTATCACATTTCATCCTTGCCTAACCCACCGTCCCATGACCGACCGGAAACCAAAATCCAACGAAACGGTAAAAAGAACAGCGACGTTTGTTCAAAATGAACAGTCTCCGTTTCCCATCGTCGGCATCGGCGCCTCGGCAGGCGGACTCGAAGCATTGGAGCAATTTTTCGGGAACATGCCCAAAGACAGCGGCATGGCATTCGTGGTTATTCAGCACCTCGACCCAAACCATGCCGGTATCATGCCGGAGTTGTTGCAGCGGATTACCCCGATGAAGGTATTCCAGGCCACCGACCGGCTGAAGGTGAAAGCCAACTGCGTGTATGTGATCCCCCCCAACAAAAGCCTTTCGCTGCTCAATGGCGCCCTGCATCTGTTCGACCCGGTTGAATCGCGGGGATTGCGGCTTCCCGTTGATTTTTTCTTCCGTTCGCTTGCCGATGACCAGCAAAACAGAAGCATTGGCATCATCCTTTCGGGCATGGGCAGCGATGGCAGCATGGGGTTGAAGGCCATCAAGGAAAAAAACGGAATTGTGCTGGTACAGGACCCTGCCTCCGCAAAATTCGATGGCATGCCGCGCAGTGCGATCGAAGCAGTAATAGTCGATATTGTGGCGCCTGCCATGGAATTGCCTGCCCGCCTGATCTCATTTCTGAAGTATATCCCGGCAGTGAAGCCCGACGGCGATATCGATATAAAAATCATTAGCAACCTTGATAAAATCATCATCCTGATCCGCGACCAAACCGGTCACGATTTTTCAATGTACAAGAAAAACAACCTGTTTCGCCGCATCGACAGGCGAATGGGCATTCACCAGATCGACAAGATAAACACCTACGTTCGCTTTTTACAGGAGAATAAAAAGGAGATTGACATACTTTTCAAAGAGTTGCTCATTGGTGTTACCAACTTTTTCCGGGATGCTGCCGTATGGGAAAACCTCAAAGAAACTGTGATTCCCGAACTGATGGACGAAACGCCCCATGGCCATGTGTTGCGCGCCTGGGTCGCGGGCTGTTCTACAGGCGAGGAGGCCTATACCCTGGCCATTGTTTTTATGGAGGTGCAGGAAAAACTTCAAAATCATAAGAATTTAACACTCCAGATATTTGCTACCGACCTCGAGCACGACGCCATTGAGATTGCACGCAGAGGGGTATACTCCTCCAATATTGCGGCCGATGTATCGCCTGAACGACTGAGCCGGTTTTTTACGCCCATGACTAAAGGCTACACGGTAAACACCGCCATACGCGAAATGGTGGTTTTTGCCCCGCAGAATGTGATCAAAGACCCGCCCTTTACGAAACTCGACATTCTTACGTGCCGCAATTTACTCATATACATGCAGTCGGATCTGCAGAAAAAGGTGATCGCACTTTTTCATTACAGCCTGAACCCCGGAGGATTTATGGTACTGGGAACTTCAGAATCACTTGGAACCGAAAGTGAAGGATTTTCAGAGGTTGACTCCAAATTGAAAATTTTCAAACGCAGTATCACGCCGTCGGAGAAGGCACTCATTGATTTTCCAAGTTCCTTTTCCCGGCCAAAACGCATTACCCCGGAAGCCGGGAAGCCACCGAAGGTTGTTGCAAACATCCAGACCCTGGCCGACCAGTTCCTGCTTCAGCGCTTTACGCCTGCCAGTGTTCTGGTGAATGGCGATGGTGATATCCTTTACATGACAGGCCGCATCGACAAGTATATTCTGCCTGTTGCCGGCAAGGCAAACTATAACATTCATGTGATGGCACGCGAAGGTTTGCGCCAGGGGTTGCCACTGGCCCTGCGCAAAGCCATGCAGAGCTTTGAACCGATTCTCCTGCCGGGGGTAAAAATCGGGACCAATGGCGGTACCCTGTTTGTTGATGTAACAGTTCAACGCGTGGAGAAACCCGACTCAGTCCCTGTCATGATTATGATCATATTTACCGACGTACCCGCCCTGGTTGAACCAGCAGTATTGAAGCCGGTTAAAGGCAAACGCGGTTCAACCGGCCGGGTGAAAGCACTGGAGATCGAACTCCAAAGGAGCCGTGAAGATATGCAAAGTACCCGCGAAGAGATGCAGACCGCGCAGGAGGAGTTGAAATCAACCAATGAGGAACTCCAGTCAACCAACGAAGAGTTGCAATCGACCAACGAAGAGCTCACCACCTCCAAGGAGGAGATGCAGAGCCTGAATGAAGAGTTGCAAACAGTGAACATAGAACTGCAGAGCAAGGTTTCTGATTATATCAGGGCCAACGACGACATGAAAAACCTGCTCAACAGTACGGAGGTAGCTACCTTATTCCTCGACAGGGAGCTGAACGTGCGCAGGTACACCGACCAGGTGACTAAAATCATTAAACTGCGCAACACCGATATCGGCCGCCCCTTTACCGACCTGGTATCCTATTTGCAATACCCCGAAATCGGAAGCCATGTCGTGCAGGTGATCAAAACCCTGGTATCGGTTGAAACTGCCATTCCCACAGCCGACGGAAGGTGGTTCAACGTTCGCATCATGCCTTACCGCACCATTGATGACCATATCGACGGGCTGGTGATGACCTTCGTGGATATTACCCTGGCCAAGATTGCCGAGAAAACGTTATCCATCTCTGAAACCCGCTATCGCCGCATCTTTGAATCGGCTAAAGATGGAATCCTCATCCTCGATGAAGAAACCGGGAAAATTATGGATGTGAATCCTTTCCTGATTAAACTGTTGGGATACTCAAAGGAGCAATTCCTTGAAAAAGCGATCTGGGAAATAGGATTTCTCAGAGACCTCGTCGCCAATAAGGATGTATTTTCAGAATTGCAGGAGAAGGAAATTGTTCGTTATGAAAATTTGCCGCTTGAAACGGCTGATGGCAGGAAGATCAATGTTGAGTTCGTAAGCAATGTATACCTGGTATCAGGCGACAAGGTAATCCAATGCTTTATACGCGAAAGCATCGGCCACACTGCATTTTAAATGCGATCTGCCATGAAACAGGACAAGAAATCAGTATCCGATATGCTGCGGTATAAGGCAGAAGAGTTTCTAAGAAACAAGCCTTCAGCATCAACTTCAACGCTTTCTGAGGACGGCATGGTAAAACTCATTCACGAACTTGAGGTACACCAGGTTGAGTTGGAGATGCAGAATGAAGAACTCATGGAGGCAAGGTCGGCCGCAAGGGATATTGCTGAAAAATATGCCAATTTATATGAATTTGCCCCCGCAGGGTATTTTACCATCTCCGTAAATGGAAGGATTGTGGAGATAAACCTCAGCGGAACACAAATGTTAGGCAAGACCCGCTCGCAATTGCAAAACAGCTTGTTTGGCTTTCATGTATCAACAGATACCCGGTCAATTTTCAACCAGTTTCTGAAAAGGGTATTTAAACACAATGAAAAGGAATCGTGCGGGGTGACCCTGGAGGCGGATGGCAACATGCCTGTATATGCTCACCTTACCGGTGTTTCAGTCGAAAACGGCGAACATTGCCTGTTAACCGCCGTTGATATTACAGAACGTAAACTGGCGGAAGATAAGGCAAAACAACTTGCCGCAATTGTTCAGTCGTCTGAAGATGCCATTATCGGGAAAACCCTGGACGGGATAATCACGAGTTGGAATAAGGGTGCAGAAAAAATATACGGGTATGCCGAAAGCGAAATGATTGGCAACACTATTTCATTACTGGCTCTGAGTGAAAATGACGATGAGATTCCAGCCATACTTGACAGAATTAAATCAGGTCAGGTTATCCAACATTACGAGACCTTGCGCAGGAGAAAGGATGGTAGTGAAATTCAAGTGTCGCTGACGATTTCACCCATACTCGATTCCGACGGCAAGATCACAGCCGCATCGACCATTGCAAGGGACATAACCATGCGCAAGCTTGCAGAACAGCAATTAGTTGTTGCAAAAGAAAAAGCAGAAGAAAGTGATAAATTGAAATCAGCTTTTCTGGCCAATATGAGCCACGAAATCAGAACGCCCATGAACGGGATTCTGGGTTTTGCCGGATTATTGAAAGAACCGGACTTAACAGGAGAGGAACAGCAAAATTATATCCGGATCATTGAAAAAAGCGGCGCCCGCATGCTCAATATCATCAACAATATTGTTGATATCTCGAAAATAGAAGCGGAACAGATGGAAGTCGATCTTTCAGACGTGAATGTTAATTCAGTTACCGAATATTTGTATGCATTTTTCAAACCGGAGGCTGAAATAAAGGGAATACGACTCATCCTGAAAAATTCACTCCCCTCAAATGAATGTGTAATCAATACCGACAGCAACAAATTCGATTCTATTCTTTCAAACCTTATCAAAAATGCCATCAAATATACCCATTCAGGATCCATTGAATTCGGGTACACCCTCCCCCATGAATCGTTGCTGCAATTTTTCGTGAAGGATACTGGTATCGGTATTCCCGGCGACCGGCAGGCGGCTATATTTGAACGCTTTATCCAGGCAGATATTTCCGATAAACAGGCTTATCAGGGAGCCGGGTTGGGGTTGGCTATTGCGAAAGCCTATGTTGAAATGCTTGGCGGCAAAATCCGGGTGGAAAGCGAACATGGAAAAGGTTCAATATTTTATTTCACCATTCCATACAATGCAGATAAGCAGGCAAATGGCGCTATTACAAAGGCAGTTATCTCAGAACAGAAGAACGTTCCTGTTAAAAACCTGAAAATACTGATTGCCGACGATGATGAAACATCGGACATTTTCATCGAATTGCTGATCAATCAGTTCAGCAGGGAAGTTTTACACGCGGAAACGGGCATTGAAGCCCTTCGTTTATTCATGAATACGCCTGATATCGACCTGGTGCTGATGGATATGAAGATGCCCGAAATGGACGGGTTTGAAGCCACCCGGCAAATCCGCGGGTTTAACAAGGATGTAATCATCATTGCCCAAACAGCCTATGGCCTTTCAGGCGACCGCGAGAAAGCCCTGGATGCAGGATGCAACGATTATATTGCGAAACCCATAATCAGAGAAGAATTGTTCGCGCTTATTCAAAAGTATTTTAAGGGCTGATTTCCTTCTTAAATCGGACACGCCTGATTCTATTCGGCAAAAAGGGAAAGACATCCATGAGCCCTTGTATGACAGGGATGGGCAACCATTAAAAATATTGGGAAGCTTTAGCATTATTGAAGAATATCGGATCCTCTGGGAAACCCTGAAATCCGGTAAAGAATGGCAAGGCGAGTTCAATAACAAAAAGAAAAATTGAGGCCGGAGGCTGTCAGAAAAAGCAGTTCCTGAAAGTGAAATCAGGCATAGTGCCTTGATATCCAATATTTCAGATGTAATCGGCATCATGGGCAACGATATGTGATGAAATATAAGAGCCCGAACATTGAAAAACATTTCGGCTGGAAACCAACTGATCTTCTCGGAACAAATCGATGGCTAACCGTTCACTCTGATGACCTGAAGCGCCTTCAGGGAGCGTTTTCAAACTTCTTCAAAAGAATGGCGCTTTAGAAAAAGTAGAATACCAAAACTGCCACAGGAACCGCTCTTACGTATCAATGGAGAAAAGGGATCGTAAATTTAACCAACGGGGGAAACATCTCCGGCGCAACCTCTCCAACACTAACAATAAACCCTGTGAATGTATCCAATGCTGCAACAAACTATAATGTTGTTGTCAGCGGAACATACTTACCCACAGTTACTTCTTCAAATGTTTCCTGTGTCGTCAATGCATTGCCGGTCCCTGCCCTTACAGGTGTTTCCTCGGTATGCGTGAATTCATCGGGCAATGTTTATACCACTGAATCAGGTATGACAAACTATATTTGGACTGTCAATGGAGGGGGTTCCATAACATCGGGTGGTACAACAGGCAGTAATACTAGCACAGTTACCTGGAATCTGGCAGGAATTCATCCTGTGACTGTTGTATATACCAATGCCAATAATTGTACATCTGCAACCTCCACTATCCTCAATATAAATGTCAACACTTTACCGGTTCCGACTATTACAGGCCAGGTATCGGCATGCGTAAACTCTACCGGGAATGTATATACTACCGAGGCATCAATGACTGGTTATACATGGACGGTTTCAACAGGCGGTTTGATTACAGCCGGAGGTACAACCAACGCAATTACAGTAAGCTGGAACACAACAGGAGCTAAAACAGTTACAGTCAATTATTCCAATGCAAACGCTTGTACAGCGACTACAGCTTCTCTTTATAATGTAACCGTCAATCAGTTACCCGTTCCAACCATTACAGGGGTAAATTCAGTATGTCAGGGTGCAACCGGCGTAGTTTATACCAGTCAGGCTGGTATGACGAATTATATCTGGACCATTTCTCCCGGGGGTATTATCACAGCAGGGACTGGTACGAACAATATTTCAGTCACATGGAATACTGCCGGAAATAATGCAGTCAGTGTCAATTATACAAACGGAACATCGTGTTCTGCTTTAACACCTGCTATGTTTCCTGTAACTGTAAACCTTTTACCAGTGCCCACAATTGCAGGTCCGTCATCTGTATGTTTAAACGCTGCCGGAACAGTTTATACAACTGAAGCCGGTATGACAGGTTATACCTGGGCCATATCCGCCGGAGCCATCATTACCGCAGGAGCTGCAAGCAATGCCGTAACCATAACCTGGAATACCGCCGGGGCAAAAACAGTCAGCGTTAACTATTTAAACGCAAATAACTGTAATGCAGCAACATCTACATCTTACAACGTTACTGTAAATTCATTGCCGGTTCCTGCGATCACCGGTCCCGTCTTAGTTTGTCAGGGTGCATCCGGTGTGGTGTACACTACCCAGACCGGGATGACAAATTATATCTGGACTGTTCCTTCAGGCGCTATTATCACATCCGGAGGGACACCAAACAGTAATACAATCACACTTAACTGGAACAATTCAGGTTTGATGGCAGTCACAGTAAATTACACGAATATAAACGGTTGTGTTTCACTTACACCGGCATCATTCAGTGTTACCGTCAATCCACAGGCAGTTCCTACTATTGGTAGTACGAATACGCCTTGTTTGGGTTCTGTCAACAACATTTACTATACTGAAATTGGTCAAAGCAATTATTTCTGGACAGTTTCCTCCGGTATCATTGTAAGCGGACAGGCAACAAGTACAATCAATGTAACCTGGACAGGGGGCGGCCAGCAGAATGTTACGGTCAATTACACCAACTCTTTGGGTTGTCCGGCTACAGAAGCCTATGTTTACAACCTGTTTGTCAACCCATTACCAAGCATCGCAGGGGCTATTGCAGGTGTCGGAACCGTATGTGCCGGAACAAATAGTGTTGCATATAGTACAACTTCCGTGCTTAATGCCACATCCTATACCTGGACATTACCAGCCGGAGCAACCATCGCAACAGGAGCCGGAACAACCAGTATCACAGTTAACTATGGCCCTTCAGCAGTTTCCGGGAACATTTCGGTTGCCGGGAATAACAGTTGCGGTGATGGTATTGCTTCCGATTTCGTTGTTACAGTGAATCCATTACCTGCCGCTGCAGGAACAATCATCGGTTCTGCAGCAGTTTGTGCGGGTGCAGGTGGTGTTAGTTATATGGTATCTTCCATTACAGGTGCAGCAAGCTATGCATGGACTGTGCCTTCAGGAGCGATAATAACTTCTGGCGCCACAACCAACCAGGTTGCTGTTTCCTTTGGCTCCGTTGCTGCAAGTGGCGTGATTACAGTAAAAGGAATCAACGCATGCGGTAGCGGAGTGTTATCACACGATTTCATGGTTGTTGTCAATCCAATCCCTTCGGCTCCTGTTATTTCTTCACTGGGTTCAGTGCTTACCAGCAGTGCCCTGAGCGGCAATCAATGGTATTATGAAGGCACTGCGATTGCCGGTGCTACTGGTCAGTCGTATACCATAACGAATAATACCGGATATTACTGGTGCGTTGTTTCGCTAAATGGTTGTTCGTCTGCAAATTCCAACAAGGTTTGGGTTGTTGTGACCAACACCATGGAACTTCCTGTTTCGGCATCCTTTACCATCTATCCGGTACCCAACAACGGGCAGTTTACAGCCTCCATCCGGTTCCCTGTTGATAATACATTCAATATATCCGTATACAATCAAATTGGAAGTAAGTTATTGGAATTGAAGAATGTGAATGTTGTTGGCGGCAAGTCCGACACACAGATAAACCTTCGTCCATTATCGAATGGAGTCTATATCGTAGTTTTCATGAACAATGACTACCAGGTTGTAAAACGGGTTCTTGTTAACAATTAAAAGAGTATTATTCACTTTCTGTCTGGTTACATAGCAAAGGCCCGTCTCAAAAGGACGGTCCTTTGCTTTGAGAACCAAATCATTATCCAGTATGACAACTGTTGAGCTGTTGCAATAAATCCTGCTCCGGAAAATCCGGAAACAGGATAGCTGAATTTTCAGTGAAAAGGGTGATGTATGCCTGCCATTGACATCCTTGCCAACTTATCAGATGATGGAAATTTACCAGGAAAATATTGAAACAGTTGTCAAGGCGTTTAACAGCGATTCCAAGCTGGGCCTCGACGAAAGTAAAATAAAACCAGCCGTGCAAAAGCATGGACGCAACGTTCTGAAGGCAATCAACCCGGTAAGTTTTGTTAAAATTCTGATCCGTCAGTTTATCAGCCCGCTGGTTTTTATTTTAATCATTGCTTCAGGAGTATCATTTCTTTTAGGCCAGTTCAGGGATGGCACCATCCTGATCATTATCGTGGTAGTGAATGCAATGATTGGCTTCTACCAGGAATGGAAATCAGAAAACATCCTTGCATCTCTTAAAAATCTGGTTGTAAATAAGTGCAATGTGGTCAGGAACGGGAAAATGACCGAAATTCTTGCTGAAAACCTTGTCCCGGGCGATATTGTGAGGTTAAACGAAGGCGATGGGATTCCGGCCGACATTCGCCTGATTGAATCCAACGGGTTTTCCGCCAATGAAGTCATACTCACAGGCGAATCAATGCCAGCGGATAAAGACCATTTATTTTCGACTGATACAACCATTCCTTTTCCTGAAAGAAAAAATTGCGTATACATGGGAACGACGGTTGCAAGAGGACAGGCAACAGGTATCGTGTATGCAACCGGCTTGCAAACTGAAATTGGTAAAATCAGCACATCCTCTGAAAACATTAAATCTGCCGAAGCACCGGTACAGACCGAAATCAGGGATGTGGCGAAAAAGTTGACCTATGTCACCCTTGTTATTGCCATTATTCTTTTTGTGATCAGGTTGGTGATGCATGATTCATTTGCGATGGCTCTGGTCTTTTCTGTCAGTATTGCAGCTGCCATGGTGCCGGAAGGATTGCCGGCACAGATTTCGATGGCCCTGGCCCTGGCTGTTGGAAGGTTGTCGAAAAGAAAGGCCATTGTTAAAAAAATCGCATCAGCTCAAACGTTGGGTTCTGCCACTGTTATTGCTTCAGACAAAACAGGAACCATCACAAAAAACGAAATGACCATTACCGGTTGCTACTTCAACGGCAGATCATTTTCAGTGTCGGGGCTGGGTTACGAACCTGCAGGAAATATAACCGACGAAGATGCTAAAGTTTTGAAGAAAGATTCGCTGGGTGATCTGAAAATATTTTTTCTTTCCGGATTCCTTTCTTCATCAGGTAAAATCAGTCCGCCTGATAAGCTTCACAAATCGTGGTATTCCATGGGTGACCCTACCGAAACTTCCTTCAGCACCCTTGCCATGAAAGCCGGTTATAAACTGGATGTGATTGAGAAAGAATATCCCCTGGTAAAACCTTTTGCCTTTGATTCTTTCCGCAAAAGGGCAACCATCATCCGAACTCACAAGCATAAAGTCATTTCCTTTGTCAAAGGATCGATAGAATCGGTTCTGGAAGCTTCCACAAAAACAATATCAGGCGGGAAAGTAAGTAAACTGACGGATGGACAAAAAAAAGAGATATTGTCGATGTCGGCCTCATTCTCCGAAAAAGCACTGCGTGTTATTGCGATTGCTTATAAAGATCTTGACAGTAAAAAGGACTATACGGTGGATGATGCTGAAAAGGATTTGACCTTTGCAGGTTTCGTTACCATGCTGGATCCACCCCACAAGGAGGTGAAGGCAGCAATTGAGTCGGTTTTCAAGGCACACATGAAAGTGTTTATGATTACCGGCGACAATGAAGTAACCGCGAAAGCAATAGCTAAAAACATCGGAATGATGAATGAGGGTGATGAATACCCGGTGGTGATCAAGGGCGCTGAATTACCCTTCATGACAGACAAACAACTGGTAAAAGTATTTCAGCACAGAGCCCTGATATTTTCAAGAGTATCGCCGGACGATAAATTTAAGATTGTAGATTTGTTGATGAAACAGGGCGAAATTGTTGCAGTAACCGGTGACGGGGTAAATGACACCCTGAGTTTGAAGCGGGCGGATATTGGAATAGCCATGGGGAAAAATGGTTCCAGGGTCGCTCAGGAAGCAGCGAATGTAATTTTATTGAATGATAATTTTTCCACAATTGTTGTGGCCGTAAAAGAAGGAAGGACTATTTTCAGGAACCTGGAAAAAACAATTACAACAAACCTTTCATCGAATATGGCTGAACTCACCTGTGTGTTGTTTGGATTTGGGGGCGCCTTTCTGGGTATTGCAATTCCGATACTGGCAGTGCAGATTTTATTGATTGATATTGTCGGTGAAATGCTTCCATTAATCATGCTTACCTACGATCCGCCTGAAAAAAGCATCATGGAAGATCACCCCCGGAATCCCAAAGACAAAATATTGAATAACAAGACAATGAAAGGCATTGTTTTTTCAGGCATCGTCATGGGACTTGTTGCCTATGGCACTTTTCTCTTTTCATTTTTCATTCACCCTGACAGCACGCACAATTATGAAAAAGCAATCACGATAACGTTTGTTTCCATCATCTTTGGTCAGTATGCCAATCTCCTTTCCAGGCGAACTTCCGGAAATGCTTTAGGGAAATATTTATTTTCAAACAGGAATCTGCTACTGGCCTTTGCATTCTCGGTTTCCTGTATTTTGCTTATTACCTATGTTCCTGCATTAAATCTGTATTTTCATACAGCTCCGCTTCATGTCACCGACTGGCTTTTGCCATTCACAGCCTTTGCAGTCTGTATATCAATTTATGAAATCCGGAAGAAACTTGCCGGCCGGATAAGCCAACCCGTCCCGTCCAAAAAATAACATGCGTTTAAAAAGGAGGCTTCAAAAGACCGAATGCAGGTAACTCCAGCGATTATTGAACGGGTGTTCCGCTAAATAGCAGCGAAAACAAACCAATCATTTTAGCGGCTCTTTCTGCTGTCTATAAGTTTTTACTTCAGCCGGGGTCCCCAGAAGTATTGCGATCCATTGTGTTTTCTCATTATGTTCGAGGATGATTTTTATTGTCAGGGTGATAGGCACTGACAGGAACATACCAATGGTTCCCAAAATAAATCCCCAGAAGAGAAGAGACAGAAATACAACCAATGTTGAAAGGCCTAAACCATTTCCCATGACCTTTGGTTCAATAAAGTTTCCAAGAACATTGTTGATAAGCAGAAACGAGCCCAGGGTCCAAAGTGCACCGCCTAAGCCGAGTTGTACCAGGGCAAAAAGAACTGCCGGAATCGCGGCGATGATGGATCCAATATTCGGAATATAACTCATCAACGCTGCAATCAAGGCCCACAGGAGAGGATAATCGACCCCGATGATCAACAATGCCGCATAGATAAGAGTTCCGACCAGTAAACACAATAATGTTTTAATCCCGAGGTAGTGACGAATTTTTTTCGTAATGATGGAAAAATAAAAAGTGGACTCCTCCGATCCTTTCAGGATTGCTTTTACTTTAACAGGAAAACTACCAAATTCCATGAGAATAAATAAAATGATAAGGAAGATCAGGAATGCATTGCCCATCATATTTACCATTTCATTAACAGCACTTGCTGTAAATTCAAGGATTCTTTCCGGTTGAACAAGATTTATCATCTGATCTTCAGGAATCCTGAAACCTTTCCCATTTAAAAAATGAACATATGAGTTGCTAATCGTTCGAAGGGTGGATTCATATTTAGAAACATTACCTGAAAAAGATGACAATGTCCCTCCTATCAGGAAGGCAAATCCTGAAAAAAGCACAACCAAACCCAATAAAACGATGAAAAGTGCGAGCCATTTGGGTGTTCTTTTCTTCTGAAGCCAGGAAATGGGCTGCATGCAAATGATACTTATGAAAAGTGCAAGTAAAAAAGGATTGATAATCGATTTAGCAAAAAGTACTCCTGCAATAATAATTACGAATGCAGCCATCATTAAAACAGGAGAGTCCTGAATTGGTCCTATGCTTTTATTGCTCATTTCCAGATATTATTATAAGAACCTTATTGATTTTTCACAAAATCCCCTGATATTCATTATACAGGGAGTTAACTACATCCAACACCTAACTTGTTTCACGCTGAACCTCACTATTAGCAATTTCAGTAGGAATTACTTTGCCTGAATTCCTGACCGAAAAAACGTGTGTAAATTCTGCACCGTACAATACCAGCATGGAAGAATAGGAAACCCACAGTAAAATTAAAATGACCGAACCTGCAGCACCATACCCTATGCCTGGATCTGCTTTTGAGAAGTACAAACCCAGTCCGACTTTGCCAATCTCAAAAAGAAAGGCTGTAAGGAATGAACCTATCCATACGTCTTTCCATTTTATTTTGGCATCCGGAAATATTTTAAACATCAGCGCAAACAGTACAGAAATGATAAAAAAGGAAAAAATGAAATTAACCACCTGTAAAACAACAAGAAACGAATCAGAAAAATGATGTGAGATCCAAATGCCGAATGCCGATAACATGGCAGAGACTACCAGCGAAACTATAAGGAGAAACGCTATCGCCACGATCAGTCCGAAGGAAAACAACCGAACCTTGATCACGTTCCAGATACCCGATTTAGTGGTATCCACCTTTACTTCCCAAATGACATTTAATAATTGCTGAAATTGTGCAAACACCCCCGTTGCACCAATGATGATGATAATCAACCCTAATACAGTTAACCAGGCAGAATTCTGCACCTTGCTTGCCTGCACAACCATTGTCTGGATCTGGACGGCTGTTTCTGCTCCTAACATGGCTGTGATCTGACCCGTAATATGCTTATTCACTACATCGCGTCCAAAGAAATATCCGGCGAATGTCACAACGACAACAAGCACCCCGGGTAAAGAAAAAATAGAATAATAGGCAATGACAGCACTTTCGCGAAACGGGTCTTTTGCCCACCATCCTTTGAACGCGATCTTCAAAAGGGATAAATTATTTTTCAAGGCTGTAATCATCTGTCGTGTCCGGGAATCAAAGTGAAAAAGAAAGCACCTGACCGAAATTCCGGGTAGGTGCTTTCACAATTTTAATAAACCTTTCAATGCACAGAAAGTCCCTTATCCTTACGCTACTTTTTCAGATGTGTCTTTTTCAGGATTTCCCCCTTTTGAGAGAACTTCACCTTTTCAGCAACGGTTCCCTTCTTCAGATGCATTTCATAATTTAATACATTGTCCGGACCATCAATTTTTGTTATGTCTGTCATTACATAACCTACAAAGTTAGTCGCCACTGAGGTTAATACTACTTTCGGGAGATCTGATTCGATCATGATGGTCTGCGTTTCCAGCCATTCCCCTTTGGAATTGAAATTGGCAGACATTCCGACTGTTTTGTCATTAAAGGTGACTTTATAATCTGTTTTTTCCATTTTATATACAACCGAGGTTGCAGAAGGAAATTTTTTTGCAAATGATTCTTTAACCGGTGCCGGAACCTTCTCTGCCGGTATGGTATAGGTATACCCTGAAAAAGCGAACAACAGGCATACTGCCAATAATAAAATAATTTTTTTCATGATTTGGAGTTTAACTTATTTGAGATTTTTATTGCGTGTGCTAAAAAGTTTGAGCTTGCCTTTCTGCTCATTTCAGTTTCCTTTAACTTCTGTTATATTCATTTATTTGAAATTAGTTTGTGAATGAAGTTTCACGATACAAAGGTGAGACCATTCATATCCAAAAGCATTACACAACTTTGGGAATAAGTTATATAATTCACACATTCACAGAATACTGTATTCAACAAATTCCATTAAGTAAATTTTCCAAACTGATTGATCACAAATGTACCAGTTGTCGTGAGAAAATATTTAAATACCTGTAAATGAACCCTCCCTTGTTCCCTGGCTGGGAACTACTGTGTTTTTTTTTTGCCTTTATCATTCGCTTTTCCTATTTTTGAAGGAGAATCACTTCGTGGCTATGCAACTTACTCTTTTATCTCCCCGGAAATCCCTCAACAAAGCCTTCCTGAAGGTCAAACCGACCCGCACTGAAATCGAATTGTTCAAGAAAAACCTGATCGGGCTGCTTGACGGGCTGGATGAAACCGAATCGGAAGAGCATAACAAAAACGACGTTGGCAATTTTCTCAGGAATACCTTTTATCATCCAAAGTTTTACCTGAATACAAAGGATCGCACCGACCTCGTCATTCATAACGGTCCCGATTCAAAGAGCCTTCCCGGGGTGCTGATCGAAGCCAAGAAACCGTCGAACAAGGCTGAGATGATCCGCAGGGATAACCTCAACACCAAAGCGTTTCATGAACTGATCCTCTATTATCTCCGCGAACGGATCACCGGCCACAACCTGGAAATAAAACACCTTGTGGCAACCAATATCTATGAATGGTACGTGTTTGATGCCGGGCTGTTTGAGAAATTGTTTGCACAAAACAAATCGCTGGTAAAACAGTTCACCGATTTCGAGGAGGGTCGTCTGGCCGGGAAAACCACCGATTTCTTTTACCGGGAAATTGCCGAACCCTTCATGGCAGGGCTTACCTCCGAAATCAGCTTCACCTGGTTCGATTTCAGAGAGTATGACAAACCCCTGCGGAATGATGACAAGAAGGACGATGCAAAACTCATCGCCCTTTATAAACTGCTCTCTCCCGAACACCTGCTGAAACTTCCCTTCTCCAACGACAGCAACAGCCTCGACAAGACCTTCTATGCCGAGTTGCTCCATATCATCGGGTTGACGGAAACCAGGGAAGGGAGCAAAAAGCTCATCGGCCGGAAAAAGGATGGGGAACGCAATTCCGGATCCCTGATTGAAAGCGCCATCATGCAGCTCGACAGCCTGGATAAAATTTCACGGCTTGAGAAACCTTCGCAGTTTGGCGAAACGGTGCCGGACAGGTTATTTAATGTCGCGCTGGAATTGTCCATTACCTGGATCAACCGCATCCTGTTCCTGAAACTGCTGGAAGCCCAACTAATCAGGTATCACAAGGGTGATCAATCCTTTGCTTTTTTGAACAGTGAGAAGGTGCAGAACTTCGATGACCTGAACAGCCTTTTCTTCAGCGTATTGGCCCGAAAACCGGGCGAACGCAACGAAGAGGTCAGGAAGGCCTTCTCTAACGTGCCCTACCTGAACAGCTCCCTTTTCGAGCCGACGGAAATTGAGCATTCCTGTTTTTTTATCAGTCAGCTAAAGGATGGGAAACTACCACTACTGAAATCAACGGTCCTGAAAAACAACACCGGGAAAAAATTCACAGGAGAACTTGCAACCCTTGATTACCTGTTTAAGTTTCTGGAAGCCTATGATTTTGCCGGTGAAGGTTCTGAGGAGATCCAGGAAGAGAACAAAACGCTGATCAACGCTTCGGTGCTCGGGCTGATCTTTGAAAAGATCAACGGCTATAAGGACGGCTCCTTCTTCACCCCCGGGTTCATCACCATGTACATGTGCCATGAAACCATCCGCCGGGCGGTGGTACAGAAGTTCAATGATGTCAAGGGCTGGGATTGTGCCGACATCAGTCAGCTTTACAATAAAATTGAGGACAGAACTGAGGCCAATCACGTTATAAACAGCCTCAAAATCTGTGATCCGGCCGTGGGTTCCGGCCATTTCCTGGTTTCGGCATTAAACGAGATCATTGCTCTAAAGAGCGAATTGAAAATATTGTCGGACAAGGAAGGGAAACGGTTAAAGGAGTATCACGTTGAAGTGGTGAACGATGAACTGATCATCACCGACGAAGATGGCAAACTCTATGAATACAATCCCGCCAGTCCGGAGAGCAGGCGGATCCAGGAAACACTGTTCCATGAAAAGCAGAGCATCATCGAAAACTGCCTGTTCGGGGTTGACATCAATCCCAACTCCGTAAAAATATGCCGCCTGCGGTTGTGGATAGAGTTACTTAAAAATGCCTATTACCGGCCCTCTCAGCCGGAAAAATGCCTCACCCCCCGGCCCCCTCTCCCCTGGGGAGAGGGGGAGCTGGAAACGCTACCCAACATTGATATCAACATCAAATGCGGAAATTCGCTGATCTCGCGCTATGCGCTGGATGCCGATATCAAACAGGTTTTATCTGGCGCGCGGTTTTCTATCCACAATTACAGGGATGCGATCATGATGTACCGTAATGCTGAAAGCAAGGATCAGAAAAGGGAGATGGAGCAACTGATTGAGAAAATAAAAAGCACTTTTCATTTGGGAATTGGAAGTAATGATGCCAGGGTAAAAAGGCGTGATCAGCTCATGAACCAATTATTTCACAAATTCACCGGTAATTTTCTTTTTGAGCCGGATATTGGATATGGAGATGAGAAGGCGAAGGAAAAGAGTGAGAAGGAACGGCAAAAATTGGAAAAAGAAGTTGCAAAACTTAATCAGGAAATTGAGGACGCGAAAAACAACAAGATCTATGAAAATGCTTTTGAATGGAGGTATGAATTCCCCGAAGTCCTAAATGATGAAGGGGATTTCGTGGGTTTTGATGTGGTGATTGGGAATCCTCCGTACATCAGGCAGGAAGAAATCAAAGAGCAGAAACCATTTTTTAGTGCCAATTATAAAACATATTCCGGGACGGCCGATCTGTATGTGTTTTTCGTTGAAAAAGGCTTTGAAATTCTTAAACTTAAAGGACACTTTTGTTATATCATGCCAAACAAATGGATGCAAACCGGATATGGAAAACCCTTACGGTCATTCTTCCTGCAAAACCAACTACAATCTGTTATTGATTTCGGTGATTTACAAGTTTTTGATGAAGCTATTACTTATCCTTGTATTATTACTGCATCCAAAAGCACACCAGCGGGCAATTTTAATTCGATGTCAGTTAAAACACTGCAATTCGCAAATGGATTTAATAACTACATTAATTCAATTGCGAATAATATTGCAGATGCTGATCTGAGTGATGATATTTGGGTAATTTCTGATAGAGTTGAACAGTTATTGTTAAAAAAACTCAATTCATATTGTAAAACTCTATTTGACACTTTAAATGGGAATGCTTATTATGGCATAAAAACTGGCCTAACTGAAGCTTTTGTAATTGACTCAAATACAAAGAAGAGACTTATAAAGGATGATGCCAGATCAATAGAACTTATAAAGCCATTCTTTTTAGGAAGGAATATCAAGCCGTATACAACCAATGAACCCACAAATTGGCTTATCCTTATCCCAAAGGGATTCACCATTAAAAGAAATTTACCGGAGTCAAGTCCTTATCATGTAAGCGAACCTCCTCCGCATTACGGGGATATGAACTATGAGGATGCCTGGAGATGGTTTTCCGGAAATTATCCAGCCATTGCAGCCCATCTGCTGCCATTCAGGTCTAAGGCTGAGTTGAGAACTGACAAAGGTGATTTTTGGTGGGAGTTACGGGCCTGCGACTATTATCATAAATTTTACACTGCAAAAATCATGTACCAGGTTTTCCAGGTAAAACCTTGCTTTATCTTTGATGAAGACGGGAGTTTTTGCAACAATTCCATGTGGATCATCCCAACAACAGACAAGGTGCTGGTTGCCATTTTAAATTCAAAAATGGGCTGGTGGCTGATTTCCAAATATTGCACTGCCATTCAAAACGGTTACCAGCTAATCTGGAATTATTTTGGTCAGATACCCATTCCGATATATCATGACCATCAGGCAAAGCCAATCATTGCAATTGTTGATGAAATTCTGTCAATTAAAAAGACTGCTCCTGAAGCCGACACAATCAAAATGCAAACCGGGATCGACCTCCTGGTTTACAAATTATATGGTTTAACAGAGGATGAAATTAGGATCGTTGAAGGGCAAATCATGCAACAAGTTGGTAATTAATGATCAGGACAACAAATCAACTATTTGAAGAATAAATATATTCACATAATGTGAACTTGGTGAAATTTAACCTGTCTTTGCATGCAGGTTCATTTAATAAAGCAACAGGCAATTGAAGCGTACGTGGCCGGTAATGCCGCAAGTAAACGTTCTTTTGAGTATTGGGTAACTGCCATAAAACATGCAGATTGGGAAACCCATGGAGATATTGACCCAAGTTGACTATGAAAATCACAATTATAAAATCTGAAACGCAATATAAAGCCTATTGCGATGCTTTGGAGAAATTGCTGGAAAAAGGCGGGAACAGCAAGGATATTCAGGATGAGATAGAGTTACTCACTTTGTTAATTGAGAAATGGGATGCTGAACATTCCTCCCTTAACGAACTTGATCCTGTTGAATTGTTGCACTCCCTGATGCATGACAGAAAAATGAAAGCGAAAGACCTGGTCGAAATATTAGGCGTCAGCAAAGGCCTGGTCTCGGATATTTTGAATTACAAGAAAGGGTTGTCGAAAGAGATCATCCGGGTTCTTTCCGCACATTTCAAAGTCACACAGGAAGCATTTAACCGGCCTTACAATTTGATAAACCCTGCAAACTCTCATTTACGGAATGCAAGCATGATGAATACGCCGAAAAAGGTTGAACCAGCGTTTTAATTGACAGGATTGTTTGTAATTTTGCCTTATGGAAAAAACCGGTTACATAGAGATTAGAATTAAAGGCTTGAAAGGTAACCTGGAACTGACCCCGGACAATTATGATATCCGGGAAGTTGCAGGGATTCTGGAACAAGCCGAGAATCTCTTATTCCCGGGAGATAAAAAGGATCGGCCAATCATCAGTTATAAACAGGAACCCGGTTCTGTCAGGCAT
>Ga0114951_10000105_pt1 | contig 113460 bp, 96 predicted proteins | sample AM7aDNAmetaG_FD_88677 | JGI IMG/M metagenome (GOLD analysis project Ga0114951, IMG submission 88677) | Freshwater microbial communities from Finland to study Microbial Dark Matter (Phase II) - AM7a DNA metaG | ecosystem: Environmental > Aquatic > Freshwater > Lake | place: Finland: Lake Alinen... | reverse complement strand
TCGTGGGGGGGGGGGGGGGGGGGGGGGGGGTAGTCACAGGGGGGGGGGGGGGGGGGGGGGTGAGGTAGTCTCAATGCGGAGAGGGGGCAGGGGGGTGAGGTATTGTTTTTAATAACTTGTCATAACTTGATGGATTGAGGCTGGAAGCAAACCATCGTTTATCGTAATTTTGCAAATTCGAAACCGATAAATTTTAATGGATGCCGCAGTTGATATTGGATGATGGGACCCGCTTTACGGGTCAGGCCTTTGGGGCGCAAAAGGCCGTAGCCGGGGAGGTGGTTTTTAACACAGCCATGACGGGTTACCCCGAAAGCCTGACCGACCCTTCCTACAAAGGCCAGATACTGGTGCTGACTTACCCGCTTATCGGGAATTACGGAGTGCCAGGGCGTGTGATAAAAGAACAACTGTCGGAATTTTTCGAGTCGGATAAGGTCCATATCACCGGTTTGGTGGTGGCAAGTTATTCCACCGAATACAGCCACTGGAATGCACTTGAGAGTCTTTCCGACTGGCTGAAGGAATACGATGTGCCGGGGATCTGCGGCATCGACACCCGCGCCCTCACCAAGCTGCTGCGTGAACGGGGAACGATGCCCGGGAAAATTGTTCAGCATGAGGAGAACGAAACCGGCTTTTATGACCCGAATACCGATAATCTTGTAGCCCAGGTCAGCCTGAAGGAAAAGAAGATCTATGCCGGGGGTGATGTAAGTATCATGGTGGTTGACTGCGGGGTGAAAAATAACATCATCCGTTGTTTGCTCAAACTGGGCGCCACGGTGATCAGGGTTCCCTGGGATTATGACTTTACCGGGGATGAATATGATGGCCTGGTAATTTCCAATGGACCCGGAGATCCGAAGCAGTGCGTGAAAACCATTGAACATCTTGAGAAAGCCATCCGCCAGGACCGGCCGATCTTCGGGATATGCCTCGGCAACCAGCTGTTGTCGCTGGCAGGCGGTGCCACGACCTACAAACTGAAATACGGACACCGCGGATATAACCAGCCGGTACTGCGTGTGGGAACCAACCATGCCTATATCACCTCGCAAAATCATGGTTTTGCCGTGGATGACAAAACGCTGGGCCCTGACTGGGAACCCCTGTTCATAAACCTCAACGACCATACCAACGAAGGGATCCGCCATAAGACAATGCCGTTTTTTTCGACCCAGTTTCACCCTGAAGCATCAGGCGGCCCAACCGATACCCGGTTTTTATTCGATGATTTCATGAACATGGTAAAGCAATCCAAAACCTGACCTTCCGATGATTCACAATGTAAAGAAAGTATTGGTGCTTGGATCCGGGGCCCTCAAGATCGGGGAAGCCGGCGAATTCGACTACTCGGGCTCCCAGGCGCTGAAAGCCCTGAAAGAGGAGGGGATAAACACCATCCTTATCAACCCGAACATTGCCACCATCCAGACTTCGGAAGAGGTCGCCGACGTGGTTTATTTCCTCCCGGTCACCCCGCCTTTTGTTGAAAAGGTGATCGAAAAGGAGCGTCCCGACGGGATTTTACTCGCCTTCGGCGGACAAACGGCGCTGAATTGCGGGGTTGCCCTGTTCAAATCGGGCGTGCTGGAAAAATTCAATGTGAAGGTGCTTGGAACCCCTGTTGAAACCATTATCCTGACCGAAGACCGGGATCTCTTCTCCAAAATGCTGCATGCCATTGATGCCGGCACTCCAAAGAGCATTGCCGTAACCGACCTGGCCGCTGCCAGGGCTGCTGCAACCGAGATCGGTTTCCCGCTGATCATCAGGGCGGCCTACACGCTTGGAGGGCAGGGTAGCGGATTTTGCGCGAACCAGGAAGAACTGGAGGTGCTGGCGGCAAATGCCTTTTCCTACTCCGGGCAGATCCTCGTGGAGGAATCACTGAAGGGTTGGAAGGAGATCGAATACGAAGTGGTGCGCGACCAGTACGACAACTGCATCACGGTTTGCAACATGGAGAATTTCGACCCGCTGGGAATTCATACCGGCGAAAGTATCGTGGTCGCCCCTTCGCAAACCCTCACCAATATTGAATATTATAAATTGCGCGAACTTTCGATCCGGGTGATCCGGCACCTTGGGATCATCGGGGAGTGTAACATCCAGTATGCCCTGAATCCCCGGTCGGAAGAGTACCGGATCATCGAAGTTAACGCCCGGCTTTCACGATCGTCGGCACTGGCCTCCAAAGCCACAGGGTACCCGCTGGCTTTCGTAGCTGCAAAACTGGGGCTGGGATACGGCCTGCACGAATTAAAAAATTCGGTGACCAGGGTAACCACCGCCTGTTTTGAACCTTCACTTGATTACATTGTCTGCAAGATACCGAGATGGGACCTCAGTAAATTCACAGGGGTCTCGAAACAGATCGGCTCCAGCATGAAGAGCGTCGGCGAGATCATGGCTATCGGACGGACATTCGAGGAAGCCATTCAGAAAGGCTTGCGAATGATCGGGCAGGGAATGCACGGGTTCATCGGCAATAAAGAACTCCAGGTGGAGAACATCGGGGAGGAACTCGGCAACCCGACCGATACCCGGATCTTCGTGATCGCCCAGGCACTCGCAGCTGGTTATTCCGTCGACCAGATATGGGAACTGACACAGATCGACAAATGGTTCTTATACAGGCTTAAGAATATTTTCAATACCGGGCAAATGCTCAGTGCCATAAACGGGATAACCTCGATTCCCCCCGGGCTCCTGCTCGAGTCGAAACGGCTTGGTTTCTCCGATTTCCAGCTCGCCAGGCTGGTCGGGAAACACGAGAAGGGCGAAATCGGTCAGGATATGCTGATCGTGAGGGATTATCGCAAGAGCCTGGGAATCGTCCCCTGTGTTAAAAACATCGATACACTCGCCGCAGAGTATCCTGCACAAACAAACTACCTGTACCTGACTTACGCCGGCGATGAACACGATGTGACGTTCCCCGATGACCGGATGTCGGTGATCGTGCTGGGCTCGGGGGCATACCGCATCGGGAGTTCTGTCGAGTTTGACTGGTGCAGCGTGAATACACTGAATACTGTCAAGGCGACAGGTTTCAGGTCGGTGATGATCAACTACAACCCTGAAACGGTGAGTACCGATTATGATGTTTGCGACCGGCTGTACTTTGATGAATTGTCGTTTGAACGGGTGATGGACATTGTCGAACTGGAAAATCCAAGGGGCGTGGTGGTGTCGATGGGCGGGCAGATACCCAACAACCTGGCCATGCGGCTGTACGACCAGCATGTGCCGATTCTGGGCACGTCGCCGCTGTCGATCGACAATGCCGAGGACCGGCACAAGTTTTCATCCATGCTCGACCAGTTGGATATTGACCAGCCGCGGTGGAAGGAGATGAGCAACCTCGATGAGATCTACGATTTTGCGTCGCAGGTGGGTTTCCCGCTGCTGATCCGCCCGTCGTACGTGCTTTCCGGGGCCGCCATGAACGTGGTGTCGAACAACAGCGAGCTTGAATTTTTCCTGACGCTTGCGGCGAATGTCTCACAGGAACATCCCGTAGTGGTTTCAGAGTTTATCCAGGAAGCCAAGGAGATTGAGATCGATGCGGTGGCAAAGGAGGGTGAAATTGTTGCTTACGCCATCTCCGAACATGTCGAATTTGCCGGTGTTCACTCAGGCGATGCCACCATCGTTTTTCCTCCGCAGAAAACATATGTTGAAACGATCAGGAAAATCAAGCGCATCAGCAGGGAGATCTCCCGTTCGCTGAGCATTTCAGGGCCCTTTAACATCCAGTTCCTGGCCCGTGACAACGACATAAAGGTGATCGAGTGCAACCTGCGTGCCTCGCGGAGTTTTCCCTTTGTTTCGAAAGTCCTGAAAATAAATTTCATCGACATTGCCACCCGGGTGATGCTGGGCGTTCCGTTCACAAAACCTGACAAGTCGATGTTCGACATCGACTATATCGGCATCAAGGCGCCGCAGTTTTCATTTTCCAGGCTGCAGAAGGCCGACCCGGTGCTCGGAGTCGACATGGCTTCCACCGGCGAAGTGGGCTGCATCGGCGACTCCTACTATGAAGCCATTCTCAAGGCCATGCTTTCGGTCGGCTACCGGATCCCGGAAAAGAATGTCATGATCTCTTCCGGCCCCACCAAATCAAAGACCATCCTTCTTGAGTGCTGCAGGCAGTTGCATGCGAACGGCTTCTCCATCTTCGCCACACCGGGTACGGCCGGGTTTCTGCAGGCAAACGGCATCCCGTCAACCGTGTTACACTGGCCCGATGAAGATGCCCAGCCCAACGTGCTCGAATATCTTCGGAACAGGAAACTAGAACTGGTCGTAAACATCCCGAAGAACCTGTCGAAACATGAACTTGATAACGATTACTCCATCAGGCGGTCGGCCGTGGATTTCAACATCCCGCTCATTACCAACCCCAACCTGGCAGCCGCGTTCATCATGGCGTTCTGCAAAATCAAGCCGGGAGAGATGGAAATAAAAAGCTGGAATGAATACTGACAACCCGAACTGTAAATTCAGATCAAACACCCAATTCATGAACATTTTCTGCCGGATTGCTTTCTGTGTTTTTTTTATCGTAACCCTTGCAGGTTGCGGCGTTACCCGGGAGGCAGGCAAGGTGTCGAACCTTTCAAACTGCGATTTCCGGATCAGGGATGTTGAACATGTGGAGCTGGCAGGTATCGAGTTTGACCATGTACGGTCGGCCGGCGATCTGAACATCGGCGATTTTGCCCGGATCATGGGAGGATTGTCGGGGCAGGACCTGCCGCTTTCCCTGCAACTCAACATCGAGGCACATAATCCCAATACCGGCGACGCAGGGCTTACCCGGCTCGAATGGGTCCTCTTTATCGATGATGTAAGGATGACTTCGGGGATCTATGACAAGCCCGTCAACATTCCCGCCAACAGTACGCTGAATATTCCGTTTCCGTTACAGGTTAACCTAAAGGAATTGCTGTCGGGCAAATCGGCCACGGCCATGTTGAACTTCTGCATGAACCTGGCCGGCGACGGGAACAAGCCGACCCGGTTTACCATCAAATTAAAGCCATCCATCATGGTAGGCGGGAGTATGCTAACCTACCCGGGTTATATTACGGTGAAATCGGAATACAGTGCGAAACAATCACCTATTCTGCGGTGACCGTTGCTTCGATGATAAAGTCCAGTTCTGGAAATTTCTTTTTCAGGTAGCTGTTGCCATGCACCATCACGGAGTCCTGATAATTTGCAGGGTCAAAACCATACCCGCCGTAAAGCGATTCGATCACTTCAAACCCGGAAATGACCTTTGCCACCGGCGGAAACCCATGCAGCCCGTTAAAGTTGACCGTATCCAGTTTGAAGTTGTCTTTCAGGTTGATAAATAATTGTGTTGTCCTGCTCGTCATGCCGTCGCGTGCACATGAAACGGTTCCCTTCAGGTTGCTGCCTGCGACCGGTTCATCATATACAGGGCGCTTGTCCCAGAAAAAGTTCACCTCCCTGGAGTCGCTGATCCCGAACTGGACGACAAAGCCTTTCTGTACCCTGAAGAGGGAGTTCCCGTTATAATACCCGGTGATCAGCAGCTGGTAGAGCCTGTCGGCGGCAAGAGGTGACCACGACCGGTTCACTTCCATGGTAAAATCACCCTTTGTGGTATGGAATTTTGCTTGGAATTTCGGCGGAGCATGGGCCATAAGCAGCGATTGGTCGGGAATCACCTGCGCATAGGTATGGAGACAGGTCAGTAAAAAGAGATACAAAAGCAGATTTCTTTTCATAAAAGTCATGGTTACTACCACCATTGTGCCGACAACTGGTTTCGTTATGTGTGGTTCTATTTTTCTTTTATTTCCATGATTATCCTAAAACCAACTCTTGGATCAGGAAGCGTATATGACTGTGTTTCATCAATATTGCATTCATCAATATAATTGTCCCAACTCCCGCCCTTTTGTTTGCCATCTGAAGTCATTTCTGATATGTTGCCAATGACATCATAAATGCCAAGCCTATTCGGTTTATAATGCCCAGTCATTATGGTGGTCAAACCACCATCAATCATATAATTGTCTTTGCCAGTCAATGCATCTTTTATTTTTATATTAGCAAGAAAGGTCTTCCCATTGTTATCGGCACCGGACCAGGGTAACTTATATCCAGGAATTGGGCAAGACAATTTTTCCCATTCGCTTTCAGTTGGAAGCCTGAAAAGAATTTTCTTATAATTTCTTTTCGCAGCACTATTGTATTTATCAGTAAGCCAACTACAATAGGATAATGCACCTTCCAACGAAATATTTACAATGGGATATTTGTTATATGCAGGATTTGAATGATAATTATTGGGAAGAGTTTCATTGTTATAGATTGGGAACTTCCTGATCCATTGGGTCGAGTCATATTTGCATTTCAGGTATTTTTCAGTCTGCCTGGTCGAAATTAAATCATTTAAAAATTCGCTGTATTCCTGATTTGTTACTTCATAACGTGCTGCAAAAAGGTTATCTCCAAACATTACGAATTCCTTCTTTACATCTGGAATTCCTGTGGCTGATAATAAAATGAAAGATAACGCAGTAATTATCATTTGAATCAATATTGACCGTGTTTTCATATAAATCAAATATGTTTTTATTGATCGATACCGTTACTTTTGTAAACAGAATGCCACAGAACTTGTCTGCAGGAGGAAGAACGTAAAGAGTAAAAGCAAGATTGTCAGAACATCAGTGGATGATCACTATTTTTTTTATGATCAGGGCATCTTTTGTCTTGATACGGATGAGGTAGAAACCTGAAGGGACCCTGTCGATGTCAAATCGAATGGTCGCCCGGTTGCCTGTGTACGTTTCCTGTTGGACGACATTTCCCTGGAGTGTCACCAAATCAATGGTTGAGTTTGCCATAGGGCGATCGCTGCCAAATTCAATTTTCAGGTAGCCGGAAGCCGGGTTCGGATATGTTTTCAGCGCCGGTAGCGTTGAACCCGGGTGATCGTTGATCCCGTAGAACAGGTTCCCGTTGGGCAGCCGGTTGGCGGCAAAAGCCTTGTTGACCCTGTCGGTCTGAATCCGGAGTTTACTGACTGAAGCCGAAATTTGCGGGTTGTTATAATCCCTCACCCATCCGAAGGCAATATCTACATCCTGTACATCGCCGGGTTTGAAGGTGATCGGGCCGGTTACACCCAGGCCGCGCCTGTCGCCGGGAGCATTGCCTGCAGTCTCTTCGGTCCAGAGTTTTGGACCGTTGGGAGGCACACAGCCAACGCCCCAGTTCAGCGTGTCCGATTCGCCGGGATACATGAAACTGCAGGCTGGACCGTAACCACCGGTACTCGGATTGCCGTTCCCTCCGTACATAATCGGGGTTCCGTTCCGCCATTTTCCGCACATCAGCATGTAATAATCGGCAGCAAAGAGCGGATCCTGCATGTACACCGGCACGCCTGAAGCGGCGTTGTTGGTATAGACGAACCGCTGCAGTCCATAGCGTTCATTGTCAACAACGGAATCGCCGAAATTGAGCCCGTTCACGCTGAAATCACACAACTGGCTTCCGTTCTGGGCGAACCTTGGGTTGTCGATGCCGTCGGGATCCATGGTTGGCCCTCCCAGCAGGGTGACCGATTGTACCGGGGGATTGGCGCCATAGGCGTTCGGCTGGCCGGTGCCGTCGACCGGCGTGCCGTTGTATCCGAAATACATGTTCCGTTCCACATCGCATCCCACGTAATCATCGGCAGCGTATCCCAGATCGATGTCGGTAAAAATCCCCAGCAGGGTGCTGTCATAGGTGTTCTGCGAACGGTTGTAGAGCCTGTAATTCAGGAAAACCGTGTTTTTCATGGCTGTATCTTCCGGCATGTCGAATGCGTAGGCCATGCCATGAATTTCAACCCGGAGTTTTTTTCCCATGGTTTCATTATGATAGCCCCTGTCGTCATTGAAAATAAAGAACAAGGCCTGGTCTCCCCTGATCTCGGGGTAATCCCCGTCGAGGGGATTGTAGATGCCGTCGTTGTTCCTGTCAAAGAAAGGTGCCAGTTTCGGGGCCTCTCCCAGCGATACGTCACCATTGCCGGGCCAGGTAAGGATGTCGTGGATCGGATGATATCCCGGATCCAGGTAATGCGCCTTGTGATAATCGATTTCGGTCTTTTTAAGGTTCCACATGTAGTTCCAGACAGTATCCTGGTAAATTGAATACTTCGTCGAATCCATCACCGGGCCGGCGTAAAAGTCGGGCTTGGTTCCGGCGGGTCCGCTGTATGGACCCTGGCGGTAACGCTCACCGGCGAGATGCAGCGCTCCCTCTGCATCTTTACCACCAATCCAGAAGGTATTGGAAAAAATCGAAGTCTTGCCGCTTCCTTTCGGGACTTCAAACTCGGCGTTTTCGCCGAAAAAATGGTCTGAGGAAGAACTGAACCGGGCATTCACGTTGTTGATGTCGAGGTAAGCATAGCTTTTATCATGGATCCGGAAAAGGATCTGGGCGGAGCTGGTATCCATCGACATGGTGTAAATTTTGTAACCTCCATGAAGTTCCCCGCCAAAACCCCACCCGGCTACAGAAAAGGTGAATACCCAGACGGCTCCGTGCACCTTCTGGCACAAAACATGGCCTGCACCGTTAATGGCAATGATTCTGATGCTGTCGCTGGCAGAAATGGTGTCATTTGCCAGGATATTGTACACCAGGGGTATACCCGGGTAAAGATCGATGGTGTCGTTCACGGCCTTCAGGTTTCCAGCCTGTGCAGGGGAATACAAACAGATGACAATCAGGAAAATAAATCCCGTTCCTTTAATAAAAAAAGCAAGCAGACTATTCATAAAGTGACCTCCCTGGATTTTATGGTTAAAGATTAACACGAATTCAACGGATAAATATACGAATAAAAACCTAAAAGTCAACCAATGGTGTTGAAAAACAGGCAGTCATGTATCAGGCTGGATTTCCGGCGCAAAAAAAGTGTGTCTATTATTTCACAAATGCCCCCGGCAGTTTTTTATTTTGGAGAATAAGTATTAATTTTATCACCTCATTTACAGCGCATTGTGTAGAAACGTTCTAAATTAAAAATTGATATGAAACTACCAAAATCTATTTCGAACTGGATCAGCATCACGGGGTTTATTTTTGCAATCAACAGCCTGATTCTCATCCTGGTGTTATTTATTCAGGCATTATTGTCCGAACACCAGAACCCTTACAACGGGATATTTACCTATATCATTCTGCCAACAATCATGGTGATCGGGTTGTTGTTGATTCCCATCGGCATGATGATCAACAGGAAGAAAACGCATGATCCGAGCCAGCGCTGGCCTGTTCTTGACATGAACGTTCCAAGGCAGCGCCAGAAGTTTGTCATGGTCTCCATCTTTACCTTTTTATTTATGATCGTATCTGCCATGGGCAGTTATGAGGCTTTCAATTATACCGAATCGATTGAATTCTGCGGGAAACTCTGCCATAAGGTGATGGAACCCGAATATGTTACCTACCTGCATTCCCCGCACGCCCGTGTTGCATGCGTTGAATGCCACGTAGGAGAGGGGGCCGGTTGGTATGTGAAGTCGAAATTATCGGGCATGTACCAGGTATATTCCGTACTGTTTCACAAATACTCCCAACCCATTGAAACCCCGATCCATAACCTGCGCCCTGCACGTGAAACCTGCGAACGCTGCCATTGGCCGCAGAAATTTTATGCCAGGAAACTCCGCAGCCAGCGTGTATATCTCACCGATTCCCTTAATACCGAATTCAACTACTCCATGCTGATGCGGATCGGGCCGAATTACAGTCCCCTTGGCCTGAAGGAAGGAATTCACTGGCACATCAATGCCGATATGCGCATTGAATATATCGCTTCAAAAAATGACCGGGAAACCATTCCCTGGGTCAAGTTCACCAACCTTAAAACGGGCGATGTCCAGGTTTTTCAGGATACCGACAACATGCTTGATAAAAAGGCGATCGATACGCTGCCACACCGGATCATGGACTGCATGGATTGTCACAACCGCCCGTCGCATTCGTACAAATCACCCATTGTCTATATCGACAATGCACTGATCACCGGCGACGTCCCCAAAGAACTTCCGTTCATCAAAAAAGTAGCAATGAACGTGCTTAAAGGTACCTTCAGCAACAAGGATTCGGCCATGAACTATATCCGCGACAGTATTACCAATTTTTACAAGACAGGGTACCCGATGATCTTCAAGTCCCAGAAGCCGATGATCGACAAGGCCATCGCGGGAATCCAGGACGCATTCTCGCTGAATGTCTTTCCTTATATGCGCGCCTCCTCCAACAAATACCTGAACCACATCGGGCATCTTGAATCTGACGGGTGTTTCCGTTGCCATTCAGATCGGCACAAAAGCGAGAAAGGGAAAATAATTCCCAAGGACTGCAACATGTGTCATACCATTATCGCGCAGGGCCCCACAGGGAAGATGCAGTATTCAACTGTTGACAATGTCATGGATTTCCAGCACCCCATTGATATTAAAGACAAGTGGAAGACCTTCTTCTGTACCGAATGCCACAGAGAGTTATACCCGTAAACCGTACCAGGAATATCCCGGGTATCCGGAATTATCGGATATGCCGGGCCCTGCATGTTGCTTCCCCGTCGTTGATGCCTCACTGTTAACTGGTTATCAAAAGTACGGAATATTAAATTTTATGATTAATCCCAACCAGGTTATAATCATTTTAAATTATAATATTTCGTACATTTGCACACTTAATTTTGACACATATGTTCCTAAATTCAGAAAAATTCCGGGGTGAGGGGTTGACATATGATGATGTGTTGCTTGTGCCAGCATATTCCGAAGTCCTTCCCCGCGAGGTTGATGTTTCCACCCTGTTTTCCAGAAATATAAAACTGAATATTCCCATTGTTTCGGCTGCCATGGACACGGTGACCGAATCGCGGATGGCCATTGCCATGGCCCAGGAAGGCGGGATCGGCGTGCTGCATAAAAACATGTCCATAGAGGACCAGGCCCTCCAGGTGCGCAAAGTGAAACGTGCCGAAAACGGGATGATCCTTCAACCTGTCACACTCCGTGAAAATGCCCTGGTCGGCGATGCGCTGGCCATGATGAAAGAATTCAGCATTGGCGGGATCCCTGTTACCAATGCAAATAATGAACTTGTGGGGATCGTGACCAACCGCGACCTCAGGTTCGAACGCGACCACATGCGGCCTGTTACCGAGGTGATGACCAAAAATGTGATCACCATCAGTGAATTCACCGATTTTGAGCAGGCGGAAGCCATCCTCCAGCAGCATAAAATTGAAAAACTACCGGTCGTTGACAAATCCAATAAACTGATCGGGCTCATTACCTATAAGGACATCCTCAAGGTAAAGGCTCGTCCGAATGCATGCAAAGACAGCCTCGGGCGATTGCGTGTTGCAGCGGGGGTGGGGGTTACAGCCGACACCCTCGACCGGATCGCCGCCCTGGTTCGTGAAAATGTTGATGCCATCGTGATCGACACAGCCCATGGCCATTCACGCGGTGTGATGGAAATGGCAAAACGGGTGAAAAACACTTTTCCCGATGTCGACCTGGTCATCGGCAACATCGGCACTGCCGAGGCTGCCATGGATCTTGCGAAACTCGGTGTTGACGGAGTGAAGATCGGCATCGGCCCGGGTTCCATCTGCACTACCAGGATCATTGCCGGAATCGGCGTGCCGCAATTATCGGCCGTATATGACGTGACCACCGCGCTGAAGGGAACCGGGATTCCGGCCATCGCCGACGGCGGGATACGGTATACCGGAGATATTGTCAAAGCACTTGCAGCTGGCGCCCATTCAATTATGGCCGGCTCCCTGTTTGCCGGGGTGGATGAATCGCCGGGCGAAACCATCATTTTTGAAGGCCGTAAATTTAAAACATACCGGGGAATGGGCTCCATCGAGGCCATGCAGAAGGGATCAAAAGACAGGTATTTCCAGGATGTGGAAGATGATATTAAAAAGCTGGTTCCCGAAGGAATCGTGGGGCGTGTACCTTATAAAGGCTCCCTGTCGGAGGTGATATACCAGATGGTAGGAGGCCTAAAGGCCGGCATGGGTTATACCGGATCCCAAACGATCACCAGCCTTCAACTGGCTAAATTCATTAAGATTACCGCCGCCGGCGTTACTGAAAGCCATCCCCATGATGTCACCATCATCAGTGAAGCGCCTAACTACAGCAGGTAGACATTAATTAAAAATTAATAATTAATAATTAAAAATTATTCTAATCGTTAGTGTAATTGTCAAACTAATACTAATAAACAATGAATAGCTTGAAAGGAAAACTATTATTACCGGTTGTTATACTTTTTTCAATTCTCTCATCAACAGCTCAGGTCAAAAATGATGAAGTGCTTATGACCATTTCCGGGAAACCGGTTTATGTCGGCGATTTTATGAACATCTACCAGAAAAACAATGTAAAGGGAGAGACAATTGATAAAAAATCGCTTGACGAATATCTTGATCTGTTCATTAATTTCAAACTCAAGGTCAAACAGGCAGAAGAACTGGGACTCGACACCGTGGCCACATTCCGTACCGAACTCAATGGCTACAGGGAGCAGCTTGCCAAGCCCTACTTCACCGACGAAGCAACCCTCAACAGCCTGATCAAAGAGGCTTATGAACGGGAAAAGACCGACCTCAGGGCCAGCCATATTTTTTTCCGCCTGAAACCCGACCCTACGCCTGAAGACACCCTGGCTGCCTACAACAAAGCCATGTCTGTGAGGGAAAAGCTGACCAAAGGAGCATCGTTTGAAGCGCTGGCAATGGAGTTTTCTGAAGACCCGTCGGCGAAAGACAGGGAAGCCACCCAGCAGCACCCCTTCCTGAAAGGCAACCGCGGCGACCTGGGCTTTTTTGCCGCCTTCGACATGGTATATCCTTTTGAAAACGGAGCATTTGGCATTCAGCCAGGACAGGTTTCGATGCCCGTACACACCGAATACGGCTTCCACCTGATCAAGGTGACAGCCCGCCGGCCGGCACTCGGCAAAGTTACCGTTGCCCACATCTTTATGAGCATTCCCAAGAATGCGACACACGACGATTCGGCCAGGATAGAGAAACGGATTGATTCGGTGTACCAGAAACTGACAAGCGGCACCCCGTTTGAAGATCTTGTTAAAACGTATTCAGAAGATAAAGGCTCGGCAGCAAAAGGCGGCGTACTGCCTGCGTTTGGTGTTAACCGCATGGTTCCTGAATTCGTTGAAGCCATCTATTCGCTTGGAAAACCCGGCGACTATACAAAACCGATCGTTACCCCTTACGGTTGGCATATCGTGAAGCTGATCGAGAAAAGAACGCCGAAAACGCTCGACGAAGAAAAGGCGGAGTTAAAACAGAAGGTCATGAAGGACAGCCGTGGTAACCAGACCCGGCAGGTGGTGCTTGAAAGGATCCGTAAGGAATATACTGTTACAGAAAATAAGGAAGCGCTGAAAGATTTTTACAAAGTGGTCACCGACAGTATCTTTTTTGGGAAATGGAAAGCTTCGCAGGCAAATGAACTGACAAAAATGATCTTTAAGATCGGGAACATGACCTTCCTTCAGAAGGAATTCACCGATTTTCTCGTTGCCAACCAGCGCAAGCAGGATAAACAGAATATTGAACCTTATGTAAATAAACAGTACAGCGAATTCATGGATGAGAGCCTGCTGAAATGGGAAAACTCGCAGCTCGAGCAGAAGTATCCCGAATTTAAGGCGCTTATGACTGAATACCGCGATGGCATCCTGCTTTTTGACCTGACCGATCAAAAGGTGTGGTCAAAGGCAGTTAAAGATACGGTGGGCCTTCAGCAATTCTACCAGAAAAACAAGAGTGGCTACATGTGGGATACCCGCCTCGATGCCACCATCTATACGCTGAAAGATCCCAAATTGGTTCAAAAGGTGAAAAACTTTATCCAGTCCGGCCTCTCTGATGCCGACATGCTGAAAGAGCTGAACACCGATTCATTGAAAAACCTGGCCATAGAAGCCGGAAAATTTTCAAGGAAGGAGAACAAACTGATCGATTCAATCGCATGGACACCGGGCTTCTCCGGGGATATCACTTCCAAAAACAGTACTATATTCGTGAATGTTCACAAGGTGTTGAAACCTGAACCCAAAGAACTCCATGAAGCACGCGGGCTTATCACCGCCGATTACCAGAATTTCCTTGAAAAAGAGTGGATCCTTGCGTTGCGGGCCAAGTACCCTGTTGAGGTTAAACGCGATGTGCTTGCAAAAATTAAATAGCGTACCTTGAACAAAATCCTGATCTTACTGTTAGTCCTTGCCACCTCCTGTTCCGCTTTTTTCAAAAAAAAAAGCGAACGGGTGCTGGCTCGTGTTTATGACGACTACCTGTATGTATCGGATGTGAAAGGGGTTGTTACTCCTGGTACGCCTTCCAAGGACAGCATTTCCATCACCCGTGGGTTCATTGAAAACTGGATTCGCCAGCGGTTGATACTGCAGCAGGCTGAAAAAAACCTGACAAGTTCGCAGCTGGATTTTTCAAAGCAACTCGAAAATTATAAAAACTCGCTGACCATCTATGAGTATGAAAATGCCCTGGTCCGTCAGAACCTCGACACCCTGATCACGGATGAAGAGACGCAGAATTATTATGACGCCAACCAGCAGAATTTCCTGCTCAAGGATAACATTGTGCAAATACAGTATGTCAAGCTGCCCCTGAAATCGACCTGGTCGAAACAGATTAAAAAACTGTTAAGTTCCGACAACCAGGATGATAAAAACAAGCTGGCCGACCTTTGCGAGAAGCAGGCGGCCGATTATTTTCTTGATAATCAGAATTGGCTGCTTTTCAGTGACCTGCTGAAGCAAATACCGATTAAATCATACAACCAGGAGGATTTTTTAAAAAACCACCGGGAACTGGAATACCAGGACTCCCTGTTTCTTTACCTTGTCAGGTTTAACGATTTTAAGATTAAGGAAAGCGTCAGCCCGCTGAGCTTTGAAAAACAAAGAATTCATGACATCATCCTGAATAAGAGAAAAATAGATCTTATCAACCGCATGCAGGACGATATCTATACCAGTTCACAAAAGAAAAATGTTTTTGAGATTTATTAATGGGAATATCATCCCAAAATTATAACCAATGAAAATCCTGCGTTTTATCCTTTTTCTGATTGCTTTATCGACGGTTGTGTTTGCCCCGATGCATGCCATGTCGCAGAACGATTCTATCGTCGACGGACTGGTTGCAGTCGTCGGGGGTAACGTGATCCTCCGGTCGGATATTGAAAACCAATATATGCAGCTTCGCAGCCAGGGCAACATCCAGGGAACATCCCCGAAAGTCAAATGCCAGATATTTGAAAACCTGCTGCTTCAGAAACTTTTATTGCACCAGGCGCAGGTCGACAGTATCAAGGTAACCGATACCCAGGTAGAACTCGAGATGGATCGCAGGATGCGGTATTTCATCTCCCAGGCAGGCACTCCCGAGCGGCTGGAGGAGCATTTTGGCAAATCGTTGCTCGAAATCAAAAATGAATTGCGGGATGTGATCAAGGAAACGATGATGACCGACCAGGAGCAGCAGAAAATTACAAAAGATGCCGCCATTACGCCTTCAGAAGTAAAAACTTTTTTCAAAAAGCTTTCCAAGGACAGCATACCACTGATCAATTCAGAGATGGAGATCGGGATGGTTGTGAAACAACCGGAGATCGGCGAGGTCGAAAAGCAGGCAGTCAGGGATAAACTCAAAGGATTTAAGGAACGTTTTGTCAAGGGGGATGACTTCAGTACCCTGGCCGTTCTCTATTCCGAAGACCCGGGTTCATCAAAGCAGGGCGGCGAACTCGGGATGTTCAAGCGCGGGGAGATGCGTCCAGAGTTTGAAGCTGCAGCCTTTAAACTGAAACCAGGTGAAATTTCGGATATTGTACAAACTGAAGACGGGTTTCACCTCATCCAGATGATCGAGCGCAGGGGCGAATACGTAAATGTAAGACATATTCTCCTGCAACCAAAAGTTTCCCCGGTTAATCTCAACAAGGCGAAAATCCTGCTCGACAGCATCGCTGCGCTGATCTCAGGCAAGAAAATGACATTTGACGCAGTCGTGGTAAGGTATTCGGATGATCCCAACCGTAACAGCGGCGGGCTGATGGTCAACCAGGTAACCGGCAACAGTAAATTCGAAGCCAGCCAGGTTGATGCAAAGGTGTTTTTTGTCGTTGACAAACTCAAGGTTGGTGACGTTTCAGCGCCGGTAATGACCACAGATCGCGGGAAACAGGACTACAGAATATATTATTTAAAATCGCGGACAAACCCCCATAAAGCCAATCTGGAAAGCGATTATGCCCGTATCCAGGAACTGGCGCTGGAAAAGAAGAAGATGACGATGGTTGATGATTGGATATCAACAAAATTGAAATCAACCTACATTTCAATCATGAGCGAATACCGAACATGCGCTTTTCAGCGTAAATGGATTAAAAACTAAACAGCACCACAATGGAGTTTACCTCAGATGTTCAGGCAGTTGATGCCCTTGTCAAAAAATATGCCCTCTTAAAATCAGAAATTTCAAAAGTTATCATCGGTCAGGATGAGGTGGTGAAAAACCTCCTTATTTCAATTTTCTGCAAGGGGCATTGCCTGCTTGTTGGGGTTCCCGGGTTGGCAAAGACGCTTATGGTAAATACATTGTCGAAGGCGCTCGGCCTGAGCTATCACCGCATCCAGTTTACCCCCGACCTTATGCCTTCCGATATCATCGGTACCGAGATACTCGATGAGAACCGCCATTTCAGGTTTATCAAAGGACCGGTTTTCGCAAATATCATCCTGGCAGATGAGATAAACCGTACCCCGCCCAAAACACAGTCGGCTTTACTGGAGGCCATGCAGGAAAAGGCCGTGACCGTTGCCGGAACCAGCTATCACCTCGAAGAACCTTTTTTCGTTCTTGCCACGCAGAATCCGATTGAACAGGAAGGTACCTATCCGCTGCCTGAAGCCCAGCTCGACCGTTTCATGTTCAATATTTGGCTTGATTACCCCTCGTTTGAGGAGGAGATCCTGATCGTTAAGGCAACTACGACAGACAAAACCGTTACACCATCGGTGGTATTGACAGCTGATGAGATCTTGTTTTTCCAGAACCTGATCCGAAAGGTGCCGGTGCCAGACAACGTGTTTCATTTTGCAGTCAACCTCGTGTCGCTGACAAGGCCGAAACCGGGAAAAGAAAAGTCGTGGGCCAATGAATACCTCACCTGGGGCGCGGGTCCGCGTGCTTCGCAGTACCTGATTTTGGGTGCAAAATGCCACGCAGTGCTGAATGGAAAGTATTCCCCTGATATTGAGGATGTAAAAGCAGTGGCCACTTCCGTGCTTAGGCACAGGCTTGTTCGCAATTACAAGGCAGAGGCCGAAGGAATCAGTGTGGAGGATATTATCAACCATTTTTTATCCTGAAATAGTTGACTTTTTTTTACTTTCTGTCTGTTGTAATCAACGGAATGATTTAAATTTACATTAGTTTAAGCACAAAAAATATGAAGATCAGAAAGCAGATTTTTGTAATGGTCCTTGTTGCAGCCTTCGGTTCACTGGCATTTTTGCCTTCATGTGACCAGGCTGGGAGAGGTGCCGCCAACACCGGAACGGATACCCTTAAAGGAAAGATAACCATTTCCGGGGCTTTTGCACTTTACCCTCTCGTGGTGAAATGGGCGGAAGAGTTCCAGAAACTGCATCCCAGGGTTACGGTGAATGTATCGGCCGGTGGAGCAGGCAAAGGGATGACGGATGCCCTCTCAAAGATGGTTGACCTGGGTATGTTTTCCAAGGCCGTGAGTCCGGAGGAGGCAGCCAAAGGCGCCTGGTGGATCGCAATTGCCAAAGATGCGGTACTCCCGACAATCAATTCGGCCAACCCGGTACTTGCCGACCTGAAAAGCAAGGGGCTGACCAAACAGAAATTTTACGATATTTTTATCAGCGGGAGTGTAAAAACATGGGGACAGGCAGTAGGCAACGGCAATAAAGTTGTGCTTCAGGCCTTCACCCGCAGCGATGCATGCGGCGCCGCCGACATGTGGGCAAAGTACCTGAACAACAAAAAGCAGGATGATATCCTGGGCCTGGGCGTAAATGGCGATCCCGGGGTAGCCGATGCCGTGAGGAAAAATGTGGAAGGCATCGGGTATAACAACCTTGGCTTTGTTTACGAAATGAAGACCAGGAAAATTTACCAGGGACTGGATGTTATCCCGATCGATCTGAATGGAAACGGGAAGATCGACCCCGACGAAAATTTTTACGGGAATCTTGATGAAGTCATGAAAGCCATCAACGACGGGAAATATCCTTCCCCGCCCGCCCGCGACCTTTTTCTTGTATCGGGCGGCAAGCCAACAAGCAAACTTGTTCTGGTATTTCTGAAATGGATTTTGACGGATGGCCAGAAATTTGTCAACGAGGCGGGTTTTGTCTCCGTTAAACCTGACCAGATAACTTCCGAATTGCAAAAGGTGAACTGAAATGTACCTTCTCAACCGTGAACAGCGTCATGTCATCAACTATACATGGATGATCATCAGCCTGTTGCTGGTTGCGTTTCTGCCATTCCTTCTTTTTCTTGGTCTTTATCTCAAGTCGGTGCTGTTGCTTCACGACTACTCCCTGACCGACCTCATTTTTTCAAAGACATGGAAACCTTCCTCCGGGCAGTTCGGGTTTTACCCGTTTATCGTTGGTTCTGTATGGGTAACGCTCGTTGCCATGCTGATTACTGCGCCGGTTTGCCTGCTCACCGCCATTTATGTTACGCAATACACAAAGAAGTTCGTCCTGCGCATCATGCACCCCGCCATAGATATCCTGGCGGGCATCCCATCGGTTGTTTATGGCTTGTGGGGAATCCTGGTTATCGTGCCGTTTATCTCGAAGTATCTTGGCCCGTGGATGGGGGTGAGCACGATGGGCTACAGCATTCTGGCTGCTTCCTTTGTGCTGTCAATCATGATCATTCCCTTTGTTTTGAACATACTGATCGAGATTTTCAGGGCAATCCCCATGGAATTGAAAGAGGCCACCCTTTCGCTGGGTGCTACGGAGTGGCAGACAATTAAGAACGTACTGCTGAAAAAGGCATTGCCGGGAATTATTGCCGCCTTTGGCTTTGGACTGGCACGTGCCTTTGGAGAAACCATGGCCGTACTGATGGTGGTGGGGAACGTGGTTCGCCTGCCACACAGCGTGTTTGACCCGGGTTATACACTGCCGGCCCTGATCGCCAACAATTACGGGGAGATGCTTTCCATCCCGAAATATGACTCCGCCCTGATGTTTGCGGCCCTGCTGCTACTTGCGGTTTCCTTATTCTTCAACCTTGTGATGCATTTTTTTATTGTCAGATATAACAAATACTGATCGGTGACACGCGCCCAGAAAACAGAAGAGAAATTTTTCAAGTTGCTGATGATCATAGCGACTTACTTCATTTTTGCTGTACTGGCGCTCATCATCTATAGCATTTTTGAGAAAGGAATCAAGGCGATTTCATGGGCCATGCTTACGCAGATTCCGCAGGGAGGGTACTACTATGGCAAGGAAGGCGGGATACTGAATGCGATCCTTGGCTCCCTGTCGCTGGCCTTTGGCGCAACCGTGCTGGCTTTTGTCATCGGGTTGCCGGTTGCGTTGTACCTTAATGTGTTTCTCATAAGGCATAAGAAGGTAATCGATGTAATCAGGTTCCTGCTTGACCTGGTATGGGGAATCCCTTCCATCGTGTATGGCGCCTTCGGGTTCTCCCTGATGATCTTTTTCCGGCTGCAGACATCCCTGCTGGCCGGGATTCTCACCGTCACGCTTTTCATCCTTCCCATCATGATCAGGTCGATGGATGAAATCCTTCGGACCGTGCCCATCGGTCTCCAGGAAGCCGCTTATTCGCTCGGGTCCAACAAGTCGGAGATCGCGTTCAAAATATTCACGCGGCAATCAATTTCAGGCATTATAACGGCCATTCTGTTGTCATTCGGACGGGCGATCGGCGATGCGGCAGCCGTGTTGTTTACGGCAGGATATACCGATCACCTGCCAAACGGGCTGCTGGAACCGGTGGCCACGTTGCCGCTTTCGATTTTTTTCCAGCTCTCATCCCCTGTACCTGAAGTTCAAAACCGTGCTTACGCGTCGGCCCTCGTGCTCACCCTGATCATTTTAATCGTAAGTTTGTTCTCCCGTGGAATCGGCAAACGGTATCATAAAACCAAAATAAATTTCTAGCAGTCACAAGGGATGGAGAATTCAACGAAAATTGAGATCAGGGACTTGAATGTTTATGCGGGTAAAACACAGATCCTCAGGAATATAAACATTGACATCCCCAGGAACAAAATTACCGTGATCCTGGGCCCTTCCGGATGCGGGAAAACCACCCTGCTGAAGTGCCTGAACCGGTTGACCGATCTTTATCCGGAATTAAAGGTTACCGGACAAATCGTGATTGATGGCAAGAACATTCTCGCCGCCCGTGAAGATATTTACAAGCTCAGGCAGCAGATGGGGCTGTTGTCGCAACGTCCGTACCCTTTGCCCATGACCATTTACAACAACATTTCCTATGCGCTGAAACTGAGAGGGATCAAAAACCGCAGGGAAGTTCATAAACTTGTCATGCACTACCTTCAGCAGGCCAACCTCTGGGATGAGATCAGGGACCGGCTGAGGGAACCGGCCTCCAGGCTTTCAATCGGACAACAGCAACGGCTCTGCCTTGCCCGGGGGCTTGCAGTTAACCCGGAGATCATCCTGGCAGATGAACCAACCTCAGCACTTGATCCGATCTCCAGCCAGGTGATCGAAGAGAGTTTCCTTAAGTTGAAAAACGATTACAGCATCGTGCTGGTGACCCATGTACTGCGGCAGGCCAGGCGTATTGCCGATAATGTTGTGTTTATGTACCTGGGTGATGTGATTGAGCAGGGAACTGTGCAGGAGGTATTTGAGAATCCCAAAATGGAGAAAACCAAACTTTACCTGGGAGGAACATTTAATTAATAGGTATTACAGTGAAATTTTATCTATTTTTATCGGCTTAAAATAAATCCCAGGTGAACTGTCAGATAAATCGGAAAACAAGATGGAATTGACCTTTCTTCAAAAGATCGTGTTGCTTGCCCTGGATGATAAGGGGTGGTTTGGATCGGCCGAGCATAAGATTAAGTTCGGCTTGGTTGGCGCGATCCTTTTTGAACTTCAGAAACTGGAAAGAATCACCATTACCATTGATGATGTCGCGGTAATCAACCCGAAGTCAACAGAAAATGTGGTGCTCGACAGGGTGCTCAACCTTATTAAGTCCTCCAAAAAACCGCGCAGCCTGCGTTCCTGGATACAGCGCATTGTCTTTAAAAAACTGCTTTTGCGGAAAACCATCCTGAAACAGCTGATCCATGATAAAGTAATAGCCAGGGAAGAGTACAGCCTGATGATGGTATTCTATCAGACTAAATTCCCGCTGGTTAATGTGGAGTTGAAACGCAAATTGCAGGAGGAAATCTATGAAAAACTGGTTGCCGACAAACCGCTGTCGGACGAGGATGTGATGCTGCTTGTGGTGATGAACAACTGCAAGATGGTCAGGAAAAACTTCGGAGGTTTTCTCCAGTACCTTAAACTTCGTGGCAGGATCAACGAAATTACCCAGTTTAAAAAACCGAAGGGTGAAGGCGACGAGATGCTCAGGTTGCTGCAAACCGCAATCTCAAGGGCCATCATGGCTTCGAACGTATCTATTCACATATAATATTTTCCCTGCCAGGTATCACGCCGTTCAAGTTCCTTTTCTATCAGTCTCAACACAGCATCATACCTGATCAATCCCCAGCGTTGCGGGCGTGGGTGTGCCGCTAATTCCTCTTCGGGCGGCATAAACCGTGGCGGAATTTCCCCCGAAAACCGTTCAACCACGACTGCCGGGTTAAGCAGTTCCAGGAACCTGACGATAAAATCGATATAACCTTCCAGGGTGAACTGATGAAAATCGGCAGGATGTTCCATAAAATCCTGTTCGATCCTGGTGCCGCTGACAACCTGGAGCTGGTGAAATTTGACGGTGTCGAGCGGCAAGGTCGAAATGATTTTCACTGACGACAGCATGCTGTCCAATGTCTCCCCCGGAAGTCCAAAGATGAAATGCGCCCCGGTTTTGATCCCCAGCGCATGTGTTTTTCTGATCACCTCCTCACTCAAGGCAAAGCCGTGCTGCCGGTTGATCCTCTCGAGCGTTGTGTCGGAGCACGATTCAACGCCATATTCAACCTGGATGAAATACCTGTGCGAGAGTTCCTGCAGATAGGCCAGGGTAAGATCATCTATGCAGTCGGGGCGTGTGCCGATTACCAGCCCTGCAACGCCGGGATACTCAAGTGCATTTTCATATAACTCCTTCAGTTTCTCCAAAGGAGCATAGGTGTTACTGTAAGGTTGGAAATAGACAAGGTATTTCGTCGCCCGACGGTAACGAACCGAGTGAAATTCAATCCCTTTGGCAATCTGGTCGTGCAGGGGTTCGACTGGGTTGCAGTAGGAGGGGTTGAAGGCGTCGTTGTTGCAATAGGTACAACCACCAACACTTTTTGTGCCATCGCGGTTCGGACAGGTAAACCCGGCATCAACCACCACCTTCTGCATCCGTCCGCCAAAGGTCTTCCGGATATGCTCGGTATAAGAATTAAAGCGCCTCTGATGCCCCCAGGGAAATCCTAAACTATCCGACATTCAAACTTCAAAATTCGATATTCGATATTCTTTCCTGTTAGCTTGTCGTCGCCCGCTCAAGCCGTTTCAGGATTGAGAAAATGAAGATCGCCGACAGGATGGTGAGGGCGACGAGCAGCATGAAGAACTGCCAGATCTGCCATTTATCCCAGAAAGGACCAATAAACCCAGCCATCAGGTTGCCAAGGGCGGTGGCGCCGAACCAGCCTCCCTGCGCCAGACCTTTATACTGCGGCGGCGTTACTTTCGAGACAAAGGAGATCCCGATAGGACTCAGGAAGAGTTCGGCTATGGTCAGCGTAAAATAGGTGCCGATCAGCCAGTAAGGCGAACGCAGCGTATCCGAAACACCCCCTTTGATGGCCAGTTCGGCAGGGCTCATGAGCCCCTGTGAAGCAAGCACCATGATAAGAAAGCCAACGGAGGTGATAAGCATCCCGATCCCGATCTTCTTGGGTGAGGAAGGCTCTTTCCCGTGTTTCCGGAGGTAGGCGAAAAACCCGATGACAATGGGAGTTACAAATACAATAAATATGGGGTTGAACTGCTGGAAGATCTCGGGGGAGATTTTATTCCCTTCGGGCTGAAGCTGGCGGATGGTAAAGAAAGCAACGATAAGTGAAGCTACGGCAACCAGTGCGCCGATTAACCTTGTCTTTGTGGAATTGGATTTCCCGGCAAGCAGCACAACGCCGAGGATGCAGATCAGCAGGGGTAAGAAGGTTGCCAGGTTGAAAATAATGGCTGATCCCTGCGATACGGATGAAACCGTGTAATCCCTGGCAAAAATGGTGAGGGTGAAGCCATTCTGGTGGAATGACATCCAGAAGAACATGACAACAAAGAATACCAGCCCGAGCGCTACCAGCCGGTCCTTGGTCTGGCTGGCCGTCAGTTCAACGAGGTTGGCCGACTTCGACGCTTTTTGCTGTTTGTGGGTGACGTCAGCCGTCTTGTAGTACTTTCTGAATCCGATGAAGATGGCCAGGGAGGCCACCATGCTGAGCGCGGCAACAGCAAAACCGGCATTGTAAGCCTGGCTGATGCAGGAAATATATTGGTTGCAGAATTCGTGGAGATCGGCAAACCTGCCGCCTGCCTGCGTATGTGCAAATTTTTCGAGTTCGGCTGTGCTCTGAAGGGTTCTATTTAAAAATTTATGTGCCAGGTCAGGGATGGCCGAATCGTAGGTAAAACCGCTCCTGCCGAGGATCCAGTTCCGCATCCCGCCCGCTGCACTCGGTGCAAAGAACGCCCCGATGTTGATACCCATGTAGAACAGGTTGAATGCCGAATCCCGGAGTTTGCTGTATTTCGGATCGTCATACATATTGCCCACCAACGCCTGCAGGTTCCCCTTGAAAAACCCGGTTCCAAGCGAAATAACAGCCAGTGCGACATAAATGAAAAATTCACCCGTGCCGGGCATCGCTAACAGCGCATAGCCGATAAACATGATGATGATCCCGAGCAGGATCGTTTTCCCGTATCCCAGGAAGTTATCGGCAATAATGCCTCCCAGCAGCGGAAGGAAATAGATGCCAAAGAGCAAAATGCCGTAAACATGGCCTGCCTGGGTGGTCGTCCAGCCAAATTTTGACTGCAGGTATAACAGGAAAATGGCCAGCATGGTGTAATAACCAAAACGTTCACCCATATTGGCAAAAAATGCCACATAGAGCCCTTTAGGATGTCCTTTAAACATATAATGTAAATTAGTGGTGAATAATCAATAGACTAGCATGGATGTATATTGCAAAAATAATCAAATTTGCCAACCATGCAAGCAATATGACTGATATAGGATTTTAACCTTTTTTTGCCGGGCTGTAATAAATCAGCCTGATCATCGTCTCATCACCCGTATGGACCTCAAAGAATTTCAAAATACCGTGTATCCGCTGAAAGATAAGCTATTCCGCTTTGCCAAACGGTTTCTTGACCATACGGAAGAAGCGGAGGACGTCGTGCAGGAGGTGTTTATCAGGCTGTGGAACCGGCGCGACAAACTCGATGAATACCGGAGTGTTGAGGCCCTGGCCATGATCACCACAAAGAACATGTGCCTGGATAAAATCAAAGCCAAACGGTATCCTGTTGAAAACCTGGAGAATCACCGGCTGTTTCTTGAAAATATCCCGGGCGAGACCCGTGCCGATTATTCCGACCTGATTTTTGGAGTTAAGCAGGCAATGAAAACACTCCCTGAAATTCAGCAGACGATAATACACCTCCGTGATATCGAGGGATATGAATATGAAGAGATTGCAGAGATAGTTGATATGAATGAAAATGCCATCAGGGTTGCCCTTTCCCGTGCAAGGAAACGGATCAGGGAATTGCTGACCAATACCAATGTATATGAATACCAGAGAAATTGAAGTTTTGCTTGAGAAATACTATGAGGGGGATACCAGCCTGAATGAAGAAAAACTCCTTCGGGATTTTTTCTCGACAAAGGAAGTGCCGGCTCACCTGAAGTCTCACCAGGCCCTGTTTGCTTTTTTCAATGAGCAGCAACGCCAGGAAATCGGGGCTGCCGGGTCAGGGAAAAAAGTTTTTCTGCAGCCTACAGAACAATCTTCTGAAGAACAGGTGGCCGCCATGAGCCCTAACCGGAGAAGGTTCCTCTATATCGCCGGTATTGCCGCCACGGTGCTGCTGCTCATCAGCATGTTTTTTACCTTGCAGTACGATATCTTTAAATACAAAAATGTACCCCTTATTTCAGGCAAAACGGAATTGGCTTACAACCAGGCCAGTGAAGCGCTGCTCGTCGTTTCGTCGGGGCTGAATACCGGTTTAATCCAGGTTTCCAGGCTGAAGGCGGTCGATAAGGCAATGAAAAACATGCAACTTTTCCATAAATTCTATCAATATCAACCCATAATTATTAATCCGGACGAAAAACAAAATCAGTCCATTAAATCGAAATAGTCATGAAAAAGATGATGTTTAGTTTAGTTTGCATGGCATTCCTGGCAATTCCTGTCCTCGTGAATGCCCAGAGTCCAATCGACAAAGTTTTCGAAAAATATGCCGGACAGGACGGTTTTACCACGGTCAATATTTCGAAGGAAATGTTCCAGATGTTCATGCAGATTGGCCAGGGAGATACTAAGGACACCAACACGGTGGAGATGAAAAAAATGATGGAGCAACTCACGGGATTGAAGGTGCTGACCTTCTCATTCGACTCTTCCAAAATAGCCAGGGCGGTTGCCGTTTATAACGAATTTGCGGGCGTGTTTCCTGCAGGGAGCTACAAGGAACTTATGACGGTGAATGAAGGCCGTCAGAATATTAAATTCATGACAAAGCAGGAAGCCGGAGGCAAAATAACTGAAATGGTGATGCTCATGAAGGATAAAACCGAAGTGGCCGTTATCAGCCTGATGGGGAACATCGACCTTTCAACGGTTTCAAAACTGTCGAAAGGCATGAATATCCACGGTATGGAAGGATTGAGTAAGATGAAGCGTCCGCATACAAAGTAGGTAGGGGCCCCTTGACTTTATTCATTATTATCATTTTATATGAACCGTGTTCTAAAGTGAAAAGAAGCCGGGACAATGCTAAAAGTGAACCATGACCTGCCCCGTCAGTTCACCACGAACATTGCCTTCGGTCATGTCGGGACCGGTACCCACCGAGTTCCGGTCGGCGTACCAGGTAAGCCCTCCTCTGAGCCAGAATTCTGAATTTTTGAGTATCCTGAGTTTCACAACAGAACAAACCCTCAGTCCCCTGCCCTGGAAAGCCGGGACAGAATATCCGAACTGCACCTCAGGTTCAAAGGTGTATATCCGTTCGTCGTAGGTTGGAATGTCGAACAACGCAAACCTGCAGGTAACGTTTGAAAGCCAGTTTTTGTTGTTTACACTTGCATCCTGGCTAATAAAGTATCCCGGGGTTACCTTTCCAGTTGTAGTTTTCACCTCCTTCACTTCTATCCGGGTGGCTAAATGAAGTTGCTCTTCGGGGGCCCATCCAATGGTCAACCGGTAATTCCGGGCAACCTGGTCTGTTAGTTTATGGATGATTGTCGACCTGTCCGTTACGTTGTTCACCCGCGTATTTTTCTGATAAAACCGAAATACTGCATTAACGTTCCTTGAAGCCTGCCAGGTCAGCATGGTACCCGATTCCTGCCCGCCAGCCGGAAGGTCAATCCTGTATTTCAGCCACGGAAAGGTAAAGAGATCGGTATAGGCCAATAAGCTCAGCTTTGGATGGATGACTGCCTGAATCGCCATGTAGATGCCACGTTCGTTGGCGTTAGAGCTGTTTTGCCCGAATGCGTTTGCCAGCAGACCCTGGTAAGCAGGCTGGTAGTCCCGGTAAATCGCGGTGAAGGAAACACGTGAGTCAGGAGCGGACGAAACACCGGCAATCAAAGCCATTCCGGCATTCCGGCTGCGGCTCACCTCCCCGAACAGGTATATGCCGCGTATCCTGACCTGGTAATCGATCCCCGTGTTATAGTTTTCCTTGCCGCGAAATCCAAATTGGCTGTATGGATAAACCTTTGGCATGACGGAGGCGGAGAAATGCTGGAACACCCCTGTGAACCCGATTTTAAAGCCAAACCGCTGGCCGGGCGCTAGCGAAATGCTCACATTTCCACCTGCAACCAGTTCCTTTACCATGTTCATTTTCGAAATCTCCTGGTTGGTGCGGTGGTAGCCCGTGGTCACAAATGAGCTGATGGCCCCGGCCAGGCCGGTTATGCTGTCGAACGCTGAAGACGTTGCATCGCGGCGATGGTAGGAAATAAAACAGCTTACTTCAACGGGTTTTTTTCGGAATGTTGCTGCAACACCCCTCAGGCAGTTGCCTTCGCTCATACCCAGGTCGGGGCGAATTCCCCTCGAGGCAGGACCATTCAATGAAAATCCCGGAGCAGAACCGGGTGAAAATCCCGAACCCATCGTCAGTCCCTGCCCGAATGACGCCCTGAAATTGCCGGTGACGAGGTTTTTCAGGATACCAATGTTCGTCAGGCTGAGAAAACTGCTGTAATAGTCCATCCCCCATGATTGCCTGCCCCGGAAAAACTGCTCGCCGGGATCTTTCTCCCCTGCGAGCCCGATCCGGAGCTTGTCAAACCAAGAATATTCATACCGGAAATAGTATCGCTGAGGGTTTCCCTTATAATACGGGCCCGGGTCGCCGGTAATGGAATCACCCGGTTTGTAACCCTCGGATTCGGGGAAGCTTTGCGCATAGCGCAGCATCAGGGCGTGATGGCCATACCTGAACAAGTTGCCGGGTGTAGGGACAGGAAGGTGCGACGATGGCGTGAAGGTAACAAAAGGCGCTATTTTCATCACCAGGGAGGAATCGAACCCGGGGATGGCCAGCAGTTCATATCCCGACAGAATATCTCCAAACGAAGTAATATAGGTCATGAGATCCCTCCGCAGTTTTGTCGTCAGGAAAGGTATTGTGCCAAGATCGGCTTCATCCCCCGCTGAATTAACCGGCACCGGATGCCTTGCCATGTCAGCGATATCCTCACAGAATGCCGTAATATCCTGATCCGTTTCCATTGTTTCCGCAAGGCGCTCTATCTGGTCATTTATAAGATCAGTTTGTCCTGAAACCATGATGGAAAACAGGAGCAAAGAGACCAGGCAACCTGTTTTCTGCAATGATTTTTTCATAATATATAGATTTATTGATGGATTATCACAGAGATTGAACCGGTACAGGGTTTGCCAAATCAGCGGTTATTGGCTATCCTCGACAAACCTACTCCCTCTCCTTCAAGGAGAGGGTCAGGGGAGAGGTCATTTACAATAAGATGAATATCCACTGGTATGGTCCCGATCAATCAAATTCAGAAATTATAAGTCAGCGATGCTGCAGGGCTGAACCCAAGCGCCTGGTGGTATCCCGATGAAACATCGATGGTTAGTTTCCCGTATTCAAGCCCGAATCCGAAACTGAATGACAGCGGGTCTGACGATATGCCAGCACGGACGTATATGGGTTTTACAAAATGATATTCCGCCCCGGCACGAATCAGCAACGGATGCAACAGGTCTTTTTCGGCCTCGATGGTTGTTTTGAAAAGATCGGAGAACTGGTAGGATACGCCGGCACAGATGGCAGAAGGCAGGTACTCCGAGGGATATTCAGTTATTTTTACCGGTACCGGATTTAATAGCTGGACTCCGATAAGGAGGTTTTTGTCAGCATGGTATTGTAATCCGATCTCGCAGGATACCAGCATTTTGCTGCCATACTCATCCGTGATATGGATCCGCAGGCAGTTGACCTGGATGCCTGTGGCAAAATGTTTGCCAAATTTTCGGGAATAACTCAGCCCGGCTTTTAGTTCATTGTATTGGTCATTTCCGAACCGGCTTCCGAAAAGGCCGAAAGTTCCCGCCTTCCATGACATCGCGCAGCCGAGTTGGGCGAACATCAGCTCCTTGATGAGGAACCGGTTTTCGAAGCAGATTCCGGCATTGCCTCCTTTAAGCCAGGCGGCGCCGGCCTGGTTGTTGCTCAGCGACCATAGGTCGCATTGGGATACCGAAGTACCGCCCATGGCCAGCGACCGCGCACCCACGGGGATACGTTCGCCTGCGGCAGATGCAATCATTGTTGTGCACAGCAGCACAAAACATAACCCAACCTTTTTCATCTCTCCTTTTTACTGCTTAATCAGGAAAAATGAAAAAGGTAATACGGTTTTTACGAATTTATTTATTAACAGGCAGGGAAATTAATAATCCCTGATGCACCTGACACTGGTGGCGGATGAATTGTCGTAGGTGTTCCGGGCTATCGTTGAGGTATAACCGTCGATGGTACGAATATAGGGATTGCTTGTCCAGGATGGCTTATTTGATGACCAGAAGGACGAAGAATATCCCATTCCACTGTACCCGGAGGGATTGAACAGCCCGCCCGCCGGCAGGGCCGAGAAATGAAAGGGATCGCACGAATTGTAATCCATGTTCCATGGTACATAGGCTTTCAGGTTAAACCCGGCATTGGAACCGCGCCAGCCATCGTAGTCCCAGGTTGGGCTTCCGATGTGGTATATAACGTCAATGCTGCCCTCAAGCACCTGCCACTCCGCATCTGTGGCGATATGCCAGGAGGGCGGGCAAATGCCCTGCACGCGCCCGGTAAACACATACTGCATCGCTTCATTCCATTGATAAAGTCCGCCGTAAGTGTCGCAGTTGGCGGGAATGTTATTATAACAGTATTTTTCTATAACCCCGTTATTTTTCTGAAATGTGGGCCAGGAGATCATGCTGCCCACGTCCAGGTTCTCCTTTAGCCAGCATTGGCTGAACATCTGGATGGTGTTATAGACCTTGCCCATATAGGTAACCGTTTGCATCCCCGGACAGGGCATTTTGGTGGCGAACTGGAAAGCAAAGGATTTGCTGACTGTTGGTGTATCAGGAATCCCGGATTGTTTATTGTTCATATAGGCGATGTAGAGCAGGTTGTGTCCGGCATTGTAGAAAAAATGATTCGGGGCTGCCGCAGATTTCAACTGCGGATCAGTTTTTTCAATCCCGATGTAATCAAGGGAACAAGTGCGGCTTGAACCAAGACCGGGGTGAATGATCTTAACGCTACTGGTCCGGCCCTTCCATATTGCCGTGAACAGGTAAGCAGACTCGCTTCCCGGTGAGAAGCTGAAGAGGTGCGGCCCTTTTTCCAGGATTCGATTGGTATGGACAACCTGCCGCCCTGCCATATCGGTCACCAGCAGTTTAACCTCGTCCTTTCCGGGTATGTATAAGCTGAGGGTTGTGTGATCCTGTGAAGCCCCCGACGAAGTTATAAAGGTCCTGAAGTCATCCCGGATATCCTGATTCTGTGGTACGCCGACCGGGCGGACGACAATAACCAGCACGGTGTCGGGATAATACAGTACTGTATCAATGTTCCAGGTGCGGTTTACGACCCTGACACTGTCAAGTTTCGCCCAGGCAGTGCTGTCAAGTGCGCTGAAGGTCAGTGAGATTGACGGAAACTGGCAAAAAGCACCCGACATCACAGCCAGGGCTACAATGAGAAGTAGCGTCTTTAGTTTCATATCAATGGATTTATCCTAAAGTAAAATGAAAATATTGGGTTACACAAATATAGTTACAAAATGGCATTTTTCGACACGGAAACGGGAAAAAGTATGGATGACCGGGCTGTCATATTTCTGATAATTGTGTAAGTTTGCTATCAAAAACCGGAAAATGAAAAAAGTAGTACTGGAATTTTTAACACAGCTTGGGGAAAACAACACCCGTGAATGGTTTCAGGCTCATAAGGGGCAATACGATGAATCAAAAAAAGAGGTAGAATCGTTTGTGAATTCTGCCATCCCTGCGATCGCCAGGTTCGACGATACCGTTAAGTTTGCCGAGGCAAAGGACTGCATGTTCAGGATATTCAGGGATGTGCGGTTTGCAAAGGATAAATCGCCCTATAAAACGAACATGGGGGCATGGATCACCCAGGCAGGGCGTAAAGGAACCGGGCCGGGGTATTACATCCATATCCAGCCGGGAGGCAGTTTCCTGTCAGCCGGCGTTTACATGCCCGAGCCTGATCAGCTGAAAAAGATGAGGAGTGAAATTTACTACAATGTGGCGGAGTTCAACGCCATCATTGCCGACAAGGCACTTCGCAAATATTGCAATGGCTTGCAGGAGATCGAGAAAGTCAAACTTGCCCCCAGGGATTTTCCTAAGGATTTTCCCGAAATAGAATTGCTGAAGCACAAGCACTACATCCTTACCTATCCCCTGAGGGATGAAATGGTGGAATCAGATCATCTGATCGATTTGATCGGGATGGTATTCAAGGCCATGTATCCCTTTAATGTGTTTCTGAAGAGAGCGCTGACCGATTAACTACTGGTTAGCTCAGGTGGCCGATAATCGTGCGCCGGCCGGTCACTTTCTGGTTCAGTGAGATCTCCAGTTTCGTGTCGACAGGGAGAAGGAGGTCGACGCGCGATCCGAATTTGATAAATCCCAGTTCATCGCCCTGGATTACAGGCTCGCCGACTTTGGGGTAGCATTTTATACGTCGCGCCATTGCACCCGCGATCTGCCTTACCAGGATCTTCTTTTTATCATCGGCTTCAATAACGGTCGTTGCGCGTTCATTTTCAAGGGATGCCTTGGGGTTGAACGCCACCATGTGCTTGCCGGGATGATAGAAGTAGTATACTATTTCTCCTCCCACCGGGAACCAGTTGACATGAACGTTGGTTGCCGACATGAAGATGGAAACCTGGATGCGCTCGTCCTTGAAATACTCCGGCTCGATGGTACGTTCAATAACCACGATTTTCCCGTCGGCAGGACAAAGGATCACCTTGTCACCCTTGTTCGGAACCCGGCTCGGGGAACGAAAAAACCTTACGATCATGATAAAGAACCAGAGTCCCAGAACATACATGAAATAATGGAACCAGCTCTGGTCAACCAGGATATCATTTAAAACCAGCAGTAACGCGGCTACAAATAAAAAGGCGATGGTGATGGTTTTGTATCCTTCTTTGTGGATTGTCATGTTTATCAGATAAGAAGTCGAATAAAGAAATACAAAAATACAAAAGGTGCTGAAATAAGCATCGTGTCAAAACGATCAAGAATTCCGCCATGTCCCGGGAGGATATTTCCAGAATCCTTGATATTGAGGCTGCGCTTGAGCAGGGATTCAACGAGATCCCCATGGGTGCCGAAGAACAGGACCATGCATGCGAGTACCACGAAATCGGCCAGGGGCATTTCTGGAACAAGATAATGCATGCCGACGGCTGCCGCAAGTGTGACAATTGCACCGGCAATCGATCCTTCCCATGTTTTTTTTGGGGAGATCCGCTCAAAAAGTTTATGTTTCCCGAACTGCTTCCCGAACAAATACGCCACTGTATCATCGATCCAGGTGAAACCGAAATAACTTGCCAGAATCACAGGCATACCCATGAAGTGTAGCATCTCGCCCCGGTTGAGGAAAATCAGCAGGGAAAATGGCAGCGAAATATAGAGGAACCCGAAAGCGGTGGTTGCAATGTTGACCAGCGGATTGGGTTTATTGCGGTATATTTCAATGATGAAGGTAATAAAGAACAATGGTACCAGCAGGAGGAACGGGATAAAGACAGCCCAGCGATGCCCTGGGCTTGTCGCCTGCGGAACCAGGCATATCAGCATGGTGCAGGTGTAAAACAATACACCGGCCAGGATGCCGTAATATTTTTGCGGGTGGCAAGTATCGCTGGTGATCAGGCCATAAAACTCCCAGAGACCAAGAATGGTAATCACCAGGAAAACCCCTGCAAAAACCCATCCGCCGAAAAAAAGCGCAAGAAGGAGGATGAACACCAATGAAAAGCCAGTAATGGTCCTGGTCCAGAAATTACTCATCCTTGTTCCTGTTAGTTTGAAGGCGTTGAATCATCAATTAAAAATACATAAAGCTCCTTTGGACCGTGAGCCCCCATGACGAGTGTTTTTTCAATGTCGGCAGTGCGGCTGGGGCCGGTGATGAGCGAAACCATCGATGGATAACCATCCCTGTATTTTTTCCTGAGATTCGCCAGCGCTTGTTTCAAATCAGGAACCAGTTGCGAAGTATATCCCAGCACCAGGTGGATTTCAGGATAAACGGTCATTTTACGTCCGGGACTCAGCCGTGAAGAGACCATTACCGTGCCAAGGCGTGCAATAAGCGATTCGCACCTTGTTATGCCAATGCGTGCATCAAGGATCGCCGTGGGATCAGATTCGAAAGGGATTCCGCCTGTTTTCAGCATCTGGTGAAGCAGGGGATCCAGGCAATAAAGCACGCCCCAGTCTTTCTCAAGAATGAATGACTTCAAGGTCCAGGTAAACTCGTCTTCGCTTTCGCAGTAGACAAACTTCCCGGCGATCTTTACCAGCGCTTCCGCAAAAGTAACATCGAGGGGTTCCGTGAGATCTTTATAAACGGACGAATCCTGGTCAATGATCGGGTAGGGGGCCTCTGTCTTCTCGATGAGGGCGTCCCTGACTTTCTTCAAGATTTTTTCTCTGGATGTGCTTTCTTCCATGCTTGTACCAGGATGAAATTATGATAACAATGTTGACTGGGGTAATTTTTCGGGCTCTTCATCCTTATCCCAGGGCCTTTTGCCGAAAATCTCCTCCAGGTCTTCCCTGAAAATTACTTCGCGGTCAAGCAGGAGGGTAGCCAGTTTTTCGAGTTTTTCCCGGTTTTCGCCGAGGAGGGTTTTAGCCCGTTCGTAGGCGCTTTCAACGATTTTCCGAACCTCCTGGTCAATGGTCTCCGCAGTTTTTTCGCTGTAGGGTTTCTGGAAGGCGTATTCGTTCTGGCCGCTGGAATCGTAGAAGCTGATGTTGCCGATCTCCTTGTTCAACCCGAAGTATACCACCATGGCATACGCCTGTTTTGAAACTTTTTCGAGATCGTTCAGCGCACCGGTCGAAACTTTGCCGAAAATGAGTTCTTCGGAGGCGCGCCCGCCCATGGCCGAGGTGATTTCGTCGAACATCTGCTCATAGGTGGTGATCTGCCGTTCTTCGGGCAGGTACCATGCGGCGCCGAGGGCTTTGCCACGCGGCACGATGGTTACCTTCACCAGCGGATGTGCATATTCGAGAAGCCAGCTGGTGGTTGCATGGCCCGATTCGTGATATGCGATGACCTTCTTTTCATGGACTGAGATGATCTTGTTGCGTTTTTCCAGCCCGCCGATGATCCGGTCGATGGCATCGAGAAAATCCTGCTTTTCGATGACTGATTTGTTTTTACGGGCGGCAATCAGGGCAGATTCGTTGCATACATTGGCAATGTCGGCGCCGGAGAATCCCGGGGTTTGCTTGGCCAGGAAGGCGACATCAAGACCCGGATCAAGTTTTAATGGTTTCAGGTGAACCTGGAAAATCGCTTTGCGTTCTTCAAGGTCGGGAAGTTCGACATTGATCTGGCGGTCGAATCGTCCGGCGCGCATCAGGGCCCGGTCGAGAATGTCAGCACGGTTGGTTGCAGCAAGGATGATGACGCCTGCATTGGTGCCGAATCCATCCATTTCGGTCAACAGCTGGTTCAGCGTGTTTTCCCGTTCATCGTTGGCGCCGGTGATGGCATTGCGGCCGCGGGCGCGGCCTATGGCATCGATTTCATCGATGAATATGATGCAGGGCGCTTTTTCCTTTGCCTGCCTGAAAAGATCACGAACACGCGAGGCGCCGACCCCGACAAACATCTCAACAAAATCAGAGCCTGAAATGGAGAAGAACGGTACTTTGGCTTCGCCGGCCACGGCTTTCGCCAGCAAGGTCTTGCCTGTTCCCGGCGGGCCTACAAGCAGCGCACCCTTTGGTATCTTCCCGCCCAGGTTAGTATACTTGGAAGGATTTTTAAGGAAATCGACAATTTCCATGATCTCGACTTTGGCCTCCTCCAGTCCGGCTACATCATTAAAGGTGATGTTTACACTGGTATCCTTGTCGAAGAGTTGTGCCTTCGATTTCCCGATGTTGAATATCTGGCCGCCACCGCCACCGCCCTTGCTCATGAAACGCATGATGAGAAACCAGGCTCCGATCAGAACGGCAATGGGGAGGAGGTAGGAAAAGATGTCTCCGAACATGTCCTTCCGCGTGTCGGTTGAAGGGGGATAGGGGTATTGTTTCTGGAATTCCGAGATCCTGGTCACCGGCACACTGTCGTGCCTCATGCGTTTCACAACCGAATCACGGGTGTCTTTGAGCAGTCCGTGGAAAATCTCTTCAGACCCGATCTGGTAAAAGAATTCGGGACTGGACGACGAGGAGGTAGTGAAATTCCGCTTGGTAAAATCTTTGTAAGCTGTATCTGATTTAAGACGGTCCTTCTTGATATAGATCTCGGCTTTCTCCTTGTTGATGATCACCAGTTTGTCAACATCCTGCTTCTTCAGCATCTCTTCAAGCTTGTTCCACGAAACTTCCTTGACCGGGTTTGAATAGTTGAAGTACTGGATTGCAATGAATACAACCGCAAGAATTAAATAAATCCAGTAAAAACTAAATTTAGGGCGTTTGCCTTTGGGAGGTATGAAATTATTTCCTTTTTCTGCCATTCTGTCTGATTCCAAAAAATAAGTAACTCTGTTTAGTCGTGTGATTCAACCTTTCTCACCGGAGCATCAGCCCATAATTGTTCTATATTGTAGAACTTACGGCGTTCTTCCTGGAAAATGTGGATGACCACGTCGCTATAGTCAATCAAAATCCATTCCGCATTTTCAAAACCCTCTTTGTGCCACGGATTCTGGCCGGTTTGTTTTTTGACCTCTTCGATCACATGATCGGCAATGGCTTCAGCCTGGGTACGCGAGCTGCCATGGCAAATGACGAACGCATCGCATATGGTGCCCTTCATTCCGGTAAAATCAAGGATGACGGGGTTCCGGGCCTTTGTATTGACCATGGCAGTGGTAACCGCCTCAATTAACTGTTCCCGGGGGTCTTGTTTCTTTCTTCTTGGCATGAAGGAAGTTTAGTTAATAATGCAAAAATAGTCAAATAAACCGAACCTGGGCGGGTAATGCACAGGCAATCCCTTTCAGAAGTTGGGTTTCAGGGCATAGGTCTTGTAAAAATCCGAAATATAGGTTACCACCTCCTGCGCTGTGTCAACAACTTTGAAAATTTCAAGGTCAGCCGGACTGATGTTTTGTTCAGTCAGAACAGTATCGCTTATCCAGTCGATCATGCCCTGCCAGTATTTCCGGGAGACCAGCACAATGGGGAAATTAACGAGTTTGTGTGTCTGGATCAGCGTAATGGCTTCGGTGAGTTCGTCGAGCGTTCCGAACCCGCCGGGCAGGGCGATGAATCCCATGGAATAGCGCATGAACATGGTTTTCCTGACGTAGAAGAAGTTGAAATTGATGAGCTTGTTGCGGTCGACGAATGGGTTGGGACTTTGTTCGAACGGCAGGTTGATGTTCAATCCGACCGACTTCCCACCGGCAAAATGAGCGCCCTTGTTGGCTGCTTCCATGATGCCCGGCCCCCCGCCTGTGATGATGCCGAAACCTGCCTTGGTCATCAGGTAGGCGATCTCTTCGGCAAGCTTGTAATAGGGATGGCCATCCTTAATGCGGGCCGAGCCGAAAATCGAAACACAAGGGCCTATCCGGCTGAGCTTTTCAAACCCCTCCACCATTTCGGATATGACCTTGAAAATTTCCCAGGTGTCGTAGCTGATGGTTTCGGACCAGTTTTTGGGTTGGATGGATTCTTTGAGTTTTGCTAAATCGTCGTCCTGCATAGATGGCATTTTTTACAAATCAAATGTACTAAAATATCATGTTAATCCGAGGATTTCTTTGAGATACCCGGCCGTAAAACCCGCAGGATGCATGGCAACTTCCTCCGGGGTGCCTTCCACCAGAATCCGGCCCCCGCGTTCACCGCCTTCGGGCCCCATGTCGATGACGTGGTCGGAGACCTTGATCACCTCCATGTTGTGTTCGATCACAAGCACCGTGTTCCCTTTGTCCACCAGTTTGTTGAGAACACTCAGCAACACCTTTACGTCCTCGAAGTGCAATCCCGTGGTAGGTTCGTCAAGGATGTACATTGTGTTGCCCGTATCGGTCTTCGACAGTTCCGTAGCCAGTTTTACGCGCTGCGCCTCACCGCCCGAGAGGGTGGTCGACTGTTGGCCCAGGGTGACGTACCCAAGGCCAACCTCGTTGATCGTCTTGATTTTATGAACGATGAAGGGGATGTTCTCGAAAAAGTCAACTGCCTGTTCAATGGTCATGTTGAGCACGTCATTGATCGATTTTCCCTTGTAACGCACCTCCAGTGTTTCACGGTTGTAGCGATGGCCCCTGCAGGTTTCGCACGGAACATACACATCGGGCAGGAAATTCATTTCGATCACGCGCAACCCGGCGCCTTTGCAGGTTTCACATCGTCCGCCTTTTACGTTGAAGGAAAACCGTCCGGGTTTGTACCCCCTGATCTTCGACTCCGGCAATTCGGCAAACAGTTTCCTGATGTCATCGAACATCTTGGTGTAGGTGGCCGGGTTGGAACGCGGTGTGCGCCCGATGGGCGACTGGTCAATTTCGATCACCTTGTCGATGTTCTTAAGGCCATCGATCGCCAGGTAGGGCAGGGGTTTCTGGTCGGACCTGAAGAAGTGCTGGCTAAGGATGGGATAGAGCGTTTCGTTGATCAGGGAGGACTTCCCGCTGCCCGAAAGCCCGGTGATGCAGATAAGTTTGCCCAGGGGAAGCGTCAGGTCGACTTTTTTCAGGTTGTTCCCGGTGGCACCTGTAAGCTGGAGGAACTGCCCGTTGCCTTTCCTCCGTTCCGACGGGATGTTGATTTTCCTTTTCCCGCTGAGATAAAGGCCCGTAAGCTGCCCGCTGAGCATGACCTCTTCCGGGGTGCCCTGTGCGACAATTCTTCCGCCATGAACCCCGGCTCCCGGTCCGATGTCGATCACCTGGTCGGCGGCCATGATGGTTTCCTGGTCATGTTCGACGACAATCACTGAATTCCCGGCGTCACGCAGGCTTTTCAGTGCATTGATGAGCCGGAGATTGTCGTGCTGGTGAAGGCCGATACTCGGTTCATCGAGGATGTAAAGCACCCCGACAAGTTGCGAACCGATCTGGGTGGCCAGCCTGATCCGCTGGCTTTCGCCCCCCGACAGGCTCCGTGCCGTTCGGTTAAGGGTAAGGTAACCGATCCCCACATCCAGGAGAAACTGGATGCGGTTCCTTATTTCACGGATGATCTCGAACGAAATGGTGCGTTTTCGTTCGTCAAGCTGTTCATGCAGACTGTCAAACCATGCCGCGAGGTTTACCAGGTCGGTGTTGGCCAGTTCGGAGATGTTTTTACCGCCAAGCTTAAAAAAGAGGGACTCCTTCTTCAGCCGCGCCCCTTCGCATTCAGGGCAGGGCATTTTGTTCATGAAGCTGCTGACCCATTTCATCACCCCTGCCGGCGCCGCTTCAGCGTGCTGGGAGTTGATGAAACTGACAATTCCTTCAAAGTTCAGGGAATAGCTTGCAGACACACCCAGGTATTCATTCTTTACCCTGAAAATTTCATCAGAACCATTTAAGATCACATTGATGGCATGTTCGGGGATTTCTGAAATGGGCGTATTGATGTCGAATCCGTATTTTTCGCCGATAGCTTCTATCTGCTTGAAAATCCATGAAGGCTTGTATTCTCCGATGGGGACGATGCCCCCTTTTTTGATGCTTTTCGTCCGGTCGGGGATGATCTTGTTGATGTCGATTTCTGATATGGTTCCCAGCCCGTTGCATTTACCACAGGCGCCATAGGGCGAGTTGAACGAAAATGAGTTGGGTTCGGGTTCATCATATGATATTCCCGAGGTCGGGCACATCAACAACCTGCTGAAATGGCGGGCGGAATTCGTGTTCAGGTCAAGGATCATCAGAACATCCTTCCCATGGCGCATGGCCAGGTTGACAGACCCTGCCAGCCTTTTTTTAGAGTCCGGATGAACAGTGACCTGGTCGATCACAATTTCCACATCATGGATCTTATACCGGTCGAGTTGCAGCCCGTGTGAGATTTCCTTCACTTCACCGTCGATGCGCACATTCAGAAAGCCCTGCTTGCGGATCTGTTCAAAAAGTTCACGGTAATGGCCCTTGCGTCCTTTTACCACGGGGGCAAGCACCAGGATGTCTTTTCCCGTGTAATGGGAGAGGATGAGTTCCACGATCTGGTGTTCGCTGTACCTGACCATCTGTTCGCCGGTAACATACGAATAAGCATCAGCAGCCCGGGCAAAGAGCAGGCGCATGAAGTCGTAGATCTCCGTGATGGTTCCAACCGTGGAACGCGGGTTTCGGTTGGTCGATTTTTGTTCGATCGAAATAACCGGGCTGAGCCCGTTGATCTTGTCGACGTCCGGTCGTTCCAGGTTCCCGATAAACTGCCGGGCGTAGGCCGAAAAAGTCTCCATATAGCGCCGCTGGCCTTCGGCATAGATGGTGTCAAACGCAAGGGATGACTTGCCGCTCCCGCTCAGACCGGTGAAAACCACCAGTTTTTTGCGGGGAATGACCAGGTCAATGTTTTTAAGGTTGTGAACCCGTGCGCCGAATACTTCCAGATTTTCTTCCACAGCGGTAGCGAAAAGCAGTGATTTTAGTGAACTTCGTTAATTTTCAGGGTGTCATGGAAAAAAGTTTCGCGAATGGGAACCTTTTTCATCAGGATATCGGAATTCAAGGCACCCTCTTTAGGTACCAGGAAGGTATATGATTTCCTGGTTTTATTGGGAAGACTGTAATTCCGTATCCATGGATTCAGTTCGCGCAGGATCCGGTAGTTGATCGACAGGTGTTTCGCAAAGGAAGGCAAATTCCTGATACTGCTGTCAATGACGACAGACGTACAGGCGATCTGCGGGTAAAAATCGCGTTCACGAAGGTAAAAGCCATATTTCAAAGGATGGTTGTAAACCTCCTTGATGGCCATGATCCGGAAAATATACCGGGAAGTCTCATCGTTCAGGTAGAGATCATAGTAATTGCTGACCTTCTGGTACTGCAGCGCCTTCCCCAGCCCGTCGATTCCCCGGTTATAGGAAGCCGCAACGAGGGTCCAGCTGTTAAAGTCCTTATAAGCATCCCTGAAGTAATCGCAGGCAGCCTTCGTGGCTTTTTCCATGTTGTACCGTTCATCGACCTTCTCGTTGATCTCCAGTCCGTATTTAATGCCGGTCGCCTTGATGAACTGCCAGTAGCCCTCGGCACCGGCGGGCGATACGACATTGATGAGATTACTTTCGGCGAGGACTACGAACTTGAAGTCATCAGGGATCCCGTTTTGTTTCAGAATCGGTTCAATCACGGGAAACCACCGGTAAGCCCGTTTGAACATCATGATGGTAGATGAATGCATGAAGGTGCTTGCCATGATCTCACGGTCGAGGGCTTCTTTCACATAACAAAGTTCCATGGGTGCTGCTTCTCCGGAGAAATCGGCTGAGGCAGGCACCTCCGGAGCAAACACCTTCATGTGCCGGCTGAACAGACCGTTATATTCTTTGTCCTGGCTCCTGATCTCCACGATCGCGTAAACAGACACGAAAAATACGGCAAGTAATGCCAGCCCGCCGGTGAGAAAATATATCTTCTTGTGCATTTGGTTTTTGTTTGTGGTCAAGTGGCCAAGTGGACAAGTGGTCAAGTGGCCACTTGTCCACCTGTCCACCCTTAAAAAGGACTGACGAACTCCCTGAACGCGGGTGAAACCATATCCTTGCCTGAAATCACCGGGTCTTTGATCCCCCAATTGATGTTCAGGTCCGGATCATCCCACCGGATACTGCCCTCCGACGCTTTGTTGTAAACGTTGGTGCATTTATAAAAAAAGACCGTATCGTCTTCCAGCGTTGCAAAACCATGTGCAAATCCTGAAGGGATCCAGAACATCCATTTGTTTTTTCCGGTGAGGATAACGGGTTCACATTTTCCGTATGTCGGAGAACCCTTGCGGATATCAACGGCAACGTCGAGAACCGAGCCCCGCATCACCCGCACAAGCTTTCCCTGGTCATTAGGCGGGGCCTGGAAATGCAGCCCGCGGACAACTCCTTTTTTTGACATGGATTCATTATCCTGCACGAAGTGAAGGTCAAGCCCTGCTGCGAGTAATTTCTCCTGGTTGAACGACTCGAAAAAATAACCACGTTCATCTTCAAAAACATCAGGCTTGATGATGATCAATCCATCCAGGGGAGTTTTTATGAGGTCCATGTTTCGGTCAGGGTTTTGGAAGATAATGCAAACAATGTATACAATGCAGACAATGCAGGCAATGCAAACAATGTAATTCTACTATGAGTTTATTCGAGTTTTTGTCAGGACCTGCGGTCCGGGTACATTTCTGCAATTACAAATTAAAAATAATTTTTCACGGCTGATTCTCTTCATTTTCTGCATTCCTGCATTCATTGCATTCCCTGCATTCCCTGCATTGCCTGCATTGCCTGCATTGTTTGCATTGCCTGCATTGTCTGCATTGCCTGCATTGCCTGCATTGTCTGCATTAAAGATGGATGCATTCTCCATACGCCTGGGCAACAGCCTCCATCACGGCTTCCGACATGGTGGGGTGGGGATGGACCGCTTCGATGATCTCCTTGCCGGTGGTTTCCAGTTTCCTGGCAACGACCACCTCGGCGATCATCTCGGTGACATTGTCGCCGACCATATGTGCGCCGAGCCATTCGCCGTATTTGGCGTCGAAAATAACCTTGACGAACCCATCACGGGCACCCGATGCCGTCGCCTTGCCCGATGCGGTGAACGGGAATTTCCCGACAAGTATTTCATACCCAGCATCCCTTGCGGCTTTTTCTGTCATGCCCACCGAGGCCACCTCCGGGTGAGTATAGGTGCATCCCGGGATATTACCGTAATCAAGCGGCTCAACATGTTTCCCGGCGATCTTTTCAACGCAGATGATCCCTTCGTGGGAAGCAACATGGGCTAATGCCGGTCCATGAACGATATCGCCGATGGCATAGTATCCGTCGACGGTTGTTTTATAGAAATCGTCAACAACGACCTTGCCGCGTTCGGTAGCGATGCCGACCTCTTCCAGCCCGATCCCTTCCAGGTTCGTGGCAATTCCGACGGCCGATAATACTACATCGCACTCGATGGTCTCATCACCCTTTTTTGTCTTTATGACCACCTTGCAACCATCCCCGGTGGTATCAACCGATTCAACAGAAACCCCGGTCATCACCTTCATCCCGGCCTTTTTAAACGAACGCTCGAGTGCCTTTGACACATCTTCATCCTCTACCGGGACAATATTGGGTAATACCTCTACCAGCGTTACTTTGGTACCGATTGAGTTATAAAACCATGCAAACTCAGAACCGATGGCACCTGATCCGACCACCACCATCGATCCGGGCTGACCGGGGAGGGTCATGGCCTCGCGGTAACCGATGATCTTTTTGCCGTCCTGCTTCAGGTTGGGCAGTTCCCGTGAACGGGCGCCGGTGGCAATAATGATTTGATTTGCAGTGTATTCGGTTTTAATGCCGGTTCCGTCGGTTACTTCGACAATTTTCCCTGGTTTAACATTGCCAATACCCTGCAGATGGTCAACCTTGTTTTTCTTCAGCAGGAACTGGATGCCTTTGCTCATCTGGTCGGCAACGTCGCGGCTGCGTTTGACGATGGCCTGGAAATCAGCCTTTGCCTCACCGGCAACAATCCCGTATTCAGCGGCATGCTGAAAATACTGGAATACCGAAGCGCTTTTCAGCAGGGCCTTGGTTGGGATGCATCCCCAGTTAAGGCAAATTCCGCCCAATTCGGCGCGTTCCACAATGCCGACTTTCAATCCAAGCTGTGCAGCCCTGATCGCGGCGACATAACCACCCGGACCACTGCCAATCACTATAATATCGTAATTCATTTTTCTGTTTTTTGGAATTTGCAAAGATACAAAAATCTCATGGAGCAGCAATCGGGCGCAATATTGTAATTCTTAACAAATTCGACCATTCGAAGGCCATCATCCAGGCCATCTCAATATACACCGGACCAGGAAAAATGGTTATTCCTGGCTGCCATATGATTATTTTTTTATTTTTGTTTTATCAAACCTGTTTCAACTTTAGTTCCACATCACTCACAACCAAAGAGTTTGTTTAAAACTAAATTTAACCAGCCTCTGATAATCATCAGGTAAGGTCCGTTTTGAAAAAACAACCACAATATATACTAATAAACTAATGCGATATTATTCCACCAACCTCAGCTCAGAACCTGTTTCGTTCAGCCAGGCGCTGCTTAAGGGACAGGCGCCTGATAAGGGGCTCTATATGCCTGAAACGATCCCGGTACTTGCTGAGGAAGCCATCCTGGGATTTACAGGGAAAACATACGATGAAATAGCCTTTGAGGTAGCCTGGCCATACCTGGCAGGGGCGATCGGGGAGGATGAATTGCACAGGATCGTGAAAGAAGCCTACGATTTCGATGTGCCGCTTGAGCATGTGGGCGCCCGGAAGTATGTCATGCGCCTGGACCAGGGCCCCACGGCATCATTCAAGGATTTTGCCGCCCGCATGATGGGCCGCCTCATGCAGTATTACCTGAAGCTTGAAGGGAAAAAACTGCTCATACTGACGGCAACCTCAGGCGATACAGGGAGTGCGGTTGCCAATGCCTTTTACGGTCTTGACAATATAGAACTCGTGGTGCTGTTTCCCCGGGCAGAAGTCACCGACCGCCAGCGGAAGCAGATGACCACGTTGGGGAAAAACGTCAGGGTGCTGGCGCTGGATGCCAAATTTGATGATTGCCAAGCCCTGGTCAAACAGGCTTTTGCCGATCCGGACCTCGACCATCTCAGCCTCTCGTCGGCCAACTCGATCAACATTGGCCGGCTGATCCCGCAGATTGTCTATTATTTCTACGCATTCTCGCGGCTGAGGTTGGAGAACCATCCCGAAAAGACCATCTTCTCTGTTCCCTCAGGGAATTTCGGAGATATGATGGGCGGGCTCCTGGCGATGAAGATGGGGCTTCCGGTTAAAAAAATAATCATAGCGACCAATGCCAATGATGCGTTTCCCGGCTTTCTCCGTACCGGGAAATACAGCAAAATTGAACCATCGAGGAATTGCATATCGAGCGCTATGAACGTTGGCCATCCCAGCAATCTGGCCAGGGTGGTGGCCCTCTATGGGGGGGTGATGGACGAACTTGGCACGATGCACAAGCCAGCCGATATGGATTTGATGAGGAAAGAGCTTTTTTCGGTGAGTATCCCCGACGAACAAACCCGGGAAACCATCCGGCATGCTTACCAGGCCAACAAACTGATGCTGGAACCGCATGGTGCGGTAGGTTGGGCAGGGTTGAAGGAATACTTTAAAGCAAATCCTGACCAGGACCTGGAGGACCAGCTCTGCATATCCCTGGAAACCGCCCATCCTGCTAAATTCCCGGATGAGATCCAACGGTTGTTGGGCATCGTTCCAACGTTACCAAAAAGCCTGGAAGGACTCGACGGAAAAAAAGAAATTTATGAAGAACTTCCAAACAACTACCCTGATTTCAAGGAATATCTTTTAAAACAGTCCTGATCTGACAATACAAAAAGTAAACTCAAAACCCTGGAATTATCATCTCCCGGAGCAGCCAAGCACTGAACAACATTACTTTTATAGTTCGTCATTCGTAATTTTTAATTTTTAATTTGAATTTTTCACCCGGGAATCATCCAATAAATCCTGCCCATGTATATTCTTTGTTCCGACCTTGAAGGCGTATTCGTACCTGAAGTATGGATCAACGTTGCCGATAAAACCGGTATTTCAGAACTTCGCCGGACCACCCGCGATGAACCCGATTATAACCTCCTGATGCGCAGCCGAATGAAGATCATGGATCAACACGGGTTGAAGCTCCATGACATACAGCAGGTGATCGCCCAGATAAAACCACTGCCGGGTGCGTTTGATTTTATTGAATGGGTTAAAGAGCGTACGCAATTGATCGTAGTTTCCGACACATTTATCCAGTTTGCCGACCCGCTGATGAAACAGCTTGGCCGGCCGACGCTGTTCTGCCACACCCTGGTGATGGACGAAACCAACCGCATCATCGATTACAAACTGCGCCAGCCCGACCCGAAGCGCCGGACCGTCGAGGCGCTGCAAGGGCTGAAATACCAGGTCATTGCCATGGGCGATTCGTACAACGACATCAGCATGCTCAAACAAGCGGATGTATGCATACTCTTCCGCCCACCGCAGAACGTTATCAGCGATTATCCTGAGTTTCCGGTTGTAACAGATTACGAAGAGCTGAAAAAAATCCTCGGGGAATATTTCTGACTCGGCGCCCCCCTGAGCGGAACCGGAGTCTGCAAAATGGTTCAAACCACCCCTATCCCTCCAACTTCGAACTTTGAAGTTCGTTGTTCCATATTCGATATTCTCCTTAGTCCCCCACCTCCAGCTGCCTCATAAACCCCACTTCCAGCGATATGAAAGTTTCCGTAGTCGTCACCTCCGGGATCGCCTGGATACAGTCGGTGATCAGTTTCCTCAGATGCTCGTTATCCCTGGCATAGATTTTCACCAGCAACGAATATTTGCCCGAAACATGATGGCACTCCACGATCTCCGGGATCCGGGTGATTTTCTTAAAAACAACGTCGTGCGTACTGGTTGACACGAGATTGATTACCAGGCCGATAAAGGCGCAGGTGCCATACCCCAGCCCTTTCGGATCGACATTGAATTGCGAACCTGAAACAACCCTGCCGGCAACCATCTGGTTCACACGCTGGTGAATGGCAGCTCCCGACACATTGCATTTCCTGGCTATTTCCAGGAACGGGATTCGTGCGTCCTTCGTCAGGAACGAAAGGATTTTCCTGTCCAGACCATCAATTTTAAAGCTCATAAGGCAGTTTATAAGAAGATAAATAACAAATTACTGCAAAATAATGAAAATAACTTATAAAATTAAAAAATAATTGTATAATTACTTACTGATTATCAATTATCATGAAAAATATAAACCTAAATATTACTTTTGCAACACTTGAATTATTTTATGTTCACATCTGCTCACCGCGCTGCATCCTACGTCCCACGTCCTTCGTCCCACGTCCCACGTCCCACGTCCCACGTCCCACGTCCCACGTCCCACGTCCCACGTCCCACGTCCTTCGTCCTTCGTCCTTCGTCCTTCGTCCCACGTCAAATAACTAACCTCAACCATACCCATCATGACCACCGATCCTTCAACCAAAATTTTTGATCTGCTGCAATTTGGCGAATACGGGGATGTCAATCCTTCCGTATGCGATTCAGCAACATTTACCTTTATGCAGGCTAAAACAATGTCGGATACCTTCCATGGTGAGGCCGAGGGGTGTTTTCTCTATTCCCGCCACTGGAACCCGACCAACAAGTACCTGGCCGATGCCCTGGCCGCCATGGAGGGCACCGAATCGGCATGGGTCACTGCATCCGGAATGGCTGCGATAACCTGTTCCATCCTCCAGATATGCAGCAGTGGCGATCATATTGTCTGCAGCCTGACCACATATGGCGGGACTTTCGCTTTTTTGTTCAACTACGTGAAAAAATTCAACATCGATGTCACGTTTGTCGACATCACGAACCTTGACCTGGTACAGCAGGCCATAAGGCCGGAAACAAAGATGATCTATACGGAAACGATGACCAACCCGTTGCTGCAGATCTCTGATATTCCCGCCCTTGCTGCTATTGCCAATGAAAACAACATCCAACTGGTGGTTGACAATACCTTTACTCCGATGATCGTCGCACCATGTAAGCTCGGTGCGCATGTCGTGGTCTACAGCATGACCAAATTCATAAACGGCAAGAATGACTGTGTTGCCGGAGCTATCTGTGCTTCCAAAGAATTCATTGATTCGCTCAGCGATGTAAATGCGGGAACAGCGATGCTGCTCGGACCGGCACTCGACCCCCTCCGGTCATCGAGTATCCTGAAAAACCTGCATACCCTGCACATCCGGATGAAACAGCACAGTTTTAACGCGATGTACCTTGCCGAAAAATTCAAAGAATATGGCTTGAAGATCATTTATCCCGGACTTCCCGGGAATAAAGGGCATAAAACCCTGAAGAAGATGATGGATCCGTCGTTCGGTTTTGGCGGACTGATCGCCATTGATATGGCTACCGCCGAACGCGCGGCCAGGCTGATGGAAATGATGGAAAAAGCCGGAGTGGGCTACCTGGCGGTTAGTCTCGGTTATTTCAAAACCCTCTTCAGCAATTCCGGCAAAAGCACCTCCTCAGAAGTGCCTGAAGAGATCCAGCGCGAAATGGGACTTTCAGAAGGCCTTGTGCGTTTTTCAGTAGGACTCGACAACGATATCGAGAACAGCTGGCAGAAGATCCGGCTTTGCCTCGAAAATCTCTAGAAAAAAAGGAGCGAGGTAGTGAGGTAGCGAGGTAGTGAAATTTTCGCTACTTCACTACCTTGTCACCTTGTCACCTTGTCACCTTGTTACCTCGCTACTCCCTAGGCAATACACACCAGGTTCCTGTCGCCAAAAGCGTCATCAATCCTTGTCACGGTGGGCCAGTATTTATCCTCTTTGAGGGAGTCGACCGGGTAGGCAGCTTTCTGGCGTGAATAAGGCAGGTTCCATTCATCGGCAGATACCATCTGTGCTGTGTGGGGCGCCTTCATGATCACATTCACTGCTTTGTCGGCCTTTCCGGCAGCAATCTCTTCAATTTCTCCCTTGATCATCACCATCGCTTCGATAAAGCGGTTTAATTCGGAAAACGGTTCGCTTTCGGTCGGTTCTACCATCAGGGTGCCATGAACGGGGAATGCCACGGTGGGGGCGTGAAAGCCATAATCCATAAGCCGTTTGGCAATGTCGATGGCGCCGATGCCTGTTTGCCGGCTGATGGCGTTGCAGTCGACGATCATTTCATGGGCGCAGCGTCCGTTTTTACCTGAATAGAGAATCGGGAAGTATGGTTCAAGGCACGATTTCAGGTAGTTTGCATTGAGGATGGCCATTTTGGTCGCCTCAGTCAGGCCGCCGCCGCCAAGCAATTTGATGTAGGCATAGGAGATGGTAAGGATCAGCGCACTGCCATATGGAGCCGATGCGACTGCCGTAATGCCGTTCTTTCCGCCTGTTTCAACGCAAACATGGTTGGGCAGGAAGGGCGAAAGGTGCTTTGCAACTGCAATCGGACCTTCTCCGGGGCCGCCGCCGCCGTGGGGAATGGCAAAGGTCTTGTGAAGGTTCAGGTGGCAAACGTCGGCTTTGATGATGCCGGGGTTTGTGAGGCCAACCTGTGCATTCATGTTGGCGCCGTCCATATATACCTGTCCCCCGTTTTCATGGATGATGCTGATGATATCAAGGATCTCCTCCTCGAACACGCCGTGGGTTGAAGGATAGGTGACCATCAGTGCCGACAGGGAATCCTTGTACTGAACTGCTTTTTCGCGGAGGTCGTTTACGTCAATGTTCCCTTTATCATCGCATTTTACAACAACGACCTTCATCCCGGCCATGGCCGCACTGGCAGGATTGGTACCGTGTGCCGAAGAGGGAATGATGCATACATCGCGGTGCCCCTGTCCCTGTGCGATATGGAACTGGCGGATGACCATCAGCCCGGCGTATTCTCCGGCAGCGCCGGAGTTGGGCATGAACGAAACGGAGTCAAACCCGGTGATCAGGGCCAGGTCTTTGGCAAGTTCGTCAATAAGGTATTGGTACCCCTCGGCCTGCTCTTTGGGTACGAACGGATGGAGTCCGCCAAATTCAGGATAGCTCAGCGCGAACAGTTCAGAAGCCGCATTCAGTTTCATGGTGCACGAACCCAGCGGGATCATGGAGCGGTTAAGCGCCAGGTCCTTGATTTCCAGTTTCTTGATATAGCGCATCATCTCTGTTTCAGAATGATAGCTGTTGAAAACCTTGTGAGTAAGGTATCCGGATGTGCGCGTAAGCCCGGCGGGGATCGTGGTGATCAGCTCACATTCTGCCGGGTTGCAGATGAATTCAGTGTAGGGCTTGCCGTTGGCGTTGGCAAAAATACCAACCAGCGTGTTGATATCAGACAGCGAAGTGGTTTCATCAATGCTGATCCCGATATGCGCTTCGTCAATATAGCGGAGATTCATTTCATGTTCAAGTGCAGTTTGACGGATTGCCTCTGTTGAAACATCATGCGGAAGTTTGACCAGGATGGTGTCGAAGAAATAGCTGTTCAATTGTTCATATCCATATTTCTGGATTTCCTGTGATAGGACGCCGGTGAGGATGTTGATATGGCGGGCGATCTGGCGCAGTCCCTGAGGGCCATGATAAACGGCATACATCCCTGCCATAACGGCAAGCAGGACCTGGGAGGTGCAAATGTTGGACGTGGCTTTCTCACGTTTGATATGTTGCTCGCGCGTTTGCAGGGCCATACGCAGTGCACGGTTGCCGTTGGCGTCGACGGAGATGCCGATGATACGGCCGGGCATCTGGCGCTTGTATTCGTCGCGTGTTGCGAAAAAGGCAGCATGGGGGCCGCCGTATCCCATCGGGATGCCAAAGCGCTGGGTTGATCCGAAAACGATATCGGCGCCCCATTCACCCGGGGGGGTAAGCAGGGTTAAACTAAGGAGGTCGGCTGCAACGGCAACCATGGCGCCTGCCTGGTGAGCTTTGCCTACGATGGCGCTGTAATCGCATACGGTCCCGTACTGGTTGGGATATTGGATCACGCAGCCGAACACCATATCGTTGAATTCAAATTCATCCTGTTTCCCGATGATCAGTTCTATCCCGAGTGGAATGGCCCTGGTGCGGATCACATCGACCGATTGGGGGAAAAGGTTTTCTGAAACGAAAAACTGGTTGGCGCCTCTTTTTACCGAATCGCGTGAGCGGCTGTTGAACAGCATGATCATGGCTTCGGAGGCGGCGGTTCCTTCGTCGAGCAGTGATGCGTTGGCGATGGGCATTGCCGTGAGGTCGCACACCATGGTTTGAAAGTTCAGTAAAGCCTCAAGTCGTCCCTGTGATATTTCTGCCTGGTAGGGGGTATAAGCGGTATACCAGCCCGGGTTTTCCAGGATGTTTCTCAGGATGACTCCAGGTAAAATGGTGTTGTAATAACCCAATCCGATAAACGTTTTGAAGAGTTTGTTTTTGGCCCCAATTGACTTGATGTGGCTGAGGTATTGATATTCATTCATCCCCATGGGCAGGTTAAGGGCTTCTTTCATCCTGATAGAAGATGGAACTGTCTGGTCAATGAGCTGATCCAGTGAGGATACGCCGATCTTTTCAAGCATCCGGGTTATCTCACCGCCGAAGGGTCCATTATGTCTTCTTGCAAAGTTGTTGTTGATCATAGGAAGGGGTTTTTGAGGTTTTTGAACGAGGAGCAAAAGTACCAAAACTTTGTGAAAATATAAACAAATAAACCACCACCCCGTCAGGGTGGTGGACCCCGTCAGGGTGGTAGACCCCGTCAGGGTGGTGGACCCCGTCAGGGTGGTAGATCCCGTCAGGGTGGTAGACCCCGTCAGGGTGGAGGACCCCGTCAGGGTGGAGGTGAAAAAAAAAGAGCCGCCCAGGTCTCTGAACGGCTCTTTTGACAGTGAGCAGGAAGGTTATTTGATTTTCACCACCTTGGTGCTGAGATTCAGCCCAGCAGCAGAATTTATGCGCAAGGAGTAAATTCCGGCAGGAAGCGCGGAGGTTGAAATTTCAAGATGATTCACACCATCATGAAGTTTTACAGCACTGCTGTACACGATTTGACCGGCCATGTTAAAGACTCCGACCGATACGTCAGTCGCGTGCTTCAGATCAACAGCCACAGTTAAGTTGTCACCGACTGGATTAGGATACACCGACCAGCTGTTTACCATGCTAGGCACATTGCCGATTCCTGTGATCTTTTTTCCGGTATAGGTCATATTTACATCAACGTGGGGTTTGGCGGCAGTAATTACAATCATGATATTGTCGCTCGTAACTCCGGGCATTTCTGGATGCAGCCAATAGGTGCCATAGGCCAGTGACGGGAAACCAAACGCCCCGGCGGTGGAAACTTTTGTAAACCCGATCGCTTGACCCTGGTCATTTTGCAGGATCATGTTGATCTTGTCAAGCATGGCACTGCTTAGGTCACCCATGTTGATCTGGCCCGAAGCTGATCCCTGCCCCGGGGTCATCATTGAAGCCGGCACCAGGTTGATGTTGTATGGATTGTTTGCCGAACCCAGTGTAAACAGGGTTGCCTGCTGCCAGGTGGTCACGTTGCCGTAGTACGTAGGCAGGTATCCGGCTGAATCAAAGGGAACAGCCAGAATGAAGTAGCTCCCGTTGGGGACCATGGTGAAATAGTAAACACCCATGGAGTCAATTGGAGAAACCTGGACAAACGGCTGATAATTCGCTGCCGTGTCGTATGAGAAAATCATGGCCATTCCCAGAGAGAGCGGGAAATTACCTGCAAAAACCTGCCCGTAAACCTGGTGATAATTGGTGCTGTCATGCACCACCACGTACTGGCAGAAGCTGCTGGTGCAATTATTGCCAGTGATGGTTAAACAAACAGTAAATGTGCCCTGGGCAGCAAAAGTATGAACCGGGTTCTGCAGGGTTGATCCCGTCCCGTCGCCGAAACTCCACGACCACGCAGTGGGGTTGCCCGTTGAAAGATCCGTAAAGTTGACCGTGGTGAATGAAGGCGGGACACTCGCAAAAGTGAAGTTTGACTGGCAACCCCCTGTTCCGGTAACGATGACCGTTTTGCAGATGTTGTCATAACAGGAACTGTCGGCACTATGAATGGTGAGACATACGGTGTAGGTTCCGGCTGCTGTAAACTGGTGAGTGGGGTTCTGGGAAGTCGAGGTATTATTGATCCCCGATGCAGGATCTCCGAAATTCCAAACCCAGAATGAAACAGGGGCGCCGCCGCTTGTCTGCGACAGGTCAAAAAACTGAACCAGGTTTGAGGCATTGGTGGAATCGGTATAGGAAAAATTGGCTGTACAACCTCCATTCCCCGGCACAAACACCGTGTCGCATACCTGGTCATAACATGCACTGTCGCCCTGTATGGTGAGACAGGCAATATGAACAAGGGCAGTCCCTGCGTAGGTATGCGTAACATTCGGATTTGCAGGATAGGTAACCGTTTGCTGAGTGCCGTCGCCAAAATCCCATACCCAGGTATGAATTGCACCTGAGTTGGTAAATGAAAGATCAGTAAAACTAACCACTGAACTCCCCAGTAACACAGAATAGCTGTACTGAGCGTGGCAGCCTCCGCCATTCCCTGGCGAAACTGTTTTACATTTCGTGTCGTAACAGGTTGTGTCACTCCCCATGATCGATAAACAAACAGTATAAGCACCACCTGTTGCGTAGGTATGGGTCACATTCGGGTTGCCTGGGAAGGTGACAGTTTGTGTCTGGCCGTCGCCGAAGTTCCAGACCCAGGTTGTTAAATATCCTGCACCTGGAGTCGACTGGTCAATAAAATGAAAAGTGTTGTTTGAAGCTGTAGTGTCGGAATAATAGGTAAACTCTGCATGACAATTGCTGCTCCCCATCACAATGGTCTGACAAATGGTGTTGGAACATCCGTTGGCCGACTGGATGGTCAGGCATACAGTATAAGTGCCAGGTAGTGTAAAAATATGGCTCGGGTTTTGTAAATTGGAAAAATTGTTGCTCCCGCTGGCAGAATCACCGAAATTCCATGACCAGGCAATGATGGATGAGGTGCCTGATGATAAATCGGTAAACTGGCAGAGGTTGTTACTGCCGGCACTGAAAGTAAATGCCGCAATGCATCCTCCTCCGTTCGTGTTGCAAATCGAGAAGGTGGAGGTGTGTGTCTGGAAAGGGGTGTAATTCCATACATCCTGATGCAAGATATTGTTGCAATCGTAAGTCTGAATGAACAAGGTCCCGGTTACGCCCATGGTCACGATGACTGTATCGGCAAAAAATCCGCTTGCATTAGTCATCACTACCTTATAATAGACAAACCCGGATGACGAATCCGACATGATCGTCACCGCATGATTTGGGATCGGATTCCCGTTTGCCAGGTCGGTCACCGTGCCGTTGACGGTTACAAATCCCTGCGAAAATGCCGGAATGATGAGCAGCAGGAAAATGATTTGGAAAAGTAACTTTTTCATAATGTTTGGATTAAAGGTTTGTAAAGTTAATAAATATTGTCAGAAACTGTTTCCGGTTGTTTTATGATAGTTTAACTCATAAACTTCAAAAGGTTGCCCGGGCACTGGTCAGATTTCTCATAATTTGACCAAAATTGCCGCCCGGATGCCAGCCGACCAGGGTTTCCACAAGGGTACCGGTTTTTCATAAACGGAATTAAAGTAATACCTCACTGAAGGTTCAATCTCAAGCTGCAGATCTCTGGTAAGCTTAATTGAAATGTCGATCCCGGCCATCGCCTGCCAGTTCAGGCTTACCTGCTCCGGAGCGATATCGTTGATGCTGATGATCCGCTTTGTTCCCGGGTCATAAGCTGCCGACAGTTGCTTTGACTGCAGCATGACCGACATGACAGGACCCACCCGCACGCCGATGGACACAGCATCAGATTGCCGGAAATCATATCCCATGATCATGGGTATCTGGAGATAGGTGTATCGCTTGACTACATGAAGGTATTCCAGTTTCATCAGGCTGTCCCAGACATTCTTCTGCGACATGAACATGGTCGGGACATATTTTTGATTTGCCGTGCTCCATTTGAATTCGATCGAGTCAAGCTTGCTGTATGAGCCAATGAAATCATTGTATGCGACACTCAGTTCGTTTGTGCCTTTATGGATGGAGACACCGGCGCCTGTGCGGATGGAGAATCTACCAAAACGGAAGGTGCCCTCCACCCCGAAATTGTTGATGAATTTGGTACCTTCCAGGGTGTTGAACAGCCATTCCGGGCTGTAATAAACCCCGATGGCAGGGTTGAATCTGCTGTGGTTCCCTGATGGCGAGGCTGCCTTGGTTTTGCTGCCGGGGCGGTTAAAAGAAGAGTCCGGTCGGACTGAAGGTTGTGACGTTAAGTCGTTGCGGGCTGATGGATTGGATGGTTTCAGCTTTTCCGGGTTCGCCGGAGGTGTTGACAAAACATCTGCCGAAGCGGCCGGACTGCCGGATTCCAGGTGTTGAGGGTTTTCAGCCACTGCATTCGTTTTTAATGGTTGTTGCAAAGTTGTTTGTGTCTCCTCCTGCGCGGTAAATTGCTGTTGTGGCAAGGTGTTTTTTGACACTGCAGGTTTGTTAATTTGAACGAGGTGAGGATTTACAACCGTTACAGGCTGATTTGACTGAGATTGTGAAATGTTTCTTGTTGCACCGGTTTTAGGTGCTTCCGTTTTAACAGGCGTGGCACCTGACGTTCCTTTTTCCGCAGGTAACCAAAGGATGAATCCCAGTCCGGCAAGGACAAGAAAAACGGAGAGCAGGATTAATCCGTTCCTTCCGTTCCTTTTAACAGGCGGCAACTCCATGGCATCCTTCAGGAAAGCTTTCCTGGCTTCATCTGAAGGTGTCAGCCGGTGGTCCTTCAGCATCTCCCTGAAGAAATCATCGGCAGGATGATTATACTTTTTCATAGGTCGGCGATATTTTTATGTTGACCAGTTGATTCATTTTTTTTCTCAGCAAGCCACGGGCTTTTGACAACTGCGACTTGGATGTGTTTTCGGTGCATCCAAGCAATTCTGCTATCTCCCTGTGTCCGTATTGTTCAAATACGTAAAGGTTGAATACTGTGCGGTAGCCCGAAGGCAAACTGCAGATGAGTTCCAGGATTTGTTCCCGGTCCACCTGGAGGTAAATCTCTTCGGGATCGGGCTCTTCTTCGTCGTGCAGATCAATTCTTTCAAGGATGGGGTCAATGTCGATGAAGTTTTTCTCTTTCTGTCGTGAACGTAAAAAATTCAGGGCGGTGTTGACCATGATCCTCCTCATCCAGGCTTCCAGGCTCCCGTCGGAACGGACCTTGAAATTCTGGATGTGCTGGATGATTTTGATAAATCCGTCGTGCAGGATGTCTTCGGCATCATCCTTGTTCCCGCAGTAACGGAAACAAACGCTCAGCAGGGCTGGTGCATAAAAATCGTACAGCGCCTCGATGGCGCCGGGATCTTTTGCAATAGCTTTCCTGATGAGGGCTTCTTTCACGTAACTATATTATCCTGTTTAAAGATAACACAAAGCGTGAAGAAGGTTGCCTTAAAAATAGAAAAAAAAGGGGCTGCCGGAAATATTCCGGCAACCCCGATCTTGCAAGTAGGTGAAAGTTAGTCTCTGATACGCATTTTATAAAATGAACGGTACACAAAATAGAGTGCAACCGCAAAAAATGCCATTCCAATGTAATGGGCAACAGGCCTGAAACTTACTGATAACGCAATTTCCATGGCCAGCAGTCCGAACAGGGTGGTAAATTTGATGATTGGATTCATGGCAACTGATGAAGTGTCTTTGAACGGGTCGCCAACGGTATCGCCAACAACCGAAGCTGCATGGAGTTCAGTGCCTTTTTCTTTCATGTCGACTTCGATCACTTTTTTAGCATTGTCCCATGCGCCGCCGGCATTGGCCATGAAGATGGCCTGGTATAACCCGAAGAAGGCGATGGAGATCAGGTAGCTGACAAACAGCGAAACAGGTAGTGCCAGGTTCAGTTTCTCGGCGCCGGTCATCGAATCGGTCAGCCCGGTGGGGGATGATAAAAACGCGAAGGCCAGTGCAAAGGAGAAGATGGCGATGAAGATGTTCAACATACCCTTCTGGGCATATAATGTGCAGATCTGAACAACCTCTTTTGATTTGGCCGTATCGGCCTTCTTGGGAGCGTTCGGGTCAAGGTTGATGTTGTTCTTGATGTAGGCTACCGCCCTGCTGGCACCAGTGGTGACTGCCTGGATGGAAGCGCCGCTGAACCAGTAAATGACTGCCCCGCCCAGCAAAAATCCAAGGATCGTGTATGGATTCAGCAGGTTGAGGATCTGTTCAGGTTCGATACCCAGCGATTTTTTGATAACCAGGATCAGGGAAAAGATCATGGTGGTGGCACCTACAACGGCGGTGCCGATGAGCACCGGTTTGGCAGTTGCTTTGAAGGTATTGCCTGCGCCGTCGTTGGCCTCAAGATAATGTTTCGATTTTTCAAAATCGGGTTTGAATCCGAAATCGCGTTCAATTTCAGCACTGATGCCGGGAATTTCTTCGATCAGCGACAATTCGTAAATTGACTGGGCATTGTCGGTAACGGGTCCGTAGCTGTCAACGGCGATGGTGACCGGGCCCATGCCCAGCATGCCAAAGGCAACGAGGCCGAAGGCGAAGATGGATGGGTAGATCATGAAATTGCTCAGACCGAAAGTGCTTGCAAAATAGGCCACGAACATCAGCAGGAAAAATACCATGCCCTGCCAGAACGCGCTGAAATTGCCGGCTACAAGTCCCGAAAGGATGTTGAGCGAAGCACCGCCCTCCTGGGATGCGACCACCACTTCATTCACGTGGGTCGACTTGGGGCTGGTGAAAAGTTTCGTGAACTCGGGGATGAGCGCCGCGCCGAGGGTACCTGCACTGATGATGACCGACAGGGTAATCCAGAGATCGTTGGGAAGGTCTCTGATGGTAAGGTAGCTGATGGCAAAAGTAACCAGGATCGAGAGGAGGGAAGTAATCCAGACGAGGGAAGTCAGCGGTTTTTCAAAATCGAGATCATCAACGTTGCTGTATTTTGCCTTGCTGATGGCGCCGTTGATCCAGAAAGAAACGATGGAGGTGATGATCATAAAAATCCTCATGACGAAAATCCATGTAAGCAGTTGAACCTGGATGGCAGGGTTGAAAACTGCCAGCACGATGAAGGAGATGAGGGCCACGCCCGTTACACCGTAAGTCTCAAAACCGTCGGCCGTGGGGCCCACGCTGTCGCCGGCGTTATCACCAACACAGTCGGCAATGGTGCCGGGGTTTCTCGGATCATCTTCGCCGATCTTGAAGATCACTTTCATCAGGTCGGAGCCGATATCGGCAATTTTCGTAAAAATACCACCTGCAATTCTCAGGGCCGATGCGCCGAGCGATTCGCCAATGGCAAAACCGATGAAACTTGCTCCGGCATACTCCCCGGGAACGAACATCAGGATGATAAGCATCATGATGAGTTCAAGGGAAATAAGCACCACACCGATGCTCATCCCTGCATTCAGGGGAATGGTCAGCAACTTGATGGGTTTTCTTTCAAGCGAAGCAAATGCCATGCGCGAATTGGCCAGGGTGTTCATCCTGATGCCAAACCAGGCAACACTGTATGAACCCAGAATCCCGATGATGGTCCAGCCGAGGATCATCAGCACGCCGCCGATGCCAAAGTGGGCATCCGAGAGCCATCCGAAGTAAAATGCTACGGCAGAACCAATAAATGCGAAAAGAATCATTAAGAACTTTCCCTGCTGAACCAGATAGGTTTTGGCCGTTTCGAAAATTACCTGTGCAACATCCAGCATGGATTTATGTGCACCGATTTTTTTAACTTTAAGGAATTGGAATAATCCAAACATAAAACCTGCAAAGGTGATCAGGAAGCCCCAATACAGGATGGACTGTTCTCTGATTCCTTCAGGAATTACAAGATTGGCTTCGCTTGCCATTGTCAGAAATGGCAGCAAAAAAGCGGTGAGTAATGCAATGGTTCTTTTCATGTTTTGCTGTTTGTTAATTTAGACTGTTCACAAAAATAGGAAGAATTTTGTGAAAACATAGAATTTTTAAACATCTTTTGTCCATTAGGGAAAATTCCCGTAGGTTTGTATTTGGGAAACCCCGGAACTGGAAATGGAAAAAATCAGGTTGGATATAATTGGAATGTCGTACAGTCAGTCGCAAAGCGGAGCCTATGCGCTCATCCTGGGAGAACATGGCGGAAAACGTCGGCTGCCCATTATTATCGGGGGATTCGAAGCACAGGCCATCGCCATAGAACTCGAAAAGATCAGGACACCGCGCCCCCTTACGCACGACCTTTTCAAATCTTTCGCCGATGTTTACCATATTACCGTCTCGGAAGTGGTGATCAATAAATTCAGCGAAGGGGTCTTTTATGCCAAGCTGGTGTGTACCGACGGGAAAACTGAACAGGAGGTTGACTCGCGCACCTCCGATGCCATCGCGCTTGCATTGCGGTTCGGCTGCCCGGTGTATACCTACGAAAGCATCATGGTAGCGGCAGGCATCCTGATGGAAGAAGAAGCGGAACTCTCCAAAGCAGAAGAAAATAGTGTCGAAACCGAAGCAACGGAACAGCGCTCTTTTGCCGATACCTCGCTTGCCGACCTGAAGGAGATGCTCCAGGGCGCCATTGAAAATGAAGATTATGAAAAAGCTTCCAAGATCCGCGATGAACTGAACAAGCGAAAATAACTTCATTCCAACCTCAATTTTCTGAAACTATTTAAAACAACACCGCATGGGTATAAAACTGCGTCTTATCCTTCTCAATTTCCTGCAATTCTTCGTCTGGGGCGCATGGCTGCTTACGATCGGGGCTTACTGGTTTCAGACAAAACACTGGTCGGGCACCGAGTTTGGGGCCATTTTCTCGACCATGGGCATCGCCTCGCTTTTCATGCCTGCCATCGCAGGGATCATCGCCGACAGGTGGCTGAATGCTGAAAAACTTTACGGCATCTTTCACATTTGCGCTGCTATTGTCCTGTTCATGGTGCCCAAGGTCAACGATCCTTCAACCATGTTCTGGATCATGCTGGTGAACATGATCTTTTATATGCCCACCATTGCCTTGTCGATTACCGTTGGTTACTCGACGCTCAAAAGCAAGGGGCTTGATATCGTAAAAGAATACCCTCCTGTCAGGGTTTGGGGAACCGTTGGATTTATCGTCGCCCTGTGGACCATCAGCCTGCTGCACTTAGAAGTCTCGGCCGCCCAGTTCTACGTCGCTTCTGGCGCTTCACTGTTCCTGGGACTCTATGCGTTCACCCTGCCAAAGTGCCCCCCGCTGGGAAAAACCCAGAAAAATTCACTGGTAAGCGCCATGGGGCTCGATGCCTTCAGGCTATTTAAAAATGCAAAGATGGCCGTGTTCTTTATTTTTGCCATGCTGCTGGGTGCTGCATTGCAACTTACGAACGCTTACGGAGACACCTTCCTGCAGGATTTTGCCAAAATACCCGCATTCAAAGACCTCATCGCCGTCAGGTACCCGGCGATCATCATGTCAATCTCGCAGATTTCAGAAACACTTTTCATCCTGACCATCCCTTTTTTCCTGCGGAAGTTTGGCATCAAGAGAGTCATGATGTTCAGCATGATTGCCTGGGTGCTGCGGTTCGGCCTGTTCGCCTACGGCGATCCGGCAACCGGGCTCTGGATGATCATCGCCTCCTGTATCATTTATGGCATGGCTTTCGATTTCTTTAACATTTCCGGCTCGCTCTATGTCGAATCGCAAAGCGAGCCCGGCATCAGGGCCAGCGCCCAGGGCCTCTTCATGGTGATGACCAACGGCTTCGGTGCATTTCTGGGAAGCCGCCTCAGCGGAATCGTCATTGATAAATTCTACACCCTTGGAAACGGGCAGTTCGACTGGAAAGGAATCTGGCTCGCTTTTGCCGCCTACTCCCTGGTGGTGGCCGTTTTGTTCGCCATCTTCTTCCGCCACAAACACGACCCGAAAGCCTTTTCAGCCGCACATCAATCTTAATCCACAATATTTCACCATTTCACCATTTCACCATTTTGCCATTTTGCCACTTTACCATTTGATATGAAGCAATACCTCTCCCTCCTCGACCATGTGCTGAACAACGGCGTTGAGAAACAAGACCGCACCGGTACCGGCACGATCAGCGTGTTTGGATACCAGATGCGGTTTGACCTGCGTGAGAATTTCCCCCTGCTGACTACCAAGAAACTGCACCTCCGCTCAATCCTTCACGAGTTGCTCTGGTTCCTGCAGGGAGCTACCAATGTTAAATATTTGGTTGATAACAATGTGACGATCTGGAATGAATGGGCCCGCGAAAACGGCGACCTGGGGCCCATCTATGGCTATCAGTGGCGGTCGTGGCCCAAACCCGACGGCTCCCACATCGACCAGGTAAAACAAGTGGTGGATTCAATCCGGCAAAATCCCGATTCCCGGCGGCATATCGTAAGCGCCTGGAATGTGGGTGACCTCGACCGGATGGCATTGCCGCCATGCCATCTTTTATTCCAGTTTTATGTGGCAAATGGTGAATTGTCGTGCCAGATGTACCAGCGAAGTTGCGATATTTTTCTCGGAGTGCCCTTTAATATTGCTTCCTACGCGCTTCTCACCCTGATGATGGCACAGGTCACCGGGTTGAAACCTGGGGAGTTCGTTCACACACTCGGCGATGCGCACATTTACCTGAACCACGTTGACCAGGTGAAATTGCAGCTTACCAGGCAACCATTGCCGTTGCCGCAAATGATCATCAACCCGGATGTGAGGGCGATTGATGATTTCAGGTTTGAAGATTTTCAGCTGGTCAACTACCAGTCGCATCCTCACATCAAAGGGGATATCGCAGTTTAAAATAATTAAGTATGATAGCTATTATCGTTGCCATTGCAGACAATATGGCCATTGGGAAAAACAATGACCTGTTGTGGCATATCCCCGGGGATCTCAAAAGATTCAAGCGTATTACAAGCGGGCATCCTGTGATTATGGGGAAACGGACCTTTGAATCCCTTCCCAGGCGCCCCCTGCCGAACCGCAGGAATATCGTGATCACCGATATTGCAGGCGAGCGGATCGAAGGCTGCGACATGGCCTATTCCATTGAAGAAGCGATCGCCTTGTGCGACCCGAACGAAGAGAACTTCATTATCGGAGGGGCTTCGGTTTACAGGCAATTTTTACCCCATGCCGACCGTTTGTACCTGACGCGTGTTCACCAATCATTTGACGGCGATGTTTTCTTCCCCGAAATCGATTTTTCGCATTGGACTATCATTTCAAAAGAGGATTGCAACGGGGATGAAATCAACGATTTCGCCTGGTCCAATGAAATTTATGAGCGGAAACGATCGTAGGTGAAATTTTATGAAAATAATAAAACCGGGCTATTTCGCGATGGTCGTTATACTTCTTGCATTAACCTGCGGATGTAAAAAGAATACGCAGGTCGATTTACGACCCAATCTGAATGCTGCAAACGACCAGGTACTTGCCATTCGCCCCTTTACTTATATTTTCAGGATGCTGGTAATCGCGGTGAATGATTCTGCCTTAAAGGCAACGCACCATTCCGTGATCGACAGCGCCACCGTAAGCCTGGATGCAAAGAATCAGCAATATACATTTCTATTTCATGGCAAGCTGAGTGCCGACAGCGTTATCCGCACGGGAGCGTTCACAGCGATGGTCGATTCCGGTTTCTATCACAAAGGGAGCAGCATCAAATTCACATTTCAGGGATTTACTGAGGATTTCCGCCACGTGAGCGGGAACGACAGTCTTTACTGTACCGGGCTTGTGAGCGGTATATATTCTTATTCGAACCTGATCTCCGGGGCGGCCATCACCAAGGATTCATTAAGAACGATCCAATTCAGTGCATCCTACCAGGTTACCGTTGATCCGCATGGAATCCTGCAGGGCGTGTCGCAGACAGTCAGCACATTTGACGGGAGTTCTTTTGGTACATCTTCCGCAGGATATGCCTTTTCATCGCAAACAATGAAGGGTTTATCACTCTATGAAAGATGTCCATGGGTATGCGACGGCCTGATATCCTTTTCCATCCCGGCTGCAGATATCAATTCGGGTACCATCGCCTTCAGTGATAAACCCTGCAGCGACAAAATTTCTTATGATTTCGGAGGCAACATCTATATGCAGAGGATAAGAGAAAAGGACCTCTACTATTAGGTTTTTCTTTTTTCCTTTTTAGCGGCCGGAAAGAGGATGTTGTTAAGGATCAGCCTGTAGCCGGGAGAATTCGGATGGAGGTTCAGGTCGGTAGGCGGATCCCCGACAAGGTGCTGGTAGTCCTCAGGATCGTGTCCCCCGAGGAAGGTCCAGGTGCCTTTGCCGAAATCGCCATGTATATATCTTGCTTCACCAATCGATTTGGTTTCGCCCAGGATGATTACAGTTGATTTAATATATTTCTTGGTGAAGGCGGTCGTTTGTCCCATGAACCCATGGATGAGCGCTTCATGATCCTGGCAGAGCATGCTGGGCACCGGGTCCCACTTTGCGGAGAATTCAAACAGGCTGAAAAAATCACTTTCTTTTGTAATGGTCCTTGGTCTTGTTTCGGTAGCGTCGATCGAGGAGATCTCATACTGGTAAGGATTGGTGACCAGCTGGAAATTCTCGAAGGCAAAACAGTTGCCAAAGTTCAGCTTTGACTGGGCATTCGGATCGGGAGGGTCGCCATCAAACATCACGTCGCAGATATCAACGCCATCGGCCGCAAGGGCGACATCGTAGCTGTCGGGCGCCGAGCACATGGCAAAGAGATAGCCTCCTCCTGCGACAAAATCCCGGATTTTTTTGGTAACGGCAAGTTTCATCTGCGACACCTTGCTGAACCCAAGCTTTTTAGCGCTCTCCTCCTGGTAATTCACATCCTCCTGGTACCATGGAAAGTTTTTATATGCCGCCCAAAATTTGCCATATTGACCCGTAAAGTCTTCATGATGCAGGTGCAGCCAGTCATACAGCGGAAGAACACCGGTCATGATCTCATCGTCATATATAATATCGTAGGGAATCTCGGCATATGAAAGCACAAGGGTTACTGCATCATCCCATGGCCGCTTGTTCTTGGGTGAATAAACCGCGATCCTGGGCGCTTTGTGAAGTTTGATGTTTTCCATGTTGACCTGGGGATCGGCAATATCCTGCAAAATAGCCGCTTCCTGCGCATCGGCAAGTACCTGGCAGGTAACGCCCCTGATGGTGCATTCCTCCTCCAACGACTTGACATACCTGAACATAAAACTTCCTCCCCGGTAATTGAGCAGCCAGCTCACCTCGACATCCTTTTTCAACACCCAGTAGGCAATTCCGTAAGCTTTCAGGTGGTTCTTCTGGGTTTCATCCATGGGAATAAGCAAGTAGGCCCCACGTACCGAACCGGCCATGCAGAGAAAAAGTAAAGCGATAAGGAATCCTGTAAGGTTAAAAGGGTGTTTCATGCTTGTCATCATCATCCATTTTCGACATCACGGTGCGCGTTCTCACTGACCCTTCAAACGAGGTATTGGCAGGAATAGTATTGACAGGGGTATATTCCATTTCGGCATCCACAAACTTGGCGTATTTTGAAACAAACCTGATCCTGACATCCTTCAGGGGGCCGTTCCTGTTTTTGGCAATGATGATGTCGGCTACGCCGGAAGTTGAATCCCCGTTTTCATCCACATCGATCTTATAGTATTCGGGACGATAGATGAACATGACCATGTCGGCATCCTGCTCAATGGACCCCGATTCACGCAGGTCGGAGAGGATCGGTTTCGCCGCTTTTTCACGCTTTTCAGATGCCCGGCTTAACTGCGACAAGGCTATCACCGGGATATTGAGCTCCTTGGCCAGCGTTTTCAGGGCCCTGGAGATACTGCTGATCTCCTGTTCACGGTTGCCCCTGGTGTCCTGGCTGCCTTGCATAAGCTGCAGGTAGTCAACGATCACCATCTGGATGTCGTGGTGCGCTTTAAGCCGACGGCATTTGGCGCGGAGGTCGAAGATGGAGAGGGCTGCGGTATCGTCAATGTACAGTGGCGCCTCAATCAGCGACGAGATCCTGGCGTTAAGCTGGGCCCATTCATGATCTTCCATGGTACCCTTGCGCAATTTTTCCTGCGGGATTTCGGTTTCGCTCGACATCAACCGGGTTACCAGCTGAATCGACGACATTTCAAGCGAGAAGACAGCGACGGGTTTTTTGAAATCAATGGCCGCGTTGCGGGCCATGGTGAGGGCGAAGGCCGTTTTTCCCATACCGGGCCTGGAAGCAATGATGATCAGGTCAGACTTCTGCCATCCGGAGGTAATCCTGTCGAGTTCGGTAAAGCCTGAACCTACGCCTCTCAGTTTCCCCTCCTGGTTCCTGCCTGCGGCGATCTCCTTGATGGCCTCGGTAATGATGCTCTGCATATCCATGTAGGATTTGCCGATACTGCCCTCGCTGATTGAAAAAAGTCCGTTTTCGGCTTTGTCCAGAAGGTCGAAAACATCCGTGGTGTCTTCGTAGGCATCTTTGATGATCTCACTCGACACCCTGATCAGTTCACGCTGGATGAACTTCTGCAAGATGATCCGCGAATGAAATTCAATATTTGCCGTCGAGGCAATGCGGTTGGTAAGCATGGTAATAAAATAGGGACCGCCCGCAATGTCGAGTTCGCCGCTCTTCCTGAGTTCCTCGGTAACGGTTAAAATATCGACAGGTTCATTCTGCCCGAATAACCGCTGTATGGCTGAAAAAATGATCTGGTGACTTTCCTTGTAAAAAACCTCCGGCTTCAGAACCTCGATGACCTCGGCCAGGCGGTCATTTTCAAGCATCATGGCCCCAAGAACAGCCTCCTCCAGGTCCAATGCCTGCGGCGGGATCTTGCCATGCTCAAAAACCGTTTCATTCAACCCGGTTTTCGGCCGGGTCCTCTTTCTGGTATTCTTATCTTCCATGCGTCAAAAATAGGGTTAATCCGGCAAAGAATGCCTCCCGTCCGGGATTTTATTTATCAACAATCAAAGGCAAAAGGTCAGTGACAAATGCACCCATTTATGCCACCATCCATTGTGAAATTCGGGGCTGAGCAGGAATTGTTCCATGTCGATCCGGAACCCGCTGTAGGTGATGGATATGCCGCCGCTGCCCTGCAGAACGAACCTCGAAATTTCGCTGAAAGGCAATGTATACGGGCTTGATCTGTTAAAGACCCCGCCTTCCAGGGTTGCATCATATCCCACAAGTTTTCCCGATCCGGAAACAAAAAAAATAAATTGAAATTTCCTTAAACCAGGTTTCCGCAGCGCCTCCACCCTGGCAACACCTATATTGGAAAAGTAAGGGTTCAGCCATCCGGTCCTGAATAGGAAACCGCCACCCAGGTTGGTGTACAGTGTTCCCGCTTCGGCTGATGCAGAAAGTATTGCATCGGCATTTTTGCTGTTCCAGATTCCTTTCTCCATTTTTAATGAATAATTCAATACCAGGTCGTTCCGCACCTGGTATTCCCATCCCAGGGGTTCGCTGTTGGTTGGAACGCTCTTGTGAAATGAGCGCTGCACCCATTCCCCGTAGGAGTTTGGACCGATTATTCCAAAGTCGAGTTCGCTGGTTTGTTTGACATGGCGAACAGGAGCAAGGCTGATCTTGAAAGTTCCGAAAAAAAGATAGGCTGAGTAGGGCCTGTCACCATATAAAATTCCCCCGATTTTGGTTGTCGAAGGGGTATACATGTTCTGGACCAGGGTAATCCCGTAATAATTCCTGCCACCCCGCCGGTAGGGAACCATCAGCCTGCACAGCGGATTCCCCTGCAATCCCGGGGTGACGAGGTCAATCTTGATGCCATTGGTATAAAAGCGATCGGTGTAATCGAGTATGTCATTGTCGAAGTCCAGGGCCAGGTAGGATTCGCTGCCCAGGGTAATGAACGGCGGCGTGACCTGGTTCACATCCGGATTGAAAAGGAAGTTTTTGCTGACCGGCTCATTCAGGTCGATCTCAATGTGGTTTGCGCGAAGGTAATTCAACCGGCTGATAAAAAGCGAATCCCGTTCCCTCGACGGTAAATTCCCGGTATCCACATGGTCATGTTTCGGCTGTCTTTTTCTTCTTTTTGTGCGCGGGGCTGCCTTATGCGTGCCGGAAACCTGAAATTGCGCCTTGACGGCTGACGGGGCCTGGGTGTTCTTGGCCGGGTGGCTGTCGTGGGCGGATTTTACAGGTTCAATCGCGGTGATCAATGACAATGGCCTGGTGCCGTCATCGCTGCATCGTATAAATATCAGAAGAAAAAAAAAGAAGGCGATTTTTTTTTTCATTACGACCACAAAGGTAAGTAATTACCAATTTTTATTACATTTACTGATCCATTTAAAAAATGAAAAGATTTCTCCCGGTTCTCCTGTTTTGCCTCGCAGCCGCTGCCTGTTTTTCTCAGAAAACACTGCTGATCGAGAAAATTGGCACGCCCCGGAAATATTTTTACCACACCGGTGATTATATCAAGCTCAGGGTGTCAAAGCAAGACACGCTGCTGGCGGGGAAGTTGTGGTCGGTGGCCGACAGTGTGATCTCGGTCGATGCATTGCGGCCCTTCGATGTGCAGATCAGGGATATCGGGTCGGTTTACAAGCGGTTCTATTTTCCACGGAAATTCGGAAGATATATGGTAACGGGCAGTGCGGTGATTTTTTCAATCATTGTGATAAATCACCTGATAAATAATGAAAAGGTATTTACGCCTGATTTGCTCTACATATCCGGCTCCATGCTGGGTGCCGGGCTGATCTCTCTTTCACTGAGCCGGAAGCGCTGCAGAATCGGGTTTGTGTGGAAAATTAAAGTCCTTGACATGCCAGTCAACTAGCATAATCCTGCCAGGGCTTCAGCAAATTATTTACACAATAAAAACTGGTTAAATAATCAGCGGGACTATGCCTGTTCCGTACAAATCATCTCCCGTATGATCCTGGTCATAACCGGCTCCACAGCGGAGGCAGCGTCGATAACATGCTTGTGCGATATTTCGACAATTTTACCCGGTACGCCAAGATCTGAAATGATCGAAACCGCGAAACACTTCAGTCCCATGTGCCGGGCTGAAATCACTTCCGGCACGGTCGACATGCCAACGGCATCGGCTCCGATGGTGCGGATATACTTGTATTCGGCGGGAGTTTCGTAGGTGGGGCCTGAAACTGCAGCATACACCCCTCGTTGAAGTTTGATGCCCGCTTTCACGGAAAAAGCAAATGCTTTTTCAATCAGCGCAGGATCATAGGCATGGCTCATGTCAGGAAAGCGAATGCCCACCTCATCCTCGTTCTTGCCGATCAGCGGGTTGTCCTTCATCAGGTTGATATGATCATCGATCACCATGATGTCGCCGACTTCAAAATCAGGGTTCACTCCGCCGCTCGCGTTCGAGAGTATCAGGAGCTTGATACCGAGGAAGTTCATGACCCGCACGGGGAAGGTGATCTCCTGCATGGTGTATCCTTCGTAGTAGTGGAACCGTCCCTGCATGGCCACAATCGGCTTGCCGCCCATCATTCCGAAAATCAGCTGGCCGTGATGCCCCTGGACGGTTGAAACAGGGAAATTCGGGATGAATTCGTAGGGGATGGTATGCAGGATATCGATTTCGTTGACCAGGCCGCCCAGCCCGGTTCCAAGAATGATTCCGATTTCCGGTTTGATTGAAATCCTGCTTTCAAGATACTCTATCGTCTCTTTGATTTTTTTCAACATACGCTAAAATCTCATTATCAAAATGTTCCTTATCCGTTCCGTGAAAATCAATCTCCATCGGAACGTAAAATAACGGCAGATTTCCCAAATTAGTGCGCAACTCAGGAGATTTCAGACGCATCACGTCTTTTTCGGTGGTCACCAGTACCTTTTTCTGCGTAGGCAGGTCGTTGAATTTCCGTGTTAGTTCCCTGATTTCTGAAAGGGTGTAGAGATGATGATCGGCATACTTTACTACAACCAGTTCACGGCACATCCTAGCAAGATGTTCCCTGAGGGGATAATCGTTGGCAATCCCGGTAAACAGGAGAATGATACTGGTTTTGGCAGGGAAGACAAGGGTGCCGGGGTTGAAAACCGAAACGGGATCCAGGTAATGGATGTAGGAAAAAAATACCTTTTGATGAGCGCCTGGCCGTAAATCTTCGACAATTCTCCTGCGCGTGATAGGGGAGAAGATTTTCGGAGTTTTGGTAATGATGATGATGTTCGCCCTGCTGGCGCCACGTCTGAATTCACGGAGCGTCCCTGATGGCAGTATAAAGTCTTCGGAATAAAGCCGGTGATAATCTGTCAGCAAGATTGAAAGGCCGGGCTTGACATAGCGGTGTTGAAAAGCGTCGTCGAGGAGAATCACCTTGAGTTCGGGGTGATTTTCCAGCAACAGCTGGATCCCCCGCTTGCGCCGTTCATCAACGGCAACGTTAATGTTTGCGAATTTATTCAGGTATTGGAGGGGCTCATCCCCGATTTCCGAAACGTTCGAAGGCATGGAGGCCAGGATAAATCCGCGGCTTTTACGGCCATATCCGCGACTGAGCGTGGCTATGGAATATGCAGGAGATAACAGTCGGACAAGGTACTCGATATGCGGTGTTTTTCCTGTTCCCCCAAAAGTAAGGTTCCCGATTGAAATGACGGGTGTTTCCGATTTAAAGGAGGGCAGTATGTGCAGGTCAAATAACCAGTTTCTGATCTGCATGGCCAGACCATAACACAAAGCAAGCGGATACAGAATAAACTGGAGGAGCTTTGTCATAATTGAAGCGCCTAAATTATAAAAAAATCCTCAACAAAAAAATAATTTCAGGGAAAATGACCCTAACAAGGAAGGAAATAAACAGGGTAACCGGAACGATGGATCAGGAAATGGATTTTGCCCTCAGGAGGTACCTGATATTTTTTATTAATTCGGAAATGCCAAGGTCCGGTTTGTTTGTTTTATGGATATAATCCGATGCACCTGCATGGTACAGCTCAGTGGCCATCCGGGGGTTGTCAAATGCGCTGAAAAAAATAACCCTGACCGAGGGCGATATCTCGTGGACACGCTGCAGGAAGCGCAATGCACTGTCATCAGCCGGGTTTACATCCGTGATGATGAAATCAGGAACAAGGTTTTTGTTCAACCGGTACAGGCAGTCTTCCCTGGAAAGAAAAGTATGAACTTCCAGAAATTTATGGACGACCAGGTTGTAATTAATCAGGTTCCTGTGTACAGGATTGCTGTCGACAACGACAATAATTGGTGTTTTCAACTGTTCATATTAGCCTGACAAATATTGCGTTATTTTTAATATAAAATAGATAACATCTTTAGAACTTGCCAACAGTTTATTAACAGGTTTTCAAGCTGTTCAAAGGAAAAATGATGTATCTTTGGTTTTAAATTCATCAACATGAAAATTATTGAAATCGCACAGTACCTCGAAACTATTTCACCGCTTGCTTTGCAGGAGGACTATGATAATTGCGGATTTCTGACAGGGGATCCGGGATGGGAATTTGACAAGGCACTGTTGTGTCTCGACCTTACGGAAGAGGTTATGAATGAGGCCATCCGGCGGAAGTGCAACCTGGTAATATCGCATCATCCTTTTATTTTCAAAGGCCTTAAAAAACTCACGCCGGGCCGGCCCGAAACAACCATTCTTACCCTGGCGATCATAAACAGCATTGCGGTTTATGCCATCCATACCAACCTCGACAACACGTTAAACGGTTTGAATGCCCTCGTGTTTTCAAAGCTCGGCGTTTCACGGTATGAGATTCTCAGTCCTGGTAAGGGAATGTTATCAAAACTGGTTACTTTTTGCCCTGTTGACCACGCAGCCAGGGTCAGGAGCGCCTTGTTTGCAGCTGGTGCGGGAACTATAGGCAATTACATGGAGTGCAGTTACAACATGGAAGGAGAAGGCACATTCAGGGCCACTGACGCTGCAAATCCGTTTGTAGGAGAAATTAACAAGCGCCATGTTGAAAAGGAAACCCGTATCGAGGTCATTATGCCGAAGTACATGGAGAACAGGGTTGTAGATTCCCTCCTGGCGGCCCATCCCTATGAAGAAGTTGCCTTTGACCTGTACCCGCTTGAAAACGTCAACCCCCGGGCGGGTGCCGGTCTGATTGGCGAACTTGATACGCCGATGAACCCGGTGCAGTTCCTGGAACATGTGAAAAAGAGACTGGAAATCCCGGTGATCAGGCATACGGATGTGCATGCCTCCATGATCAGAAAAGTGGCCTTATGCACAGGGTCAGGCGGTTTCCTCATCTCCCGGGCGCTCCATTCCGGGGCTGATGCTTACCTGTCGGCCGACCTTAAATATCACGATTTTTTTGATGCCGGAAAGAAGATGCTTCTGGCCGATGTTGGTCATTATGAAAGCGAACAATGGGTAAAAGAATGGCTTTATGCTACGCTTATCGAAAAATTTCCTACCTTTGCATTCCTTATTTCAGAAGTAAATACCAATCCGGTTAATTATTTATAAAACAGAGTTTATGTCAAAAATGACAAGCAAGCCAATCGCCACCTCCAAACCATCAAAACTGGCCAGGAAACCTGATAAGAAGGAAGCCGGTCCTGCAAAAAAGAGCGCTGAACAAGCTGAAGAGGCGATTGAAGAAAAACCCGTCGAGAAAGTTGTTGCCAAAGCCAAAACTGAGGGGTCTGATGATAAAGTTGAAGTAACTATTGAAAAGAAACTGGTTGCGTTATACAGCCTCCAGCAGGTAGACTCGCAGGTAGATAAAATCCGGATCATCCGTGGCGAACTTCCCCTGGAGGTTCAGGACCTTGAAGATGAAATAGCCGGCCTTGAAACCCGCGTGGACAACTACATTCAGGAAACCGTTGTCATGGAAAAATCCATCACGGATAAAAAGAATGCCATGAAGGATGCCCTTGTCCTGATAAAAAAATATGAAGATCAGCAGATGAATGTCCGGAATAACCGGGAGTATGATTCGCTGACCAAGGAGATCGAATACCAGAACCTGGAAATTCAGCTTTCAGAAAAGAGAATAAAGGAATTCCAGGCTGGGCTGGAACTTAAAACCGAAGAGATCGACAGTTTCCAAAAGGTATTGCAGGATCGCAAAAACGACCTCGAGATCAAGCGCAACGAACTGGAGGATATCATTGCAGAAACGGAAAAAGAGGAAAGCGACCTGATAAAAAATTCAAATGAAAACAGGCAGTTTATCGAAGACCGTTTGCTCATGGCCTACACGCGTATCCGGAAGATTGCACGGAACGGCCTTGCAGTCGTTCAGATCGAGCGCGATGCCTGCGGGGGATGCTTCAACAAAATCCCTCCCCAGCACCAGCTTGACATCCGGATGCATAAAAAAATTATTGTCTGCGAATACTGCGGCCGCATTTTGGTTGATGACGGAATCGTGAATGCCGTGCATTGATGACCCGCAATACCATAACTGGAAAGGCACCCATGATCAGGATACTCCTGGTGGCAGGTGCCTTTCTTTTTTTTATTCCACAATCGCGCGCTCAGTTCAGTTTTGACGAGAACTGCCAGCATGTTTACCAGGCTGTCATTGCGCTGCAGTTCACAGAAGCCAGGCGGCTGATCGACACTGAAAAAAAAAACGTGCCATCAAACCTGCTCCCCGTTTACCTGGAGAATTATATCGATTTTCTGACGCTGTTTATTGGTGAAGACCGCAACCTTTACGAGGTACTCAGGGATAAAAAAACTAACCGGATCAACCGGTTGGAAACAGGAAACCGGGATTCACCCTGGTACAATTTCTGCCTCGCGGAGGTACACCTCCAATGGGCCTTCGCCCGCATCAAGTTCGGGGATTATTCAGCAGCGGCATTTGAAATAAGAAAAGCACACGCGCTTTTTTCAGCAAATGAAGCAAAATACCCCGCCTTTATGATCAACAGGATCGGCCTGGGCGTAGTACATGTTGTTGCCGGGCTCATTCCTGAAAATTACCGATGGGTGGCCAGCCTGATGGGCGTCGACGGTTCCATTGAGACGGGCCTTAATGAAATCAGACAGGTAGCCGAATACACAGGTTCAGACAACATTACCCTGCTGTATAAGCCCGAATCAATGTTTTATCTTGCCTTCATGGCAGCAAACCTTCAAAAGAATAAAAATGAGGCGTTGCCTGTCCTGCGGTTTATAAACAGCCAGGAAAACGATATGCACCTTCCCGCCAGCCCGTTGCTGATTTTTGCAAAAGCCACCATCCTGATGAAAAACGGGCAAAACGACGCGGCATTGTCAACCCTCCGGCAGCGTGCCTTGCTTCCACCACATTTCCCTTTTCACTACCTCGATTTCCTTGAAGGGATGGCCCGGCTCAATAAACTGGATTATTCGGCAACCAGATACTTCGAACAGTTTACAGTAAATTTCAAGGGGCAGAACTATATTCGTTCAGCCTGGCAGAAAATGGCCTGGATTTCGTTGCTCCAGGGTGATACTGTTAAATATCATCAAACCATGGATCTCGTTAAATCACGGGGAGTATCGCAGGTTGACGAAGACCGGCAGGCTCTATCCGAAGCCACCCGCGGCGCAGGTCCCAATGTCTTTTTGCTGCGAGCCAGGTTATTATCCGACGGGGGATATTACAGCAAGGCGCTGGACGAATTGCTCAACACCAACATTAAAACCCTCGTCAGGTCGAAACGCGACCTGGTTGAATACAGTTACAGGCTCGGGCGGATCTATCACGAATCCGGCAATTCAGCCAAAGCGCTTGGATATTACCGGCAAACCATCCTGCGGGGCAAAACGGAGCCTTACTACTTTGCCGCCAGTGCGGCATACCAGATGGGGATGATTTTTGAAAACACCGGAGATTGGCTAAAAGCCGACAGCGCATACCGTGTATGCCTGTCCATCAATACCCCTGAATACAAAACCAGCCTTGGTCAGAAAGCCAAAGCTGGTTTGAACAGGGTAAAAAAGAGGGTTCCTAAAACCTGACCCCGATTGATGCGAGTACCGTGTTGGTGTTGTAAGTAATGGCTGATGGTTTGACCATCGCTGGATCGTAAAGGTAGTAATCCTGGCTCATCCTGGACCACACATATGCCAGGTCGGCAAAGAAATGTTTGCCCCGGTAGCCTAAACCGCCTGATACCTGGAAACGTTCACTGTTGTTTACCTGAGATTTGTAAGGATCGCTGAAGTAACCAAATCCTCCCCGGACGCGGAAATCCGCTAATCTCCACTCCGTTCCGATCCGGATGTTGCCCCATGACTGGTAGCTTGACTGGATTTGGCTGTTGACATCCTGGTAACTGTCCTGTGCCGAATTAAACCTTGCCTGTGAATAGTTCACATATTCATAATCGGCACTAACAAGCCCATACTGCCCAATAATAAATGCAAGGCTTCCCATCGCGCGGAAAGGCGTGGTCAGCTGGTAATCGTAGGTGCCAACCGGGGAGTACTTCGTTGCATTCCACGCCGTACTGTCGCTGAATGTCGACTGCATGCTGCCCGACCATTGGTCGCGCAGGTTCGGATACCAGGTGGGCGTGTGGATGCTGACGCCGATCCTGGCCCAGTTCACAGGTTTGTAGATTACGCCGAATTTTAAATTAACACCCGAGCCATGGGTGTGGAGGTCGTACCTGTAATTCAGGGAATAGAAATTGTGAACGCTGGTGTCGGCCTTCGTTTCACTGTAAGAACTGCTTTCATAGTAGTTGATGGAGGGAACGCCGATCGTCATCCCAAGGTAAAGCTTATCGTCGATATTGGCCCCGAGCGAGAGGTCCAGTTCGTTCATTGAGCCGGAAGTGTTGATGATTTTCTCCTGGAGAAGTCCTCCGTGAGGCGCATCACAATAAAACAGCCTGGTGTCCGGATTATACCCGATCAGGTTGGCTCCGTAAGCCAGTCCAAGGTCGAACGGGTCGGTATCCTGCACGGTTGAAGGAGTCACGTGTTTGGTATTCATGGTGTTGGCATAGCTCTGCATCATGGAATTCTCCATGTTAAGCCCGTGAATGACGACCCTGTTGTTAAAGTCGTTCTGGCGGTTGAATCCAATGCCAACGCTTATTTTTCTGATACTACCGGATTGCCCTTTCGCATAAGGGCTTGCGTTGAACACAAACCCGAAATTCCCGATACCGAAATTAACCTGGTTATCGCTGGCGGAGGTGCCATTATATATGGAGGAGGTACTTCCTACGGAGGGTGCGATGGTGAACGTCATTTCCGATCCGTTGTAAAGTCCGAGCCCCGCGGGATTGGTTGCGAGGGTGGAGAAATCTGCGCCAACTGCGCCAAATGCACCACTCAGTCCGTTAAACCTGGCTGTTCCGTTGTAGTAAACACGTGAAAAACGCAACGCATCTTCTGCAGTTTGGGCGTTGACCAGGGAGATGGACGAGATGATCAGCAAAGTTATAATGAATGATTTTTTCATTTGAATCAGGGTTTATTATTTCTAATAGATTATCTGCGGCGGCCGCTGCCCCCGCTGCTTCCGCTTCCGGAGGGGGAACTGCCGCTGTTGCCTCCTGACCTGGCAGGCGGTGAATAGCTTCCGCCCTGGTTCGACGGTGCAGTGTAGGAGCCGGAATTCCCTGAGCGGGTTGGTGCCGTGTAATTGGAATTGGTGCGTGCCGGTTCGGAGTTGCCTGATGAACCGGTTCTGGTCGGGGTAGTGTACTGACGCGTAGTTGTGCCGGAATTGCCTGAATTATACCGTGTACCAGTATTCTGATTGGTCACCCTTGCGGCATTCTGGGTTCTGGGAGCAAGGTATTCCTGGCTTGATTTGGGTTGACGGTAAACCGGGGAGGTGTAACTCTGTACAGATCCTGTACGTTGCGTCTGGACCGTATTTTCGGGCCTGGTATAACGTGGTGGTGTTTGCGGTTGCGGAGCCTGGTTGCGGGTTTGCACCTGGTTCCGGCCTGTAGTGTTCTGTGTGGTAGTTTGCCGGTTCGCAGCAGGTCTGGTATACCGGTAATTTTCCTGGCTGGCAGGAACAACGTTCCTTGAAGGAGTGGCAGCAGTCCTTGCATTGCTTGATGTAACGCGTCCAGAGGGAGCTGCATTTGCATTGGCAGGATTTGAAGCAGTCCTCGAATTCGGTGCTTTATTTCCTCCGTCGGTACGGTAATTCGATCTCCGCGAACCATAATAGTTGTTGGAAGCATAAATGGGATAGCCTCCATAGTAGCCGTCATTGTATCCGTAGCAGTAGTAGCACGGGTTGTACCATGGGCTGTACCATCCGTAATACGGGAAGCCCCAGCCATAGCCCATTCCCATGCCATAATAGGGGTAGCCCCATCCATAGTCCATTCCCCACGTCGAATAGGGATAACCAAAGCCGGAATAGAATCCGCCATATCCTGCACCCAGGCCAAGGTAAAGACTGACATTGCCGTTTCCACCGTTTGAGGAGGTACTGCCGTTCGTGTAGGTGTCGTCAAAATATCCCTTGGTGGTGTCTTTGCTGTTAAAGCGGTTGATCCTGCCTGAATAGGAATAATCGTTGTAATCATCGGCAAATGAGGACGAATTTGATTTCTGAACCTTGGCATTATCGGGCGTGGAAACAACCTGGGCGCCGTTTGCCTGGGGTTTGACCGTACTTGCAACCGGTTGACTGCTTTTGCCTGAAGAATAATAAACATCATCATTCATGGCGGAGGTTACCTGCTTTTGCGTGGTGCATGCAACAGCCAGCAGGCTGATGATTGCGATGATCCATGCTGATTTTTTCATAAGGCGTTTACTTTTAAAATCTGGAATATGCGTTGTCTCTCTGTGATCGGGATAATTTTCGTATTTTTGCTGTTGAAAACACACCGAATAATTAACAAATATTATACCAAACTCGAAAATGGCGAAAGATTTTCCTACCCGCGCAGAAAATTATGCTCAGTGGTATAACGACCTGGTTATCAAGGCTGATCTGGCTGAGAATTCTGCAGTTCGTGGCTGTATGGTCATCAAACCTTATGGTTATGCCATATGGGAAAGAATTCAGGCCGTATTGGATAAAAAATTTAAAGATACCGGGCATTCCAATGCCTATTTCCCGATATTCATTCCCAAGTCATTTTTCAGCAAGGAGGCCAGCCACGTGGAAGGTTTTGCCAAGGAGTGCGCTGTTGTGACCCACTACCGGTTGAAGAATTCACCGGATGGCAAGGGCGTTATTGTTGATGAAGATGCAAAACTCGAGGAGGAACTGATCGTTCGCCCGACTTCGGAGACGATTATCTGGGACACCTACAGAAACTGGATCAAATCATACCGCGATCTGCCCGTGCTGATCAATCAGTGGGCGAATGTGGTTCGCTGGGAAATGCGGACCCGCCTTTTCCTCAGGACAACCGAATTTCTCTGGCAGGAAGGCCACACCGCCCACGCAACCATGCAGGAAGCCGTTGCCGAGGCAGAAACCATGCTGAATGTGTATGCCGATTTTGCCGAGAACTGGATGGCTATTCCGGTGATCAAGGGAACCAAGTCGCCTGCCGAACGTTTTGCCGGAGCCATCGAGACCTTTGCAATTGAAGCTTTGATGCAGGATGGAAAAGCCCTGCAGGCTGGCACCTCGCATTTTTTAGGCCAGAATTTTGCCAAGGCCTTTGACGTAAAATATCTTAACCGCGAAAACCAGCTGGATTTTGTATGGGCAACCTCCTGGGGTGTATCCACCCGGTTGATGGGGGCGCTGATCATGTGCCATTCTGATGACCATGGGCTGGTGCTCCCTCCCAAACTCGCCCCGATCCAGGTTGCCATTGTGCCGGTGTTTAAAACTGCTGAACAGCTTGAACAGATTTCAGCCACCGTGCTTCCAATTAAAAAAGCGCTGGAGGCAAAGGGAATTACGGTAAAGTACGACGACCGCGATACCCACAAACCTGGTTGGAAGTTTACCGAATATGAATTCAAAGGAGTACCGTTGCGTATAACGATCGGGCCCAGGGATATTGAACAGGGAACGGTAGAAGTTGCCCGCAGGGATACCCTGGAAAAGGAAGTGCTGCAACTTACCGATATCGAAAATAAGGTGGTTCACCTGCTCGATCAGATCCAGATGAACCTGTACGACCGGGCCTTTGCCTTCAGGGAAAACAATACCTTCAGGGTTGACAGCTGGGATGAATTCAAGCAAGTGCTTGATGACAAGGGTGGTTTTATTTCTGCACACTGGGACGGGACTGCCGAGACTGAGGGAAAGATTAAGGAAGAGACCAAGGCCACCATCCGGGTTATCCCCCTGAACAATCCTCCTGAGGCAGGGAAATGCATCTATTCGGGTAAGCCTTCCTCGCAACGAGTCATCTTTGCCAGGGCTTACTAAATCCTATAAGGGGAGCAGGTCTCCCGCACCCGTCCGGGTGACTTTCACCGATTTCGGATCGCCGAGATAATAGATGTTTCCGATGGAAGTGATCGTTGCTTCAAGGTAGTTTACCGCCTGCACATATCCGTCGTTCGACCCTTTGCTCGTGATGAAGGTATACCCGGTTTTCATGTCACGGGCATCATACAGTCCATAATCGTTCATGTAAACGGAGGTAATCGCGGAAACCCCGTGAAGTTTGTAATCAACCGTTCCCATGATCAGGCTGAAACTTCCCTGCCAAAGGTCGACCGTGAGTTCGATGGTTCCGCAACCACCCCATACCTGTATGTTCAGCGAATCCTGTTTCAGGGTTCCGGCAGTAGTGATGTTTCCAGAGCCGTTGTAGGTTATTTTCCAGAGTTTGCTGTTGGAGATATAAACATTGACCGGCCTGCTGTAATCCCTGAGCCAGTTGCACTTGCTGTTGTTGCTGATGAGGAGTTGGCCGTTGACGACCTTGGTTGTAACCCCGCCTATGATGTTCTGGCCGGCTTCCACAATCACCTTGTTAACACTGTCGGTTGACAGGATCAGGTTGACATTGTTCCGGATGTCAATCTCGGTATAATCCGGGATGTTCCGAACCTGTTGGATGATCTGCCCCGTGGACGAAACACATACGCCACCGTCCTTTGCACAGCCGCTGACAATAAATAACACGCATAAAATCATCAGGCGGCTCCTTGAATGCAGCATTGCCATGTTACCTGACTGTTCTTTTTCCATATTTTTTGTCGAATTTATACCCTAAACCCCATCCTATATAATCGGCCCGGCCCCAATGCACCTTGAGCATAACCATAGCAAAGAGGTCTTTCGGGAAATTGTACTGCAATGATAATTTTTCATACAGCGGGCCATTGCTTTTTTCCTTGCCGCCAAGATAATATCCCAGGTTGAAAATAAATCCTACGCGCGACAAAACCAACTGGTATGCGGCATTTAACCCGGGCCGCATAATGCTAAACTTATTATTGACGGGGATATCATGTACTTCGAGAATCTTCAGCTGGGAGGGGTCGTAGGAAACGTCAAGGCCCAGCCCGACTTTGCTCTTTGGACTTATCCTTACGAAAGTGTTTTCAAACACATGGTAGACGATAAAATTTTCACCGAAAACAGCCTGCATGTTTTTGTACCCGAGCAGCCCGCCAATATTGAACTCGATGGTATGCCTGATGATGGCTTCGTAAGGTTCGACAGGAGCGTAATACCGGTCGCCGATATTCCTGTTCTCCTTGAAGGGCCGCAGGGCTACACCGAAACTGACCAGCGGAACGTTGAGCCCGTAATTAGGCAACTTAAGCGAGCCATTGGAGAAATGCTGCAGGCTTATACCGCCGGATAACGAAAGGTAGTAATTGAGCCGGTACCTTGCTTCGAACATCAGGTTTGCCGCGGCATTCAGGTGTGATCCGATGGCCAGGTTTTTAAAATTGGTTATCCGGTTGAACGGTTTTTCAACATATCCAAGACCCACCGCAAGCCGGAAGCCGGCTGTGAAATTCCTGCGTTTGTACAGGGGGAAGTTGATATACGGCATAACTGCATAAACACTGCCCAGGTACGGGCTGTTCCCGTAACCCGAATAAAAGAATGAAAAGCCGATCAGCGGGTAGTTGTAGGTGCGTTCCCACTTGTTTTTCCCATAGGTCATCTGCTGAATGTCGATCTCGAATGCAGGGAAATGGGCGTTGAATATTTCAAGTTCCGTATGTTGGGCATAAAAAAAGCCATAATGCACTTTCCCTTCGATCACCATATTTGAAGAAAAAAGCTTGTGTTCAAACTGTGCGGATGAACGTCCCGGACAGAAGGTCATCAGCAGCGCAAGGCATAACAGGCGAAGAAGGGCAGTGTTGTGTTTCAAGTTATCAATCAATATCCGGTTCACATTATACCTGTCGGCAAATTTATTATGAATTGTCAACGTACAGGCACTTTTATGCACAATTAGGACTAATAATAACGCTGCAAACCTGAAATGCTTACTTTTGCTGAAAATAAAATTAATGGAAGAAAAAATTGCCGCATTCAGGAAACTCCTCGAGATCATGGATGAACTCAGGGCCAAGTGTCCGTGGGATAAAAAACAGACCATTGATTCGCTCAGGTACCTCACCATTGAGGAGACCTATGAACTTTCCGAGTCCATCCTGCAGAAGGATATGGATGCTGTGAAAAAAGAACTGGGCGACCTGATGCTTCACCTGGTATTTTATTCAAAAATAGCCTCTGAAACCAATTCATTTGATATTAAAGATGTCCTGGAAAGTATTACCGACAAACTGATCAACAGGCACCCGCATATTTTCGGGGATGTGGTTGTTAAGGATGCCAAAGAGGTGCATGATAACTGGGAACGGATCAAATTGCTGGAAAAGGGCAACAGGTCGGTGCTTTCAGGAGTCCCCGCCGGGTTACCGGCCATGGTGAAAGCCTACCGCATCCAGGAAAAGGCGAGCGGCGTGGGGTTTGATTGGGAGAAACCGGAACAGGTATGGGAGAAAGTGCAGGAAGAATTGAACGAGCTGAAAGAGGTGGTTGAAGAGGATGCCGGGCACAAGAAGAAGGAGAATGAACTTGGAGATGTGATCTTCGCCATCATCAACTACGCCAGGTTTATCGGAGTGAATCCCGAGGATGCCCTGGAACATACGAACCGCAAGTTCATCAAACGGTTCAAACACCTCGAAGACCGCGCCAGGCAAGAGAACAGGCCCCTGCATGAACTGACCCTTTCTGAAATGGATGTTTACTGGAATGAGGCCAAAAAATCAGACTGAACTACCGGATCAGTTTATCGATCCTTAAAAACACATCCCAGTATTTCTCTTTTGTCATGTCGGACCAGTGGATCTGGTTATAACGGTACTGGTATGTCTGGACCTGGCATAACACGGTTAACATGATGATCAGCACGATGAAGGTCGTTTTAAGAAGTTTCTGACGTACTGAATTCAGGGCCAGTGCCAGGAGGATCATAAACAGCGGGATGAATTCCACGTACACCCGTGAGGAGAAGCTGCCGCCATAATACCAGCACCACCACGATGAAAAGATGTAGGTGATCAGGCTGAGAAATCCGAACAAGGAATAAAATCCGAACCGTGAAGTTTTCCATAAGTAAAGCCCGCCTGACAGGGATAACAGGTATAACGGCGTGTAAAGAAACAGACCCTTCCTGTAACTGAACAATATATCGGAAAAGTGCGGGTGGAGCAGGAAGAACGCCTCTCCCGGGTAGGCGTCGACAAGGAAGTTGCCCGTGGAAATCCTGTAAATAATGAACTGTAAGGAAATCAGGGCAAAAAACAGCAGGATGCCCAATGCCAGGAACCACGGTTCCCGCACCAATGCAATCAATCCTTTCTTCAGCGTGTTGTAATTCCCTGCAGCGAAAGGCAGGATGAAAATGACAAGCAAGTTGATCGGCCGGATCAGGAAGATCATGCCCAAAACCAGGGCGAGGATGGGGATATAGCGGCGCTGCGGCATTGAAAAGTACTGCTTCGCCATGCAGAAAAACATCGAAATAAAGGCAAACGAATATACGTGCGACATGCCGGGTTCCCGCACGGTATAGTAAAACAGATTGGTCCCGAAAACAGCGGCGAATAGCACCAGTGATCTCACCCATTCTTCGATGTGGTATTCACGAAGTGCCGAATTAAGGAAAACAAGCCCGATGAACAGGTAAAACAATGCGGCCAGGTTGATAAAAATGCAATATAACTTTGAATAGCCATCCGTTTGAAAATCAATGAAATAACTCAGGGTGTGGGCGGCCAGGAAAAACGGCAATTCCGCCAGGGCTGTTCCGCAAAAGAATTTGTTGAAAACCCGGCCGTTTGACCTGTACCTGTAATCGAAATACAAATTCTTGTCAAAATAATCGACCTTCTCGATTTTTGTAAAAAAAACATAATTCAGGTCATGATAGATAAATACTGCAGGCAGGTATGCATAGTAGCCCTTGCCGTCAGAAACTACAATACTTTTCCAGTAATTTTTCCCCCAGTTCAGGTTGGCTGAGACCAATGTCATCATAAACAGGATTGCGACAATCGATAATTCCGAAAGGGTGATCTTTTTTTTCATCCTGCAGTTGAATTGTTCCGTGCCAGTTAATGGCATCAATTTACAAAAAAAAAGCTCATCCGGATTAGCGGATGAGCTTTGAAAAGAAATTTCACGATGATCAGTGTTTGCTAAGGTAATCGGCAACACCTTCGGCGGTGGCTTTCATGCCGGCGTCGCCTTTTTGCCAGTTGGCCGGGCAAACTTCGCCGTTTTCTTCGAAGAACTGCAGGGCGTCAACCATGCGGAGCGCTTCGTCAACGCTTCTGCCGAGCGGAAGGTCATTCACAACCTGGTGCCTTACGATACCCTGCTTGTCGATGAGGAAAAGTCCGCGGAATGCAACAGGGCCGCCTTCGAATTCCATGATGCCATCTTCGGTATAAACGTATTCTCCTGCTAGAACGTCATAATTTGCTGAAATGGTTTTTGAAAGGTCAGAAACAATGGGATATTTCACGCCCTTGATCCCGCCATTTTTCAGTTCGGTATTGAGCCATGCCCAATGCGAGAATTTGGAGTCGACTGAGCATCCGACAACCGCGACATTTCTTTTTTCAAATTCAGCGATTTTGTCCTGGAAAGCGATTAATTCGGTAGGGCAAACAAAAGTGAAATCGAGCGGGTAGAAGAAGAAAACTACATGTTTTTTGCCAATGTACTGGGCTAATGAGAATTTATCAACGAATTCACCGCCATTAATAACGGCTTCAGCTTCAAATAAAGGAGCTTTTTTTCCAACTAATACTGCCATAGGTATAAATTTAAGGGTTATAATGTTTTGTGCAAAGATAGGTATTATTTGGAAACAGTTTTAATAGGGATTGAAAAATAGCCTTATTTCAAACCGCGCGGGTCGAATTTCAGGGCTTCGCTTTTCCTGAAATCATAGTGAGTCAGCTTCCTGATTTCGTAATAGTTGGTCCAGAATGTCTGGAGGGCGTTGTAGTAATTCTTCTCTGCATTGTCGGTTTCGATCTGCGAAAGATAAAGGTTGGTGATGTCGTTGATCTTACCGATCAGGTAACGGCCTTTGGTGACCTCGTAACTCTTTCGTGCGACGGTATCTGATTTGGCGGCGATGGTTAGTTGGTTTTGTTGCATGTTGAACTGGATGACCTTCAGGTAAACGTTGCGCTGGAAATCGATGTTTTCCTGCTCTACCGAAGTTTTTTCAATATCTTCCTGCGACTGGGCCATCTTGATCCTGCCGTGGGCAACTCCCCAGTCGACAATGGGGATCGACACGCCGATGGAAAGCTGCCGCTGATCCCCGGGTTTCATGTATGCATCCGGGATGGTTGCGCCAGAAGAAGTAAGTCCGATCAGTGCGTGAAGGTCTGCATCAAACCGCCCGGTGAGTTTAGCCTGGTTTACGGCACTGGCTGCAACGAGGAGGCGCCGCTGAAAATCAAGCGATGCCGATGAATTGCCCTTGGCAAGGTCAACAGCCTTTAAGGGATCGATTTTAAAGAAGGAGATGTTGCCGGGAGGGAGCAGCACGATGCGAGTGCTGTCCTTCAGGCGCAGGTATGATTTAAAGCGGAACTGGGCGTTGTCGAGGTCGAGGTCCGCAGTTTCAGCGGCAGCCTGGGCTTTGAGAAAATTGAGTTCCAGCTGGAGGAGTTCATTTTCGGCAATTTTTCCCAACTGGTATCTCCCTTTGGCAATCCGATACAGGGTGTCGTAGTTTGAGAGATTCATGGCTGCGATCTTTTTCTCAACCTGGGCCTGCAGCAGGTTGAAAAAGTAGTTTGTCGCCGTAATTGAAACCTGTTCGATATCCTCTATGTATTTTCGTTTTGCCTGCAGGTATTTCAGCGGCATGATCTTCCGGTCCCACCGGTAACGGTTATACTTGAAAATGGGCTGGAAGAACTCGATGTTTATAGGAACGCTTACGAACGGAAGCGCATTGTTGCCATTGACGTTGTGTGTTCCGTTCAGTCCCGAATTCATCGAAATGGACCCGCCGGTAACCCCGATTGTCTGCGTTAGAGCAAGGTTGGCATTGGCGCTGATATAATCGTAACTTGAATAGGTAACGTTACCGTTATATTTTTGGGCGGTAATGCCCTGGTTGATTTCAGGCAATGTTCCGGAAAGGCCAAGTGCCGGGAGGTTTGAAGCCTTATACGAGCGCCAGTCCCAGTAACTTGCCTGAAAGGTCTGCTTCGCGTTGAGTGCGTCGGGTGACTGATCCTTTGAAATTTCAATGGCTTCTTCCAGTGTCAGTGTCCGGATTTTCTTTTGTGCCAGGGCATTGAAATCTTTGCCAAGTACAAAAAGGAAGATGAGCAGAATGGCTTGTTTCATATGCAGTAGCAGTTTCATTATTCGTGCCTCAGTGATTCGACGGGATCCTGTTTTGCCGCGCGTTGCGAGGGCATGTATCCGAAAATGATGCCAACGGACGCAGATACACCAAATGATATGAAGATTGACCATGGAGAAACGATGGTAAGGATATCGGTCAGTTCCATAATGATCTTTGAAAGGGCCAGTCCCAGGATGATACCGATGAGCCCGCCGCTGATGCTGAGCAGGGTGGCTTCCATGAGGAATTGAAGGACGATGTCGCGTTTTGTGGCACCGATGGCCTGGCGGATACCAATCTCCTTGATGCGTTCCATAACAGAGGCCAGCATGATGTTCATGATGCCGATTCCGCCAACCAGCAGAGAGATGCTGGCTATGGCCCCGAGCACAATGTTGAAGATGTCCTTGGTCCGCTGCTCCTGTTTCAGCAGCAGTTCCGGCACTTTGATCTCGACATCCTCGACGCTGGCGTGCCTGCGAAGCATCATCTTTTTAAGGATCTCGACGGTCGGGCCGATCTGTGTGCTCTCCTTCACCTGGACCACGATCTTGTCGACCTGGTTCTTTGCATTGTCATCCTGGTTTCCCGAGGTGGTATAGAAGGAACCTTCATCCACCTGGGTTGTGCTTCCGTGCAATGAAGCCGAGGTGACGATGGTGCGGTCCTTATACCTGCGCAGCAGGGTTTGAATGGGGGCATAAATTGAATTGTTGTAATCAGAAATGCCGAGGTTGTCGATGCTTGACTGGCTGACTTCCCGTTTTTTCAGCACGCCGATCACGGTGAGCCATATCGGGCCGCATTTGATATCCTTGCCAACCGCGTTTTCCGTTGGGAAGAACTTGGCTTTGAGAATCGGGCCTATGATACAAACGGCTTTACCTTCTTTGAGCTGTTCGTTGTTGAACATATCGCCTTCCTGGAGTTCAAGGGAGAAAACCTGGAAAAAGTCGGGTGTGACGCCGGTGAATTTCGCCGTGGTTTTGATTCCTCCCTTTACGATATCGGTTTCGAAAATAACTTCAGGGCTTACCTTCGAAACGGTGGGGATGATGATCCTGATAGCTTCAGCATCCTTCAGGCTGAGGCCCGGGGAGAATTTGCCCTTGGTTTTTTCAGTATTCTGGTCGGATGACTGAGAGCTTTGATCTGATGAAGAGGAAGACTTCCCTTTGGGTTTTTCCAGTTTGGGTTCGATCAGGATGTTGTTGACGCCCACCAGTTTCATCTGGTCGAGGATCTCTTTTTTGGCCCCGTTGCCGATGGCCATCATGGTAATTACCGCTGCAACTCCGAAAATGATGCCCAGCGCGGTGAGCATCGACCTGAACTTGTTCAGGAATACGGCCTCAAGGGCAATGTTGAAAATGTATTTGTAACGTTCGAGCATGCGGAGGGTAATTGACAATTAAAAATTAAAAATTAAAAATTACGACAGGGCATGCGTGGTTACTTTTTGGGTGGTGCTGGGGTTGGGGGAAGATGACTGGTATCTTTTTCTGAGGGTTTTTGAGGTTTTACCGGGCCGGGTTTGATCTTGTATTTTGCAACAATTTCCTTCGGCAGCAGGTCAAGAGTAAGTTTTTCGGATTTTTCGGGCGGGACGAGCAACACTTCATCGTCGGCTTTCAGCCCTGCCTTAATGATTATCTCATTGTCGTTGGATTGCCCGACAATAACCTGCTGCCTGGTAACCGAACTGCCATGCTTTTTATAGACGATGGCAACCGAATCGCTGTTGAAAATGGCTTCAATGGGGATAAACAGAACACTATCGACAATGCTTGTGAGGATTTTATTCTTTGTGGTCATGGCAGGGCGCAGGATGGAGTCAAATTCGTTGACAACGATCCTGACCTCGTATACCTTGGCATTCGAGCTCTGAAGCTGTTCCCCGATGTTGGCCACCTCGACCACCTTGCCGGTGAACTTTTTCTCTGGGAATGCATCGATTCCGATCTGCGCTTTCTGACCTACCTTGACTTTGCTTATATCGATCTCGTTGACATAGGTCTTTGAGATCATTTCCGACAGGTCGGGTAGTTCCGCCACGATATTTTCCCAGACATTCATGGTGGCTCCGATCCCCATTTTATTGCCGTCCCAGTTCCTTTTATAGATCACCATGCCGGCTTTCGGGGCCTGGACGGTGAACTGCTTCAGCACGTCGTTCATATCCTTGAGCTTGCGCTGTGCCTGGTTATACGATGCAGCAACTTCCTGCATGTTGGCAACGGCTTTCTGATAGCGCAGCTTGTAGTTTTTCTCAGACTGTTCAAAGGTGCGTTGCGATTTTTCAAGGTCTATTTCGACCTGGCGGATGGTTGCAGGGGGTTCGTACTTGGATTGCTCCAGTGTGATTTTTTTCTCTTCCAGCGCGTATTTGAGGTTGATCAGCTCATCGCGCGCGCCCCGCAATTCAAGTGAGGTGTCCAGGCGGGTTTTGGTCATCTGGGTTTCCAGTTTTTCAAGGTTGGTTTCTTCGTCCTTGATCTTGTTGGAAATTTCAGTGCGGTCGAGCGTGGCGACATACTGACCCGAGTCGACCACCGTGCCGTCAGGGATGATATCCTGAATCTTAACCTGCCATATCTGGATTTGCCTGAGTCCGGTCGGACCGTATATTTTCTCCGAATTCTTTGCCACCAGTTCGCCGGTGGTCGTCACTTCGATAGGGAAACTGCCTTTTTTAACAGTTGCCGTGATTTGTTGTCCTTTGGTGCTTTTCCCGAAGTAAAAGTAGGCAAGGATGGCAAGAACAAGGACCGAAGCGGTGAGATAAATATACTTTTTTCGGGTCATATGGAAGAGGATTTAGTCTTTGGTCATCAGACGTCGATATTGGCGTATTTGGCATTTTTTTCGATAAACTCCCTTCTTGGCGGTACGTCATCTCCCATGAGCATGGAAAAGATCCGGTCGGCTTCTGTCCCGCTTTCGATCATCACCTTTCTCAGCGTGCGGAATTCGGGGTTCATCGTGGTTACCCAGAGCTGCTCGGCATTCATTTCACCCAGACCTTTGTAACGCTGGATATGCACTGCAGATTCTTTCCCGTTGCTTAACTCCTCGACGATCTTCAGCCGTTCCTCTTCAGTCCAGCAATAACGCTGGGTGGTGCCCCTTTTTATCAGGTACAGCGGGGGAGTGGCAATGTAAACGTGCCCGTTTTCAATCAGTTCCTTCATATACCTGAAAAAGAAGGTAAGGATCAGGGTAGCGATATGGCTGCCGTCAACGTCCGCATCGGTCATGATCACTATTTTATGATAACGGAGTTTATCGAGGTTTAGTGCTTTGCTGTCATCTTCCGTTCCGATTGTCACCCCCAGTGCCGTGAAAATGTTCTTTATTTCCTCGCTGTCGAAGATTTTATACTGCATGGCTTTTTCCACGTTCAGGATTTTACCGCGGAGGGGAAGAATTGCCTGGAAACGCCTGTCGCGGCCTTGTTTGGCCGTGCCGCCGGCCGAATCGCCCTCAACCAGGTAGATCTCGCATTGTGCCGGATCGTTTTCAGAGCAGTCGGATAATTTGCCGGGCAGGCCTGAGCCTGAAAGCACATTTTTCCGCTGCACCAGTTCGCGGGCCTTGCGGGCTGCATGCCGTGCCGTTGCCGCCAGGATCACCTTGTTGACAATGATCCTTGCCTCCTTGGGGTGCTCTTCAAGATAGTTGGTAAGCATTTCACTTGCCAACTGGTCCACCACACCCATGACTTCGTTGTTTCCCAGTTTTGTCTTGGTCTGGCCTTCAAACTGCGGTTCCTGGACTTTAACAGAGATGATTGCTGTAAGGCCTTCCCTGAAGTCGTCGCCGTTGATATCGAATTTAAGTTTGGCAAGCATGCCGGTCTTGTCGGCATATCCTTTCAGGGTACGGGTGAGCGCCCTGCGGAAGCCGGCCAGGTGGGTACCGCCTTCATGCGTGTTGATGTTGTTCACATAGGCATGAATATTCTCTGAGAAGGAGGTGTTATACTGCATGGCGATCTCCAGCGGGATGTTGTTGCGTTCCCCTTCCATGCAGATGGGTTCCGGGATCAGCTTTTCCCTGTTGGCATCGAGGTAGTTGATGAAATCGCTGAGGCCGTTTTTGGAGAAGAAAATGTCAGAAGTGAAATTGCCGTTTTCATCTTTTTCACGCTCGTCGGTAAGGGTCAGGGTAATCCCCTTATTGAGGTAAGCCAGTTCACGCAGCCTTGAACTGAGGATTTCGTAATCGAATTTTTCGACAATAAAGATTGAGTTATCCGATTTGAAGGTCACTTCGGTTCCGTTATGTTCGGTATCACCGATGGTCTTAACGGGGTACAGCGGCTTTCCGTAGGCATATTCCTGCTGGTAAATTTTCCCGCCGCGTTTTACGACGACTTTCAGAAGAGAAGAGAGGGCATTGACGACTGAAACGCCTACGCCGTGCAATCCGCCGGAGACTTTGTACGTGTCCTTGTCAAATTTTCCGCCTGCGTGAAGCACGGTCATGACCACCTCGAGCGCCGATTTTTTCTCTTTTTCATGGTAGTCGGTCGGGATTCCGCGGCCATTATCAATCACCCGCACCGAATTGTCTTCAAGGATGGTAACCTCTATCCGGTTGCAATAGCCGGCAAGCGCTTCATCTATTGAATTGTCCACAACTTCGTAAACAAGGTGATGGAGGCCCTTCACATTGATGTCCCCGATATACATGGCCGGGCGTTTTCTGACGGCCTCCAGTCCTTCAAGTACCTGGATATTGTCTGCTGTGTAATTCTGGCTAGCTTCTTCTTTTTCTATGTCTGTCATATTCAATCATTTATAATAATTCAACCACGAAACAAAGGTACGCATTTTTCCCTTACCGGGAAATAAGAGAACATCAGGAAAACCAAGGATTTTATTAACAATTGTCAGTTAAAAATGGAGCAGTTTTTCCATAATCAGTCCGGCCGATTTTCCATTTCCGAAAACGGCGTGTGTAGGCGTTGACGGTATGGGAGCAGCAACGGCTTCCAGGATCAGCCCGGGATCGCTGCCGGTGATGATGTTCCACTGGTCGTGCAGGGTTTGGACCCATTCGGTTTCGGTGCGCAGGGTGATGCACTGTTTCCCGAGGAAATAGGCTTCCTTCTGAAGGCCGCCGGAATCGGTAAGCACCTTGTGCGCATCCATGGTCAGTTTCAGCATCTCGAGGTACCCTACGGGGTCGATGATGTGAACGTTGGAAGGGAGCGGGAATTCCGATTGGAGGATCTTCCGGGTGCGGGGATGGATCGGCAGTACGATGTCGCGGCTGATACGTGAAAAAGCGAGGAATATCTTTCTCAGGTTCGCCGGGTTGTCGGTATTTTCGGCGCGATGGATGGTGGCAAGGAGGTAGTCGCCCGGGATGCCGGGGGTTTCGTATTTTTCGGTGTTTTCTTCAATCCTGGCTTTATAAAAGAGTACGGAGTCGTACATGACATCACCTGTGAAGGTTGTTATTTCAGCAAGTCCTTCATGTGTGAGATTGTAAACGGCCGTAGGGGTAGGGGCGAAGAGCATGTCCGAAATGCGGTCGGTCACGATGCGGTTGATCTCTTCGGGCATAGCCCGGTTGAAACTTCGCAGCCCGGCTTCAACATGGGCGACCGGGATGTGGAGTTTGGAGGCAGTGAGTGCACCGGCCAGGGTTGAGTTGGTGTCGCCATATACGAGGGTACAATCAGGTTTCTCGCGAAGGAGAACTTCTTCAATGCCGGTAAGCATGGTCCCGGTCTGGGTTGCATGACTGCCCGAGCCGGCTTCCAGGTTGTAGTCGGGCCGGGGGATGTGAAGTTCATCGAAGAAGACATCGGACATGTTGTGGTCGTAATGCTGGCCGGTGTGCAGCAGGATTTCATGGATGGCAGGGTTGCTCCTCAGTATCCTTGATACGGTTGCCGCTTTGATGAACTGCGGCCTGGCGCCTACTATGGAAACGATCTTCATGGCGGGAGATTAAAAAAAAACAACAGTTCTGTAAGCGGGATTCTGTTTCCGGCAAGCCGGTTTCTGTCATTTATCTGAGTCTGACGTCACCGGCAGACTTTAGCGACCTACCCTCCGGCATTGGGCGAGCAACCCTTAACAGCCGGTATACTTGGTCTTTCAACCCATGAGGTTTACCCTTCCCGGTGGTTGCCCGTCGGGATCGTGGTCTCTTACACCGCATTTTCACCTTTTCCCGGCAAACCGGGTAGTCATTTTCTGTGGCACTTTCTGTCCCGGGGGCCTTTATATCCCCAAGGCCTTCCCGTTAGGAAGCATGGCGCTCTGTGTTGTCCCGACTTTCCTCTGATGTGCCGTCACGAGTGACAACGCCGTCAGCGACAGAACGAACTGTTGTTGCTGCAAAGATACGAAACATCCGTGAATTCTGGCTACCTTTGCCGGCATGAAAGATCTCAGCGTTGGCAACGAGGGCCGGTTGATCCTGAAGTTTGCCATCCCCATGTTGCTCGGGAATGTTTTCCAGCAGCTATACAATGTGGTAGATAGTGTTGTTGTAGGGAAATACATCGGTAAAGAGGCGCTGGCAGCAGTGGGAACCTCCTCTCCCATCATTTTTCTCCTGGTTTCGTTCATTATTGGCGTAACCATGGGTTTTACCATTGTTGTTTCACAGTATTTCGGGGCGAAACAGCTCGAAAACGTAAAAAGGGCGATCAACACGCTCTATATTTTCATGTTTTTCACCTCCCTGGTGGTCAGCGCTGCAGGGATCATGCTGAGCGGTTATATCTTCAGGATGATCGACCTCGACCCGGCCATCGTGCCTGATGCCATGATCTTCCTTAACATTTTTCTTTCCGGCCTGATCTTTCTCTTCGGTTATAATGGCACCAGCGCAATCCTTCGCGGGCTCGGGGATTCCCGGACGCCGCTTTACTTCCTGGTAGGTTCGGTCGTGCTGAACATCATCCTTGACCTGATCTTTGTACCCGTGTTTCATTGGGGCGTTGCAGGTGTAGCATTCGCAACGGTCATATCGGAAGCCTGTGCGTTTGTTTCCCAGATCATTTACCTTAACCGGTATCATCAGGTGGTGAAGTTTTCATTACGGGATATGAAATTCGACCGGGAGATATTCAGGAAGAGCATCCGGATCGGGTTGCCGACAGGATTTCAGCAAACCTTTGTAGCCGCCGGGATGGTTGCCCTTTACTGGATCGTAAATCAGCACGGGATCGATGCAAATGCGGCTTACAGTGCCGCCGGCCGGATCGACAATTTTGCGGCAATGCCCGCCATGAGTTTTGCCGTGGCCCTGTCGACCTTCGTGGGGCAGAACATGGGCGCCAACAGGCCCGACCGGGTGAAAGCCGGGCTGCGTGCTACCCTGATCATGACCGGTATAGTTTCGCTGGTGATCTCGCTTATTACTGTTTTATTCGGTAACACCCTGATGCACATATTCACCAACGACGCTGTCGTGATCTCCATCGGGGGCGACTATCTGCGTATCATCGGCTCATTCTATATTTTATTCTCCATTATGTTTACCATCAACGGCTTGCTTCGCGGGGCAGGGGATACACTGGTCCCCATGTTTATCAGCCTGTTTTCGCTGTGGCTCATCCGGATACCGGTTGCCTGGTACCTTTCCCAGAAAAATGCCCTGGGTGTCGACGGCATCTGGTGGTCTATCCCTGCGGGATGGCTTGCCGGGGTAGTGCTTTATTATATTTACTACAGGATGGGATACTGGAAGAAAAAGGCGGTCGTAAAGTACGGCACGATAATAAAATAAGCGTGTTATTCTGTTTTTGCTGTAATTTCGTTCAAAACCTTTGATAACTCCCCTGTAAGTTCCTTCCTTGAATATTTTCCGATCTGCTCACTTTGAACCTCGAGGCTATGGCGCAGGAACAGGTTATAATAGTACAGGATGTGTTTTTCCATGGTCTTCACATCGTCGAATCCTGCCAGCAATCCTGCTTTGGTTTCATCGAGGATCTTCGCGGCATCGCCGTTTTCCGGGCCGAGGCACAGGATGGGACGCCGGGCAGCCATGTATTCGAAAAACTTCCCTGTCAGGATCATGGCTGAATTTGGTGTGTTGTTGATGATCAGGAGCAGGATCTGCGATTGCTGCTGGCATACGACAACCCGGTCATGCGGCATGTAGTCTATTTTTCTCACAAAACCATCCAACCCGTAATCCGCCAGGGAGGTGATCACCGTGTGATCAACCTTGCCGACCAGTTTAATTTCCAGGTCTGCAGCCAGGCCGCTGTTGGTTTTCAGCAGGTTTTGCAAGGCCTTCCACAGGGTAACAGGGTTGCGGGCGCTTACGAGGGTGCCGATATGCGCGAGCGAGAACTTCACATCCCGTACAATAGCCCTGGCGTCACAGGTATCGTCGAGGTCGAAGCCGTTGGTGATGACGTGATAGGTACGCTCGCATATTTTATTGAAATCGCTGGCCATCGTGTTGCTGATCACGCTGACGGCACTGGCTTTCTGCAGCACGTCCAGTTCAATGCGGTGATGCTTTTTATCTGCCCGTGAAGAGAGTTTCAGGTCGCGGTAAAAGTCGATGTTGGTCCACGGATCCCTGAAATCGGCCAGCCAGGGGATTCCTGTTTTGCCAACCACAGACATTGCGATGAGGTGGGTTGTATGCGGAGGCCCGGTGGAGATGATCACGTCAACCGGGTGGTTTTCCAGGTATTTCAGCAGGTATTTTGAAGCCGGGCGGATCCAGAACTTCCGGGCATCCGGGATAAAGAGGTTTCCACGGATCCACACGGAGATGTTTTCGAGGATCCTGTTTTTTTTCTTTTCCGACAGGAAGGCAGCGCTGATTTTCTCTTCCTTTTTCTGTCCCAGGAACCGCTTATACAGGGTATACGGCTCCCAGATCGGGATTTTTAGGATTTCCACTCCTGCCGGCACATCGGAGAACAACGAATTGTCAGTTTCGGGGTATTCAGGATTTTCGGGGCAGAAAACGACAGGCTCCCAGTTATAATCACGAAGGTATTTGACAAATTTCAGCCATCGTTGAACGCCTGCACCCCCGCTTGGGGGCCAGTAATAGCTGATTATCAAAACTTTTTTCATGCACCGGCTTTGCGAAACTTCATGAATTCCCATGCAGCCATAACAAGAACAAAGGCGATGAGGATAATCGAACTGATAAGTGAAATCAGCTCCCCGGCGATAAACACCTTCGGTTCAAACTTAAATACGATTTTGTGGTCGCCGGCAGGCAGCACCATGGCACGTAGCACGTAATCGGCGCGGAAGTGGGGCGTAACCTGCCCGTCGACATAGGCATTCCATCCTTTGGGATAATAGATTTCAGAGAATACGGCAAGCCCTTTTCCGGCTGAATGGTAGCTGTATGAAAGCTGGTTGGGCGCATATTCGTTCAGTCTGATGACATCAGTGGAGTCCCTGTGGGGCGTGAAGGAGTTAAGTTGTTCACTGAATTCCCGGTTTACAATGGCTGTTGTTTCCGGCCTGAAGTTCTGGAGTGCGCTCATTTCGGCGTCGGCACTTTCAACGAGATTGACTCCACCTACAAACCAGCAGTTTCCAAGCGCTTTGTTGTTCGGGTAGGCGGCTGGCTGCTTGTCATTGCCGGGGATGATAAAGTAGCGGGTGTTCAGCATGTTCAGAATGGGCGTGCTGTCGGTGTTCATGGTCCTGGAAAATGCCCTGATATCCTTCTCGATGTTGTTTTCAATCAGTTCCTGGTAACGGCGGAGCTTGGCCCCATGGTAACCCCCGATAGATTTGTGGTAGAAGGAGGTTCCTGCATCGTTGAAGGCATCCTTGGTCAGGTTCAGGACCCGGTAGTCAAGCGTTTTGTCCTGGAGGATCTGGTTGTCGGCCGGAGAAGGCTCAAAGGGATTTTCAACACGGGAAGGGGAAGCGAAACTATCGTTGTTGACAAACCGTTTGTTCACCATGAACATGTCGGCGAGGATCAGCACCGTAAATGCAAGATAGGCATATTGTTTTTTAACTTTGCCAAACAGCACGGCCCATATCAGGCTTGCGCCGAGCAGGATGAAAACGAACGACCTGGCGGCATCGAGCCTGAGCATGCGCAGGCGCTCATCCCTGATCGACTGCATGAGCCATTCGGGGAACTGGTACTGCTGTGCGGTATACTGGTCGCTTTTTCCCACGAAATCAAGGAACATTCCCGGCAGTAGCGCGAATATCAACGTGATTCCTCCGGTAATGATAAAAGCGATCTGGAGTCCCTTGAAAAGTTTTTTACGGTCCTGCAGGTTTTCGCTAATCTCTTTCAGGGCGAGGATACCCAGCAATGGCATGCAAAATTCTGCAATGACAAGAATCATGGTAACCGCCCTGAATTTGTTGTAGCCGGGGAAATAGCTCAGAAAGAAATCGGTGACAGGCATTAAATTATGGCCCCAGGCCAAAACGACGGAGAGGATGGTTGCCGAAAGCAGCCACCATTTCATTGGGCCTTTGACAATGATCAGCCCGAGGATGAACAGAAAGCAGATAATAGCCCCGACATAAACCGGACCCGAGGTAAAGGGCTGCGCGCCCCAGTAAAGGAAGGGAAGCGGCTGCTGGGTAAACTGCCTGATCGATTCTTCGGGCACGCCGTTGGTTTTCATGGCTTCAACGACCTTTGAGTTCCCGCTGATTTTCACACTGGAAGAGCCTCCGTAAAAATCGGGAATCAGCAGGGTCATGGTTTCGAACTTGCCATAACTCCATTGGGTTGCATAGTCCTTGTCGAGGCCTGAAGTCTTATTCTCCTTGTTGGAAGTAAGCTCCGATTTACCACGGATGGTATATTTGCCATATTCCCAGGTGGCCCATAAACTGGTAATATTGGTAAGGATGGCGAACAACAGGGCGATGACCAGCACGCCAACCGATTTGAAATAGGGAGAAAGTCCCTTTTTTCTGATTGCTTCAATAAGCTCGAACAGCCCCAGGATCAGAACGATGATCCCCATGTAATAAGTGATCTGCGGATGGTTGGCCTTCAGTTCCAGTGAAAGGAAGACGGCGGTCATGATTCCTCCCCAGAGGTATTTTCGCCTCAGGGTAAGGAAAATTCCGGCGATGACCGGTGCCATATAGCCGATGGCATGGGCCTGGGAGTTATGGCCGGCATCGATGATGATGAAAAAGAACGAGGAGAAGGCGAAGGCGGTGGCCCCGGCAATGGAAAGCCACGGGTCAATTCCCAGTACGAGCAGCAAAATGAAAAACCCAAGAAAATAGAGAAACACGAGGTTTGCAGGGTGCGGCAACCCAAGCATCAGGATCTTGTCGAGATGGCCCAGCAGGTTGGAGGTGTAGTTCACCGAGATCTGGTAGGCCGGCATCCCGCCGAACATGGAATTTGTCCAAAGCGGTTCCTGCCCTGTTTTTGCCCGGTGGTCGACAATTTCCTTTGACACACCCTTGAAGTTCACGATATCGCTTTGAAGGATCTTTTTGCCTTCAAGCAGCGGGCTGAAATAGATGAGGGTAACGACCAGGAAGATCGCGATGGCTGCAAGGTAAGGGTAAATCTTACTGATCTCGAACTTTTTCATTTCGGGTGTTTATGAGGTGAGGGACTGGTTTAAAATAAAAAAAGAAGATAAACTGATGTTATCTTCTTCCTTTTTACAAAATTGCGTAAAATTCGGATTGATCCTGTCAATCAAGTAAAGAATTATTATTCTTTGTCTAAATATTCGTCGGATACCGTCAATTTTTTTCTTCCTTTAGCCCTTCTGGCAGCCAGTACTTTACGACCATTCGCCGTAGCCATGCGCTCACGGAAACCATGTTTGTTCTTCCTTTTCCTGTTCGAAGGCTGGTATGTTCTCTTTGTCATCGTTTCATTATTTGGGAGTGCAAAAATACAAAAAAAATATAAACTACCAAACCCCTGGCATAAATAAATAGATAGATTTTTTCATACTTTTGTCTGATATTTAAAAAACACACCGAAATGTCATTTAAAATCACCCTGATAAGGAAGACAAAATGGTTTTTTTATCGTTTTAAACTTCATCTTCTCATTGAACCTTTTTCAGGTTTTTTACTGAACCTTGCTTACATGTCGAAGGTCTCAAAGTGGATCAGCAAAAACAGGAACGTCGCTTTCAATGACTTTTATTCCCCGAAATGGGATTACTCCAAACGCTACAAACTCTATGACTATATCCTGAAGCAGAAGAAACTTGACGACGCCATTACCTATCTTGAATTCGGTGTTTCAGGCGGGTATTCGTTCGACTGGTGGGTGAAGGCCAACCATAATCCGGCCTCCTCCTTTGCAGGGTTCGATACATTTGAAGGTTTGCCGGAGGATTGGGGCGGTTTTAAACAGGGAGCCATGACAGCAAATGTTCCTGAAACCGATGACAAACGCGTGAAATTTTACAAAGGTCTTTTCCAGGAGACGCTGCCCGGTTTTGTAAAGCAGCTTGACCCTGACCGCAGGAAAGTGATCCTGATGGATGCCGACCTTTTTACGTCAACCCTGTATGTATTGACGATGCTGGCGCCCTACCTGAAAAAAGGGGACATCGTGCTGTTTGACCAGTTCAACGTCCCCATGCATGAATTCCTTGCTTTCCAGTTATTCACCTCCAGTTTCTACCTGAAGTTCGACCTGATCGGCGCTGCAAACAACTATTATTTCTGTGCCTTCGAATTGATCTGAGGATTTACAGAACAACAAGCTTGATAATTTTCCGGTAATTGTTGAAAGAACATTCAAGCAGGTAGGTTCCTTGATCCAGTCCGCTGATATCCAGTTCGGTAGGTTCATTTTTCCTGATATCCCTGAATTCCTGTTCCCGGATCATCTTTCCCGCCAGGTCGGTAATGATAATGTTCGCAAGGCCTGAATCCTCAAACAGGAGTAATTTCAGTTTTCCGCCTGTGGGTAGCGGGTTTGGATAGAATAAGATGCTGTTCCCGTTTCCGCTGACATCGATCTTCGCAACTTTAAGCGGGTTGCAGGTTGTTTCCTGTCCACCGGCGTTACCGGCTGTCTGGCACACGTTGTAATCGCCGAACTTCTCATACTCATGCACAGGGTTCCGTTCGCCGGAGCTTTTCCCGTCGCCGAAGTCCCACAGCCACCAGGAGGCGCCGGTTGACGCATCCTGGAAGGCGACCTTCAGGTTGTCGGTAACGTTTTGCTGTGAAGTAAAGCCCGGCTGAAGCGGTTGAAGGATCCAGGCTGTGCGGCACAGCACATTCTGACCGCAGGAGTCGGTCACGGTCAGGCAAACGTTATACCCCCCGTAATTCGCGTATTCATGCACCGGGTTTTGGATCGTGGAAGTCGCACTGTCACCGAATTCCCAGAACCAGGCTAAAGGATGGGCGCAAACCGAGGTGTCGGTGAAATTGACCGTCGTAAAGGTAAAGTCATAGGTAAAGCCTATGACAGGCAGCGTGCAAGGAATATTCAACGTTGTGCAATGCGAACCGGTTCCGCAACTGTCGGCGATTTCAAGGCAAACCTGGTAATTACCCGGGTTTACGTATGTGTGTGCCGGGTTTTGGTCGTTAGAAGATGTTCCATCGCCGAAAGTCCAGTTCCATGAAGTTGCCGAAGAGGAGAGATCAGTAAAATGGACCGTACGGTAATCGAGGTCGAAACTGAATGCAGCTAAAGGATTTGTGCAGGAGGTATATTGAATGACGAGTTTCGGTCTCCACTCCTCAGTGAGGTTGTTGCTCGACGCGAAGACCATGCAGCGATATTTTTCTTCTGTCTGCAGCTTGAACAACCACCCGAAATTGTCCGAAGGATTGGCAACCATGTCACTCACGTGTGCGGTAACGTCGACGATGTAATTCTGGGTATGGCTGACTGATTGCGCGAGGGAAACATAATCGGCTGTCGAAAATGCCGGTTGGTTGTTCCAGGTTACCTGTTCGGGCGACCAGGCCTGGGTTATCCGGTAAAGGCAGGCGGCGTTGGCGCCTGAATCAAGCTGGTGATGACCGGTAGTAAGGTTTGTAAAAAGGTACAGGGTGGACTGCACCACACTGGCCCCAGCCGGGATCTGTGAAAGATCAAACTTCAGCAGGCTACGTTGCGTGAAATAATTTCCCTGCGCAGTCCAGGCATTTGCAATGAAATCGGGGCTCCAACCCCTGGGGGTGTCCGGGAGATCGGTCCGGATATCCGAATCGATGCCGTCGGATGGACCGGGGCGCAGGACGAGGGTTTTGACGTTCGTTTGGGCGAGGGAAGAGAGGATTGAAACCAGGAGAAAAATGATCGCGAAAAAAGAGGATAGCCTTTTCATAGCTTTATTTTTAACAGGATATGATCCCGGAATTTGTATGGTAAAGATAAGAAGTATTGGGCCGTTGTCAACAATTTACCTGAAAATTCACTGCTCCGTCATATTTATGTTGCATGAAAGCCAAACTGAAACCTGATGTGTAGCTTCAGTTTTTTATAAAGGTAGCATGTATGTTGTCACCATTTGCCGTGATAACCCGGATATAATATATTCCCGGGGCAAGGTGTTGAAGATCAATTTTTTGATCCACCGGAATCGTGGTCTTCTCAAAAACGGTCCGCCCCTGCATGTCATGGATTACAAGGCGGATATTTTCCTGATGGATCAAACCCGGTGTAAACCGGACCTCCAGTAAATCAGTGACCGGGTTGGGAGAGAGGATGACCGGTTTGTCTTCCGGTTTTTTGCCGGGCCCGGGGTTGATCCCTTCCGGCCATTTGCATCCTGCGGGCGCCACGGGCATAGTCAGTAATGCATTGCGGACCGGCGAATACCCGCACCCGTTTTTTTCGCGGATGGCAAAGCTGACATCTTGTAGTGGTTTGAAGCTTCCGAAACTGCAGACGTTGGTTCCCATCACCATGGCAAATGTTCCCGCCACCCAGGTGGTGCCGTTGTCGGGGCTGAATTCGAATCTTTGCCAGGGTGACTGGGCCGGGGTTGTAACTGAAAAGGCACATAGCGAGTCATGCTGCGCCGCGGTGAAGTTATCTGCAGGAATGCCGGGAACATCCGCTGAAATCTGAATGAATACAGTATCAAATTCAGTGTAGTTCCAGGGGAATGACGTTTTCAGGAAAACCGGATATGAAACGCCGGGGGTAATGCCTGGTTTGATCCATATCCTCATCTGTTCCGGAGGTTGTGCAATGGGGGCGAAGACCTTTTGCAGGGAAAAAGCGGGGGATGACCATTCATACACTGCCTCCGGATAGTACCGGGCCCGGATGATCTTATCGGAGGTTTCAGGTGATACTGCCGTGGCGCAGATTTGCTGCAAGCCATCGTCAATGATAATCGGTGATGCTTTTTGTCCCGATTTTTTATAGGCTCTCACATAGTCAACAAGCATGGATTGCGGGAATTCGGAGGGTAACGGCACCCCCGACTGGTTTCCGACCGTGTTGTACCCTGCGTTGAAACGTATGCAGAATGGAGACAAGGGTAGTTTGTAACGAGGCGCCTTAATGCAGAAGGGAGGAACCAGGCTCAGGTCGAGTTCTTTTACGAGGGTGTTGTTCACGAACCATTTGATCGATGTGGTGTCCCATTCCAGTCCAAAGGTTGTCCAGTTGGCACCTAGGTCGTAGAGCTGACCTGAATCGGTGAGGTAAATGCTGTGGTTTTGGGAAACATGCGTGCTGTCGGACGTCCAGTGGTAGGTGCCGGTAAAGATGTTGCTGTTAACGCCATTGATCTCGAAGAGATCGATCTCATTCCATGGGCCGGGGCCTCCGGCATTTTGAGGCGTGCCGACGGCCCAGAGCCAGCAGGCTGCACCCTGGCCGGTGCTGGTGAACAGTTTCACCCTTGTTTCGAGATAACCGGGGGCATAGAAATAAAAGCATTTGAAGGCCGAGTCGCGCACACTCATCGTCTTTATTGCCCCATAGGAATAGGGACATCCGGGCAGGTACGAATCAACAGAATTGTAAAGCCGTGCATACCCGTTTTCAGCAAGAGTGTTTGCCGGGTTGTCGGAAAAATTCCGATGGCAGGCTCCGTCGCCGTCATCCCAGGGGGTGCATCGGTTCCAATGGTTTGGATTTAGCGTATCTGATTGAAATTCATCGGTAAAAACCAGGTTCCACCCGGTTTTTTCGACCGGGTTTGGGATCGGCAGTTTTGAAATGCCCACCGATTTGTTTTCCCCGCCGTTCAGGCAATAGATGATGTCGAACAGGGTATTCTGCGCCGCCATGGTGAACGGCAGAAGCAAAAGCATGATAAAAAGGCTGGAAATCCGTAGGTTGAACATGGTGTTGCCGGGTATAGCGTTATTGAATGATCAAAGTTATTATTTTTTTCGCTGGATAACAAAAAAGGCCGCCCCGGAAGAGCAGCCTTTTCATTCATAATTCACCGGCAGGTTATTTTACCGGGATGTGCTTCAGGGTTTCAACGAGGAAATCCCAGAATTTCTGAACGGTGGCAATGTTCACCTTTTCGTCAGGGGAGTGCGGGAACCGGATGGTCGGGCCAAAGGAGATCATATCCCAGTTGGGATACGCTCCGCCCAGGATGCCGCATTCGAGGCCCGCATGAATGGCTTTGATATCGGGAATGTTGCCAAACCTGGTGTTGTATATCTCCTGCATGGTCTTCAGGATCGGGGAGTCGGGGTTCGGTTTCCACCCGGGATAGCTTCCGTCGAATACTGAAACAGCGCCTGCAAGATCAAAGATGCTCTGGATCATGATTTCCAGGTCGTCTTTTGCAGAATCGACTGAACTTCTGAGAAGGTTCCTGACAATGATGGTGCCGTTTTCCGATTTCACGATGGCCAGGTTGTTGGATGTTTCGACGAGTCCGGCCATTTCATTGCTCATGCGCATTACACCGTTTGGGCAGGCATAGATGGCATTCAGGAATTTCACGAAGGTAGGTTCGTCGATAACAGTTGACGGGAGATCGGCAGGTACAGCTTCGATTTTCAGGGTTGGTTCAACAGCTGACAGTTCATTTTTTATTTTGTCGGTCCTTTTGGCAAGACAATCGAGAAATTTCTGCACGTTTGCAGTCGGGACAACGACATGGGCAAACGATTCACGCGGGATGGCGTTGCGCAGGCTGCCTCCATCGACTGAAGCGAGCAGCAGTCCGTGTTTTGCATGCCCGTGATACAGGATCCGGTTCATAATCTTGTTCGCATTGCCGCGGCCAAGGTGAATATCCACGCCACTGTGTCCGCCCTTTAGGCCGGTAACATTTAGCTTAAAAGCTGAAAAACTGGCAGGAACCGGCTGTTCATTGTAGCTGAAGGTGATGTTTCCGTTGGTTCCGCCGGCACAACCGATGTAAAGTTCGCCTTCGTCTTCCGAGTCCATGTTTATAAGGATGTCTCCTTTCAACACGCCGGGTTTCAAACCGGTGGCGCCGGTCATTCCAGTCTCTTCATCACTTGTAAAAAGCGCTTCAATGGGGCCGTGTGGCATGTCTTTTGATTCAAGAACCGCCATGGCAGCGGCAACGCCCATGCCGTTGTCGGCACCGAGGGTGGTGCCGTTGGCGCGTACCCATTCGCCATCGACGATGGTTTCGATCGGGTCGGTTTCAAAGTTATGCACCTTGTCGCTGTTTTTTTGCGGCACCATGTCAAGATGACCCTGGAGGACAACACCTTTGCGGTTTTCCATTCCCGGAGTGGCAGGTTTCCGGATGATTACGTTGCCTACTTCATCAACGATGGTTTCCAGGCCAAGGTTTTTTCCGAAATTGTAAACGAAGTCCCTGATTTTTTCTTCCTTTTTGGAGGGGCGGGGGATCTGTGTCAGGCTGTGGAAGTTTTTCCAGAGCGCCTGCGGGTTGAGTTTTAAGATGTCGTTACTCATGATCAATGGTCTTTATAGAATGTTATGTATGAATTAAAAAGTTTTCGTTGAACCTTCAAAGGTAGTAAATTTTTTGACATGGTGTATGCCTTTGCATGGTTATCAGGGTTGAATTTTTGTCAAAATCAGTCGGCCGGGGAATCATCCTGAATTTCCCTGAAGGTGATATACCGCTGCTGGTACAGCAGGGAAAGGAACTTCGCGACCCGTTCTTCCGTTTCTTCAACTGGTCTGAGTTCTTCGGGGAACAGAACTTTCAGTTGCTCGCAAATGTGCGTCACTGTTGACTCTCCGTCGATCAGCAACCAGGTGTGCCCTCCGAACCGGTCAAGTTTGATGAAAATGGTTTTTCCTTTTGAAGGTGGCTGAAACAATGCCGAGTTTATCCTGTTTTTGAACCGGGGCATCAACAGATTGATACCCCCGTCGTCGCGCACCTCATGGCTTAGCACCCTGATCGGCCTGAGATCAAGGTAATTGATTTTTTTAAAAATTTTCCGTCGTTGAAAGAAATTCATTGTTTTGGGCTGAAGATGAAACTTTGCAGAAAGTGATTAAAAAGAAAGCTGTTCCAACCAGGTTGAAACAGCTTTCAGCAGAGGTTAAGCGGTGTGTTACATCCCTGAAGCAGGGGGAGCAGGATCGTCGGGTTTCCCGGCGTTATTCAGCGGTATCTGGATCAGCACGTAGGCGATGATGGCCAGTACCACGAAACTGATGTAGAACGTTGGCGATTTAAAGAAAGAGAAGTAGTTGTACAGGAAGATGTTGAACACTGCGAATATCGCAATGAGCAGCCCCATGAGCGCCTCCCCGGCGATCATGCCGGATGCCAGGAGTACCCCGGTATTTTCAACACGCACCTTTTGCGCCTCATTGTGTTTTCTCTTTTCCGAATACATTTCAACGGCACCTTTGATCAGCCCGCCAACGAAAATGGCGAAGGTGGTTTCAATGGGAAGGTACATCCCAACGCTGACAAGCATCGGGCTTTTCACCTGCATCAGGATAAAGGCCACGCCCATGAGCATCCCTGCGATGATAAGGGGCCATGCCATCTGACCCTGTACAATGCCGCGCGAAAGGATCGCCATCAGGCTGGCCTGTGGAGCCGAAAGATTTTTGCTGCCGAAACCGCCCTGGTATCCTAGATTTTTTCCGCTGGCGATATCACCGTCATTCAGGAAGGCAAGTACCACAAACATGACGGCGCCCGCCAGGATGACTCCCAGGATATCGCCGATCTGCATGCGCCAGGGAGTCCCGCCGAGAATATGGCCGGCTTTCAGGTCCTGGAGCATTTCACCTGCCACGGCTGCCGAAACGCAGACAATGGCGGCAACTCCGAGTACGGTGGCAACACCTGCATTTCCCTGTACCCCGAGGGCAACCAGGATCAGTGCTGTCACAACAAGTGCGGTGAGTGTAAGCCCGCTGATCGGGTTGTTCGACGATCCCATGATGCCAACCAGGTATCCGGAGACCGAGGCAAAGAAGAAGGCGAGGATGATCATCACGGTCGAAGCGACCACGGCGATGAGGATGTTGGTTTCGAAAATGAAGTAGGTGATGCAGAAGGTAAGAACTGCTACTGCGCCGATGCCAACCATGATCCAGCCAAAGCTGATGTCTTTTTCATTTCTCGGCACATTGTGTTCGATCCCGGAGGCTGCTTTCTTAACATCCTTAACCGACCGTGCAATCCCGGTTGACAGGCTTTTACGCATTTTGAACAGGGTGAACGCAGCGCTCACAAGCATCCCGCCGATGGCGATAGGCCGGATGATGTATTTCCAGATCTGGTTGATCTGGTACATCGGGTCGGTCACTTTGGCCATGGCTGTATCGAGGGTAAGCGTGGTGTCTTTGCTCATGAGGAATGCTGCCCAGTCCTGGAAGTTGATGCTTGGCATCAGAAAATACATGATCATGGGAGCCATCAGGCCCCAGGCGAGGATACCGCCGCTGAAGTTGAGGGCGCCGAGTTTGGGCCCAATGATATAACCAACACCCATGTAAGCGGGGCTTACGCCGGGTGAGCTGAGGAGCATGCCTCCCTGGCCGGTGAAGATTGTGCCGGAGATAGTCTGTTTGCCAAAAATGATGAACTTTTCCCAGAGATACTGGAACAGGCGAAGTTCTCCAAGGATCTTGATAAAGGCGCCAAGACCCATCGACCAGAAGAGGAACTTCGATCCGCCTGAGCCACCCTGGCCGGCTTTGTGGATTTCAGCTGCAGCTACTGATTCGGGGAAGGGCAGTTCGGCATCTTCAACCATGACACGGCGGAGAAGAGCAACAAACATGATACCCAGCACACCACCTGCCATGAGGATCAGGGAAGAGGTGACGTAATGGCCTACGGTAAAAAATTCGGACCAGATGCCGGAAACGAAAAAAGCTGGCAGGGTGAAAATGGCGCCTGCCGCGACGGATTCTCCAATGGAACCCACTGTACGGGTAAAGTTTTCTTCCAGGATGGAACCCTTCATGATCCGCAGAATTGCCATACCGAGCACGGCGGCAGGGTAGGTAGCGGCGATGGTCATACCGGCTTTCAATCCGAGGTAAGCATTGGCTGCGCCTAAAATGACGGCAAAGAACAGTCCAATGATCAACGCCCGGAGGGTAAATTCTTTCATATTTGTCTCAGCAGAGACGAAAGGAATGAACTTTTTCTGTTCGGCCATAAATCCTAAGTTTAATTGGTTAAAATATTTCAGTGAATAAGTCAGCTAAATAAAGAAAATCCGGCGATATGTCCAAGGACTATTTATCCTGTAAGGGTGCTGATTATTTTAAGACACTGTATATCAGTGTAAATACTTCTTAAAAGTTATAAATATGGACAACTTTCTTGGTGGCAAAATAACCTTCGGTGAAATGATCCGACAGGTCGTAGGTGTTCGATTTTGCAGCCAATTTTTTCATGTCAGGTTCAATTTCTCCACCTGTGAGATACAGCACGCCGTTTGCCAGGTCGTTGAATCCCAGTTTTTTTACGCATGGACTGATCATCGAAAGGAAAAGCGGCAGGTTTGAAACAGCCCTCCCGGTGACGAAATCAAATTTTTGCCGTACCGATTCAAACCTGGCATTGAGGGCGGTGACATTTTGCAACCCGAGGCTGGCGGCGATGGCTTCAACCACCCTGATCTTTTTCCCAATGGAATCGACCAGTGTGAACTGAACCTCCGGGAACATGACCGCTAGTGGGATTCCGGGAAATCCCCCTCCTGTGCCGGCGTCCATGACGGTAGTTCCTGATTTAAAGGTGATAATCCGGGCGATGGAGAGCGAGTGCAGGATATGGTGAACACCAACCTGGTCGATGTCCTTGCGGGAGATCACGTTGATCATGGCGTTCCATTCCCGGTAGAGGCGGTCCATCTGGCCGAACCGGTCAATCTGCAGGGGGGTAAGCAGGGGGAAATAGGATGTTGGCTGGTGGTTCATAAAACAAAGGCGTCCGGGTAAGCAAGCGCTGACCCGGACGTATCTTGTAACATCATTGAATAAAAATTATCAGTCCTGTTTTGGTTCTTCCGCTGTTGGCTCGTCACCTTCAGGTTCAGCTTCATTTTCATCAGTTTTTTTCTTAGCCTTGGCAGCTTTTGGCTTTTCTTCTGCGCCTTCAACGTGCTCATCAGCCTTTTTGGCAGTTTTCTTCGGGGCAGTCTTTGCAGCAGGCATAGCTGCTTCTTCGGTTTCCTGCACCGGTTTAGGTTCGGCTTTTGGCGCGGTGGCTGCAGCTGATCCTTTCTTTTTGCGTGATCTTTTTATTCCGGTTGAACCGATGATAATCTTGCCGCGTTTTGTTTTCTTATCTCCTTTTCCCATAATATAATGTGTTTAAAAATTTTCTATAACAGGCAAAGATAGATAAAATGTACGATTCCACCAAATTATACTTTGACCCGGGACGTCTTTTAAAATCAAAAAAGTAGATGAAGTGCAGGCGGGCACAGAATGTCTTCATTCCGCTCCGGGAACTGGCATTTGTGACTTGCTGATAAAATTCCTGATAATTAGGTCAGATTTCCTGATCGAGTTGGTGAGCCAGGCAAGCATGATTTCATCCTGCTCTCCGGCAGTAAGTTGCCAGGGAATAGCAGAGGATCTCAACCTCCCGGTGAGGGCATGTATGAATATTGCTGCAGATACGCTGATGTTGAGGCTTTCAGTAAATCCTACCATGGGGATTTTAATGAAATCATCGGCCATTTCAAGCGCGACAGGGGATAACCCGGCCAGTTCGGTGCCAAAGATCAATGCTGTTTTTTGATTCAGCGGGAGGGTTTCGGGGGTGAAATCATCCTTGTGCGGCGTTGTGGCCACAAGCCGGTAACCCTGCTGCCTGAGGTTGTTCAGGCAGGTCCTGGTATTGTCCTCAGCGCCGTTGTAACGGATGAGGTTGAGCCATTTTGACGACCCGAGCGCAACATCCGGGTTTACTTCGTATTTATTCCGGTTTTCGATGATATGAACATCCTGGATGCCGAAGCATTCGCAACTGCGGAGCACCGCGCTGGCGTTGTGCGGTTGGAAGATATCCTCGAGGGCAAGTGTGATGTGTCTGGTACGCAAACTGATCGCCGCCTGGAATTTCCGGAACCTGTCGTCCGTGACGCAAACCCTGAGGTATTGTATCAATTCCTGGGTTGTGGTTGCCGTCAGATTATTGACTGGAGACATGTTCCGGGGTTTCGGGATTTCTGCAAAAGTAAAAAAAACAGGCAACTATGCCGTTAATTCAGGAAAAAATGTAATTTTGCACCTCCAAATTTCAGATAACATGGCAAGTAAGCAGGATAAAAAGATTGACAAGACCGAAGAACGTATTGTTGCAGTTGAAGAAGCATTCAGCAAAACCGAACAGTTTATTGAGCAGTACCAGCAAATCATCCTGATCGTAGTCGGCGTGATTATTGTGATCGTTCTGGGATATTTCGGATTCAAACGTTTCTATCTGGCCCCAAAGGAAAAGGATGCTCAGAGCCAGATGTTCATGGCAGAAAAATATTTTGAACAGGATTCCTTGAAAAAAGCTTTGAACGGCGACGGGCAGTACCTTGGGTTCCTTGCTGTGATTGATGAATTCGGCATGACCAAATCGGCCAACCTGGCTCACTACTACGCCGGGATCTGTTACCTGAAGATGGGTCAGTATGAAACAGCGCTGGAACAGCTGAATAAATTCAGCAGCAGTGACGAGTTCGTTGGCCCGATGGCAAAAGGTGCCATGGGCGATGCAAACATGGAGTTGAAGCAGGTTCAGAAAGCCGCCGATCTTTACATGGATGCCGCTGAAATGAAGAAGAACGAATTTACCTCCCCTATGTTCCTGATGAAGGCCGGCATGGCATATGAAGAACTGGGTAATTACGAAAAAGCACTTAAAGTTTACAAACAACTCAAAGAAAAATATGCCCGTTCCAATGAAGGCAGGGAGATCGATAAGTACATCTCCTTTGCGGAGGGACAGTTGAAAAAATAATTTTCGATTGACGATTGACGATTGACGATTTCTTGATTATTGGCCGGCAAATGCTGCTTAATCAAAAAAAATGGATCAACCAAACCTACGTCATATTTCCTCAAAAATCGTAAATCGTAAATCGTAAATCGTAAATCGTAAATCGTAAATCGTAAATTTCCAGCCTGAGAGATCAGGCTTTTTTTTTATGAAGGAATTTCCAAGAATCGTTTTTTTCGGCACACCTGATTTCGCGGTGGCATCTCTTGAAAGAGTTGTGAACAGCGGCTTCCCGGTTGTCGCCGTGGTTACTGCGCCGGATAAGCCGGCCGGGAGGGGATTAAAGGAAAATGCTTCCCCGGTGAAGGTTTATGCCGCCTTACATGGAATCCCGGTATTACAGCCGGTTAAAATGAAGGATCCTGCATTCCTTGAACAGCTTGCCTCCTACAGGCCTGATCTGCAGATTGTAATTGCCTTCAGGATGATGCCTCGGCAGGTTTGGTCGCTCCCTGCATTGGGAACCTTCAACCTTCACGCTTCCCTGCTGCCTCAATACAGGGGAGCGGCCCCCATCAACAGGGCTGTTATGAACGGGGAAACCGAGACCGGCGTTACCACCTTCTTCCTGAATGAGCAGATAGATACAGGGAAGATCATTATGGCCGTAAAAACAACCATCGTTGCAGATGAAACTGCGGGTGAACTTCACGACAGGCTGATGCTGCTCGGCGCCGACCTGGTGGTGAGAACGGTTGAGATGATCCTTTCCGGGAAAGCCGGCGGGACACTCCAGGAGTCGATGATCGTCGATCCCGAGGCGTTAAAACAGGCTCCCAAGATATTCCGCGACGATTGCAGGATCAACTGGGACCAGGATGTGTCGACCATTTGTAATTTTATCAGGGGACTGAGTCCGCATCCGGGGGCATTTACTGAAATGGCGATGTCAGGCGGAGAGAAGCAAATCCTGAAATTATTCAGGGCGGTTCCGGAGAAATCGATGCAAAATGTTATGCCGGGGAGGATTTATTCTGACGGGAAATCATACCTGAAAATAGGCGCGAAAAATGGCTTTATTCAGATTCTCGAGCTTCAACTTGCTGGGCGAAAAGTCATGAATAGCGGGGATTTCCTGAGGGGCTTCGGGAAATTATTTCCTGAAACCCATGGTATTTGACCGTTTCAGGCGGGGAGATATTAACAAATATTCCATTTTATCAACATTTTCAACTGTTTTCAGACTAAAACCCTTGACTTTTTTTGCAGATACCTTATATTTGCAATGATTATTAATCAGCTATTAATTTAAAACTTCAGAAAAATGAACAAGGCTCAATTAATCGAAGCAGTTGCCAACGATGCGAAAATGACGAAAGCAGAAGCCAAAAGAGCTCTGGAAGCTGTTATTTCAGCCACCTCAAAGGCACTGGGCAAAGGCGAAAGAGTTGCTTTAGTAGGTTTTGGTTCCTTCTCTGTTTCCAAGAGAGCTGCCCGCAAGGGACGTAATCCCCAGAATGGAAAAGAAATCAAGATTGCAGCTAAAAAAGTTGTAAAATTCAAAGCCGGCGCAGAACTTGGCAAAAAAGTAAAGTAATACATTACTTTACCATCAAAAAACCCGGCTCTCGCCGGGTTTTTTTTATGCCCCCCCGGCAAAAACCGGCACGCTGGCAGAAAATGCGCTTTCAGGCAACCTGAAGCGGTACGGAAGCAGGGCGTCGTCACCTGCATAATCAACCCCGATCCGCGGCCCTGAAAGGATCAAATCGATAGCAACCTTCATTACATGATCTTCAACCCATATCCTGGCGGGGGGGGCTTCCTGGCCATCCCGGCCGAGCAACAATCCGGAATGCGAGTAATGAATCCCCAGGATCTTTGATACTTTTCCCGGACCTGTTCCAAAATCCTTTGAAATCTTTTCTTTTCCTGAACGCAGGAGCATGGTCCCCTTCCCTTCCATAGGCAGAATACCGCGGATCAGCACTGCATGAGGTATCTCTTCCACATTGGTGACAATATTGAAAAGAGAGTGCATCCCATAACACAGATAAACGTAAGCTGTTCCTCCCCGGGCATACATCACCTCGGTCCGGGCTGTCCTGCGTCCTCCATAGGCATGGGAGGCCTTATCGGTAACTCCAGCGTAGGCCTCCGTCTCGGTGATTATTCCTGACGTGGTTACGCCATCAATCCGCGTAACGATTAATTTGCCAAGTAATTCACGGGCAACCTGAACAACGTTGCCGCGGAGGAAGAAGGAGGAGGGGAGGGGCAGGGCCATTGGGGAATTTGGATTTACGATTTCAGATTTCAGATTTCAGATTGTTGAATAAAGAGAGAATCTGGGTATTTGTTATTCTTTTTTGCAGTCGAAGCAGACGAAAGGTACGGAGAATGCCAGTTCGCCTTTTTCAGAAGCGATGTGATTCAGTTTTTGCTCGATGATCAGGAAGATGGGCTCGGCCTGGTTTGCGGGCAAAATGGCATTCCATGATTCCCTGAAGGCAGTGCGGATCAGGAAATGGTTCAGGAATGCTGAGCCGTCGCTGTACCTGAGTTTGAACCCGTCGACGTTGATGGTGCTGATGGCGAAACCGCTGGCTAATATGAGTTCTTTAAGATATTCAACCGGTTTGCGTTTAGCAGCGATATGCTCATGCATGGCTGCAATCGCCTCAATAAGACCCCGGCTTAACAGGGTCTCTTCGAATACTTCATAAAATTCGATCATGGTGTGAGGCAGGTTCATGGTGAGGACCATTTGCGCCCCTGTATCGGCAACCCGGAAACATTCGGCAAGGGATGCTGCCTGGTCCCGGACATTGTTCAGTCCGTTGTTTGAAACAATAAGCCCGAAATAATCATCAGGGAAAGGTATTTCTTCGGCTACCCCCTTCACGATCTTGGCATATTCAATGCCTTTTGCCGTTTTTTTGGCTGTGATCATAGCAATGGCATCTTCCGCCGGGTCAAGACCGTATAACATGCAGGTCTTTCCCATCCGTTCGGCAAGTTCAAGCATCGGGAACCCGCTGCCACTTCCAATGTCAAGCACATTGATGTGGGATTTCATCCGTACAGTATCCAGCAGCGTGAGGCCAAACGGCGCTGACCAAAGTGGCAGGTCGTCATAGGTTGTTGTAAGGGTTTGAGGCAGCATTTTGGAAAATTAAAAATTAAAAATTAAAAATTAAAAATTACGTCCCACGTCCCACGTCCCACGTCCTTCTTTCACGGTGTTCCCGGGAAATTTTCAACAAATTTGATCCTGAGGTCAGGAAAGTCTGTAACAAATTTCACCTTTATATCGGGGAAGTCGTTGACGAACTTCCATTTTCCACACTGGTCTGGAAAATTTTCAACCACCTGGACATTCAGATCAGGGAAATTTTCCACGATTTTCACCTTCAGATCAGGAAAGTCGGTGACAATTTTCACATTGCCATAAAGCTTGAAACCCTTGCATTCACAATGCTTGTTGACTGGTTTGTCCTGCATTGAAGGAAAAAGCAGCATTAATGATAACACCAAAGAAGACACCATGAGCAAATTAATTAAAAATTAATAATTAAAATTGAAAAATTCGTCCCACGTCCCACGTCCTTCATCCTTCGTCCTTCGTCTACCATCTCCATCTGTATTTACGCTCTTCGTCCACCAAAATTTTTTCATTATCCACCAGCCACTGAACAGTCCGGATAACCTTGTCTTCATCCACAGGGTCGGCGGTGTTTACCAGTTCTGCGATGGAACAGGGCCTTGTTTTCAGGATTGGTTTGATCAGATCTACGATGTTGTCGAATTCGATCTCGTTCAGGCTGATTTTATTACGCTCGATACACACATCGCAGGTTCCGCATCTTTTAGTACAGGTCTCTCCGAAATAGGCTAGCAGGGCCTGGCTGCGGCATTTGTTGATTGCTTCGGCATAACTGATCATGTTTTCAAGGCGTTTTTCTGCATCCTTCAGCCTGTCTTTGTAATGTTCAGGAGAAATAGAGAGGTCGCGGGCATCGAGCCTTTCCCTGATAAAAACAATTTGGGGTTTGTCGGTTTGACGGATATAATCAAGTAACTGCAATTTTGCCAGGTACTGGAGATTGCTGATCACCTTTTCCACGCTGAGACCGGCTCGTCTTCCCAGTTCCGCTTCGTTAAATATGATGAAACCGGAAAGGACTCCTCCGTATGACCGCAACATTGTTTTAATAAAATGATCGAACGCTTCATGTTCAACCTGGAACCTGTAGAGCTCCTCTTTCCCGGCCTTGATGAAAACTTTTGACGGGTGATGGATTCCCTCGGTCAGCATGACAAATCCCTCCTTTTCAAGGAACCTGAGACAGTTGAAAACAATGACCGGCTGGAAATTATACTGCCCGGCGAATTCCGCCAGGTCGAAATCAAACCGGGCATCTTTTCCCATTCCAACAGGCAATTGTAAGAAGTTGCCGAGCGCCTGGTAAACATCGCGGATCATTTGAAGTCCGGGAAAGGAGAGGTGGAGGTTATGACGAGAATCCAGGATGTCGGCCGTTTCATACAGCATGACGGCATAGGCCCTTTTCTCATCACGACCGGCGCGCCCTGCTTCCTGGAAGTAGGCTTCGAGGCTGTCGGGCAGGTCAATATGGATCACGAGCCTCACATTGGGTTTGTCAATGCCCATCCCAAATGCGTTGGTGGAGACAATGATCCGGTTCTCTTCATTAATCCATGCCGATTGCCGTGCTTCGCGCGTTTTGGGATCGAGACCGGCATGGTAGAAGTCGGCGCTGATCTTGTTTTTCCTGAGGTGTTCTGCAATTTCCTTGGTTTGCCTGCGATTGCGAACATAAACGATCCCGGGGCCTTTCACTTTGCTGATAATTGTCACCAGTCGTTTGAGTTTGTCCTCTTCCCTGAACACCAGGTAGGAAAGATTTCTGCGCTCAAAGCTTTTCTGGAAGACGTTCTCTTTCTTAAATTCCAGTTTTTGCTGGATCTCTTTCACCACGCCGGGTGTGGCAGTCGCTGTTAGCGCAAGTACCGGCGTGCCGGGGATCATTGAACGGATATTGGCGATTTGCAGGTAAGGCGGCCTGAAATCGTGCCCCCATTGTGAAACGCAGTGGGCTTCATCCACGGCAAGGAGGTTCACATTCATCTGTTTCAGCGACTCCCGCATCTTCTCTGTTGCCAGCCGTTCTGGGGAGATATACAGCAACTTCGTGTTTCCGTAGCGGCAGTTTCCCAGGATGATGTCGATCTCGTCGGGATGCATGCCGGAGTGCAGGGCAGCTGCCGGGATACCTCGTTTTTTCAGGTTGTCAACCTGGTCCTTCATCAGGGCGATCAGCGGGGAAATGACAATGCAAATGCCTTCACGCGCAAGCGCCGGAACCTGGAAGCAAAGGGATTTTCCTCCCCCGGTCGGCAACAGCGCAAGTGTATCCTTTCCGTCGAGAACCGACTGGATGATTTCTTCCTGCAGTGGGCGGAAACTGGAATAGCCCCAATATTTGAGGAGGATTTGGTGGAGGGTCAAGGGATTTACGATTTACGATTTACGATTTACGATTTTGGATTTACGATTTTGGATTTACGATTTTTTTATTAACAAACATATTACTTTTTTCTGATAAGTGGATTAAGCAATAAAAACATGAACAAGGAAATGTTAAAGCAGCGAATGAAATCGTTAGCTGTTAGGATCATTCACATGACAGAAAAGATGCCTGAATCACAAACAGCGTTGGTAATCAGGAACCAGATAATAAGGTCTGTTACTTCAATTGCTGCAAATTATTCAGCATCATGCCGTGCAAAATCAACGAGGGATTTTATCAACAAGTTGAAAATTGTCGAAGAAGAAACCGACGAAACCATCTTCTGGCTTGAGTTAATTGAGGAAACCGGAATATTTCACCCGGAGCAATTAAATCCCCTGAAAACAGAGGCAAACGAACTTCTTTCGATTATTGTGGCAAGCATAAAAACCGTTCGTCAAAATACCTCCAAAAATCGTAAATCGTAAATCGTAAATCGTAAATCAATGTCGTTTAGTTAACAAAAATAAGATAAAAATCGTTCTTTGACATAGTAATAGTTTCGGAGGTTTTATTAACTTAGAGGTATAATATA
>Ga0114951_10000104_pt1 | contig 113551 bp, 79 predicted proteins | sample AM7aDNAmetaG_FD_88677 | JGI IMG/M metagenome (GOLD analysis project Ga0114951, IMG submission 88677) | Freshwater microbial communities from Finland to study Microbial Dark Matter (Phase II) - AM7a DNA metaG | ecosystem: Environmental > Aquatic > Freshwater > Lake | place: Finland: Lake Alinen... | reverse complement strand
GGTTTTTTTAGGTTTGTGATTGAGGTTTGGTGTGGTGTGGGTGAGTTTTGTTATTGGTAGGAATAGATTTTTATAATTGTAGTTGTATATGTAAAAATATAATCCTAAATTTGCATATTCATTTAAACTAAAATTGTATGCTTATGAAAAAGATTATTTATTTGATAGTGTTTGTTTTTGCACTCGTTTCATGTACTCCGGTTAATACCGATTTACAATCTGCTAATTCAATGGTCGGTACATATAGCTGTACAAGTGATGGTATCTTATATTTAATGAAAGATGCAAATACCCGCCAAACTTCATGGCCTGTAAATATGACTAATGATAGTTTAATTATATATGCATCAAATACAACATCTACAATAAAAATAACAAAAAGCTTAGTATCAGATGGGGCTATTTATATTGCGGGAGATTTAGTCACAGTTAGCGGTAAAGATTGGGTTTGTAGTTATAGTACTCTATATCAACAAACAAGAAAATTAAATGGATATACAATTAATTTAGGCATGGATAGAACCATTTCTTATTCAACATCCAATATAATAATTAATCAAACTTATACAGGATCGTGGAGCAACGGCAACTTATCCGGCACAATATCCGGGAGCGCAAAAATAACACTAACTAAAAATTAGGAATATGAAAAAAATAACACATTTTATTTGTTGTCTTTTCTATTTCTTGTTTTAGTCAAACAACTTTAGAGGAGTTTAATTATTGTGCGAATGGCTACGTTATTGAGAAAAACAATAGTCTTGATATGAAGTCAGGGTATAAAGATTTGACATTTTTGAAATCATCTGCCGAATATTTGAATCACAATTATAGTTTCGAGTTTATTTTGTTATTAAGAACTGAAAACAATGAAATAGCTGCTACCATAATACATTACAAAAAAATTGCTTTAAACCGAATAGGGCAATTAAATACAGCTAATAGATATTTATGTTTGCCTATTATAAATCAAAACAGCAGTAAAAAAATGATTTATTTATACAATAGCCAATTCCCTGAAAACGATCAGGGTTTTTATAAGACATATAGCGAAGCATTATTTAAATACTTCACTCAGTTACAATTATACCAATTATCAAAAAAATAACAAAAAACCCGCTACAAAATAGCGGGTTTTTTCATGCTTACACTTTTGTTATTTATAATACTTTATAAATAACTGTTTTTTAGTTCCATTTTCCGGCATATACCTCCAGTTGTCGGCGGGTAGCTTCGGGGCTACTATGCACGTAGTTCATTGCTATTCGTATATCTTTCCATCCCATTATATTCATCAGCAGAAACGGATTTTGTGTAATTTCGGCCATATTGGAGGCGCAAGTGTGCCGGGCGGTGTGAAATGTTACCGCCTTTTTAATTTCGGCCATATCCATAAGCACCGGCAGCACCTGGTTTATTATATCCGCCTTTTGGCGCGGAAAAAGATACTCACCCTGACTATCAATATACTTTAAGGCTATTCGTTCAGCACAGCCATCGAAAAGCAGCGCAAGCGGATGTATCAGGTCAGCACCGTAACCCTTAATAGTGTGTAAATCCACGGTAAGCCCGGCGGTGGTTCGGGTAATTTTATCTTTAGTCAGTGCCAAATTGTCGGATATTCGCAGCCCGGTATAGCATGAATACAAAAACCGGTCGCGCACAATTAGTTGATAATCGGTCAGATGCTTCAGTTTTTCAATTCTGTCTAATTCGGTCATGGTCAGAAACGTTTTTTTGCCCTCGCCCCTATTGGTGTTCAGTTCCGCCCGGATGTACGGATTTTCGCGGATCAGGTTCTTTTTAATCGCTTTTTTGATATATTCCTGTACAAATACATTGAAGCGCGAAACTGTGCTTTCGGCATAGCTTGCACGTAGGTTTTTATCCAGTATTTCCACATCGGCCGTAGTAATAAGACAAACCGGCTTATCGGGCATCAGGCGGGCAAGTATTCCGGCGTTAGACTTGTATTTTTTGTAGGTAAGAACATCAATTGTCGTGCGGTTATTTTCCAGCTCCGAAAGTATGAACTTTGAAAAATATATACTATCTTTGTAGCCTCGCTGGTAGAGATCGAGCGCAGAAAAATCAAAAACAGCCGTTCCGGTTCGTTCGTAGTCGTAAATGTAGTTCCGTAGGTCATTCAGCTTATTGCTTAAACTGAGGTCAATAACGCGGCTCTGAGGGTGTTTTTTAGATACCGTATTTGTGGAGTTGTCCCAGTATTCCGGTTCAATGTAAATCCCGGTGTCAATGTATCGGTATTTCCGGTTGAAATAACACTGTATTTTTACTTCGCAATTTTCGCCCGGATCGAGCGTTTTGTTTTTGTAGTTGTAACTTAGTTCAGCTTCCATAATGTACTTTTTATAAGTTCCGAAAATGTTTGACGGGTAGTTAATAATTTTCAAGCCGTCAAACATCTGTCGAACAAAAGTACTATTTTATATCGTTTTTGGTTATTTTTAAAGGTTTTTTTAACTTTTGCAATTAGTAGAGTAAAGAGGAATAAAGGATATAAAGCACTGAAAACCACCACCAATACATATTTTTTTTAGCAGACTTAGTAGCTCAGCTGGTAGAGCAACAGACTCTTAATCTGTGGGTCGAGGGTTCGAACCCCTCCTGAGTCACTCTCTGAAAATCAAACACTTACATACATTTTGTGTGTAGGTGTTTTTTGCTTACTATATTATGTAAATCGTCTTATATATGTATCTACAAGAACCAATATTCGGTACAAATTGAGTTCCTGCTAAACTTTAATATTAAAGAAAGGATGAATGACTTTTAAATCAAACATCCTTTCCTGTTTAGAAAAACTAATTTATCAGAGAGTGATAGTTAAGTTTCATTCTATAATTCGGTATTCCACAAAAGCCTCAATAGCCTCATAAGAAGCAAGTCCTAATTTGTTGTATAAATTTGCTGTTGCCTGATTTCGTTCTTCGGCACGTTGCCAGAACAAACGTTCATCATTTCCCAGGAATGGTGCACTTTCCATTTGTGACTGATGTTTCAGAATAGCATTCCGTTTCCTGCGTAGTTGCTCCGGGCTAATTGGCACAGCCATTTCAATATGGTCAATTTCCCATTCAGCCCAAGCACCACGATACATCCAAATTCGGCATTCTTTCATCCATTCTTTAGCTTTCAGCTCGTGAATAGCTCCCAATGCAGCATTTAAACAAACTTTATGGGTTCCATGAGGATCAGCCAGGTCGCCGGCCACGAAAATCTGATGAGGCTGGACTTCATCAAGCAACTCAATCACTTTAAGTATATCAATGTCTTTTAGTTTGCCTTTTTGTACTTTACCAGTTTCATAAAACGGAAGATCCAGAAAATGGATATTTTCGGGTCTTACTCGCACAAACCGGCAAGCTGAACGAGCTTCTTCTCTCCGAATTTGCGCCTTAATATAGAGAACATCTGCTGTATCGGGTTCACCTGCCTGCTTTTCCTTAGTAAGAAAATGAAGTATCTGAGCATATTTTGGTTGAATTACAGCATTTGTTGCTTCAAAGCGGTCAATAACATTTAGCATCAGTGAGATGTAACGGATTACTTCTTCATCGCCAACGGCTATATTACCAGAAGTTTGATAGGCAATATGCACTTCGTGATTCTGATCTACTAGTCGCTGAAATGTTCCTCCCATCGAAATTACGTCATCATCTGGATGAGGACTAAATATCACAATACGTTTAGGATATGGTTTTGCACGTTCAGGTCGGTCTGAGTCATCGGCATTTGGTTTTCCACCCGGCCAACCGGTGATGGTATGTTGTAAATCGTTGAATATCTTTATATTTACATTATATGCCGAACCGAAAAGTGAAAGTAATTCGTCCAGTCCATGATGATTATAGTCTTTGTTAGTCAGTTTTAAAATTGGCTTATCAGTTTCGTTGCAAAGCCATACAATGGCGCGACGGATAAGCATATCAGTCCATTCGCACGGACCTACCAGCCAGGGGTGACTGATGCGGGTTAATTGTTGCGCAGCACTCAAATCAATGGCAGCCATGGCATTTTTGTGCAACTGTAGGAACGATGCCGGTACGTTGTCATCCGTTTTTCCCTCAATCACTTCTTTCAAAATGGCTGACTTATTTTCTCCCCATGCGAGCAGAATTAGCTGTTTGGCATTCAGTAAGGTTGAAAGCCCCATAGTTATTGCACTCGAGGGAATTTCGGAAACCGAGCTGTAAAAACGCTTCAAATCACGTTGCGATTCTACATCCAGTAACATCAAACGTGTGAGTGTACTTATTTGTGAGCCGGGTTCATTGTATGCTATATTCCCTACTAAACCCACACTAACCAAAACCAAATCTAATCCTTCGTATTGTTCAATCAGTTCTTCGTAATGACGGCAAAAGTCATAAACATTCGAACGATTTACAGTTGAATCGGGAGTGTAAAAGTTTTCCGGAATAAAATCGACTTTGTCGAGTAGATTCGTTCTGATTAATTTTGCATTGGAGTGACATTCAACTGAATTTACCGGAAAAAACTCGGAAACATTGAACACAATGACATCGGCAAAACTCAAACCCTCTTCTTCGTGCATTCTCACCAGTTCTTCGTAAATACCGAGTGGAGAAAAACCTCCCGAAAGCCCTAAAATACAGCGTTCTCCCTGTTTTTCCTTTTCTCGGATAAGTGTGGCAACTTTTTGGGCTATGGAACGTGCTCCTTCTATGGTATCTGCATAGATGCTGGTTCGTAGTTTTTCATAACGTGTCTGACGCAGACTTTCTATCATGTCACCGGGACGGAAATACCTTTCAGGAGTTCGTTCCAGCGTGATTTTTGAACTTAAGTCGTATTGCATGGTGGTGGTTGGTAGATTGGTTATCTCGTTAATTGAGAATTGAAAATAGAAAATAGAAAAATATTTTTTTTAGTTTCCCTCTATTTCCTTAAAATAGCGATAGGTTCCTACTTTTAATTCCTCGGTGGCAGATTCGTCGCAAACAATAATACCTTTCGGGTGAAGTTGCAAAGCTGAAATAGTCCACATGTGGTTTACCGAACCTTCTACAGCCTGATACAAAGCACGTGATTTGTTGTGACCATTGACCATAATCAGCACTTCTCTGGCATCCATTACCGTTCCTACACCAACTGTCAGAGCATGTTTCGGCACAAGATTGGTATCATTTTCAAAGAAGCGCGAATTGGCAATAATGGTATCCTGTGTTAGTGTTTTGACTCGAGTACGCGAATGTAAAGATGAACCGGGTTCATTGAAAGCGATATGACCATCAGCTCCTATACCCCCCAAAAATAGCTGAATACCACCAACAGATTTAATCTTTTCTTCATAGGCTTCGCACTCTGCTTCCAGATCAGTAGCATTCCCATTGAGGATATTTACATTTACAGCTAAAATATCGATGTGGCTATAAAAGTTATTCCACATAAAACTGTGATAGCTTTGCGGATGTTCTTTCGGAATTCCAACATATTCATCCATATTGAATGTAACCACATGTTTAAAAGATACTTTGCCTTTTTTGTAAAACTCTATCAGTTTCTGATAGGTTCCCAATGGTGTGGAGCCAGTAGGAAGACCCAACACAAACGGACGGTCCGCTGTAGGTGCAAAATTTTGGATTTCAGTCATCACATAGTTTGCCACCCACTCCGAAATACCAGTACAATCAGGTTGAATTATTAAGCGCATCGTTTTTGGTTTTGTGAAATTATTTTTTGCAGTCGAAGACTATTTGCTGCATGGTTTCGAAATGCTCTTCCTGACTTTGCAACAGTTTGAATTGTGCAAGCGACCGCTGCCAGTTATGATGTTGATGTTCAATTTTGTAATATGTATCGCCATTTATATAATCTCCAAAAAAACGAACTGTTTGCATATAGCTTAATAACTTAGCTCCAAAAGCCAGATTACCAAGTTCCACCGGAGTAAGGAAAGTAGCTTTTTTCAGATAACCACGTGTATAGGCTTCAAAAATATCAAGGTTCACTCCGATATTGTCCAGATTTACATCATCTTCTGCACCGGTATTGGCTGCTGTGCGCATAAAATCGCCAAAATCGGAAAGCACAAAACCAGGCATCACCGTATCCAGATCGACAATACAAATAGGCTCATTATTTACGTCAAAAAGCATATTGTTTACCTTTGTATCGCAATGATTGATGCGTTTGGGAAGTTTTCCCTCCCGAAAAAGACGTTCAGGCATACACATTTCTTCTGCACGGCTTTCAATTTCATCCACCAACCACTGAGTCATTTCCAAACGTCCTGCAGCATTAGCTTTTACAGCATCTCTGAATTGCTCCAGACGGAATTCTATGTTGTGAAAGTTGGGAATGGTTTCAATGAGCTCATCGTGAGGAATATCGGCCAGCATATACTGAAAATTTCCAAAAGCTTCTCCTGCTTTATAGGCTAGTTCGGGGGTGATTGCATCGTAGCTGTGAGTCCCCTCAATATTTACATATACCCGCCAAAATGCACCCTCGGCACCCTGATAAAACAGTTTCCCATCTTTTGTAGGAATCAGTTGAAGTACTCTTTTGTCTATATCACTTGCACCCGTTTCGATAAGTTTTGCACGCAAGTGGTCGGTTACAATTTGTATATTTTGCTGCAGACCTTCCACATTTTTGAAAATGTGATGGTTTATTTTTTGCAGAAAATAGGATTCTCCACCGGGATTTTTACTTTCAACTATAAATGAATCGTTGATGTGACCAATTTTTAACGGGCGAATTTCACCCACTTCATTTTTTATCGTAAATTGTTGAATGATGTTTAACATAAATCTGGCATTTGGATGATTTAATATTCATTTATAGTGCAAATATAGACCATTTTTGAATAGCAATAGGACAAAAAAAGCTGTAATTAAAAGTATGTACGATGTTATACCTATTTTTGGACAATAATGGTATAACGTGAAATTTAATATAAAAAACCCTCAGAGAGTCAAGTGAATCAGACTCCTAAGGGTTAAAATATTTTTATGGACTAAATTTTAGAGCTTTTCCAGATTTATTTTTCTTGTCAAAGCTTCCAGAAAATAATAATCGGCATAATTCAGGGGTACATCAATCTCGTTGCCATGGGGTATACTTCCAACCGAATGCATCAATAGAAAATTACTATTAGTCCCCACAATGGCCAGGTATGCAGGACTGGAAAGACTATTCATGATTTTATCAGCTATTTTTTTATACCCAGGTCTTTCAAACGAACTCAATTCGTATAAAGCAGAAGCCATAATTGCTGCTGCAGAAGCATCACGGGGTTCATTTGGGATATTGGGTGCGTTAAAATCCCAATAGGGTATCAGGTCTGCCGGCATGTTTTTATTGCTAAAAATAAAATTAAAAATTTTATCTGCAAAATCAAGATATTTCTTATTTTTTGTTTCCCGATAACAAACCGAATAACCATATAGCGCCCAGGCTTGACCACGCGCCCAGGCTGATTCGTTGGAATACCCCTGAGCTGTACATTTGCTGCGAACGCCACCTTTAACTTTATCATAATCAACTACATGATAGCAACTAAAATCACTTCTGAAATGATTTTGCATGGTAACATTGGCATGACTGATGGCCATTTTTCGGAAACTGGAATCGCCAGATAAGTCAGATGCTTTAAATAATAGTTCCAGATTCATCATATTATCGATAATCACAGGACACATCCAACCTTTGGTACCCTGCCAGCCACGATCTTCGTCCCATGATTGAATTACTCCTGCAGACGGTCTGAAACGGGTAGATAATGACTTTGCTGCTTCTATAATTACAGATTTATAAGCCTCTTTATGAGTTTGTTTATAGGCATTTCCGTAAGAACAATTAATGATAAACCCAACGTCGTGATGGCTAGTAAGGTATTTTATAGAATCCAGATTCTCAGTATATTTAACAGCCAGTTTTTTCCATTTAATATCTTTTGTCAAGTCGTACATTAGCCACATAGTTCCCGGGAAAAATCCACTGGTCCAGTCGTCTATTGCTATATACTCTATCTTATTATCTTTTACAGTTCTCGGATTCAAAAATATAGCCGATTTTTCAATAATTTCTACTTGCCGACCAATTTGATGGGTTGCCAAAGCTACATCATTCGATATAATTTTATCATTCGTGTTTTTTGCTGCAGTACTACAGCTACTTGTCAACCAAATGCTAAGTGTTATACTTAATAAAATCTTCTTCATCCTTCTATTTCTTTTATTGGTTTTCAATTTACGAATTTAAATGTCCTGGTGCGTTGCGAATCGTTTACTGTACAAAGAAAAAATCCATGTTGAAGATTTTTTGTTGATATAATAACAGGTTCTGTTTTACTGGTATTGTTTTGTTTATAAAGTAATATGCCATTTAAACTACAAATTTGAAGGCTAACATTAGAATTTATATTTTCTTTAAAATCAACTTTAATATTATCAGCATTTTTGATAAATGTCGCCCATTTTGAATCAACAATTTCGTTAACGGTGGCAACATCGGTAAGTGTTTTAGCTCCAAAGTAAATAGGTTCGCCGTTGTACATAGAAACTGTAACTAGTGTTTGACCTCCTGCTGGCGTGGCGAAACTCACTCCGCTTACTGGCGAAATTTCTTTCCAGTCGCCGGTCAAAGTCAAGGTTGTTTGGTTAGAAGTGGCTATCCAACCATACATGGCATCAGTTAGTGGATGCAAGTTCGGATCGCTTATAGCAAAATAATGCCGGTTTAAGATTGCATCATACTTATCCATCAATAAATGTGGAAAAGTAGTCGATTTTACAATTCCATACGTCAGATTGCTGGCTGCACTGAAAAAGCTGTATGCGGTAATATTTAATGGTTTATAAAGCAATGCATGCACCGAACTGGATTGAGATAAAATCTGATAAACACTACCACCAGCGTTTGCCAACTGACTTGCCAGAGTTTGCATTTGGGTTGTGTTTGTTGCCGGTATCACTACAAATGAATAACTTTTTGACGTGGGTTTGACACCATGATTCAGATACGCTTTGGCTGCGGGAATTGAGTTGACAGGTGCCGCATAATCTGATCCTGAATAATTAGGCGAACTTTGATTGTCATATCGAATTTCAATTGGGTCATTGCCTTTAGGAATAAAATATCCAGTTCCCTGCGGTGTGATTAACCAGTTGTCGGCAGTGGTAGTTGTTGTTGAAGTATAGGGCGTTGTAAGTGTTGTGCCATTATAAATAAAAATTCCACTCGCAGAAGAAATAAGATTTTGAAATAAATTGGTAGTGGTTGGCATACCCGCACTATAAGTTCCTGTCGAAGTAATGTTACTTCCAATGCTGATAATCATATTTTCAAATGCAAACATGGATTTTTTGAAAACCAGATTAGTAGCCGTATAAGCAGAAGCTGACCAGGTGTCAATCTGATCGAAATCAGTTGCAAACATTCCACAATCTACAAAAGACAAAGCACCAGTAAAGTTTTTTGTTTTAGTTCTTTGATCAAAACGACCGGTAACTGATTTGTAAGGCATCATTTCCTGCCATGAATCATACTGTACTGTAGTTGTTCCGGGTATCACATTCCAATCCCAGCCACCGCTTGTGGCACTCGATAATGGGTATCCACTGCTGGCTAGGGTGCCGCTGTACATGATTTCAAGCGATCCGTGACTTTGGTATCGCCCAAAACGATTTGTATTGTCGTAAATTTCAGCACCAAAAAAGTTAGCGGTTGGAGCATGCATAGTTGCTACCCAATTGGCTTTCCTGTAAATACCGGTTGGACTGTAATTAAATTGATAAAAACCCTCGTACTTCTGAAATGGAGCAGTATATTTGGTGGTTTGGAAGAAATAATTGTAAGCAGATGCTACTTCATTATCCTGAGTTCCCATGCAATCGGTTCCAATGGCAACTAAATAATCGAAATAAGCTTTTGTAAATTGAACAGCAATGTCGAAAGGTTTTCGTCCACATAAAGAATTAGCAAAAAAGTGATTATCGCCCACATCCAGAGTTCCCATTATATAATCGGAAATAACTGCTTTTTTAAATCGTTGGTAAGAATCTGCAGCTATTTTAAACGGAGTAGCTTTTACATAATTCATGTATTGTACCCAGGTTTTATAGGCATACATATAATTATTATAATGTGTATTATGATGAAAACCGGTACCATCGGGTTTCAAAATATCACCACCACCGGGAACGTATTCTGTATTTCTGTCAAGATAACGCTTGAATGCTTTTAGTTCCCTGACCGATGTAGCATCGTCGGATTGATTAAGAGCAACTCCCATCATAGCAGGCAAACAAAGATAAATTATATCTGAAACCTGATTCGTAAGATAGGTGCTTTGCGGATAATACATAGTTCCATAAAATGACAACCAACGAACCAGTTTGAGCACTTCAGCTTTTTCATCGGCTGTATAGGCAGGTAATGCATCAAGGAGTCCACCAGGAACATCTCTCACCGGATTATAACTGTTGCTAAAGGTCCTATAATTGCATCCCTCGGAAATGCCCTGATCGAGCATGTGATCTATCAAATTCTGAAATAAAGTCATACTTGCTGAATTCAGCAATGCATCAGCAGCCAGTATTTCAATTCTGTTTACAAGTGTGGTCATAAAAGCATCTGTCAATGCTGCGGCCGAAGCATCAATCACATTTCCACGAACAGAGCCATCGGAGTTACGCACTATATTTAACGAAGCAACATAGGCTTTTGCATCTGCTAGTGTTGTACTTGTACCTGCTGTAGGAGTACGTTTCAATGATGTTCGTAACGAAGTCAGAGCCGAAAGCTCCTGAGAAGTTGGTGTAACTACCGGAATATCTATCGGATTGGCAAACAATGAAAGAGAACTGGTATCAGCAGTCATAAAGGTTTTATCCAACAACCAATGACTACCCATGATACGACTGGCATCAGTAGTCTGGTTGAAATTCACATCGTCAAAATAAGTTTTGTGTATAGCAGATGAAGTTGGTTTTATAGTTATCCTGACAGAAGTAATGGATGTTGAGCTTGCAGAAACATATTCCGTATATGCACGGTTAAATTCATGCCAACCCTTAAAATTACACAAGAAAATAGCTTTTCTCTTAACCAATCCTCCATTCATAAATTCAACTGTCAAGGTGTCATTATTGATAACGGGTGAATAAATCTGCATATAGGCGCTGTTAGTCGTTCCGGCAGTGAAAGTTGTAAATGATACAGTCATCACTGAAGTTCCGGTAGTAGTCCAGCACAAACTCTGAACTCCTTCTTTATAATGTTCGGTACTTAGTCCCACGGTAGCTGTACCCGAAGAAACCCACGAAATAGCAGAAGCTTCGAAGCTAAAACTTTGAGCGTTTAAAGCAAATGAAACAACAAAAAAAGACAATATAAAAAAGAAGTACTTCACGTTTTTTGAATTAAATTAATCAAGCACTTTTATAATAAACGAAACCTGTTTTGATTGTCCATTATCCAAATAATTTACATTCGTAGCCGAAAAAGTAGCAGTATATATACCTTTTGTAATATATGTGTATGAAAAACTGCTAACATCAACCGACAAATTTTTCACCAATGCACCGGTACTTGCTGCTGAAAGGGGATTAATCATAGTGGGAGTACTTATGAGATAATCTTCGTTAAGCGGATTACCTGCTAAAGTGGTATTGATATACATATTTGCCGGATTACTCTTCGACCATACTCCTGCTCCTGACACTGAATAAGCAGTTGCCGAATTCAACATATCAAAGGGTTTGAATGCAAGGACTTGTGATAGCACTTCTACTGCAGTTTTTCCTTTTTGATACCTAACAAATTTTAAATTAGCGATAGTCCATTTGGGTTGATCCACATCATTTTTTGAACTCAGGTATTTAAATTGTAATGAAATATTTTTACTCAAATAGGACATCATGTTTAATTTGACCGATTTTTTAGTTGTGCTAACTGTCGGAAATAGGCATAATGGGGTTAAATCAGTCCAATTATAATCCTTTTTATTTCTAATGTTTGTTGAATCTGTTGAAAAAGCAGGAGTTGAAGCCGATCCTGTTATACCGGTAAATTTATCGGAAATAAACAAAAATAAGGTATTATCAATATTCCCATCAATTCCAACAGGAGTTACATCAAATTTTAAGAAACAAGAATCAAACTCATTAATTGGAATACTCGTAACATTATAGTATTTGTACTCGTTTCCGGGCTCTCCACTAAAATAGGAGATAAACTGAGGATTTCCACTAAATTTGAATGTAACTGGCACAGCTTTTCGCACAAAGATGGTGTCCTTTATGATGGTATCTGCAGTGGGGGAATCAACTTTTGCATCAAAAACAAGTTTTTCTGTAAGTGCATTTTCGCAAGAACTGAAAAGCAAGCTGAAAATCGAAATTATTAATATAAAATTATATTTTCTCATGTTGTATCTGTTTAGATGAAATTGTAATTTCAGACTGTTATTTAGTATAATTTATGTTTCTAACGATAGATTATTTACCAACCTGGATTATTGTAAAGAATAAGTTTATTAACTGAAAGTTCATAAGCTGGAATTGGCAAATACAAATAGGTAGTTGGGATTTTAAAATAATTAGCTGCATACAATAGCGATTGCGACCAACGGGTACTTGTTGATAATAAATTCGAGACATCATTCATCGCTTTAACATATTCACCCCAACGAATTAAATCGTAACGACGCGTAGCTTCATAGCAAAATTCCATTGCTCTTTCTTTTTTGATTACATCCCGGAATTGATCTTTGCTAAGTCCGGATCCGGTAAGAGTCTTAATTTTTGCACGATTTCGCACAGCATCCAAACATTCATAGGCCAGACTTGAAGGAGCGGTATTCAGCTCATTTTCAGCTTCAGCAATCATCAACAAAATATCAGAATAGCGCAGCAATGGAAAATTAGTTGGAGTGTAATTTTTATTTTTGGGCAGAACCTGCTCATATTCTCTCCTATATTTAGCTATACATCGGGCAGTAATAGTAGTGTCTGTAACTGTGCCTACTGAATAAATAAATCCGCTGGCATCAGTATATGTTTTCCCTTGTAACAATAATGTTGACAAGCTTGCAGGTATTTTTCCATAATAATACTTCCTTCCGGTAACCTTCATAGTAGCAGCACTACCGGTAGTAGTATAAGTAAACGGAGAAATATTCCAGTTGCCACGAACAGTATCCTTTTCGGATTGGTACATGTCAAACAACTTCAATGTACAATAAAAATAATTATAACCGTACCCGGGATTTGCTAATCCTGTTTTTCCGGCATCAGGAGCACCATTTGAAATTAAATCAGGCCCACCAAGTCCGAGCGTATTACCAAGCCGTCCTGCTGCCTGAATAGAAGTAGTACGATTACCAGCAATTTCAACTTCCCATATACTTTCTTTTGTACCGGTACTATTGTATTTATCGGCTGATAAATCTATAAAAATCTGACCATAAGGGCTCACCAAAGCATGAAGGGAATTGTTTTTTACTTTTAAAGCCCAATCTCTTGCATGTGTTAAATAAGCATTTATAGAATCTGCAGAGTTGGTTGGTGGATTTGAGACCGCAACATCGCGATAATTCTCACCTGCTCTGAAAAGATAAATACGAGCTAATATACCCTCCAAAGCCGATTTAGTTACATGTCCTGGATTTGCCTGATTTGCATTAAGTAAATAAGGTTCTGAAGCAATCATTTCAGAAACGATAAAATCGTAAATCTGCTGCTTACCGGTTCTGGCAAGCGATAAATTATTTACATCCTTTGCTGTACTGATTCTGAAAGGAACGTCGCCAAAATTCTCGACAAGTGTAAAATAATAAAAAGCTCTCATAAATCGAGTTTCTGCCCTGTATTGTTCACGCAGTGTTGCATCTACAGAATCAGGCATGGCATGATCAATGTTTTCCAATAACATATTTGAACGGTTAATGCCATCGTACAAACAACGCCATAAATTCTGCAAAGTAGGATCAGAAACACTAGTAAGACCACAAACAACACTTGGTGTGGCAGTGGATCTGTAATAAAACCCTAAGTCCTCTCCGGCAACCCTTGTTTGATAGTAATCTCCGTAAAAATAGGCATCCATAAGTGGTGCATATACCGAAATCAAAAATGATTTAACACCATCTTTATTGCTAAAGTAAGTTTCAGGTGTAACCGACAACAAGGTAGTATTCAGAAAATCGCTGCATGAAGTAAGACAAAAAGCAAGTTGTACTGTCAGGTATATTTTAAATGAAGTTTTCATATATTTCTATTGTTATTTCAAATTTTATAGGATTTAGAAGCTAATACTTACACCTCCGTTGATTGAAAGAGCACGAGGATAAGCCGAGTAATCTAAGCCCGGAGTCAATGCGCTGTTTCGTACAGACACTTCGGGATCATAACCACCTGTATACGAAGTCAACACCCAGATGTCATTGGCGCTCACAAAAAATCGTGCTTTCTTTAGTTTTAAGCTTTTTAAAATTTTATTATTCAGGTTATATCCAAGTGTGATATTCTTTAATCTCAAGAATGAACCATCCTCAATAATGCGTGTTGAGAAAACACTCATAGATGGTGAATATATTGCTGCAGGAATATCACTGCCTGGGTTTCCAGGAGTCCATCGGTTTGAATAGCTTGCAAAAGCATTTAATAATGTTCTGCTATATTGATTAAAAAACAGATTATTGGCAGCTAATATATTATTTCCATACGACCATTGAAAGAAAAAGCTAAAATCAAAACCTTTATAAGAGAAATCGTTTATAATGCCACCAATGTGAATCGGAGTTCCTCTACCAATAACCGTCTGATCGTTTGAATCAATTTTCCCATCGCCATTAAGGTCACGGTATTTCGGATAACCTGGTTGTGTCTTGGTTTCGCCACTAAAAATCGGAGTTGCCGGTTTTATGGTATAAATGGCTGTTGTGGGATCATAATTAAAATCATTGTATTTATATGTTCCCTGATAGATATATCCATACATCAAACCCAGGGGATAATTGATTTGAGTAAAATAGTTTGGCATACCATTATAGGTTTGATCAAAAGGAGCATTGGTAAGCAAAGTCTTTTGGTTCTCAGTAAGCTCCACCACTCTATTTTGGTTGAAAGAAATATTAAAGTTAGTTGACCATGAAAAATCTTTTGTTTTAATATTCCTGGTTTTCAAGGTTATTTCCAATCCCTGATTCTCCGTTTTTCCAATATTTTTGAATCCTTGTGGATAACCCGAAGTATAAGGCAAATCAGCATTTAAAAGCAAATCGGAAGTACTTTTTTTGTATACATCCAAGGTAAGAAAAACACGTTGATTCAGAAATGATAAATCTGTTCCTGCATTCCATTGTGAGGTTGATTCCCAACGTAAAGAAGAATTTTGTAATGAACTGGGTACGACGCCCACAGAAGTTAAGGAATTATCGAATGCATAGACACCAGCAAAGGATCCACCATTAATCAGGGACATTTTGGCATAGGTATCAAAATCACCCACCCGGTTATTACCGGTTACACCCCAGCTTAAGCGGAGTTTTCCTGACGAAATAATATCTGATAGCGGTTTCATAAAGCGTTCTTCGCTAAAGTTCCATGCCAGTGAACCGGAAGGGAAATAACCGAACTGGTTATCGCCTTTAAAACGGGATGAACCATCAGCTCTAAATGATAATGTAGCATAGTACTTCGACGAGTAATTGTAATTTACTCTGCCTAAATATGACATCATAGTCCATCGCGAAGCAGACGAAGTCATTACAAATGGGGTTCCTGCGCCCATTCCTGCCATTCCAAGAACTTCGTATTGGGAAGGAATCAGAATCGTTTGAGTGTAGTATGACTTAATATCAGATGCCTGCATGGTAAAACCAACTAATGCATTGAAATTATGCTTCTTTTCAAAAGATTTGGTATAACTAAGGGTATTTTCATTTAGCCAGGTTTGACGGGAAGATGTAGCTTCTGAAGCATTTACTCCATTTACGTTAGTCTGAGGATTTCCAAACCGTGTGTTCGAATTGTTAAATGCCTCAATCAGTAAGTCTTCATTGGTAAACCCAACCGATGCTTTTAGAATCAATCCTTTTATAAATTCGTATTGCAAATAATTATTTGTTTGCAACACCGAACGTGTTGTATTCCGATATTCATTTTTCAACGATAAAACCGGGTTTACACGATAATCGCTAATCATAGATTCATCCAATGAATTATCAACTAAATTTGCCAGAGATTGATTTGGAAAAGGTGCCGGTCGATAGCCCCAAACGTTAGAAAATAAGTTATTGGCACCTGACCATGAATTTTCAGATGGTCTGGCGCCGAGTTGAGAAGATTTCGAATAATTTGCATTCAGATAAATAGTCAGATTATTTTTCTTAATTGTATTCGTTATTTTTCCCTGAACACGGTTATAACTAGTATTAATTAGGACACCATCCTGATCGAAATAAGAGAATGAAGCTGAATATCGTGAATCATCTCTCCCACCGGTAACCATAAGCGAATGATTTTGCATAGGTGCTTCTCTGAAAACCATATCTTGCCAGTTAATGCTTGTTGCATTTCTATAATCTTCCAAGGTCCAAGTTTTGCCATTGATATCTTTTCCCAAATAAGGAGTTAAGGAATTTGTTTCAGCCTGAAACTTTACAAAGTCATAAGTATTCATAACCGGTATCTCTTTTGTAACCCGTTGTATACCGTACGAGCCATCATAGGTAATAACCGGTGCTCCGATTTGTCCTTTTTTGGTAGTAATCATCACCACACCGTTTGCACCACGGGCACCATAAATGGCAGTGGCTGAAGCATCTTTGAGTACTTCCATCGACTCCACATCGTTTGGATTGATCGTTGAAGCTGAACCATCTTCCATAGGGAAACCATCAATAACATAAAGCGGAGCATTTGACCCTGTAATAGAATTGGTTCCGCGTACTACAATATTCATTTCGCCTCCCGGTGTACCTTCGTTGGAGCTCACCTGCACCCCTGCTATTCTTCCTGCTAATGCCTGATCGACATTGGAAACACGCATCTTTAGCATATCATCCATATCTGCTTTACCTACTGAGCCTGTCAAATCACGTTTTTTTATTTCCTGATACCCAACTACCACAACTTCATCCAAATCTTTATTTGTGGATTTCATTATAATATTGAAATTCTTCTCAGTTCCAACTTTAATTTCCTGCAAATCATAACCAATATAACTAAAAACTAATACTGAATTAGAACCAGGAACAGAAAGACTGAATTTACCGTTTGAATCCGTAACTGTACCCTTTGAAAGGCCTTTAATTTTGACATTCACACCAATTAAAGTTTCACCACTTGATTCGGTCACAGTTCCCTGTAGCAGGGTCTGGGCAGATATAAATAGTGAGAGAGAAAGTAGAATTAAAACCAATATTGTGTTTTTAAATCTCATGGCATTTGTATATTATTGATTAATATTCAGCGAGTTGAAACAGAATAATAGTAAAATTCTGCTTCTGGTAACTGTTGGAATTTGATATGGAAAATACATTTCGTTTATTCTGCCGGTAAACAATTCTATACCGGCAGAATATACAAAACTATAAACTGAAATGATTTGTTTATTTATTTAAAGAACAACCTTCTGAACCATTTCAGCTTGAGAAGTCGAAAGATGAACAATATATATTCCAGATGGAAGCGTGATTTTATCACCTTCTGAAATCACTCCTGTACTTACTGATTTTCCTGCTATTGAAAAGATACGCACAGTACCGCCAAATTTTGAAATAAGGGCATTTTTCAGAACAGAGAAGCCAATAATTTCCCGATGTGGGCTGAAAACGGCTGTAGGTGGAACGCCACCATATTCGTAACAACCCATATCATATCCTGAACCAACCGGACGTGCACATCCTAGTATATCTGAAGTTATTTTCTTATTTCCAATCGAATCGGTTAAATTCAATCCTGTATCGACAGCCGGTGAAAATTCAGAAAGACTAAAATCACCGCCTGTATAATTCTTGAATGATGCATCTGTAATATCGGTTACACAATTGACACCACCGGCAGGAATTGTTGTTTCAAATCCACAATTGCTAAACAAGGGTGTTTGACCACTATATATACCAATTTTATTGAACAAACAATTGGTAAATGAATATTTTGGTAAAAGAGCTAATAACTGAAAATTAGCCGGAGCTGCGGCACTACTTAAATTATTAGCAAACGTACAGTTATTAAATGAGCTGGAAACGGTTCCACCATAAAAATGAATCACAGTTGTTCCTGTATTACCGGCAAACAAACAATTATTAACAGTCATATTCATTCTGCAATAAATAGCTGAACCCATCGTTGGACTTGTATTGCCAATAAATTTGGAGTTGGTTATTAGAGTTGAAACGGCACTATTAATCAACATTGCACCGTTTGCAGCATAAGTAGATGAGTTGCCTGTAAAGCTGCATTTATCAAATACATAATTACAAGCACCCGTCCAAACTCCACCTCCACCGGTTGCAGAATTACCACTTGCTGCATTAGAAATATTGGATGTAAACGTACAAGCACTAATTAGAAAAATATTCGCCGCATTAGTTTGTGTCAAGTAAGCTCCGCCACCACTTGCTGCTGCAGTATTCGAAGAAATTGTACAACCGCTAATAGTAATAGGAGCTGCATTTACAGCTGTAATATAACTACTAATTCCACCCCCATTACCCGTGGTGGCTGTATTATTAGAAATACTGCAATTTATCACTTTTGTACCACTTGTTTTACTGTACAGGTAAAGTCCGCCACCTGCCCCTGAAGTATTATTTTCGATTTTACAACCTGTAACTAAACATGTATCACCATAAACTGTAACTCCACCGCCACCTGTACCGGTAGATGTGGAAGTATTATGATGTATATAAGAGTCTTTTACTGTTCCTTTGGATAAGATTGAAACCCCGGCACTTGCACCGGTAGCAACTGTACCGGTAGCTTTACAAGCTGTTACAATACAATTTTGCATAACTGTTTTGGCACCCTGAATTTTTGCTGCACCACCACTGCTGTTCCGAATGCTGTTGGCACAATTTTGGAAGGTTATACCATCGATTACTGTAGTTAAAGTAGCGCTACTAGAGGTCATGATACCAATGTAAGCACTTGCTCCATCGATAATCGTGACATTGCTATAATCCCAAGCTGTTGTTGATCCTTTTACCCTTTCAGTAATGGAGAATTCAGTTCCTGCAAATCCACCGTACATGCTTATCCCGGCTATTATACTATCACGTCCTGTAATAGTATAAGTTCCTTTAGCTAACCAAATTTGGTCACCCGATGCAAATTTAGGTCCCGAGAAAACGGGAGTTGCTTGTATTTTGTCGTTTAACCATTCGTTCAGTGCAGCTACTGCTCCTCCGGTCCCTACCGTGGAAAGGTTTACAAGTGTATCGCCCACTCCTGCAGCTCGCCACGATGCTGAACCGGGAGTTCCCAATTGAACCAGATAAGTTTTGGCAGAAAAAGTAGAAACACTGCTTATCAAAGCAATTAATAAAAATATTTTTTTCATAACATTAAATTAAAAATTATTTATCTAAAATTCAAAGCAATATAAAGTTCAAATTCTAAACTTTAGCACTCGGAAAAACATCTATTAGTTTACAACAACTTTTTTAACTATATCTGCAACTTTAATTAAATAAATTCCCTTTGATAAAGGTATTGAAACCAAGGCTGAATTAGTTATTACTGATTTGATTTTTAATCCCGAAACTGAGAACACAATTACTTCATCATTTATATTTATACCTCTTAGTTGAACTGATTGAGCGGAAGCGAAACAACTGAAATCTTTTTTTGAAGTAGTATTAACTCCTGTTCCTAAATCAGGAATAAATTCATAAGCTCCAATATCAAATCCTGCACCTTTAGCTCTACTTGTACCAATCAAATCGTTAGCAGGTGATCCGGTTGAAGTACCTGTATCAATAAGTGGAGAACCTGTCATGAGTGTCCATATATTGTTTGTTGGGTCAGTGAAAACACCAGTTGAAGCAGTTGTAAGTGTTACAGTTCCAGTTGGTGTTGAAATAAAATTAGCTGCCAATCCATTGTAAGCACAATTAGTAATTGTTCCAAGGCAATTTGCTATTGTACCTATAAAACCTGAGCCTGCTGTAGTACTTCCATCTGCCCCCCAAAATACGGTATTAATAATTTTAATGTTTCCAGCTGCTGCGATTTGATTCATATAGGCAGCACCACCCAAATTATTAACAAGCGTGCAATTTGTAACATTACCTATTGTGAGATACAATGCCGGTTTTGAACCTAATGAAGCACCATAAATCAAACAGTTTGTTAGATAAGAAGTTAAAGATGTAAGTGAAACTGCGGACGAATTTCCAGCTGTTGCACTATTGTTTTTAAAAATGCTACTGGTTATATTCGTTGTTCCGGTACCTTGAGATTTTATTCCTGCGCTTGCTCCTGATGCCGTTGATGAACATGAATTTGATTCAAAAAAACAATTGCTAATTGAATAAGTTCCACCTGAGCTGCCATTATTTACATAAATACTTGCTGCGTTCAGCGACCCTGAAATTGAGTTATTATAGAAATAACAATTCGTACAGGAAGCGTTTTTTGAAGCTGTAGTAGTATAGTATGATAGTGCACCTGCAGTATTGGCAGTGAATTTACAATTCTGAACAAACATTCCTCCTCTTGTTGCAATTGCAGCAATAGTTACGCCACCAGTAAAAGTTATTCCATCTAAAGTGTTGTTTCTGTCTCCACCTGCAGTAATAACTCCTGTAGTACTGGTGTTCGAATTAACTATCGTTTCATTGGTAAAATCCCATACGTTTGTTCCTTTTATTCTATCTAAAACTGATGTTTCATTGCCTGCAAATCCGCCATAAATATATGCCGGTACAGCCGAGCCTGTTCCAGTTAAGACAGTCCAAGCAATAGCCACATTGTACGTTCCTTTTGCAATCCAAACCTGATCAGAAGTTACAAATGAAGTTCCTGCATTTCCACCTATAAGATATGTAGGTGTTGGGGCATTTCTATCATTCAACCATTGTGTTAATGAAACAGCAGTAGTTCCATTAGTGCCTGAATTGGATAAATCAACAACGCAAACAGTATAACCCGTAACTACTGAAGTAGTCCAAGCACTACTATTATTTCCGACTAAATAAAGGTTTGCAGCATTGAGAGAAACCCCTACTGTTAAAATAGAACAAAATAAAAATGCAATAATTCTTTTCATAATATAATCTTTTAAGTGTTAATTTATATATTGTTTGTTTTCATTGTGCAAATATATACAACAATTGAAAAATACAGGTCATAAAATAGTGCGTAAATGTCCTATTTTTGTACGGGCCATGAATTTAAATTAAACCAAGAAGAATTGAAGTTATAAGTTTCGTATGCTCTTGTTTGAATCGTTTCTTCGAAGGTTTATTGTTATCTTATAAACTGAAAAAACTTAAAGTATCCCTAATTGAACAGAGTTTTTGCTTTTTGTCAACTTTCAACAAATATTAAACGGATCGTTTTTAAAGAATTCAGGAGTATTCAGTTTTGCTTCTCCCGGTGCCGGAGGGGGTGTGGATTCCAATTGCAGGGAAATCTCATTATCGAGCACTACCCGCTCAAGCTGGGGAGCGATATAGAATTGTTTTTCTTGTTTTGCCATAGTATGATCTGATTTAATGGTTTTTAAATTCAGTGCTAAGCCGCCAAATCACCGGAATTTCTATTCCTGCGACTTAGCGACCCGGCCTGATATATTATTTTATAATTACTTTAGTTTTTGCTGTTTTCCCTACGCTTTTTAAAACAATCGTATACACTCCCGGCACAAGTCGTGTATCAAATACTTTGATAGTTGAACTCAGGTTTTGGGCAGCAACCCGTTGACCAATGGCATTGTAAACGGCTACGGAAGTTTCAGCGTTTGGCGTTCCATTCAGCATAATCTGACCATTGGCGTTGGTCGAAAACCAGAAACTTCCGCTATCGGCAGGGTTTATTCCGGTAGTTATCGAAGGCGCTTTGAAAATCAGTGCAAAACGGCTTGTATTATTCGTGCTTACTCCAGAGCTAAATATATAGCTACTGCCATCGCTTAGGTCGGCAATTATCGGATTGTTACTATCGTGATAGTCTTTTAATATAAGCTTTGTTCCTGATGGGAAATTTGATAGTTGTGAAGCCTTTATACAAAAGTTTGTACCTGCCTGACCTGTTGTGAAACCAAGTGGAATTTCAGTATCGTAAGGTATAGCATTCATTCCGTTAATAACTAAACTTTCGTTAGCTACTGTTGTATAGATTTCAGGAATAGCTGAGTTTGCATTACTCATTTTTTGTGAATCGTATGCATCCAATCCATTCGAAGCATTGGAGTTGAACAATACAATGGCTTCATCAGAATTCACTCCATTCGATACCTGCAAATACAGAACTGATTGATTTGCATTATTAACCGCCTTTGTCCTGAATTTATTGCTCGATACATCGTTGTGAGAACGCATGGCATTAGTAAGTGCCAATGTTCCTGAAGTACCGGATGATACCTTAACCCAAAAAGCCTGCATAGGCGGAATATATCGGGTTATTACGGTGGCATTATTTGTCCCAACACCTGAACTGGCATTATAAGTATCAAATTCGTAAACGCTTCCGTTTTTAGTGCGATACCAAAAACTCGCATCAACATTTGTTGCTGCTGCACTAACGGCTACCCAATCGAGATAAGATGGATAAGGATTTCCAACCAGATTATAACCTGCATAAGCTTTTGTAGAAGTAAGTGTTAATGCCGGAACGCCATTCAATCCGGTTGTTATAGTACCGGTATTTAATGTTCCTCCGCTAAATGAATAGGTAGCAGTACCCGAAGCCAAATTGGCAATATATCCCTGACCTATATTGAGGGCATCTCCGGTAGAAGTACCATTTCCTGTTGTCATGGTGGTCCAGGCATTATTCGTTTCATCACGACTGTAGAAAGTATAACCTGTTTGTGCTTTGGCTACGCTTATGGGTGACGAAATATACCAGTTACGGGCAGAAGTTAGCGTTTGATTAACGGTAGTTGTAGTTACAGCTGTAGTTGTTCCATCATTATCAATATACGTTCCGGTACCGCTATTTGTACCATCGCTATTAATAGTCATTGCTGAGGCTGTTAGTGAGCTGCTGTTTGTTACCTGTCCTCCGGGAGCTATCGTCAGACTATTTACGCTTGTTGTCGCATCTATAGTCAATAATGCTCCACTTCCTACCACTACATCACTTCCCGATGTCAAAGCCAATGGACCGACTGAAGTTGAACTTGTTACATTAACAATACCCGTATTAGGTGTTGCCGAATTGGTTGCGGCACTTGCGGCACTTGTTCCTGTACTGTTGGTGGCTGTAACTGTAAAGGAATAAGCTTTATTTGAAAGACCTGTTACTAATATCGGGCTTGTCGAACCGATACCGGTAATTCCATCCGGACTCGATGTAACCGTGTAACTTGTAATATTAGCACCGCCATTATTCGAAGGTGCAGAAAATGACACCCAAGCATGACCATTTCCGGCTGTGGCTGTGCCTATAGTAGGGGCATTGGGTGCAGTTGTAGCTACCGTTCCATTATAAGCAGTATATGTAATATTATAATTACTGGCTGAAAATCCACCTGTTCCGGTTGCCAATGAAGGGCTAACAATATAAGCAACACCGGCAGCTGTAGTAGCTGAAAGTCCTGCTGCATCTGGAGTTAATGTAACTATGCTAATGGTTTCTCCTGAAACCTCAGCACCATTCGTTGTAAAGTTCGTTGCACTTGTTCCTGCTGTCAGTGCTGTACCGTAGGTTTTTAAAGGACCGGTGGCGGTAATGGTCAGGGATTTTTGAGCAACATTTAAGGTATAACTTGCATTTGCAGCACCATAAATTCCATTAGCAGCAATGCTAGCTGTAATAACCGATGACCCAGCTCCCACTATCGATACCTGACCGGAGTTGACATCAACTGTCGCCACAGCAGTATTACCACTTGCATAAGTTACAGCACCAGCCGAACCAGCAGTACTAGAAGCTGCATTTGTAAACACTGCATTCCCATAGGTTTTACTCACAGAAGTCGGTGTGGCAAAAGTAAGGACTGGATTTGATGAAACAGAACCTGAACTCGCCACATTTTGTACTGCCAAAGACAAGGTTGAAATTGTGGTGTTTTCGCTGGCAATTGTACCGGCAGCTAATCCGGCTTTCAACCGAATATAAATAGTAGTAGTGGCAAGAGTTCCGCTATTTGTCAATAAAATTGGATTTGTAGAAACAAACGATGCTCCAGTTCCAGTTGAAATCTGGCAATTAGTAGATGAACTTATAGCAATATTTGATAATAAATTCGTTCCACTAACTGTAAAAGACTGTTCAGATGAAGGACCATTTCCGTTTGTATAGCTAAAACCGCTTAATGTGGTGGGTGAAACGGTACAAGTAGTATTGGTAGATACAAAATTGGCCACCAACGTGCGAGCCGCTGACACCGTAAAAGTATATGAAGCAGTTGTAGTAACTTCTGTTCCACCCTCGGTCCAGTTCACAAATTTATAGCCATTATTGGGTGAGGCAACCACGTTGGCACTGCTGCCAACGGTATAAACGCCTCCACCTGTAACAACACAACCTGTTCCAACAGCAGAAGTGTTAACAGCTACCGTGCTTGCAGCAGTTGTAGTAACGGAAAAATCATCCAACAACACGCCGGAATAATTGGTTTTTATGGTGCTGGCATCGTAAGTAGTGGTTAACCCAATACCTGCAAAAGCGGTTGTAAAATCAGCTGTGACATTGGCTGCTTTAAAAGTAGGAATATCGAAAGTAGCCGAATACTGTGTCCAGGTGGTACCTCCGGTCAAAGGGATAGCACACGAAAGGTTCGTTCCCGTTACATTGTCCCTTATAAATGCAGTAACAACAGAAGCTACATTCGAAGCAGTTGGATCTATTTTTGCCCAAAAACTGACTGTATATTTTTGTGTATTGGTAAAACTTAATTTTTGCAAGGCAATAGCATTTGTCCATGTGTCGTAACCTGTATTAGGGGTTCCATTCTTAATTTTTAGGTTTAAACAATTTGTTCCCGAATGAGGATCGTAATTTGAAATTACTCCTGAAATATAGTTTGTACTTGGTGCTTTTTTTAACCACATGCCGGGAGTAACTGATATTGCACTTGATGTGGGACTGGCTATTTGAGTAGTTCCATCAGCTATACCTGCAACCCGACGCAATACATTTAAACTACTTTCTGAAACTGTATATCCACTTGCAGCATCTTCAAATCCTGCATTAGTCACAACAACTGAACTTGATGCCCATTGATATGCACCAATAGCATACGAGGTTCCTCGTGAATTTCCTGCAATATCTGAAGTTATTCCAGATATTCCACTCGAAGATAAATCAGAACCTGCTCCAATCAATGTAGAATTTCCAGATAATGAATAATCTCCACCAGAATAATTATTAAAAGGAATACTACTGGTTGTAAGAGATACAGTTCCTACTGGTAAAGGAGTTTGTGCTGTTTGAATATTATTATAAGCACAATTGGTTATTGTTGCAGCTGTTGAGCTGCTGGTGGATATGTACCCTGAACCGGACGAAGCACTTCCATCAGTTCCCCAAAAAACAGTATTTGTCAATTTTACATTAGCTGCAGTTGTATTTGAAACATAAGCTCCGCCTCCAAGATTGTTTACAAATGTACAGTTATAGACATTGCCAGATGAGATGTAAAGTGCAGATTTAGAACCAGAAGGAGCACCATAAACTAAACAATTTATAAGGTTAGAGGTGGTACTTACTAACGAAACGGCAGAAGAGTTACCAGCAGTACTAGTGTTGTTTTTAAAAATGCAAGAACTAATGTTATTTGTCCCTGCTCCTTGTACTTTTACACATGCACTTGCACCAGATGTAGTTGAATAAGCATTTACATTACTTTCAAAAGTACAACCACTTACAGTAAAAATTCCACCTGAACTTCCATTATTTGAATAAATACAAGCTGCATTTACTGTTGTGGCTCCGCTGGCTATTGCATTGTTGTAAAAATAACAACTTATTAAGGATGCATTCATCGACGCTGTACTAGTATAATAGTTTATAATAGGTCCCGTTACTGTATTATTTGTAAATTTACAATACTGTACAATTGTTCCACCTCTGTATGAAACTGGATTTATCCCTCCAAAATGAGTCACAGTTAATCCATCAATTGTAATTGTTCTGTCGGCTGCTTCGGTAAATAAATTGATTGCAGCAGAACCTCCGTCAATCACAGTTTCATTAGTATAATCCCAGGCATTTGTGCCTTTTATTCGGGTAGTGTTTGTTTCAGTTCCAGCAAAACCGCCATAAATAGCAGTCAGGTTTGAATTAGGAATGGTATAAGCAGAAGTTACATTATAGGTGCCTTTTGTAATCCAGACCTGATCACCAGAAGCGAATGTTGTTGCTGTCAACCATGCAGTTAAAGTTTGAGCAGGAGAAGACAAATTGACGTGAGTTACTGTACCACCCGGTCCTGTAAGAGTAGTCCATACTGTACCCGAACCGTTATCTACCAAATAAGTTGTTGCCGAAAACGCTGAAATGCTACATAAAAATGCAATCAACATTGTAATTTTTTTCATGATATTCAAATTTGAATGTATTAAAACTCTACTCATCTAAGAAGTAGATGGATTTGTAGGGTGCAAAAATAGGGATGGAAGTCTATTAACTGGGGATATAATAATTCAAATAATGCCTATTATTGTACAGAGGAGGTTACAAATTGTATTAGGGGTTAATATAGCACTTTTTTAGTTGTAATATCAGTATCCGCCTGTATTGACACAAAATATACGCCGTGTTTACACCCTGTTAATGAAATATGTTGGGTATACCCTTCCATTACTCCTGATTTTATGAGGTTACCGGTAATTGTAAAAATTTCATAACGTGCATTCAACCGATTGCCTGAAAGTGTAAATCCATCCGAATTCGGTAATACTGTAATTTTTATCTCATTATTATCGTTCAGCGTGCTTATTCCGGTAATAAAAGGATTTACTGGCCACTGACCACTCAGCAGATAGTCTGCCCATACTTTTTTCGCCGATGGTATCCAGGCAGGTAAAGATCCTAACCTCAATGTCAACTGAGCTTCGTAAAGTGATTCGGGTGATACAGTAGTTCCATAGCTTTCGTAAAGTCCTAAAGTTGAGGTTACAAAGGTACTTTTACCCTGCCAGCCCACCACATTGGGATATACTATTTTTACAAAATTTCCGTAAGGAGGTTTCAAATGGTTTTCCCAGAAAGCAATATTGGAATATGTGCCAATCTCCTTCGTATTCCAGTAGGTAAAGTCTTTTCCATGATTCGGACAAACCAGCGCATCGCCCCCGTTTCCGATATATTTACAGTTACTAGCATCAATCAGGGTATAATATGGATAAGAAGCGTGGCTATCGGGACCGCTGCGTGTACCACCCCGATAGCGCCAAAGAACTGTAGCAGAGGTGGTAACAGAAGGTCCTGGTCCATGCCACTCTCCGGGAGAATTGGCGGCATCGTCTATGTAACCCATTAAAGTTCCGTAACTTCCACCATTTGCCTCCACCATAAAATGCCCGGGATTACCGTCGAAACGAATAAACAGAATGGAAGATGCATAACTTTCTGTTAATGCAATTCCGCAACTCATATCCGTAAAACGTAAGCGTCTTAAAAAGCCATTTTCTGCTTTATTCATCGAAATACCTGACCAACCGGAATCGTGAATGTAATTCTTGTGATGAACGAAAGTTTCATGGAAATTACCGTGAAACCAAAGATCTTCCACCCCTAAACCCTGAGTTAATGGTCTTGGAGTTACACTCCATGAGTATGAAGCCGTCATATTAATATTAACAGGCTCTACAAGTGAAATCACATTGCCGTTGATACCGGCAATTTTGTGCTTTTCATTAATGGTTATTCCGTTATTGATGGTAGTGGTCCATTCGGGATAGGGTGTCAATCCTTCTAACAGTTCGTTATTCGCAGTAGGATTATTACTCAACACAATTTCAATCAGATCGCCCACTTTAAAGGTGGAAATACTGACAACAGTTATTTGTCTATCACCACGTTTGGCATCCAGAGCAAGTTGGGTTTTAACAGGATGACTTTGATAATAGTAAAACTTAAACAAGGGTGGAGTACAATACATACAGGTTGTATCGGTAGGAACGAAATGGTTGTTAATAAACAATTCGGTTCCTCCTACCCCACTTCCACTGCCACGTAAAATGATATTTCCTTTGGGTATAAGGATTCCGGCTGTTCTGCCCACTTGCTCGTTCATCAAAAATTTGCCCTTTGGAAAAAACACAATGCCACCACCGGCTGCGGTAGCTGCATTTATGGCGGCTTGGACTCCGTCAAAATCTTCAAGTGCATCATCCGGAATGGCTCCGTATTTACTGACATCAAAAACCGGCAAACTGATATTTGGAATAGAATCTGTACCAAATTTATACCCTGAGTATGAATAATCAGGCAAAACAGAAGTTGCGGGATTGGTTTTAAAAGCTGTATAACAGGCTGCTTCGGTTTGAGATTTTGTGTATCCACAAATCATCAATACCAATGAAAGAAGTAAGATTTTTGTTTTCACGATTGATTTATTTCTTAGCGTCAACTATCCATTTTGGCAGTTTACCCAAACGTAATTCCAACTGGGCTTCGTAAAGCGATTGGGGAGTTACCGGCTTTCCGGGGCTTTCGTAAAGTCCCAAATGCTCTCTTACAAACGAAATGGAATCGCCATACATACCAATAATATTAGGTTTTACAATTTTCACAAATTTGCCGTAGAATTTATTTTGTTCGTTGTTGCTGTTTTCGTACAACTGCGGTTCCCAAAAATCTACTTTTTCAAATTTCCCTATTTGTTTCATATTCCAATAAGTCAGGTCTTTCATGTGATTGGGAAGCAATTCGTAATTTCCACCATTGCCAATGTATTTACAGCTAGAAGCATCCACCAGCGTACAATAAGGCCACGAAGCATGAAAATCGGGACCGCTGCGTGCTTGTCCTTCGTATCGCCAAATCACGGTATTGCAACTGCTGTTGGAGCTGCATGGACCGTGCCACATACCGGGCGCGTTGCTTGCATCTGTTACATTGACCATCAATACACCATAACTATTGGTTGCATTAACTGTACAATGCCCCGGATTTCCATCGAAACGAATATTTATCATGGTACAAGCATATCCATTTCCAATTGAAATACCTGCACAGACGTCAGTCAACCTAATTCGACGAATAAAAGCATTGGTGGCTCGCCCTATGCTAAGGAATGTCCAACCAGCATCGTGAATAAAGTTTTTGTGGTGCACAATAATTTCATGGAAATTACCCTGAAACCATATGTCTTCCACGCCTAATCCTTCGGCCAGGTTTAATCCTTCCACTTTCCAGTTGTAAGATGCAGTGATATTGGTACAAAGCGGTTCGCAAAAAGTGATTACATTCTCCTCAATTTTGGCGATTTTATGTTTTTCGCTGATTTGTACGCCTTTTTCGTTGGTAGTTTTCCATATATTCCAGGTATCCATATTGTCTAAAAACTCTTTATTTGCAGCCGGATTTTGCATTTTCATCGAAACATAGTCGCCAACTTTAAAGCCAGAAGCATCTTCAAGCACTATTTTCATTGCACCACGTTTGGCATTGTCAAGGATAACACTTTTGGCAGATGAACTTTTATAATAATTGAACGTAAACATAGCCGGAACAGTCCATTTTTTATCGGGATCTTTCGGTAACATATAGTTTTTCATAAAAATCTCGGTACCGTCAGTTCCTGAGCCACTTCCACGAAGTATTATATTGGGTTTTGAAATAACAATTCCATCACGGCGACCTTCTTTCTCGTTGATTAAAAAACGGCCTTTAGGGAAGAAAACAATACCCCCACCGGCTGCCTCTGCTGCTTTAATAGCTTTTTGAATCCCTTCAAAATCTTCAAGCGTATCGTTAGGTAAAGCACCGTATTTCGAAACATCAAAGATCTTTCCTTTCACTTCGGGAATACCCTCAGCACCCATTTTATAACCTGCCCATGAATAGTCGGGCAAAATGGAAATGGACGGATTTTTCTTAAATGCTTCGAAAGCAGACGACTGATTGGTTTGAGATGAAATGCTGAGATTTAAAAGCATAAAAAGTGCGATAGTAATGTTGAGTTTGTTCATAATTTAACCTTGATATAAAATTCACTGACAAAGATAGATTGAGGAAGCACTTAACACCACACAAAATAATGCGTTTTTCGCCCTAAATTATACAGAGATGGAAATACTTTATTTATTTTATTTTGAAAATTTCGCTTCCTGCGAGCAAAAAAGCACCTGCACCATATTCCTGCGATTCGGTAGCGGTTACTGATCGTGGATCGGCACCAACCGCCTGCACCCAACCCAGCATTCCGGTATTTTTATCAATCGCCCAGTTCAGGCCTTTCCATGCTTTAAGTATTACTGGAAGGTATATTTTAGATGAAAGTAAGCCATTATTGATACCATAAGCCATGGCATAACAATAAAAGCCCGACCCTGAAGTTTCGGGAGCTGGGTATTCATCCGGGTCAAGTAAACTCGAACGCCATAATCCGTCTTCTCCCTGTAGATTGGCAACTTTTGAACACATTTCTTTAAAAACGCTTTCAAATTTGGCACGGTTAGGATCCTTTTTGGGTAAATCCTGCAACAAACGAGTCAAACCGCCGAGTACCCAACCATTACCACGCGACCAAAATATTTTTTTCCCGTTTTTACTGAGTTTCTGAGTACCATCTGATCTTTCCGAAAAGCGGGAATCGCGGTAAAACAATTGTTCTTTTTTGTCGTAAAGCAAATTGTAGGTATCATTCCAAAGCACGACCATTGTATCCAGATAGGCTTTGTTATTGGTCAATTTAAAATAATGCGAAAACAGCGGTGGAGCCATGTAAAGTGCATCACACCAATCCCAGTTGTCGTTACGATTCCAGCCCACAACTGGTCCTCTTTTAGGTTCTTTCAAAATCATGTTTAACCTGAATTTTACATCACTTATCATATTGATATCCTTTTTCAGCTTATACAATTCGATGTAGGTCTGACCAATACATAAATCGTCGGCAAACTGAAAATTGGGTCCGAGTTTCCAGTTATTGCGCGAGCAAAGTGCCATTGCCGCATCAAGGTATTTTGAATCGTGAGTGCTGTTATACAAAGCCATTATTCCGGTCAGAAATGTACCCCGTATCCAGTTGGTATTTCTGTTTTTGTGCTTAATTGAATCATTATCAATATATTCCGTTTTTTTAAGATTGGCCAATTGCCAGTCACAAACGCGGCACAAGGCGGTAGTAATTTCAGTTTTTGCCGGCAGTTTATCTTTGGCAGTCAACGAGATTGAAAATGTTATTAAACAAATAATTACAAGATTTTTTTTCATATTTCAATTAATTTATTCCCGTTCCAAATTTATTTTGCTGTTTTTCCACTTCTTTAATTTTAATATCATTCAGTTCTTTACGGAGTTTTTCATTTTCAAGTTCCAGTTCTGATTTATTTGACCCTTTTCTGACAGTTTGTTCCTTATGTTTTACAATCAAATCTACTTCTTTTTGATAGAATATGCTCGGTGTGCTATCTTCCAACGAATTGAAAATCAATTCGCCTCCAACAGGCGTTTGCGAACCTTCGTGAACAAGCGATGCGGTAATCCTGATTTTTCCTGCTTTAGTAGTCGATTGTACCAAAACCGGTGCTGTGCCCCATATTAATTCACTTGTATTGGTCAGAATACTTTCATCGCCAAGCAAACGCCCTTCGCCTTCAATGTTAAACCGTATGCTGTTACTATTCAATCGTTTCACTGTTCCTTTTTTATCTACCATCTCGGCAATGACCGTTACAATATCCGATCCATTGGCCAATAATTCAACGCCATCATTATCCAAGCGCAGCCGGATATGATTTGGACTTTCAGCCGGACAAACTTTGTTTGTTGCCACTACTTTTCCGTCTATCAATCCCTCAGCCAATAAATAAACTTCATCTTGTTTACTTGCTCTTGCCCTGGCTTTACAAGCCATAAAGTCGAACATATTCTTAAACGTAATTATAGGCGATGGCATCCCTTTGCGGTTAGGATCTTTCCTATACGATTCCTGTTTGCCGTTTTTCAAAAATGTAAGCCGCACTTCATCGCAATTGGAATAAACAGTTACATCATTGGGCGAAAACGGTGACATTTCATTAGCAATATATAGCATAGGACCCGTTTCGGACAGAAGATCGGATTTTACCGGACTGCGCTGCGACATAAACATATAATACGAAGTCTTGGGTTGACGAAATGCATCCATAATTCCGGCAAACTGCGGATCGGGATGATATCCGCGCTGATGGTCGAAAGAGTGCCAAAAACATCCTCCGATAATTTGACGCGGTGAGGTATATAAATTTTGTAAGCATATACCATTAAATGTTGGTTTGGTTTGATTAGCATCAACATTCGCCACAAAAGGAAGTGGCCATTTTTCGTTTACTACACCCGGTTTGCCATAATGAAGTGCCTGAATAAGCATAGGAACTTCTCCCCAGTTGCGATTTACACGACTATCCGAATTCTGAGCGCTCCAATCATCCACATTATCACCCCATTCGCGCACAAAGTAGGTTTTTGTTGAATCGAGTTTATTCCCTGGTCTCAGTAATAATGAGAAGAATTGGGCGCCATCAGCTCCATCATCACAAGCCGCAATACTGTATGGATAAGGATATTCCTGCTTGCATATTTCGGCAGCATTTTTGGCAAAATCTTTCGGATAAGAAGTCTCATTCAGAATCGGTTCCCAAAAGAAAAGTGAAGCATGATTACGGTGAATCCGTATCATATTTCGGATGTCGGAATATACACTTTGGGCAAATATTGGCGTTTCACCCCAAAACTGCCAGCCCGGAGTTTCAACCAATGCAAAAATTCCAAGTTCATCACAAGCATCCATAAAAGCGGGATCGATAACATAATGGGTTCGAATTACTTTCATTCCGGCATCACGAAGTTTTTTTGCATCTCGCCATTGCACTGAATTGGGAAGTGCATTTCCAAGGACAGCAAAGTCCTGATGACGATTGGTTCCCATTATTTTATCATACGGTTTTCCATTAATCCAAAGACCTGACTTTTGTTTAAATTCAATACTCCTGATACCTATTCTGGTGCTATAACCATCAACAATATTCCCTTTTTTATCTTTTACATACACATTCAGCCAATACAAATACGGAGATTCCGGACTCCAGAGTTTGGGTTGTTTAAGCTCAAAACCTTTCATTGAATAAGCTGCTTTTCCGCTAGTTATATTTAATTTTTGAGCAATTCTGTTCACTATTTTGCCATCAGTTTGTTTTAATTCGTAGATAAGTTCAGCGGCAAAATCCGTGGACAATTCATTACGAATATGCGTTTTCAGATTCACCAGAGCGCTTTTATCCGAAACCTTATCGTACGAAACAAATAGTCCGCCACCAGCCACTTCGTTTTCATAATTGGGGTCGGTAATGTGTACGTTGTTTGTTGCAATTAACCAGCAATCGCGATAAATACCCCCAAAATAACAAAAGTCCAACACATTCTGTGCCTTTCCCGGTGCATAGCTTGGATCATCACTATTGTCAGCACGAACGGCTATCACATTTTCTTCGCCCCATTTCAGGTTATTTGAAATATCAGCAATAACGGGCAAATACCCACCAACATGTTCAGTTAGGAGTTTTCCATTTACCCACACTTTGCACTTGCCCATAATACCCTCAAAATGCAGAAAAAGCTTTTTGCCTTTCAATGCAGCATCCAGTGTAAAATGTTTGCGATACCAGGCAGGTCCCTGATAATTGATACTCCCGCTTGCATCCTTTGGTAGGTATTCTAGTCCGTGTGGGAGCGAAACTAATTCCCATTTGCTGTCGTCAAAATTTACTAATTCGGCATTTTTGATATCAGTTTTGACAAACCGCCACCCCACATTCATGGAATAAGCAGTGCGTCCGGTGCCTGCGAGTGGATAAAATCCGGAACTAGAGAATTTTGGCTGATATGCAGACGATAAGGAAATAAATGTAAAGAAAGCTAAAAAAAGAATTGAAAATCGTTTCATTGAATTGTATTTTTTATAAATAGTAACTTTTCATAAGTCACAATAAGCTATTGAATATTTACAAACAATACAATACCTTATATTTGGGGATATAAAAAAATGAGATTATTGTTCCATGTATTTAACTATTTTTTTGGTTTTCAATGCATATTCAATTTCATTGCGGGTGGAAGAACCGATATAACCCCCAACATTTATCACGAAAATTTCGTCGGCCAAATCAATTTTACGTAAATGCATTTCGTCCAGCATCTCTTTGGTACTTTCAGTCCACACTTCAGTATCGCCGGAATGACCAAACAATCCTACACTGATTACAATATTTCCTTCGAGCGACAGCCGTTTCTGAGCCGCCAAAAATTCGTCTTTGAATTTGGTACTTCCACAAAGGGTGATGATGTTGAATTTTCTGATCATTGTAAGCCCCCTATATCCCCCGAAGGGGAACTTTTTAATTGGTTATTATTTATAAGCTATCTTTCATTTTCAAATTTTCAAATTTAGTTTAATTCACCACCAACTTCCCTGTAAATGATTTATATTTCAGCATGTAAAAGCCTGAATTTAAGTTCGTTGTATTAATTGAAAACAGGGTGACATTTGTAGGGGGCAAAAGCTCTTGAACCAATTTCCCTGTTGAAGTATAAATTTTAAAACTTTCATTTGAATCGGTAATTGCTGGTAATAGGATATTTACAGAAGTCCCAACTTTTACCTGATTGGGATAAATACTGATGTTGGTTGTCTGGTTTTTGGGCAGACCGGTAGTAAGTTTCCTGATGCCGGTTGTAATCGATTTTCCCTGATATTCATTTTGTGGCATTCCGATATTGACAATGGTGTCCAAACCGCTTACGGACGTGGCATTGCAAAAAGTACCGGATATGGTCACTGTCAGCAAATTCAACGGTGTTGTTTCACAATACGGATTGGCAGCCGAAATAAAAACGGAGTCTGTTGTCCAGCGAAGCTGAATGACCGCCGGATAATTCACTTGACAAGTACCTAAACCGTTGGGCAAGGTGACTTTTCCGGCTTTGTAAAATATAATTTGTGCCGTGTTACTATTTTTGTCCAAAACCGCCTGAAAGCTCGTGGTATTTGAAAAAACGGTGTAAGGTGGATTGGCCACTTTTGCTTGTAATATGGTTTGAGTGACATTAGGAAATACAGCATAAGCATATTGTTCACCCGAAGGTAAATTGCCATGATTCAACCCAATCCAGGCAATTGGCGTATTTCCCAGCGTGGCCGTTTCGTAATTCAATTCAGTATTAATAGCAAAATGATAGCCCACATTATTGATAAATGCCCAATCAGAACTTATCGGTTTCAAACTTTGCACAGCCGACATTGTGGTGGCAACGCCTTCATTATCTACCACAAAAGATCCGTTGTATTTTACCTGATTTACCGTGGTGCTATAAGGAACAAGATAATTTGTACCTGCTGTAATACCGCTACCAAGTGCCACAAAATAATCAGAAAAATAAAAATACGATTTGTATGCTTTCAGCTTAATTTCGGTTTGACTTTTAGAGTAAATAAATCCACATGCACCAGTTTTCCCATCGGATACACCTCCTGCAAATGCATCCAAATTGGGACTATTTAACCCCCAATCTACTAATGGCAAAGCAGTTGTTGGCGGTTTTTGGGGAGAAGTAATTCCGGGCAATCTCCGCCAGTTCTGATCGGTCAGCGTTTCGTAGCGTTCAGTTCCGCTAACGTACAAATAATTCACGCCCGATCCGGTATAATAGTTGGTAAGTCCTGATCCGTTTCCACTCTCGCATCCCACAGTTCGGGTAGAAGTCATACGGGTACTGACCATATAATCTTTTCCTTTTTGAACCATAAAATCATGTCTCCAGAACATTTGATTTCCGGTTTGGACATTGAGAGCATTCGTTGAGGCACTACGGGTCATCCAGTTGTATAAATTCTGTAATGCTGGTTTTTGTGCGGTATTGGCACTTAAAATTTTCGATAATTGTGACGTAAGTGTGCTGTAAGGATCAGCTTCGGGGTATCTTCCATTTTGATTTTGATCAAAAATATTCCGATAGCAACTCCAGCTTACACCATTCAGGAAGAGGTTTTCGAGTACAGCCACTTTATCATCCGGAAACTGGAAAAAGGTTCCAGCCGTTAATGTCAGAAAACCGACTATTCCATTGGTATATTCTTTCCCATAATTTCCCATATAAATCTGCCGACCATAACCGGTGTGTTGCGAAAATCCATAATCGGGCTGAACGCCTTCGGCTAAAGCACCGGTAACAACTGCTAATGCATTGGTTATAATGGATGCCACCTGATTAATAGTAATTGCATCTTGGTCAACAATGGCACTTGCCATAATGTAATTACACACATCGGTAGTGTTTGCTCCGGTGGGAGTATTGGTGTAGGTTGCGATGTTGGTAGTGGTCCATTCATTTCTAAAATACTTCAACATATTGGCATAATCGGTTGGATTTTTGGTTTTTAAATCTCTACCCATAAGCACAAATGACGGATACAAACTTTTGGGCCAGCCAATGGAGCGCCACCACCAGTTTGTATCTTGCGGGTCAAAATTCATCCACCAGTTCCATGCTTTTAAATACGCATTCAGATAAGTAGTACTATGATAGTTTGAACCTGTGGTTTGGTACACTTTGGCAATTTTTAGCATTTCATCCAAATGTTCGCGTGGCGCACCGGTATTGGGCGTGGGTTGCGTTGTAGGATAGGTGTTAACATTCAAAAAAGTTCCATCTGCATTTTGATTACTTAGGTTATAACTGCTCAATCCGCTACCAAAGCTTGTACTATAAATTCGTGAATAAAGTGTGTTGTAATCAGTAGCTGTTTGTGCATGCAGACTTACAAACAAAGATGTTAGAATTGAAATTGAAATGAATTGAAAAAACCGTTTCATATTTAATTTTTTTTACCAAATTACAATTTCATAGTTATGCTACTACCCGCTTTTACTCCGGTTGGCATTTGAAAAGACAGTTCTGCTGATTTTCCGTTAATCTGAACTTTAAGATGAATCACATCAGGATTTTTTGTTTCACACAAGGGATTGGCAAGCGTTATTTCGCCGGTTTTTTCTTTCCAAAGCAAGGCACAGGGTGCATCTACTTCGATGGTTTTTCCATTATCAAAACTTAACTTAGCGGGTTGAAAAAATACAATTTCTGTCAGATTTAGCTGCGCATGTCGTACTGCATGTGCCTCACGACTGTTCATCAAAATTTTCACAGGAGTATTTTTACTGTATTTTATGGCTTCAGCTACAGTCTCTACACCCGGTTTTACAACGTATGCATACGCACCTTCTGTTGGATTTATTCCATGGTCAATGTTCAAACTGAATAGATTGGTATCCCGTACCAGTACAAAAGCGGAGGAAGGTTCCAGGTTAAAATAGCCAACTTTTCCATGCAATATCCAGTCCGGTAATTTTATTTTTGCATTGTCCTTTAAAATATCCATCTTCTCTTTTACGGAATATTGCACTTTACCGTTGATATTACATTGATTGACAGTTGTATAAACCGAAGCTTTCCCATCCGTTTGATTGATTCCGGCACCCAAACATACAAATTCTTCATCGAAATAAAACCATGATTTATGAGCTGTAATACCTCTTCGTTGTAAAATCATCCCACAAGCTCCATAGGTGCTATCGCTTACGCCTCCCGCATACGAATTGCTATTTGATGCATTTTCACCCCAATTAGGAATGGGAAGTTTCGCATCGTCTTGTTCTGCAGTGATACCTGGAAATTGGCGGTTGTTGAACTTCTTAAAATAGTCACGATTGTATTCGTTTCCTATTACAAACAAGTAGTTTGTGCCGTTTCCAGAATAGAAATTATATTCACCATCTCCATTTCCGGCTTCGCTACCTACTGTTCGGGTGGACGACATACGGGTACTAACCATGTAATTGGTACGGCGGTTGATCATGTAATCGAATCGCCAGAACATCCGGTTGCCGGTCAAACTGTTTTCGCCCGCTGCAATTCTGTTACACGCTTTTTTAATCTCCGCTTTTTTGCTACCATTAAGTTTTTGTATTCGGTCGGATAGGCCTTTTATTTGATTGAAATACTGATCAGAACTGTTATATCGACCCGAATTATTGGGGTCGTAGTTTTTGTTGTAAAAGATCCATTGTACGCCGTTGATGAACAAATCCTGTAATAAATCGACGCCCGGTGACTGGTATTTTGTGCCGTTGCAATACTCGAGGTAATACATCATGGAGTTTACAAATTCTTTTCCATAATTTGTAAAATATAATTGCCGGCCTTTTCCACAGTGTTGGGCAAACAGGTAATCGGGCTGAATTCCTTCAACCGATTGTATGCTAAGCAATTCGGTCATCTTATTTTTAAAATCCATCATCTGACTGTCGTTCTCAGTTAAAATGCTGGCAGTAAGTGATCCAATAATTATATCCGCACCATTTGCTCCGGTTAATCTTTCGCTTACAGAATTTTCATAACTCCAACGCAGGTATTTTATGGTTTTATCGAAAAGCACTTTGTCCTTCTTTATTTCCAGAGCCATCAAAATTATACTTTTGGAAAGTTCTTTTGGATAAGGAATGTATCGGTACCACCAGTTGGTAGCCTGATTGTTAGTTTCAATCCAGTATTTCAACGACAATAAATAGGCTTTTTTCAGGTCATTGTCGCGATAAAAACTATTCTCGGAATTTTGATAAGCTGCAGCGAGACTTATCAAATTTTGTACATGCTTGCGGGGCGATCCATCAGTAGCCGAATAATTAATTCCTTCAAACCTGCCCTGATCGTCCATCTTTTGAAGCAAAGATTCCACACTGCTTTTGGATGGATTGGTCAAATAATCGTTGTACATTCTGTTGTAAATAACCGAAAAGTCGGAGGGATTTGCATGTGTTGTTAACCCACACAAAGCAATTGCAACCAAAAGTGATTTAAAAAGTTTTGTTTTCATTATTTATTCATTTCAATTTTAATAACCGTATCCAGTAAATCGGATTTTTGAGGCGATTTACTTACCTTTATAAATAGATTGTCAGTCTCATTGTTTCCAAACCAGGTTTTGTATGTTACCAGTTCTGCTCCCGAGTTGAGCATAAATACATTCTTAACTTCTTTTGCATCTATTCCTTTTGCATTCAAATCGCCCAAATAAGGGTACAACCAGTGTGCATAAATCAGATTTCCTTTTTGAGTGTAACGTCCCCAGTCTTGGCGTTTCAGTGAGTTGGCGCCGCAACCGTAGATACTTTCACCATTCTTATCGATCCATTTACCCACTTCGGCAAGAATATTCACGCATTCTGCCGGAAAATTTCCGCGTGGATCAGGACCTACATTCAGCAATATATTTCCGTTTTTGCTGACGCAATTTACTAAGCAGTGAATCAACAATTCAGGTGATTTCCAGTTATGATCGGATTCGCTGTAGCCCCAAACACCATTCATGGTCATACAGGTTTCCCAGGGAATGGGATTGTTGTATTTATCCATTAAAGGAGCTTCAGGAATACCTTGTTCGGGTGTTTCAAAATCACCCAGAGTCCCTATTTCACGTTGTTTAAGACTAACTCCTTCGTTTACTTTAAGGCGGTTGTCTAGAATAATGCCGGGTTGATTTGTGCGAATCATTTTGACCAGTTCGTTGGCTTTCCATTTTTCACCTGAATATTCGCCAAAAGAATAATCGAACCACATAATGTCGAGTTTTCCGTAATTTTTGGTCAACTCTTCCACTTGTCCGTGCATGTATTTCAGGTAACTATCCCAATTGAAGTTACGTTTTGCATATTCTTTGTCATCCCGTTGCGGGTGATTTCCCACATTTGGATAATCGGGGTGATGCCAGTCGATAATAGAATAGTACAAGCCTACTTTCAGTCCTTCGGCACGGAAAGCATCCAGAAACTCACGCACCAGGTCACGTCCGCCAAATTGTTTGCTCAATTTATAATCAGTAAGTTTACTGTCGAACAAACAAAATCCATCGTGGTGTTTGGCTGTGAGTACTGCATATTTCATCCCTGCGGCTTTGGCAACTTTGGCCCATTTTTTAGCATCAAAATCGGCAGGATTAAAGGCATCCACGTATTTTTGGTATTGTTCGGTTGTGAGCCGTTCGTTCGATTTCACCCATTCGCCTCTGCCCGGAACAGCATAGGCTCCAAAGTGGATAAACATTCCGAAGCGTGCTTCGCGCCACCACTGCGTTTGTTTCATCACTTCCTGATATCGTGCCTGATATTCTTTCGAAGGAGTTTCCTGTGCCATTAAATTGAATGCCAGGTAGAGAATTAAAAGCGTTGCAATTGAATTTCGTTTCATGTTTTTAATCTATTTTGATGGTTACTGGTTTTCCACACAATTCTCCCTGAGGTAATTCTACAGAAATGATTTTTCCGTTCAGATTCAGTTGTATCGTTTTCAGCGTTTTCTCCATTCGGGGATCGTTCACTGTGATTGTTTTTTCTTTTCCTGTATTATCAATCAAAACCACACAGGGCGCCGAAGCACTAAGTTTTATTTCAGGACTGACTAAAGCTGTATCGGCTTGATAAAAAACAACTTCCGTTAATTTAGAATCCGTGGAACGAATGGCCTGTATGAGCGTGTCGTTTCGCAAAACCAGGAATGGTAACTCGTCTTTGGGAGTTTTATTTCCGGCATAAACCACATATCCGTAGGTTTCATTGGTTGGCTTTTGACCGTGATCCATCCAAAGTCGAAGGATATCCGCATTTTCGGGCAGGTTATTTATTTTTCTGTTTTCTTTGTTCATTTTTACCCAGTTTGTTTTTTTTGATTCCAACACAAAGTAGGCATTCCTGCTGTATTCGGGTAAAACAGTATAGGCAAATTTATTTTTCTGTATCACCCAAACCGGTTTTCCGTTTTTCATAAAATCATGAATTCCTTCTGTCACCGGCATTAACACGCCGTTATTGATTATTTCAACAGCTTCTGTTTTTGCGGTCTGGTCAATGGTGGTGCGTATGGTTCCGGGCATTTCAGGTTGCTTATTCGTAATTCCTGCTCCCAATGCTATAAAATAATCTCCAAGTATAAAATAGGATTTGTGTGCCTTTACACCGTAAAGCGTCGGATTGGATTGGGCTGTTCCGGATTTATCGTTGACGCCTTCTTTTTCTGAGGCATTCATTTTTTCAAATATAAACCCGGCCACTGCATTTTCGCCTTTGGTAGCTGCTCCTGCAAAGTTAAACCTGCTGCAATAACCCCGCCAATTGGTTACCGGTTTTATTTTTTCCATGCCTTCGCGGGCTGTCACACCGGGGGCAGCCGTCACATCCCACGCACCAAATACCGAACGGTATTCCTGACCATTTCGTTGAAACAGTGTCATGCCATCGTCGGTAAAAAAGTTGTATTCGTCAGCCACATTGAGTGCGCTTTCCAATCCATCGCAACGCACTGAAGACATGTTGACTATGACGTGATATTTGTCATTCTTTTTTATCAAATCATCATTGTTGAAAAACCAGCGTGTGCCGGTGTAAACTCCATCGTTCAAAGAATTCATATTGATATTTTTCTTATTACCTTCCTGTGCAAGTTGTTTCAATTCGGCCAGTTCAGTTGGAGTAAATGAATCTTTCCAATCGTTTAACAATGTGTTCAGCATACCCAAGTAACGAATGGTTTTGCTTTCATTTTCAAATAAAAAGTTGTGCCGGTCAAGTCCGGGCAGGGTAAATCCTTTGAAATAATACCAGTTAGCACCCTGAAAGAAATTAAAAAGGGCATTCACATTTTCCCGTGACAGTTTTTTAGTCCAGGGCGATCCTTTCAAATCATTAAGCATCGACAAGGCATTGGAAGTGCCATCGATAGGATATCCCCATACCAAACTTTGTTTCCCGTGCCCCCAACCGGCACCATCGGTCGTAAAACCTTCTGTCCAGAAAGCAGTACTAAAGGTATTTTGCGAAGTAGTACTGATGCATTTCTGACTCACATCGGCAATCAGATCAATCATTGGGATGGATTTATACATAAAAGCTACCGGAAGTAATGAGCGATATGCCAAAGCATTGCCTCCAACCCACCACACATGGTTTCTGAATCGTTCAATTTGTACCACATTTTTATCCGTTTCGTCTTTTCGTAATGGTTGTGTCCATGCTTGTAAAGCAAGTGTTTTGAGCATGTCGCATACCCCAATAAGTTGCTCGTCTTTGATTTTACCGGCCTCCACATCGTCCATTTTTTTCAACAAACAGAAATAAGTGTTTACCGCAGCTGTCGGGATGGCAAAACAGGATGCATGAAACCGGGGAATGGTATTGGGTCGACCTATTTCAATAGCACCATAATGCAGGATTGCTTTCAGAAAAGCCGCGTATTTTGGGTCATATTCACTGAATTTGCCCTTTCTGATGTCTACAGCAATTTTCCAAATCCGGTTGTGTGCTTCCACCAAGAAATTTGCAACGATATTGTCGGTTCCATTGAATTTTTCAAACAATAGTTTTTCGTTGTAAATCCTGGTTTCAAGTTCAATCAAATCGGCAAATTGTCCTTCCGGCGTGAGTTGATTCACACATTCTGAAGCACTGATTTTGCATTTTGACATCTCGTGTTGACGGTAACCATTTTTAGAAAAAGATTCACGGTATTCCAGAATGGATTTTTCCTTTGTGGCATCTTTCACTTTTTGACCATCGGCATAATAACGCTGATAATTGGCAAAGGCATAATCAGTTTCGGCTTTTTGGGCAAAAACAGTTGTATTTAAAATAATACCGATAAGGAAGAAAAGCTTATAGTTGAATGTCATTAGTTAAATGTTTTACAAATTTATTTGTACGGTATTATATCGCTTAACACCTTTTCTCTGTACCATGGATCGTTTGCCTTTTTAAGTAATTCCGGCATGAGTTTGCACAATGAACGAAAAAGTTCTTTGTTTTTCTCTACCGGCAAATTGTTCATTTGATAAGGATCTTTCAGATCGTCAAACAAGAGGACTTCAGCCAGTTTATTGGTTTTTTTATCAATCGTCAGTGCCAGCGTATACCGTTCGGTTTTTAATCCGCGAGCCACGGGAAAATAAGCAATGGTTTTTTTCTCTGCATTCTTCTTCCCATCGGCATCTCTAATGTATAAAACTGCTTTTGGTGCATTTTTCGTAGGCTTCAGGTTGATAAATTCAGCAGACAAATCGGTACCCTCCACGCCGGTTGGGATGCGGTCATTTAATCCAGCAAGGGTTAAAAGAGTGGGCATAATATCGGGTGTGGATAACAACAAATTACTGACATGTGGTTTTAATTTTTCGGGATACCTAATGATAAAAGGCACATTCATGGCTTCGGTATAAGGACTATTTTTAGCATCTTCCACATGACTGGCCAGTGTTTCGCCATGGTCGGATGAGAAGACCACAATGGTATTTTTATCAAGTCCCATCGCTTTAAGTGCGGAAAGTATCCGGCCAAATTCGCGGTCAACTCCACTGACGTTGGCAAAATAATAAGGTGCTGCTTTTTGTTTCTTTGTCAATTCCGGATTTACATTGGGACGAACCAACAACTTCGAAAGCGGAATGTCCTTGTATAAATTAAAATCCTCTTCCATGCAATCATTCAGTGACTGATATGGACTGTGAGGCGGATTCATACTTACAACCAGAAAAAATGGTTTGTTTTTGTCGCGTACGCTTGTCAGGTATTCAATAGCTTTGTCGGCTTCGTGTTTTGGTGACCATTCTTTGGGATCGTGGCGATTGCCATCCGAATCCCAGTAATGCGGATTTTTATGTTCGTCGAAAGTACCGTAAGAATACCAGAAATTAAACCCGTGACGACGCTCTTTGGGCGTATAAGCATCCCAGGCCGGTTCTCTTTCATCGACATATTGCCCCGGACGTTGGGGATCGTTGGGAGTTGGATAATCCAGATGGTATTTCCCAATGTAGCCACAATCGTATCCGTTTCTGCTAAACACATCACTAATGGTTGTTACATCCGCTCTCAGATTACTTACCGGGCGTTTATCGAGACAGTTCAGCGTCACTCCGTTGGCATCGGGGTACAATCCGGTAAACAACATGGCACGATGAGGACTGCTGAGCGGACAATTACTCTGAGCAGAGGAAAGCACCACTGCTTCGCGTGCAAACTTGTCTAATTGAGGCGTATGTGTTGGATCCGCTTTAAAATTTACATAGGATTTAAATGCATCATCATTCCAGAAATGAAGCCCACAATTACGGAATTGATCCGGAAAAACGTAAATTACATTCGGATGAGCGGTTGTTTGTGCTGACAGACCGGATACAACAGTGAGTCCGAGCAGAGCAGGCAATTTATTTGTGAAGTTTTTCATGGGTTTAATCATTTAGATGATTTGAGTTCTACATCAATTACATCAACTAATGCTGTACGTTGAACAGTAGTAAGCGGAATAGTGGTAATGCCTGCTTTTGATGTAATTATTATCTTTTTCTTATTTGCCAGCATTGTAACCTGTTTTATTTCAGAAGTAGTTTTCATCTGTATTTCGGAAACCTTGTTATCGGAGAATAAAAACAAATAGCGGTGATTATTTTTGGATGTAGCTGGTACTGAAACTGTCTCATCAGGGTTCAATGCCCTGCAATTTACCAGCGACTGACCGTTTATTTTCATCCAAGCGGCAATTGAGTCCAGTTTCTGATTCATTTTTTCAGAAAAAATGCCTTCTTTGGTAGGTCCGAAATTAAGCAGGTAGTTGGTGTTTCTCGACCGGCATAGGATGAGTTGTTTCAAAACAGTTTCAACGGTTTTTAATGGATGCTTTGTATATCCCCAACCACTTTTGGCTATGGTGACACACAATTCAGCCCATTGTTTTTGAATATCGGTGGGTAATTTGGCATCTCCTTCGTAGGTTTTATAGTCGCCATATCCAAAAAACCGTGGACTCACTACAATACCGGGTTGCAGTTCATGTATTCGTTTCATGCTGATGCATTTATCCCAGGCAATATTTCCCCTGGGAATATCGGGTCCACCATCGAACCAAATCATATCAATTTTCCCGTAATTGGTCAATAATTCTTCTACCTGTCCCTTAATGTATTCGGCAACCCGGTAGTAATGTGCCTGTTTTTCAGCATCTGTTTTTACCGTTTTTCGGGCTTGCAGATTGGCATCCAGCGAAGGTACATTTTTATAGTCGCGCGAAACTCCATAATACATAAAGCTCTGAAATTCGCGGTTAAAATGCCAGTCGGGTCCGGAATAATACAAACCCACTTTTAAACCGTATTTTCTGCAGGCTTCCACATACGGTTTAACAAGGTCTTTGCCCGACATGTAATTTTTAGTACTGAAATCGCCGTATTTGCTCGGCCACATAGCAAAACCATCGTGATGGCGGGCTGTAAAAACCATGTAGGTCATTCCGGCTGCTTTGGCGGCTCTGGCCCATTCTTCGGGATTGTATTTTGTGGGTTGAAAATACTTCGATTGTTCCCAGTATTCATTCGGTGTAAGGCAGGAATTGTCTTTTTTACAGGCATGACCCATAAAATAATCGCCCGATTGAATAATTTTACGAACCTCGGCTGAATCCATTTTATTGTTCGAAGGTCGCCAACCTATCTGAGTTCCGGCCATCATGGGCCACGATAAGTCAATTTCGCGAATGGAAGATATACTCCAGTGAATAAACATTCCGAAACCGGCTCCGGCAAACCATTGCGCACTGGGATGCGTACTTTGTTTATACCCTGAAGCGGCATCTTCCATGATTCCAATCTGTGCATGTTCCATTTTTACACGGTCCTCATCTTTTTTTGAGTCATTTTTCTGTGCATTGACAACAAAAAAAGAAAGCAAAAAAGAGAAAAAAACGATTTTCCTATGCATTTTTTTATTTGATATAAGATGAGAGGATACTCAACAACAAAAATACTGCAAATTACATATCGATTTTCCTAAAATCTGACGAAAATGGTGCAAAATCGTTCGCAATTCAAATGTGTCAATTTGGGATTTGATCAGTTACTTCATCTAATTCATCAGATGTCTCTTCGGTTTTACGGAAAGTCGAAGGAGACACACCAAACTGTTCTTTGAAACATTTGGCAAAATACTTAGGTGAACTAAATCCGAGCATATAAGTAATGTCTGAGATATTGTATTCTGGGTTATTATTCAACAATGCAGCTGCTTTCTTCATTTTCACGGTAATGATAAAATCGTTGGGAGTTTGGCCGGTTATTCCCTTAATTTTACTGAAAAGTTTGGTGCGTCCCAAAGCCATTTCGCTTGAGAATAATGGCACATCAAACTCGCTATTATCAATATGTTTCTCGATTACTGCCTGTGCTTTTTCCAAAAACTCACGATCCAGGTTGTTGGTTGCAATGAGTCGTGGCGTGAAATCTGTTTGGCGACTGAATTTTTCCTGCAGTAGCTTCCGTCCGTTTACCAGGTTGTTGCATCGGGTAATCAGCGTTTTTACATTAAACGGTTTGGTGATGTAATCGTCGGCACCAAGGCGCAGGCCTTCAATATTATATTCTACTGCGGTTTGTGCCGTCAGCAATACTACCGGAATATGGCAAACTGCAAAATTGTTTTTAATTTTCGAACACATTTCACTACCCGACATGATCGGCATCATCAAATCACTTAACACTATATCAGGTTGATGTTCAATAGTTAATTCGAGCCCTTCCTGGCCATTAGCAGCAGTATAAATAGTATAAATCGGTTCAAAAATATTCTTCAGCATAGCCCTTAATTCGTCATTATCTTCTACAATGAGCATCGAATATTGTGGCAGACTGTCCTTCACCTGAGCACTAATCACTTCCTGCATAAAATCGTTATCAACTTCATTTATCAGATTCAGACAAGTGCTATCAGCATCTTCGTATTCAACTTTTTCATCTTCTTTAAAATGCGTAGCCCCTTTTTTCAAAATCACAGTAAAGGAACTCCCCACATTTTTCTGACTTTCCACCTTAATTTCGGCAGAATGTAATTCCAGAATATTTTTGGTCAACGCTAATCCAATTCCCGTTCCGGGAACCATATTACTGATTTGCAGTCCATTTTCAGCCTGATAAAAGCGATCGAAAATTTTATCAAGTGCTTCGCCGGCAATACCAATTCCACTATCGGTAATGCGGATATACACCTGTTCCGAAGTTTGATTCATCGATATAGTAATGGTTCCATCCTTTGGCGTGAATTTAAAGGCATTGGAAATCAGGTTATAGAATACTTTTTGCATTTGGACAGGGTCAATCCACACCATAATTTTTTCTTCACTGCAGTCGAAATTTAATTTGATCTGTCGATAGTTCGCGTACTCGGCAAACGAAAGGTAAATTTCATATAAAAACTTCACTAAATCCACTTGCGAAGCTTTAATATTCAAATGACCTTGTTCGCTTTTACGGAACTCAAGCAATTCGTTAATCAAACTACTCATATTATGCGTATTACGCTTTATGTTCAAAATGCGGTTGTATATAGTTGGCTGAATATTGTGCATTTGAAGCAGCATATCCACCTGACCCGAAATAAGAGTTAGTGGTGTGCGGAACTCATGCGAAATATTGGTAAAAAAGCGCAGTTTTGACTGGTTGACTTCCTCCATATGTTCCTTCTCTTTTTTCTCATAAGTCAGAGATGTTTCGAGCAAAAGACGTGACCGACTAAAAACAATATATCGCCACACAATAAAGAGAATAAGTAAGATATAGAACAAAATAGAATACCAGTCCAGATAAAATGGCGGATAAACATGAATGTTCAAGTCTGTTGAAGTAATCAGCGCACCATCAATGGGTGAAATTGCCTGAACCACCAGTTTATATTTCCCTGAACTCAGATTCATGAAGTTCAGTTTGGTAATGCCCTGCGGAAGCTCGGTCCATGCATCTGAAAAACCTTCGAGTCGATACCTGAAAACAGGTTGATTGGCCGGAATATAATTATTGGATGCAAACTCGATGGTCAACATGGTTTGTTTGTGGTTTAGCTCAATTTCCCGCGAAAAAGGGAGTGAACTTTTGAGAATTTGGGTTTCATCGTTTGGAGAAACCAATTTGTTGTTTATCCACAAGTTGACAAGGTTAAGGTTGAATCGGCGATGTGGAACTGACAGGTTTTCTTCATTAAAAGACACCATTCCGTTCATTCCAGCTAAATAAATTTCGCCCTTACTGGTCAGGCACATTCCGCCACTGTAAAGCGAATTTAAAGGTAGCCCGTTCTCCGTACTAAAATTATGTATCTTGTTGTTTTCTACATCAAGCATCGAAAATCCTTTTGTGGTAGAAATTATCAGATATCCCAACCGCGATTCAAGCATATTGCTGACAAAATCGTTTTTCAACCCAAGATGTTTTGTGTTGTATCGTACAAAATTATTAGTTTTTGGTTTATACAGATTTACTCCAGCCCCACTTGTGGCAATCCAAAGCCGGTTTTTGCTGTCGAGAAAAATTTTTGAAACATTATTATTGCTTAAGCTGCAAGTATCTTTTGCATTGTAAAAGAACGAACTGATTTTTTGTGTTTTTAGGTTATATTTGTAGAGGCTATTATAACTTGCAATCCAAAGATTATCAGCGTTATCTGTTTTTGCATCCTGAATAAAACTGACCGTTTTATGTAGTTTTTCAGAGAACAGACTGAACTGTCTTGTTTTTCTGTCGAATAAAAACAATCCATTGTGTGTCCCAATCAACAAATTTCCGTGATAAGGCTGAATGGAACTAAGTACATTTGTTTGTTGCCATTCGGGTTTTATTTTTTTATATTGCAAAAACCGAAATGTATTGGTATTCAATACACATAATCCACCCAGGTGTGTTCCTATCCAAAGCTCGTTGTTTTGTCTGTCAAAATAAGAAGCTTTGATGTTATCGGCTGTCAGACTGTTTGTGTTATTTTCTTCGGCTTTAAAGATACGGTAGGTTTTGTTGTTCACATTATAGTAAATCAACCCATTACCTTCCGAAAAAAGAAATAAATTTCCTTTTTTATCTTCTATTATGCTACTGATAATAGGAAATGGTTTGTTCAGCAATACCCCGTTCTGTAGGTTATGAAAAGTATAGTAATTAATATCAGGATTAAAGTAATTGATGCCACCAAAATAAGTTCCTGCCCAGATTGTTCCCTGATTATCCTTCGTCAATGCCCAAACCGATTCGTTCGATAACTGGCGGTTATTATAACCATCGGAGTCGTAATGTTTAAAAAAACCTGTTTCAGGTGTCAAACGGTCCAGTCCTTTTTTTGTTCCAATCCAAATAAACCCGTTATTGTCTTCACAAACTACGCGTACAAAATTTGATGAAATATACTTATCGGGAATACCCTGAACGTGTTTAAAATTGACAATATTAGCATTTCTCTCTATCTTGAATAATCCCTGTTCCCAGGTTGATACCCAAATGTTTTTTTTGCTATCCTCAAAAATATCTGAAACCTGGCTGCAAGCAGGAATGGCAATTCTGATTTTTTTATTTTGATCAATAATAAAAACCCCTGAGGCAAGTGTGCCAACAAAGATACGTTGGTCGGTGGTTTGAAGAATTTTTCGTATAGCAGAATTACTCTGATTAACAACACAATACAGCTCTTTTTTCCCGTTTTTGAAGGTAAATAGCGAATTGTTCTCTGCGATCCAAAGGTTTTGGATTCCATACGCTATGCCGTCTGTAAATTTTCGTTGAATGGAGCGCATTGTTCCGGTACGCAAATTAAATTCGTTGATACCGTTTTGGGTATGAATATATACATAACCGTTTTTATCCCCACAAACATGAAGAATCAGATTTTCGCCTAAGGAATTGGAGTCGTTTGGAATTGGCCTGAAAACGTCCATAGTATTTCCATTGTACCGATTCAATCCTTCACGCGTTGCAATCCAAATTGCCCCTAATTCATCCTGATAGATGCTTTGAACCGATAGTTGTGACAATCCTTGCTCTATACCAATTTTAGAGAAATAAATATCGTTTGCTGAAAATGAATTGAGTGAAAAGATAACACAAAAAACTGCTGTTAATAACTTTTTGGACTTCATGCAATTAGTTGTTTTTTTAAGGTATGAATGACTTAAAGTCAAACAAAAGTAATAAGATAAAAAATAGAAATGCAAAATTATAGATTATTTTTAGTCTTATTGCTTTGCTTGGTATAAATATGTACAAATATAGCACAAATATTATTCTGCTGAATTATTTCGTTTGAAGGTGGCGAAATTTATGGTATTAAAGTTTGATTGCAAATTTTTCAAAGACCTGTCAGCTGTCAGGAATTTTTCAATATTTCGTTTAAATTTAATCGATATTTCCCGAAAACCTGGCGTGAATCGGACGTAAAACAAAAAACACCTACACAAAGAATGTGTAAGTGTTTGATTGTTAACGCTCTCCCTCTTGGACTTGAACCAAGGACCCTCTGATTAACAGTCAGATGCTCTAACCAACTGAGCTAAGGAAGAATTTGGTTATACATTTTTTTCAAATGCGTTGCAAAAGTAATAGGTTTTATTGAAATATGCAATATCTTTGCAGAAAAAACAAGGATTAATTTTATGAAAAGAATATTAGGAATGGGTAATGCCCTGACAGACATTTTATTGCAAATTGAAAATGACAGTATTTTGGCATCATTAAATTTACCGAAAGGTGGTATGCAGTTAATAAATACTGAACGCTCAGAGGAAATAAGTTTTGCAGTGAGTCAATATGATAAAATAATGGCGACAGGCGGATCGGCATCGAATACAATTAACGGAATTACAAAACTCGGTTTAAATGCCGGTTTTGTAGGTAAAATTGGCAAAGATGATATTGGCTTATTTTTCACGAATGATTCAGTGAATAATGGAGTTAACCCACATTTATTACTAAGCGATACTCCATCAGGTCGTTGCATTGTGCTGGTTTCGCCTGATAGTGAGCGCACACTTTGCACCTATCTGGGTGCTGCTTGCGAACTGGAAGCATCTGATTTGAAACCCGAAATGTTTCAGGGTTATGATTTCTTTCATATCGAAGGTTATCTGGTTCAAAATCACGATTTGATTCGAACAGCGGTTAAAATGGCTAAAGAAGAAGGACTGAAAGTTTCTATTGATTTGGCAAGCTACAATGTGGTAGAAGCAAACCTTGATTTTCTTCATGAAATTATACAGGAATATGTTGATATTGTTTTTGCCAACGAAGAAGAAGCGCGGGCTTTCACTACTAAAGAACCTAAAGAAGCATTGATTCACATTTCAAATCATTGCGACATTGCCGTGGTTAAGATTGGTAAAGAAGGTTCGTACATCAAATCAGGTTCAAATCAGGTTCAAATTAAACCACGACTTGCCAATGCTATTGACACAACCGGTGCAGGTGACTTGTATGCTGCAGGATTCTTATTCGGACTGGCTAAGGATTACTCATTGGAAGTTTGTGGAAAAATTGGCTCATTAGTTTCAGGAAACGTTGTGGAAGTACTGGGAGCTAAAATGACTGATGCTGTTTGGGAAGATATTCATGCTGAAATTCGGAAAATAGTAAATTAGTTTGAAAGTTTCTAAAGTTTGAAAGTTATGTGCCTATAAATCATTTGTTTCATACTGCTTACTATTCACTGCTTACTGTACACTGCTTACTGTTCACTGCTTACTGTTTACTGTTTACTACTGAATCATGTTCAAATCTCTCAGAATATATTTTGCCATTGTGCTTTCAATGATTTTTTGGTCGTTCTCTTTTATCTGGACTCGGGTGGCCATTCTCTCATTTCCACCTATGACATTAATAACGCTCCGATTAATACTGGCTTCAGTTCTGCTTTTTGGAGTTCTTAAGCTGACAAAGCGTTTTCAGCTAATTCAACGTAAAGACCTTACACTTTTTCTACTATTGGCCTTGTTTGAACCTTTTCTCTATTATGTTGGCGAAACATTCGGGTTGACAATGTTAGAATCGACTCCTGCAGCAGTGATAATTTCTACTATTCCACTTTTTGCTCCGGTATTTGCCTTTATTTTTCTTCGAGAACGAATTGGCTGGACAACCATTTTGGGAATTGTGATATCGCTTATCGGAGTTTTTTTTGTTATTTACGATCAAGGAAGTGGATTCAGTGCTAACCCTACTGGTGTGGCATTAATGTTTTTGGCTGTTTTCTCTGCAATTTGTTATGCAACAATTTTAAAAAAAATACCGGGCAATTATAGCAGTATGAGTATTATCTTTTACCAAAGTTTGCTCGGTCTCATTTATTTTATTCCCACTTTTTTTCTGACTGATTTTTTTACAATCCAATCAATCAAAGTAAGCAATCAGTCACTACTTGCTTTATTTCTGCTGGCTATTTTCGCTTCAGTTATAGCCTTTATTTTGTTTGCTGGCGCAGTACGTCAGGTTGGAGTCACTCGTACTAATGTATTTGTAAACCTGATACCGGTATTTACTGCAATTTTGTCATGGCTGATCTTGGGTGAGCTATTGACTACCTGGAAATGGATAGGAATCGCTGTGGTTGTTTTCGGATTATTTGTAAGTCAATGGCACAATTATAAAAATAATAGAAGTAGCACGGAAGATATTTTGTGAAATTAAAAGTTTGTGAATAAGATACCTTGGACTAACCCGTTTTTTTTGTATATAAATGAATTTTGGTATTTCTGATTCTGTTGATAATCAGGATTATGATAGCAATTTCAATCAAATTACTTTCCACCTTGATTTATAACTATAAATTAGTCAATCTTCTTGCCAGTATTTAGTAGTTGATTTTTGTTTAATAAAGCTGAACTAATTCGGAACACCTTAAATGTAATTGATTCAGCACTACGAATCCACCCAATACCGTTAATATAGGTTAAAGGTAAATCTATTTTTATTCCAAAAACCGTCTAAAATAGGTATTCTTACTGTTTTAAATTAATTAATTAATCATAAATACAGTACTATGCATTGCAAGGTACTATTATTTTCATTTATATTTGCAGCGTGATTCAAATTAGTCGATAGTTTATAGTTAATAGCTCGTAATCAAAAGCGGACTATCAAACGTTGAACTTTCAAACTTTCAAACTTTCAAACTTATAATTAATGATTACACTTAAAGACATAAACAAAACCTACGACATGGGACAAGCTTCGTTACATGTGCTCAAAGGAATTGATTTGGAGATTAAAAAAGGTGAGTATGTTTCCATTATGGGTGCATCAGGATCGGGTAAATCAACATTGTTGAATATTCTGGGAATACTGGATAATTACGATACGGGAGATTATTATCTAAACGGCACATTGATAAAGAACTTATCCGAAAAACAAGCCGCTTTATATCGCAATGAGATGATTGGTTTTGTGTTTCAGTCGTTCAACCTGATTAATTTCAAAAATGCTTTGGAAAACGTGGCTTTACCACTTTACTATAAAAACGTTAGTCGCAAAAAACGCAATATCATTGCTATGGAATACCTCGACCAAATGGGTATAAAGGATTGGGCGTATCATTTACCAAACGAAATGTCGGGTGGACAAAAACAACGTGTGGCCATTGCACGCGCTATTATTTCCAAACCTCAAATACTACTTGCCGACGAACCAACAGGCGCTTTGGATAGCGTAACCACGGTGGAAATGATGAAAGTATTGAGTGAATTGAATTCCAACGGCCTAACAACCATAATAGTTACTCACGAAAAATCGGTAGCAGATGAAACCAAATCAATCATTCATATTAAAGATGGATTAATTGAAAATATTGAGAGAAAGTAGAGGCAAACAAGTATACAGTTGGCAGTATTTACAAACTAATCAATCAACCGATAAACTAATCAACCAATAACCAAAAGACATGTTTTCAATCAACACTTTACAGGAAATATTTGCAACACTGAAGCACAATAAGATGCGGACAACTTTAACCGGTATGTCTGTTACCTGGGGAATTTTTATTCTGATTGTACTGTTAGGAGCCGGGAATGGATTGAAAAACGGCGTAACTAGCAACTTTAGTGAACGTGCGTCAAATTTGGTTCAGATGTGGTCGGGGACTTCTTCCCTACCCTACGATGGACTGAAAGCTGATCGTCAACTGCCCTTTGCAGAAAGACAAATTTCGGATGTAAAAACTGAAATGAGAGAAACTGATAGACAAACCGGCGTAATTGACAAACAACAAACCTTTACCTATAAGAATGAGTATGGAAGTTATGGGATTAAAGGTGTAAATCCAACTTATAACGATATTTTTAAATTGAAATTTTTGGATAATGGTGGACGGTTTATCAACGAACTGGATTTAAAGTCGAACAAAAAAGTAATAGTCATTGATAAAAAAATTGAGGATGTACTTTTTAAAGGCAAATCGTCGCTCGGGCAATATATCAAAGTTGGGAATATTATGTTTCAGGTTATTGGTGTAAATTCAAAAGCTGAGCGCTGGGGTGGTTCAAGTGGCTATATTCCTTTTACAACGGCACAGTTGATTTATAATCCTGATAAGAAATTCAACAATATGGCTTTTACAGTGAACGGACTGCAAACTACTGAAGCAAATAATCAGTTCAACGACAAACTTAAAGCCGAAATGGCTTCAAGTCTGCGTTTCGACCCCAAAGACCCACGAGCACTATGGATTTGGAATGCACAACGTGACTACATTGAGACCATTAAAATCTTTGGCGGAATTACACTTTTTGTTTCCATTATTGGAATTTTTACGCTGATTGCCGGAATTGTTGGTGTAAGTAATATCATGTTAGTTTCAGTAAAAGAGCGGACTCGCGAAATTGGAATTCGCAAAGCCATTGGTGCCCCGCCGGCTTCCATACTTCGCTCTATAGTTCTCGAATCCATTTTGATTACAACAGTTTTTGGATATATCGGTATGATGCTGGGAATCGGTCTGACAGAACTTATCAATTATTTTATGATTCAATCGGCTGCTCAAAGTGCTTCTGAAACAGGGATGTCGGTATTTAAAAATCCGACTGTTGAACTTTCAATCGTTTTGTTTTCGACAAGCATATTAATTCTTGCCGGAGTTATTGCCGGATATATGCCTGCACGTAGAGCAGTTCGGATTAAGCCAATTGAGGCAATGAGAGAAGAATAATACAGACCCCAACCCCTAAAGCTGCCCCCTAACCCCCTAAAGGGGGAACAAGAAATAATAGTATTGATAATTAGAATAATTTACAATGAACAAAGATAAAAACATACAAAACGAAAGTAACTCAAACCCCCCTTTAGGGGTTGGGGGTTGGTTGAGGGGCATTTTCGACTTAAACCGCTGGCAGGAAATATGGTTTACCATAACGCACAATAAATCCAGAAGTTTCCTTACTGCATTCGGAGTTTTTTGGGGAATGTTTATGTTGGTAGTTATGGTTGGTGCCGGTGTTGCTCTTCAACGTGGAATGACGGCCAATATTGAAGGATTTGCAACCAACTCTTGCTTTTTCTGGACTGAATCAACTACTGAACCATTTAAAGGATTTAAAAAAGGTCGTAACTGGAATATTGTAAATGAAGATTTGCCGATATTACTTCGGAAAGTACCTGAACTTCAATATATGGCACCTGTTCTATTCGGCGGGAATTCTGCTAATAATACTTCACGAAAAGATAAATCGGGAACTTTCAATATTAAAGGAAATTATCCTTCGTACAACAAAATAGTTGAAAGTAAAATGATTTTTGGTCGTTACATCAACGACATTGATATGACAGAAAGGCGAAAAGTATGTGTGATTGGTGAACGGGTTTACGAAGTTCTTTTTGCTAAAGCTGAAAATCCCGTTGGTAAAAATATTCAGGTAAATGGAATCTATTTTCAGGTGATTGGTGTAGCACGAAATAAATCAACGGTAAATATCGGTGGAAAAGCAGAAGAATCAGTAGTGTTGCCTTTCAGTACCATGCAACAAGCCTTTAATCAGGGAAATAAAGTTCATTTTATTGCTGCAACTGCATTGCCAGGCATTAAAGTAAAAGTAATTCAGGATAAAATTTCTGAAGTGCTGAAATCTCAACATGACATAGCACCAACTGATAAAGCGGCGATGACGGCGATGAATATTGAAGATCAGTTTACGATGTTTTTGTACCTTGGATTAGGAATTGGTTTTTTAATCTGGTTTGTCGGAATGGGAACGCTTATTGCCGGAGGAATTGGAGTCAGTAATATTATGTTGGTAACTGTTCGGGAACGAACCAAAGAAATTGGAATCAGACGAGCATTGGGAGCTACACCACGTAATATAATCACTCAAATTCTGACCGAAAGTATTGTATTAACAATTATTGCCGGTATTTCCGGATTAATGCTCGGAGTAGGACTTTTACAACTAGTGGGTTATGCACTTAGTCAGGGCGATCAATTTTTCAAAGATCCACAAATCAGCTTTACTGTTGGTGTAGCTGCATTCTTTATTCTGTTGGTTATTGGCACTTTAGCCGGATTTATCCCAGCAAACCGTGCCATGAGCATAAAACCGATTGAAGCGATACGGGAAGAATAATAAACAACCCCTCACCCCTAAAGGGGGATTAAGGAAAACAATAAATAGAAATAAAAAATTAAATAGAAACGTACTAATCCAGTTCCCCTTTAGGGGTTAGGGGTAGTCTTAAAAAATTAAAGTTATGAAGAAAATTCTAAAATTCGCACTCCTCATTTTAGTTGGAGCATTGGTAATCTGGACATTCTGGTTTTTATGGCAAAAATCGCGTCCGAAAGTAAAAAAATACGAAATTGAAGTAGTAAAAACGGGTAATATTGAGAAACACACAGTGGCAACCGGAAAAGTTGACCCTCGTAATGAAATTCTCATTAAACCACAAATGTCAGGTATTATTGCTGCCGTATATAAAGAAGCAGGCGATATGGTAAAGGCAGGTGATGTAATTGCTAAAATCAAGGTAATTCCCGATATGGTTAGTCTTAATAGTGCTGAATCACGTGTTTCACGGGCACAACTCTCATTCGACCAATCGAAGAAAAACTATGAACGTGACGCAAAACTGTTTGCCGACAAAGTCATTTCGAAAGAAGAATTTGAAAAAACTCAACTTCAATACAATAATGACAAAGAAGAATTGAGAACTGCAAAAGATAATTTGAGTTTGATTCGTGATGGTATTAGCACTAACAGTACTGCAATTAGTAATACGCTGGTTCGTTCTACTATTAATGGAACAATTCTGGATGTTCCTATCAAAGTAGGAAATTCGGTGATTCAGTCGAATAATTTCAACGATGGAACTACTATTGCCACTGTGGCAAATATGAACGATATGCTTTTTGTGGGCAAACTGGACGAAACCGAAGTGGGAAAAATTAAAGTAGGGATGCCAATGAATATTACCATTGGAGCATTGCAAGACCAAAAACTGACAGCCAAACTAGAATATGTTTCGCCAAAAGGAAAAGAAGAAAACGGTGCCATTATGTTCGAAATGAAAGCCGCCGTTAAAGTTCCAAAAGATGTTTATGTTCGTGCTGGCTACAGTGCCAATGCCGAAATTTTACTCACCAGACAGGAAAGTATTATTACAATACCTGAAAGTTGTGTTGAATTTGGTGGGGATACAGCTTTTGTGTACGTGTTGAAAACAAAAGAACCACAAGCATTTACAAAAAAGCAGGTTAAACTGGGCTTATCCGATGGTATAAAAATAGAAGTAAAAAGTGGTTTGAAACTAAAAGATAAAATCCGTGGTGCGGAAATTTTGGAGAAGAAACCTGATGCTCCGAAGAAAGAAAACAAGAAATAATTTCTAATTAGTCAATTCCCCATTTTCAATTGAAGAAAATATGAAAAAAACATCAATAATAGCATTACTTTTTGTGCCTTTACTCACCATGGCTCAAAAAAACTGGACGCTTCAACAATGTGTGGATACGGCTTTGGCAAATAACCGAACCGTAAAACAACAAGCACTGGCAAAGAAGAATAAAGATATAGCTTATGAACAGGCTCGGCAAAATTTATTACCTAACCTGAATGCTTCGGCCAGTCAAAACTGGAATTTTGGACGCTCATTGTCAGTTGACAATACCTATAAGAGTTCAAATTCATCACAATCTTCATTCAGCATATCCAGTGGACTAACTTTGTTCGATGGAATGAAAATGAAGTACAGTATAGATGCGAGCAAAGCTGATATGTTGGCTGCCAATGCCGATTTGGAGAAAATAAAACAAGACATAACCATGAATGTGGCCCTTGGTTTTATGCAAATCTTACTGAACAAAGAGTTGCTTCAGATTGCAGAAAATCAACTGACACTTACCCTCGCCAAAATTGAACAACGCAAAGGATTGGTAGCCGCAGGCAAACTGGCTGAAGGTGAACTTCTTGATTTACAAGCTCAGGAAGCCAAAGAAGAAATGAGCCGTCTACAAGCTGATAACACATTAAAACTTTCCTTACTTGATTTGGCACAATATCTCGAAATAGACAATTTTGAAAAAATGGATGTGGTTGCTCCTGCTGCTTTTTCAGAATCGGATTTTCAATTACTGACTGCCGATGCGGTATTTCAAAGTGCTTTAACTCATCGTCCTGAAATAAAAGGTGCTGAATACCGATTGAAAAGTAGCGAATTTAATGTATTGATTGCCAAAGGGAACTATTATCCATCATTAAGTCTGGGTGCGAATTACGGAACAGGTTATTACAACCTGAGCAGTATACCAAATAATAGTTTTGGTCAACAAATAAATGATAATATGAGTGCGCAAATAGGATTGAATTTGAGAATACCCATTTTCAATAAATTTGAAGTTCGCAATGGCATTCGCTCTGCCGAACTAGGTGTAAAAAGCAGCAAAATCAGTATGGATAATGCCAAACTGGAATTAAAAAAATCGATTCAACAAGCATATTACAACGCTTTAGGGGCCAAAAGTCGTTGGGATGCTGCTCAAAAATCCGAAGTGGCAAGTCGCGAAGCCTATCGGTTTACGAATCAGAAATATGAAGGCGGAAAAGCAACTTTGTACGAATTGTATCAGGCCAAAAGCAATTTGACACAAGTGTTATCCGAAGGAGCACAAGCAAAATATCAGTATTTTTTCAGAGTAAAAATGCTGGAATTGCTAAAATAATGCCCCCTAACCCCTAAAGGGGGAATAAAAAATGCATTAAATTATTTAAACCTATAACTCCCTCTGAGAAGTCCCCCTTTAGGGGGATTTAGGGGGCAAAAACAAAAAAAAATGAACGCAGACAATATCAAATCGCAAATGCGTAAAGGCTATCTGGAATATTGCATTTTGCTTATTCTCAGGAAAAAGTCTGCTTACACTTCGGACATTATTGCCGAACTGAAAGACGCAAAACTAATTGTGGTGGAAGGAACTTTGTATCCTTTGCTCACCAGGCTCAAAAACAGCGAATTGCTGGATTACCGTTGGGAGGAATCAACACAGGGACCTCCACGTAAATACTATGAAATGACCGAAAAAGGGGCAGAATTTCTGAATGAACTGGAAAGTGCCTGGGAAGAAATCAATGATGTTGTACGTAAAATCAAAGCATCTCCAAACCCTTCGAAGGGAGCTGCTTAAAGAACTAATTTCAATTATATAATTAAAAAAACAGTTCCATTAGCCTTTTGGCTTATGACTAAAAATAAAAAGTTATGAAAAAGACATTAACAGTGAACCTGAATAGCATCGTTTTTCACATCGACGACGACGCATTCGATATGTTACAGCGCTATCTTCACGAAATTGCAGATCATTTTCAGTCGGAAGATGAAAAGAAAGAAATAATGGCTGATATTGAAGCCCGAATTGCTGAGCTTTTTTCTGAAAAACTTCAGAAAAACAAGAATGTGGTTACACTTTCGGATGTAGAGGAAATCATAGAAATTATGGGCAAACCAAGTCAGTATACGGACGAGGAGGAAGAAGCACCCAAAGCGCAGAAAGATGACAAAAAACAACAAAAATCACGCAGGTTCTATCGTGATCCGGAAAATTCAATTTTAGGCGGTATTGCGGGCGGTCTCGCAGCGTATTTTAACATCGACGTAACCTGGATTAGAATCATTCTGGTGGTGCTCGTATTTTTGGGTGTTGGATTTATTATACCAATTTATATAGTAGTTTGGTTTGTGGCCCCGGCAGCAGTTACTGCTTCGCAACGCCTTGAAATGCAGGGCGAAGATGTGACTGTGGAGAATATTAAAACAGAGATAAACAACGTGAAAAACTACATGGAAAGCGAGAAATTCAAACATTCTGCTTCGTCAGTTGGTGAGCGGATTCTGCTAATTCTACGCTGGTTTTTCAAAATAATTTTCGGTTTTATTGGCGTAGTTCTTGGCATGGTGGGTATAATCGTAATTGGTGCATTAATTCTGGCACTATTCCTAGTGATTTTTGAACCAACTGTACTTCATGGTTTTGGATTAGATGGATTCTCAAATTTGGGAATGATTAGTCCTGAAAAAATGATATTCTTAGTCATTTCGTTGATTTTACTCATTGGTGGACCGATATTTATACTCATTTATTGGGCTATTCGCTTGATTTCAGGACATCATCAATCTAATCATAGCATTTCGTGGGTAATTCTGATACTTTGGTTTGCCGGTTTGTTTATGTTCTTCAGTGTTGGTGGGAGTGCACTGGTTCATTTTCGCAATAACGAAGGACATCCATTAAGTTTTACATGGAGTGATGAAGATAAACCTCTTGTTGATGAGGTACGTAGGCTAGATCCCTTTCATGCAATTGAAATATCCGGTAATTTTGAATTGATACTTAAAAAAGATTCGGCACATAATGTTGTTGTTTCCAGTCCTGAAGATTTTAATTTAAAAGTAATTACCAAAGTCGAAAATGGTGTACTGCATATATATTCTGAACATTTCTTACTTAACAGAACTCTTAAAATATCAGTTTCGTCTGATTCGTTGAAAAACATTTTAGCTAAGGGCGCTTGTAAAATAAACACAGAAAATCAATTGGTAAGTAAAGAATTTTCACTTGTATTACTGGGTGCCAGTGAAGCTGATTTGGATCTAAACATTGCAGGCACACTTAATTTGGAAACCAAAGGTGCTTCAAAAGTAGATATAAAAGGAACCTGCCATACTCTAAAAGTCAACGGAGTGGGTGCAAGCGAAATCGAAGCTACCGAATTGATAGCTAAGAATGCTGATATTCTTGTCACGGGCGCAACTCATGCCAATGTATACGCCACCGAAAGTCTGAATGCAGAAGCCAAAGGTGCCAGTGACATTGATTGTAAGGGTCATCCAAAATCAATAAAAAAAACAGAGCATGTCAGTTCAAGCATTCATATTGAATAGATTAACTTTGATTTAATGAATCCTGTCATGCAAATGCATGACAGGATTTTTTTATTAAGTGTTTGTCAATTTCAAAAGTTTATGTATTTTTGTCGAAATGATTTATAAAATTTCCAATTATTTAACAATTATTTTATGAAGAAAATTTCATTATCACTACTTGCTGCCATTTTGATGATTTTTAGTTTTACAGGATGTGGAGACAAAGATGTTTTTTCATTTGTAAACAAAACCGTAGTTATTGAGAAACCCGGAGGTTTGGCGAATGCCCTCAATTTAACTAATCTGAGTGGCATCAATAGCTTGAAAATTAGTGGAAAAATAGATAGTCGCGATTTCAAAACAATTCGTGACCATATGTCAGAATTAAATGAACTTGATTTGTCGGGTGTAACAATTGAAGCATACAAAGGCTATGAAGGTACTGGAGGAATTGAAATTTACGAATATCAGGCAAATTCGATACCCAATTATGCATTTTATAATCCGATAACAAACATCAGTCTGACTTCGTTAAATAAAATAACATTCCCACAAAATATCAAAGTCATAGGCGCATCAGCTTTTGTTGGTTGTACCGGATTAAAGTCATTAAACCTTCCTGCTGAATTGAAAAATATTGGCAACCGTTGTTTTACACGCTGTAGTGGATTAACTGAGAAAGTGATTATACCAACTAAAGTGGATACTATCGGTTATTCTGCTTTTGCATTCTGCTCCGCACTTACATCAGTTCAACTTTCTGATTCACTGTTATTTATTGGCGAATCTGCTTTCTATAGTTGCACAGCGCTTGCAGGCATATTAAATCTGCCTTCAAAACTTATGACTATTAATGATGGTGCTTTTGAAAATTGTAGTAGTCTGACAGCAATAAATATATCTACAACACTCAGCAGTCTGGGAAATGCTGTTTTTAAGGATTGTGTTTGTCCGATAAATGTTGTACCTGACAACCCAAATTTTTCAAGTATTGAAGGTATTTTGTTCGATTATTTTCAAACAACTTTAAAATATTGTCCGACTAGCAAAACTGGATCTTTTGAAATTCCAAGCACAGTAAATTCAATAGATTTTGCAGCTTTTTCAAATTGCACTAAGCTTACGTCAATTATCATTCCCACCTCCGTTAATTTCATTTTCGACTATGCTTTTTCTAATTGTACAGGTTTATCAGGCACTTTTACAATTCCAAATTCAATTTCTTATTTTGGGTATTATGCTTTTAAAGGCTGTACCGGTATAACTAACTTTAATGTAGCAACCGATAATCCATCTTTTACAAGCATTGACGGTGTTTTGTTCGATGTTGGTCAAACTACCCTGAAACAAATTCCACCTGCCAAGACTGGTAGTTTTAGCATTCCTGAAACCGTAGGAACTATTGATTCAGGTGCTTTCGTAGATTGTACAGGGTTAACTTCGATAATTATTCCTTCTTCGGTAACCACCATTGGCGAAAGCGCTTTTATGAATTGTACTGGGTTAAATTCGATAAATATTCCCGCTTCTGTAACTTCAATTTCCAGCCATGCTTTTGTAAATTGTAACGGGTTAAATTCTATTTACGAGTACTCGACCACCCCTATTCAATTTATAGTTGACAATAGAACTGAATCATGGTCAGTGTTCTATAACGTTAATACCAAAACTTGTCGTTTGTATGTTCCTGCAGGGACAAAAGGTGTTTATCAACAAGCAAGTCAGTGGAAAGATTTCGCAAATATTATCGAAATGTAAAATACTTTTCTCATTTATTACAAATTATTTCCCGCTGATTACACTGGTTTTGCAGAATTCTTCTTTGCGAAAATCAATGTAATCAGCGGTTTTTTTTTGAACAAAAGACTACTGAGTTTGTTTTTAATCACAAACCAATTAAAAACAAATCATTTATGAAATTGAATATTGCAACTTTATTTCTTTCTGTTTTTTCCGTATTCAGCTCAAATGCTCAGGAAAAAGCCAATGCCGCTAATCAGAGTTTTTACGACTTCAATGCTAAATCGATAGATGGCAAAGAAATCAATATGAGTCATTATAAAGGGAAAGTGGTGTTGATTGTGAACACTGCCAGTAAGTGCGGTTTTACACCGCAGTATGAAGGACTGGAAGTGTTGTACAAAAAGTATGAATCAAAGGGACTTGTGATTCTGGGTTTCCCCTGCAATCAGTTTTTGAGTCAAGAACCCGGCAATGAAGCCGACATCGCCAAATTTTGCTCCTTGAAATACAATGTAAACTTCCCAATGTTTGCAAAAATTGATGTTAACGGCGACAATACACATCCAATTTATAAGTATCTGAAAACGGTACTCGGTGGCACGATGGGAAATGACATTAAATGGAATTTTACTAAATTCTTGCTCGATCGCAGTGGTAAGCCCGTTAAACGCTTCGCTCCTACTGTAAAACCGGAAGAGATTACCGATGATATTGAGAAACTGCTTGCAAAAAAATAAGCTAAAACTGGAAATGCAAAAGCTCTGCAAATAATTTTGCAGGGCTTTTGCGTTTAATGCTTTAATCCAGTTTTCAGATTTTGTTTTTCAAGACTCTGTCAGAAGCTAATTTAGCTGTCAGAATAGATATGGGGAAACCTGCAGGGCTGTATGTCCATTGTCCCGCTTGAAAAATCGAAGGTAAGGGTGTTTCGACTGATTTAGCAATTCCAAGCATGCTACTTATCGCAGGTATATACGGATTGGTAAATGCCCAACCGGTTATTCCACCATCCGTATTTCCTGTCAGCTTTTCGATGGTAAGTGGTGATGATGAAAAGCTACCGATGATTTTATCTTTCAGCCCGGGAAAAATACTTTCTTCCAAAATCTGAATGGTAACTTGTTCCAGAAATTCTTTTATTTCGGCATTCCAGCCAAATTCGTCAATCTTTTTGCTCAAACTATAATCGTAAAGTAAACTTACAACTAGTCCGGCTTGTCCTTCGGGTGCTAAATCAGCATCCCGTAATGCTGGAATAGCTATTTCAAAGGTATTTAGTCTGAAATAATCTTCCAGGTATTTCTTGACTTTTGATTTCAATTCAAAATTATCCTTATCAATATTTTTCGCTTTCAGAAATTCTTCAATATCATCTTTTTGAACAATTGACAAGCCTCGTTTATCGGGTGTATAGAAAAAATGTCCGGTGCAGATTTTCGCAAAATACTCTATCTTTTCCTGTACCGACAAATAAACAGTAAACACGGAATCACCACCTCTCATATCCTTCAATAATGAACGTTTCTCTTCAATTTTACGGACTAATTTTGTATTGTTTAGTTTTTCCAGCGGAATGATGTTATACATCTGTTTCAAATCACCTGCCCAAATCAGATTTGTGTAATCGGTGCGATTTCCTTCGGTGTCAAGCACGTATTTTTCTTCGGGTTGCAGGCTCTGTATGCTAACGGATGTTTTTATCGTAGCACCGTGCTGAATAATATAATCTTCGAGTTTCTTAATTAGCGTTGCCGTTCCGCCTTTCGGGTAATGATAGTCGAGATACAGGCTGAAATAACTCAGGGCGAATGATGTAGGCGTTTTCTGGAAGAAATGTTGAGCAATAATATCAATAAGCGATTGGTTGGTTGTAAACCGTTTCAGGTATTCTTCCACCGGCTCGTTGATTTTTTTAATTTTCCGAATGGTGAAAATGAATTTAAACATCCAGGGCAGAATCACTTTCATCAAATATTCCCTGTCCTCGGTCATATTCAGAAATGCCGGATTATCAATCCCGTAAAGCACATCCATATAACCCATTATTTTTTTTATTTCCCCTATAATGGCTGTAATATCATTGGCATTATCAGGATATTGCACTTTCAGAAACTCCTCATATTCAGTTACACTTTCTTTGCCCTGCAATCTCATCACGCTGTCGGCTATGCCAATAGAGATATTGCTCTTGCTAAATTCAATATCAATGCCCAACTGTTTGAGCATGGGAAACACAATTCCCGAATTCTCAATGGAGCGCAATCCTCCGTCGAAATAAATACCATTACGTTCAAAGGTTTGTACCAATCCGCCAACCTTTTGCTGTCTTTCAAAAAGCACTACCGATTGTCCGGCTCGTGCCAGATATGCTGCGGCTGTCAGTCCTGCAATGCCACCGCCTACCACTACTGCATCATACTTCATAAATATCTTCCTTGTCTAATTGGACTAATTCTTTGCTTCGTTGAAAAATTTGCTTACCAAGTTCTCTATTAAGGGCATGAGGTGCCGGAATCTCTTCGTTGGTGAGGTTGAAAAACTTCCCGCTGACACCTTCCATCTCGGGAGATGAAGCCAGATAATAAATAGCCTCGCCCGATATTTCAGGTTTCTTTAGCGTTGGTTGAATCAAAAACTTTGAAAACAAATTATACAATACCCCATTATTATGACCTATATTTGATTTAACAGCTCCGGGGTGCATGGCGTTTATCGTTACAGCCTTTCCCTGCAATAAATCATTCAATTCCCAAACGGTCATCAATTGAGCCGTTTTAGAGGCACCGTAACCACCATAACCACCATACTTGCGTTTTTCCCAATTCAGATCATCAATTTTCAATCCATTGAAGCGATGACCTTCGGAATTCACCTGAATAATCCTGGATGGTGCGCTTTCAACGATTCGTTTCAGCAATAAACCCGTTATCAGAAACGATGCCAGATGATTTACCGCAAAAGCAGTTTCATAACCATCCACCGTGAGTTGGCGTGTGGTCATGTGTACTCCGGCATTATTTACCAGTACATCAATGTGTGGATAGTTTGCCAAAATAGCTTCTGTCGCTTTTCTTACCTCAGTCAGATTTGCAAAATCAGCAATATAATAATCAGGCTTGCATGCAGAAAAGGCACAAATTTCATCGCATAATTTTTCGGCTTTAGCTTTGTTTCGAACGATAGTTACAATCTTTGCTCCGGCTTTTGCGAGTCGGATTGCAGCCTGATAACCAACACCCGATGTTGTTCCGGTTATCACACAGATTTTTCCATCCATCGATGTGTTAGAAACTTTTTGAGGAAGTCGACCGGCACGAATAAAGTCTAACTCCGGCGGAAATTCAAATTTCTTACTCATTATCCAAATTTTTTGATTAAAAACCGACGATACATTTTATTCCAATGTGGAATATTATTGAAAATATCACCCCATAAATCATAGTAATCACGTTGTTGCAGTATATAACCATCTTTACTGATAGTAAGTTTGGTTGAACCGTACATAGGTGTGCTGGGATATTTTTTGAACATCATGGTCATAATCCAGTCGAAAATGATGATATTGTCATTCTGAGCTATCGACAAAATTTCCATGTTCAGTTGGTGGGTGCGCTTGGTCAGGCGATTACACATGGCGGTAAAATCTTCAATACCTTCTATTCGCTGAATAGTGTCCTGAAAAACGATTTCTTTGTGATAATACGGAAAAATATGCGACCAATCTGGTTTTCCATCTGTATTATAAGTCTTTGACCAAAGATCTTTTACTGTTTCAATACTTATTGGCTTAATTGTTGAATTTTCTTCCATATTATAAGCTGTATTTTAGTTAAATGCAAAGATAGCTAAATTTCCGAATAAAAAAAGTCAAATATATTGCTACAATTAAACAGAATTATTACTTTTGAAATTTTAAATTCTAAAACAAAACAATAAACACAAAGTTCAAATCAATCTAAAAATAGACTATTTATGTCGGTTCAGGCAAAAATCATCACTTTTTTTCTGGGAATAATCAACGCAAAAAAGTTGGTAGAAAAATCCTTTAAAAATCCGGCAAGATCATCAAAACCTTTGACTCCGAAGCATTTAAAAGTTGAATTCAATGTCTCTGAATTTCAGGTAATGACAAAATATGTTGTTAGTGTACAGCCCAAAGCCAAAGCCAAAGCCAATGATACGCATATTTTGTTCTTTCACGGTGGCGCTTATGTAGTTGAAGGAAGTGCGATGCATTGGAAAATCATTGAAACTATCGTTAGGGAAACAAACAGTAAGGTTTCATATATAGATTATCCCCTGGCACCGGAATATAATTATAAGCAAACATTTGAGATGGTTCAACAATCGTTTGACAGGCTTATGAGCATATTTCCAAATGATAGGTTTATGCTGATGGGTGATTCGGCAGGTGGCTCACTGGCACTGGCTTTTGCGCAGAAACTACTACAGGAAAAAGCATTAATACAACCCTGCAAGCTCATTCTCTTTTCTCCATGGCTCGATCTTTCGATGCAAAATCCTGAAATCAAAAATCAAATTCTTAAAGACAAACTACTGCCTTTAAGTGGATTGATTGAAGCCGGAAAGAAATATGCAGGCGGCGATGATGTGCGTAATTACCTACTATCGCCAATTAACGGTGATTTGAACGGCTTAGGTGAAACGCTGGTTTTCTTCGGGTCGGATGAATTATTTTATCCCGATTGCAAATTGTTGGCTGAAAAAGTAAAAAGTATTGGGAATTTCAGTTTTCATGAGTTTACAGGAATGCAACATGATTGGGTAATTTTCCCTATTCCCGAAAGAAAAAAGTCCTTACAAATTGCTATTGACTTTATTAAAGCTGATTAATAGTTTCTATCAATAATACTATTTCCTTATGTAAAACAACTTTTGACTGAATGATTTGTTTAATTGTAAAATAAACAAGTCTACTAATGAAAAAATTAAGAATTGCTTTAATAGTACTTTTCTTGTTTTTCGTTCTATTTCAATCAATTGTTATTATGGCAACCAATAAAACTGAAGAACAAAAATATTCCGTTATACAAAAAGAAAAGAATTTTGAAATACGGTTTTATCCGGCTGCAACATTTGCAACCATCGAATCCAAAGCGAACAATTATCGGGATTTATCTTCACCCGGATTTAGAAAACTGGCTGGATATATTTTTGGTAATAATGAATCGTCCGTTCACATTTCAATGACTTCACCAGTTCACATGGATGTAAACGATACGCTTTCAACCATGAGTTTTGTAATGCCCTCAGCATATAACAAGACAAATTTACCTAATCCAAAAGATGAGTCAGTAAAAATTCAGGAAGTTCCCGATGAATTTGTTGCTGTTATTCATTTTGGTGGCTATGCCAACGATGAAAAGATTAAATTTTATTCTGAAAAACTTGGAAATATCCTGTATGAAAAAGGAATAAAAACAATTGGACATTTCAGGTTTTTAGGTTATAATCCTCCCTATCAGTTTTTTGGAAGAAGAAATGAAATTATTGTTTCGATTGAATGGAACAATTTTTCTAAATAATTGAATTTCTGTTCTATAAATATATTTACAATTAAACAAATCTTTGATAAATTAGCTGAAGGTGGTTCAGTCTTTATCGACTTAAAAGATGTTTTCTGGGGTGCATATTATAGAAGTTGCATCGACAAATTCGGAATTCAATGGATGTTTAACTGCACGAACCCTAACTCCTAAAGAGAAAAAAGATAATAAGATGGAGAAAATTACAGTACATACAAATATCAACGCTTCGTTGGAAGAAGTCTGGAGACTTTTTACAACACCTGCCGATGTTGAACAATGGAATACTGCTTCGGAAGACTGGCACACAACTACTGCAAGCAATGAGTTGCAAGTAGGTGGAAAGTTCAATTACCGCATGGAAGCAAAAGATGGCAGTTTTGGATTTGATTTTTGGGGAACTTATGACAGAATCATCGATTTTAAACAGCTCGAATATACACTTGGTGATGGCCGTAAGGTAAGTATCATTTTTAAATTCACCGGAATCGGCACTAAACTTACAGAAATATTTGAAACGGAAGACGAAAATCCGGTAGAAATGCAGCAGTTTGGATGGCAGGCGATTCTGGATAATTTCAAAAAATACGTAGAAGATCAACAATGACTAATCAAATAACTCCTTGCCTTTGGTTTGATAATCAGGCCGAAGAAGCAGCAAATTTCTATACTTCCATTTTCAAAAATTCAGCTATCACAACCATCAGTCGGTACGGTAAAGAAGGATTTGAATTTCATCATCAGCCCGAAGGAACGGCGATGACTGTGACTTTTACAATTAATGGTCAATCTTTTACTGCACTGAATGGTGGCCCGGTATTCAAATTCTCTGAAGCCATTTCGTTTCAGGTATTTTGCAATTCGCAAGAAGAAATTGATCATTATTGGGACAATCTTACCGAAGGTGGCGAAGAAGGTCAGTGTGGATGGCTGAAAGACAAATACGGAATTTCGTGGCAAATCATTCCATCCATTTTGCCCTCGATAATGACATCAGCTGAAAAAGCAGGAAAAGTGACAGCCGCTTTTATGAAAATGAAAAAGTTTGAAATAGCTAAGTTATTGTAAAACCAGACAAATAGATTTTAAAAAGGTTGCTTTAGTAACCTTTTTTATTTACAACCTTTCACACGAAAGATTATTATTTTAAAGCTTATCAGTGATTAGGAATGCACCCAAATTCGTACCTTTGCACGTTTTAAATTAAATGTTCAATTAATGGCAAAAAAGCAAACGAAATCAGAACAGGGCGGAAGACCGAAAGGACCAAACATTTTCGGTGTACTGAAACCATACAAATTTATGATTACGGGACTGATTGTTTTCGCGTTGCTGAGTAATGCGGTGAATCTGGTCATACCGAAAATCATTTCACACAGTATCGACGACTTCTCGAAAGGTTCTTTTTCGATGCAAACGGTGGTACTTGAGTTTTTGGTGGCTTCGCTCATTATTTTCGTATTAACTTTTCTCCAGGGAATTCTGCAAACCTATGCTTCCGAAAGAGTAGCACGTGATTTACGAACTAAACTTACAGATAAAATTTCACGTCAGAGTTACGCTTTTATTCAACAATCAAACCCATCCAAACTACTTACCAACCTCACTTCAGATGTAGATTCGGTAAAAATGTTTGTATCAATGGCTGTAGTTTCGCTGGCATCGTCGTTATTTATCATAGTTGGGGCCAGTGCGTTGCTTATTTCTATTAACTGGAAGCTGGCACTGAATGTACTCGTGATTATTCCGGTAATTATCGGGGCTTTCGGAGTTGTGTTTAGCCGTTTGAGTTTACTTTTCAAAAAAAGCCGTGAAGTGGTGGACCGGCTGAATAAAATTATAAATGAAAGTATTATTGGAGCAGCACTAGTAAGGGTATTGAATGCCCAGATTACTGAATACAATAAATTCATAGAGGCCAATACCAATTCCCGCAACCTGAGTTTGTCCATCCTGAAACTTTTTGCGACACTCATACCTATTGTTGTGTTTGTGGGTAATATGGCTTCACTCGCTATTCTGGCTCTGGGAGGACATTTCGTCATTACCGGCGCCATGTCTCTGGGTGATTTTGCGGCTTTCAGCTCGTATTTGGTGATATTGATTTTCCCTATCATGGTAATTGGGTTTATCAGTAATTTTATAGCCCAGGCGTCAGTGGCTTATGGCCGTATTAGTGAAGTGCTGAATGCTCCCGAAACTCGTGATACAGGAACGATTGATACAGCACTTAAAGGAAAGATTGAGCTCAAAAATATTGATGTTACATTCGGTGAAAAGCCCGTATTGAAAGAAATTTCGCTAACCATCAACCCTGGATCACGAACAGCTATTATTGGTCCAACTGCTGCCGGTAAAACACAATTGCTTTATTTACTAACCGGATTATTGAAACCAAACAGCGGGCAGATTTTGTTCGATGACATTGATTTGAACGAATATAATAAAGAAAATTTTCAACATCAGATTGGCTTCGTATTTCAGGATAGCGTGATTTTCAGTATGAGTCTGCGCGAAAATATTGCTTTCAACGAGCAGGTTACTGAAGCTCAAATGACAAGAGCCATTAAAACTGCGGAACTTCATGATTTTATAGACACCTTGCCTAATGGGTTAGAAACCATTGTGAGTGAGCGTGGCGCTAGTTTGTCGGGGGGACAGAAACAACGTATTATGCTGGCGCGAGCATTGGCATTGAATCCGAAAATTTTGTTGCTCGACGATTTTACTGCTCGGGTAGACGGACAGACTGAACTGAAAATTCTGGGGAACATAGAAAAAAACTATCCGGGAATTAGCTTGCTTTCCATAACTCAAAAAATTGCCTCAGTACAACATTACGCACAGATAATTTTGCTCGAAGAAGGCGAAATACTGGCTAGTGGAACACACGAAGAGTTAATGGATACAAGTCCTGAATACGTACAGATTTTCAATTCACAACGCAGCACAAATCATTATGAGTAATAATAATAACTCACATGGACGTAGAGGCGGTGCCGGAGCATTTGAGCCTTACGAAAAAGTAAAAACTAAAGTCATTCTCACCCGATTAATGACCTTGGTTGGACAGGAACGAACGAACCTTTTCATTGCTATATTTTTTATCTTGTTAAATTCAGGATTGAATCTTATAGCACCCTATTTAATGGGACATGCGGTTGATAAATTTGTGGTAACTCACCAATACGATGGACTAATCAAATACTCTTTAATTTTGTTGTGCGTGTTTTTGCTGGCTTTGGTAAGCGGTTATACACAAGCCCAACTTATGGGACGTGTGGGGCAACGCATGATGTACAACCTGCGAAACAATATTTTCAGCAAATTACAGGAACTGCCTATCAGCTTTTTTAATCAAAACAAAGCCGGTGACCTGATTTCGCGTGTCAACAATGATACCGATAAAATCAACCAATTTTTTTCTCAGTCGCTGGTGCAGTTCATGAGTAGTATTTTCACTATGCTAGGGGCGGTAATTTTTCTACTATCTATCGACGCAAAACTGGCATTGGCAGCCCTCGCTCCTGCCCTTTTCCTGTGGTTCTTTACCAAAGCCGTATCGCCCTGGGTGAAAAACCGAAATGCTGTGAATATGAAAAATACCGGAGGACTGAGTGCTGAAATTCAGGAAAGTCTGGATAATTTCAAAGTGATTGTCGCTTTCAATCGCCGTGATTATTTCCGAAAAAAATTCGACGAAGTAAATACCGAGAATTACAATAGTGCCATAAAAGCCGGTATTGCAAACAATGTATTTACTCCCGTTTATGGTTTCTCTTCGAGTATCGGACAGCTGGTAGTATTGGCGTTAGGTATTTACATGATTTCAGTCGGACAATTTTCGGTGGGTTTGCTTATAAGTTTTTTGGCATATATTGCCCAATTTTACAATCCGCTAAGGCAAATTGCCGCTTTGTGGGCCAGTTTTCAGGTGGCATTGGCAGGATGGGATCGTATTTCACAAATTATGTCACAGGAGAATAGCCTGAATGTGATTCCTGCTACTAAAAAAGAAGAAAATTCGGGTTTGCTTTCCTTTCGCAATGTTTCGTTTTCGTATACAGCTGAAAAAGAAATTCTGACAAACGTGAGTTTTGATCTGGTACGTGGAAAAACCTACGCTTTCGTTGGTCCTACCGGAGGCGGAAAAACCACTACTGCTTCGCTTATTGCACGACTTTATGACCCAACTGCCGGACAAATTCTACTCGATGGTCTGGATATTCGCTCGTATGATGCTAACGGACGTTCGGCTAAAATCGGTTTTATTCTGCAGGAACCATTCCTGTTTACAGGAACTATACGTGATAATATCCTTTACGGTAATGCCTGTTTTTTTGAACTAAGTGATGAGGAACTGATAAAAGAACTGAAAGAAGTTGGGTTACATGGTCTATTGGAACGTTTCGATGGTGGATTGCATGCCGAAATTAAATCGACAGGTGAAGGTCTCAGCCTCGGACAAAAACAAATCATTGCCTTTATTCGTGCGGTTATTCGCCGTCCCGACTTGTTGATTCTCGACGAAGCAACTGCCAATATTGACACTGTTACCGAACAATTGTTGGAAGACATTCTGCGCAAACTACCCAAAAGTGCCACCCGCATTATCATTGCACACCGACTGAACACCATTGAAAGTGCTGACGAAATCTACTTTGTCAATTCCGGGGCTGTTAGCAAGGCAGGGTCAATGCAGGATGCTGTGAATCTCTTATTGCATGGGAAACGGGAAAGTTAGGGTCAGTTATTAAAGATCAATCATTAGCTTATTTTTCTGGTATGAATTGGTTCTCTGTTAATGAAAAAATAGAATCGATTTAATTAACGATTGTTTTGCAAATAGAATTTAAAGCATATGAGCGCTAAAATACTCTTGATAGTTGAGATTTCATTTATTCATTTTTTGAGCAAGCAGGAAGCTGATTGCTCATTTTTTTAATTAATATAATCTACAAGGTTCTTTTATTCTAATTCAATTTGGATGAAATAAAAGCTTTTTTTGTACCTTTGCATTCTGAAAAATCTAAATAAAAAAATTTACCGTATTAAAACTAGATTATTTAATGAAAAAATTTGATATTGCTGTAATTGGATTAGGTTACGTGGGATTACCACTTGCCATAGAATTTGGAAAAAAATACAGAGTATTGGGATTTGACATTAACAAAACACGTGTTGAAGAATTACAACAAGGTTTTGATCATACCTTGGAAGCTGATCTCGAAGGAATGCAACTAGCGGTAAACCTTCAAAAATCAAATCCTGAACTGGGCTTATCATTCTCTTCGAACGAAGAAGAATTAAAAGCCTTCAACACGTATATTGTTACCGTACCAACTCCCATTAACAATTTCAATATGCCCGACCTGAAACCTCTTCTCAAGGCTTCACAAATGCTTGGGCGGGTAATCAGCAAAGGCGATATTGCCATTTATGAATCAACTACTTATCCGGGTTGTACCGAAGAAGATTGTGTTCCGCAAATTGAAAAAGTATCTGGGATGACGTTTAATGTTGATTTTTATGCCGGCTACAGTCCTGAACGTATTAATCCGGGTGATAAAGTATATACACTCACTAAGATCAAAAAAGTAACTTCCGGCTCAACACCTGAAATTGCCGATTTGGTGGATGGTTTGTACGCGTCCATTATCACAGCCGGAACGCATAAGGCACCCAGTATAAAAGTGGCTGAAGCTTCCAAAATTATTGAAAATGCACAGCGTGATGTAAATATCTCTTTTGTGAATGAGTTGGCACTAATTTTCGATAAAGTGGGTATAGATACGAATGATGTTTTGCAGGCTGCCGGCACAAAATGGAATTTTCTAAAATACAGTCCAGGACTTGTTGGTGGTCATTGTATTAGTGTCGATCCATATTATCTGGCAAGTAAAGCAGAATCCTTGGGCTATGTGCCTCAGGTTATTCTTTCCGGTCGTCATGTGAATAATAGTATAGCTCCATTTATAGCTAATAAAGTGCTGAAACTGATGATTCATAAAACACATACCATAAAGGGTGCGAATGTATTGATTCTGGGTGTTACTTTTAAAGAAAACTGTCCAGATATTCGGAATACTAAAGTTGTGGATATTTTCACCGAACTTTGTGAGTTTGGATTGAATGTAGATATTTATGACCCATGGGCATCTGCTGATGAAGTAAAACATGAGTATAATGTGGAAATTATCTCCGCTTTAAATGAAGACAAAAAATATCAGGCTGTTCTTCTAGCTGTTTCGCACGATGAGTTTAAAAAATTCGATTTTGAGAAATACTATAAAGCCGGAGCAGTAATATTTGATGCAAAGGCAGTAGTAGACAGACGTTGGGTGGATGGACGGTTGTAATAGCTAAATAGTGTTTTGTTGATAGCTTCCGAGGTGGAAATGCCTATCTACCATTATAATAATTGTAATTACGAACTCATCAAAGGCTTAAAGGACTTAACTGGAAGTTTTTAAATTAATTAAAATAAAAGTATTACATTATATTATTAACTTTAACTACCCTCAATTGGTAGTTGTTTTTTGAGTGAGTCTTAGTCTGGAATTCGATTCTTTTCGAATTTTTCCAAAAAAAAATGGAATAAATTTTAATAGGGATAGTTATTCAAAGTCCCATTTTTAAAGGAATTTTAATATCTTTGCATTTATAAAATTGTTAAACTTTACGTCATATTCAAATATAAATATATATTCTATTTAAGCGATTTAAAAAGAATTTCGTTTAATTAAAAATACTTTAAAAGATGAATAAATTAAAACTAGTTTTATTCTTGACATTAATAATTAGTGGATTAATGGCTCAAGATTTGAGTAAGCTCACACCAGAGCAGATGGAGATGTATAAAAAATACATGGCAGGAAAGAATGCTCAGGCAGCAAGTCCTACAGTTTCCACTCCCCAAAATACAGTTGAGGTTAGAACGCTTCAGGATACAGTAGAAACTTCAGTAGCTCCAACGCCTAAAAATTCAGTTTTCGGATCATACCTTTTCAGTAGCCAAAATCTAACTTTCGAGCCTAAATTAAATATCCCTACTCCTCAAAATTACATTCTCGGAACGTATGACGAACTGGTCATTGATGTTTCCGGACTTTATGAAGCCAATTATAAATTGAAAGTTTCGCCTGAAGGCTTAATTCGGATTCCTAATGTAGGTCCACTTAAAGTAGCCGGTATTAAGATGGAAGATGCTACCCGAATAATTAAAAATCAGATTTCAAAAGTCTATTCAGGAGTTTCTTCCGGCGAAACAAAAGTGAATGTGACGCTTGGAAGCATAAGGAGTATTCGCATAGCAGTAGTTGGTGAAGCGTTTCGTCCGGGAACATATATGCTACCATCGTTGGCTACCGCTTTTAATGCCTTGTATGCCTGCGGTGGTCCTAATGAAATTGGTAGTTTGAGGGATATTAAGGTAATTCGATCCGGCAAACTTATTGCCACACTTGACGTTTATCGATTTTTAGTAGATGGTTTACTTATTGATAACATACCCCTGCAGGATGATGACGTATTAAAAATTGATCCATACAAAATAAGGGTGACTGTGACCGGAGGTCTTAAACACACAGGTATTTTCGAAGGAATCAATGATGATTCGTACCAAAATATAATCCGTTATGCCGGTGGTTATAACGATAGGGCTGATAAATCCAGAATAACTGTATTCAGATTGGTTGGAAAACAAAGAACTGTAGTTGATGTGAATGAAAAACAGCTATCAACATTTAAAGTTCAATCCGGCGATTCTGCTAACGTATCTTTTATATATAATAAGTTTAACAATAGAGTTGATATAAAAGGTTCAATTTATCGCCCAGGAGCATATGCCATTGAACCAGGACTAACTGTAAAAGAATTGATTGCCAAAGCCGATGGAATTAAGGAAGAAGCTTATTTGAACATGGCCTATATCACCCGAAAAAAAGAGAATCAAATACCCGAAATAATTAGTTTCAATCTGGGCGAAGTGCTCAATGGACATGCAACAGACATTTTACTACAAAAGGATGATCAGGTTGAAATTAAAAGCTTATTCGATTTTCGTGAAGGTCAATCGGTGTCAATTATAGGAGAAGTTAAAGCTCCTGGGAAATTCCCATTAATTGAAAATATATCATTGAAAGATTTGATTTTTAAAGCCAGAGGTTTTACAGAAATGGCATTAACTGACTCAGTGGAACTTGTTCGCATTATTAAAGATCAATTTACATTATCAAGCACGAATAAAAAATCAACCGTTCAAAAATTTTCGTTAGATAAAGAGCTGAATTTTAAAAATAGAAAAGGGGATATTTTGCTGGAAAATGGAGATCAGGTAATAGTCAGAAGTATATCCGGTTTTGAAGGAATACGGATGGTACGAATTGAAGGAGAAGTAATACAGCCTGGCAATTATAATATTACTAATAAAGCAGAGCGGATTTCTGATTTAGTGAAACGTGCCGGAGGCTTTACAAAATATGCTTATCCACTTGGAGCATTTCTTATACGTTCCGAAAAATCAAATAACTCCGAACAAAAACTAACGAAAATTATGGCTGAGAATTCAAAAAAACAATTGGAAAATCAACCCAATAAAACATTGGACGCTAACATATTAAAAGCTGCAGGAGCAACAACTTTAACCGGATATACAGCCATGGATTCTCTCCAGAAAAAACTCACAGGATCAGATGTGGTGAGTAAATTATTTATTCCTGAAGGTGTTGTAGGTTTGAATCTAAAGGAAATCATGAAAAATCCGGAAGGAAAATATGATTTAAAATTAGAAGAAGGGGATGTTATTCAAGTGCCCCGTGAACTTCAAACCGTTCGTGTTTTAGGACAAGTCCTGTTCCCAACCATGGTTAGGTATGACCAGTCAATGAATTTAAGAGATTATATTAGTAATTCAGGAGGTTTCTCATTGAATGCAAACAGAAATAAAGTTTTTGTTCTCTATCCTAATGGTACAGCCAAAAGCACAAAATCTTTTCTAGGATTAAAAATATATCCTAAAATTGAACCGGGAACACGAATTATTGTCCCTGAAAAACCTATAGAAATTAAGAATAAAATGACTCCGGCTGAAACGGTGGCAATCCTTACTTCTATTAGTTCAACAGTAGCTTTAGTATACTCAATTTTAAAATCAAACGGACTCTAATGGAATCAGTTAAATCCACTCCAAAAACTAATGATATTTCATTAGTTGAAATAATAGAAAATGTAAAGAAATATAGAAACTATTTATTTAGCAAATGGCTTGTTATTCTAATTTTTGGACTTTCAGGAGCAATTATTGGTTTAGTTGCTTCATTTATTGTTAAACCCACTTATACTGCGCATCTTTCTTTTTCCTTGGTAGAGAAAAGTTCTGGTGGTGGATTGGCGGATTTGGCATCATCATTCGGATTTAGTGGTTTGGCGAGTGGAAGTAGTAATGGTGCTTTCAGTGGTGATAATTTGTTGGAAATTATTAAATCGCGTTATGCTATCGAAAAAACCTTATTAACGCCTGTAGTGTATAACGGAAAAACTCAAAATTTAGTAGAAGTGTTTATTGAATTCAATAAAATTAGAAAAGTATGGCTTAAAGAAAAAAAAAATAAGGATCTTCACACATTAAGTTATCCGGTTGGTCAAAAGCGTGAGACTTTTAGCCGAACTCAGGATAGTGTGCTTAATTGTTTTTATGAGGGTTTAAGCAATGTTAAAACGATCACAATTGCTCGTAAAGACAAAAAAACAAGCATTGTAAACGTTGATTTTAAAAGTGAAAATGAGTTATTTTCCAAATTGTTTGTAGAAACGTTGATGAGACAAACCTATTTGTTTTATAAACAATCCAAAACTGCGCTAAGTAGGGCAAACGTAAATATGATGCAACATACAGCCGATTCAGTAAAAGGACTTTACGAAGCAGCATTATATAAAGGTGCCGGAATTTCTCAGGTCAATATTAATCAGGCACTTCAATTTGCGGCTGTGCCCCGAATAAAACAAGAAAGGGATGCACAACTCTATGGAGCTGTGTATGCTGAAGTACTCAAAAATTTGGAAACTCTTAAATTAGACATGGCTCGTGAAACACCAATTGTTCAAATGATAGATGAACCACGGATGCCGCTAAAAAAAGTCAAATTGGGGAAAGCAAAAGGAATCATTTTCGGTGGTTTGTTGGGGGGATTTTTGATAATTGCATATTTGTTGGGTAGGATGCTTATCAAAGATAAACTGAAAGAACTAAAATAATAACGGTAGTCTTCTCTGTTAGATAAAAGTTGGAGTAACTTGGATGAAAGCTGGAGCTTTCTTTTTGATAGTAAGGCGGTGGTTGATAAGAAAAGGTTAAATGAAAGCATATACTCTCCAGAAAAAATAAAAACTTATTCAAATAAATCCTAACCAGCAATTAACATGTTCAATTTATGACTTTAGAACAAGTAAAATTAATAGAACTTCCTAAAATTTTAGATAAACGGGGAAATCTAACTTTCATAGAAGGAGAGCAACATATTCCTTTTGCTATTAAACGAACATATTGGATTTATGATGTACCGGGGGGTGAAAAAAGGGGTGGACATGCATTCCGCGAACAGCAAGAGCTAATTATTGCATTGTCAGGCAGTTTTGATGTTGTGCTAAATAATGGAAATGAAAAATCAGTATTTCATTTGAACCGATCCTATAACGGACTTTATATTCCAAACGGTATTTGGCGACATATGGAAAATTTTTCAACAAATTCTTTAGCTTTGGTTTTGGCATCAACTCCATTTGATACAGATGATTACATCTATGATTTTACAACATATAAAGAATTTGCTCGATGAAAATTAATTCTGTGTATGATTGCTCAATTATTGAAATTAATAAGCATCAAAATGAAAAAGGAAATATTACAGTAATTGAAAATGGATTAACTGTAGATTTCGATGTAAATCGTATTTATTATCTATATGATGTACCCGGAGGAGAATCCAGAGGAGGTCATGCACATAAAGAACTAAAACAATTAATAATAGCTGCGAGTGGAAGTTTTAATGTGGTGTTGGATGATGGAAGAACTAAACGAACATTTACTCTCAACAGACCGTATCAGGGATTGCTTGTTGTTCCAGGAATCTGGCGTGAATTAAACGATTTTTCTTCCGGTTCGGTTTGTTTAGTGCTAGCCTCAGAACATTATTCCGAATCGGATTATTTACGTGATTATACTGAATTTTTAATTTACAAAACAGATAAAACACAATTATAGAAAGTGTTAACTAATTTTTTATGAAAAATATGGAATTCCGGTCCAAAACAATCCATTTTCGATTAGTTGAAGTTACAGATGCGCAATTTATTCACTCTTTGAGAACAGATGAAAAATATAATTCACATTTGTCTACAATTGATGATGATGAAACAAAACAAGTAGAATGGATAATTAATTATAAAGAAAGAGAAAGACTTAATAAAGAGTATTACTTTATAATTCAACGAAATTCAGATCATCTCCCGATAGGCACAGTAAGATTATACGACTTTATTGATAATGAACAATCATTTTGCTGGGGTAGTTGGATTTTAAATGAAAATAAATCAAAATACGCTGCATTAGAAAGTGCTCTGTTAATTTATGATTTTGCATTTTTTGAATTAGGGTTTAATCGTTGTCATATGGACATTAGAAAGGAAAATTTACGTGTAATTGATTTTCATAAAAGATTTGGTGTGAAAATTATAGGTGAAACGGATGCTGATATATTGGGGCATTATTATGTAGAAGATTATATCAAGATTAGAAATGATATTAGTAAAATAATTGAGAATAATTAAATTAGACCTTTTTTATGATTAAATTTTTAGATCTTCAAAAAATAAATGCACAATATGCTGATGAGATTAAAAATGCGACTTCACGCGTAATTGATTCGGGTTGGTATCTATTAGGAAATGAAGTTAATCAATTTGAAGTTAATTTAGCTAATTATCTGCAAGTTAAACACTCTATAGCTGTTGCCAATGGTTTAGATGCTTTACGTCTTATTTTGAAAGCATATATTGAAATGGGATTTATGAGTGAGGGTGATGAGATAATAGTGCCCGCCAATACTTATATCGCTTCTATATTAGCTATTACTGATAATCATCTGGAACCTGTTTTGGTTGATCCGGATATTGAAACATATAATCTGGATTGTTCACTTATTGAAAAACATATTACTTCCCGAACCAAAGCCATAGTGGTTGTTCATTTGTACGGTCAGGTTTGTTGGTCGGAACAATTGGAATCTCTTGCCCAAAAGTATAAGCTGAAAATTATTGAAGACAATGCTCAGGCTATTGGTGCATATTATACTGATAAAGAAGGAGTTTCTAGAAAAACAGGAACCTTGGGAGATGCAGCCGGTTTTAGCTTTTATCCCGGAAAAAATCTTGGGGCATTGGGTGATGCTGGAGCAGTTACAACAAATGATGATGAACTAGCCAATACAGTTCGGGCTTTAGGAAATTATGGAAGTAAACAAAAATATCAACACGATTTTCAAGGCTTAAACAGTAGAATGGATGAGATTCAGGCTGCAGTTTTAGATGTGAAACTTAACTATCTTGACAAAGAAAATCAACGGAGAAGAGTAATTGCTCAGAAATACTGTGAAAACATACATAATAAAAAAATAACGCTTCCTCATCTCGATTCTAAAAAAGCTTTGACTGATTGTCTAAATCACGTATGGCACTTATTTGTTATACGCTGTAAAGACCGTGACCGTTTGCAAAAGTATCTTACAGAGAAGGAAGTTGAGACCCTTATTCACTATCCTATACCACCACATAAACAAGGTGCTTACCGTTATATGAATCACCTATCATTCTCTATAACCGAAATGATTCATAATGAAGTATTAAGTATTCCAATAAGCACGGTTATAACCGATGAAGAAGTCGATATTATTGTTGACCTAATTAATAAATTCTAAATTTATTAAGAACCTATGGCAATGAATGAATCAAATGAAACATCATTTCTTAATGCAGATCTGCTAAACTCAACGTTTAAGGATGTTGAAGTATATCTCTTTGCTTTTTGCATTTTCTTACTTTCATCACCTTATTTTGTATGGAATTTAGTTTCCCCACTTTTATTAGTTTCAATATGTAGCCTTTTATCATTTAAGAACATAAAGTTAAACAGTCCTTTGAATAATATATTTTTCATTGTATTTGTTTTTTTTTATTTCTATATTGCATATAAAGATAAATCTAACCTATTCGGAATAATTCATTTGATGGGGATTTGCACAATATTATTGACAAATGAGGAGTTTTTGAAAAAGGTTTTAACAAGCTACATATTTATATTCTCTATTACATTAGTACCATCTATTTTGGTTTTTCTTATCGTTTATTTTTTAAGAGTAGATTTGCCTCATTCAGATATTGAAGCATTAAATCTTGAAAAATGGTATGATTATGTTCGATATCCTTTTTTGGTACAGCCAAATCAGATTATTGACCAGTTTCTTCCCCGTTTTTGTGGGTATTATGATGAACCGGGTGTTGTTGGTACTATTGCAGGTGTAATTCTTTTAAGTTCCGGATTTAATTTGAGAAAGAAAATAAACATACCCATATTCATTGCCGGTGTATTATCTTTTTCTTTTGCTTTCATTATTATGGTGTTAGTTTACGGTTTTATATTTATTCGTTCAAAATATAAAATATTTATTGCAATTGGAATTCTTGGGATTGTGATTTTATTTTCGGAAAACGAATTGTTAGATAGTTATGTTTTTAGCAGATTCCAAGTTGAGAATGGACAATTAACTGGCGATAACAGGGAGGCTGATGAAGACTTTAAAGGTTGGTATAAAGAGTTTAGCAATACAAATGATTATTATTTAGGACTTGGTGGAAATACAAGTCAAACATTTAATTCAGGTGGTGCTTCATACAAAAATATGGTTGTGGATTATGGTATTATATCCGTTTCAATTATTGGTATTATGTTGATAGTATTTGCTTTTTCAAAATTTCGATTTAAGAAAGAATTTTTTATTTATTTGTTTATTGCTTTTTCTGTTTTATACCAAAGACCATTTATAACTATGTATTTCTATATGTTTCTAATTTTTTCTCCCTTAGTTTTTTTATCAAAACCGCAAGAAGAATATCAGGAATTGAATTAATTTGAAATGAGTAAAAAAACGAATATAAAAGAAGAAGGATATAAAACGGCCTTCAAGGCAACAAGTTTGTTTGGGGGAGTTCAGCTTATAACAATTTTTATTACGGTTCTCAAATCAAAGGTTATTGCTCTGTTTTTAGGTGCAGCCGGATATGGAATTATGAGTTTATTCTCGTCAGCTATACAGCTGGTATATTCTTTCTCAAACCTAGGATTAGCAAGTAGTGGAGTAAGAGATATTGCACAGGCCAACAATCAGGGAAATAAAGAACAACTTTCAAAAACAGTTTTAGCAATTGTTCGATGGATAGTGGCTACGGGTATTTTGGGTACGTTAGTTACGGTGATTCTTTCGCCCTGGTTAAGTCAATGGTTCTTTTCGAGCAATAAATTCACTTTTTCTTTTATCATACTATCATGTATGGTTCTTTTTCTGAGTATAAACGATGGTTTCAATTCAGTATTACAGGGAACAAGAAATTTAGCTTCATTGGCAAAAGCCAATATTTATGGATCTATCATTGGTTTTATATCTTCAGTTCCACTTTTTATTCTATTTGGTGAAAAGGGAATTGTTCCTGCAATGATATTACCTGCTATATTTTCATCATTAATTACCTATTTATTTGTTCGGAAAATAAAATTAGTAACTGTTAAGCAAACTCTATCTGAATCCATTTCACTGGGTTCAACTACCGTGAAATTAGGGCTTATGATGGCTATTACAGCCATTGTGGTTACAATGATAGAGTTTGTGCTAAAGTCTTTCATTTCAAAGAATGGTGGAATTGCTGATGTTGGATTATATCAGGCCGGATGGACTCTAAATGCGGGATACCTGGGTTTAGTATTTACTGCTATGGCAAAAGACTATTTTCCACGTTTATCTGAAAATTCAGACGATCATGGAATTTTAAGTAAAAAAATCAATCAACAAGCCGAAATCGCCATTTTAATTTTAAGTCCAATGATTGTGGTCATGATTGTGTTTTTACCATTCTTGATTCAATTAATTTATACAAAGGAATTTTTGACGATTGTGCCTATGACAAGATGGCTTTTGATAGGTTCACTTATCAAATCCGGATCATGGGCAATAAGTTTTGTGTTTTTGGCAAAAGGCGATGGGAAAACATTTCTATTTAACGAAATAGGTATAAATTGTATTACATTACCTTCTTATCTATTGGGCTATCATTTTTTTGGAATTCAGGGAATCGGTTTTGCTTATATATTTAATTACTCGGTTTATTTTATTTGGGTAGCCATTGTTGCCGCCAAAAAATATGATATAAAATATTCCGGAACTTTTTGGAAAATGTTTACACTAATGCTGACAGCTTTGTTCGTATTTCCCCTAGGAGAAGTAATATGGAGTGCCAAATATATAACGGGTATTATTCTAATACTGGCAATCGGAATATATTGTGTGTATGAGCTTAACAATAGGATGAATCTGATTTCACTTTTCAAAATCAAAAAATAATGAAACTTGAAAGGAAAGATATTACCCGTATTTATGAAAGATTAAAAGGTCGTGCTTTTAGAGCATATTCTAACGGTTCTTACAATAAAAGCCTGAAATATATTTATATCGCTGCCCGAGTTGCCTATAAATTCAGTTGGATTTTTACAGATGAAGACTTGGAATTGTTAATGATGAAGATTTCAAAATCATTGTTTATACCTGTTGAACACTATAAGCCAAAAGCTAATAATTATGTCTTTTTTGACTCAATTTCATTAGATAATGTAGGTTTAAGCCAGCAGTATATTAGAGCGTTAATAGGGAATAATATTAATTTTCTCTATATATCTGATTCAACAAGAAATTTAAGATCAAAAAATATTTTTTTGGAAATTGAAGAATACAATAAAGCTGAAATATATGTAATACCACCAGAACTAAGTAGAACCGAGAAAGCAAAAGTAATTTTTGAAAAGATAATTTCATATAGACCAAGTAAAATGGTAATGCATCTGATGCCATATTCAGTTAATCCATTATTGGCATTTTATGCTTTACCTACAGAGATAATAAAATATCAGATTAATTTAACAGACCATGCATTCTGGTTGGGGACACGATGTTTGGATTATTCATTTGAATTTAGACCTTATGGTTGTACTCTTACTCATTATCAACGAAATATGGCAAAAGATAAGATTCTGTTATTACCATTTTATCCGATTGTAAATACGGTGGAATTTCAAGGTTTCCCAATGGAATGTGAGGGTAAGATAGTTGTTTTTTCAGGAGGTGCTTATCCAAAAATACTCGGGGAAAATAATTTCTTCTTGAATCTTGTAAAAAAAATGTTGCTTGCTAATGAAGATGCCATTTTTTTATTTGCCGGATCGGGGGATGCAATACCAATTAAAAAATTTATAGTTGAAAACGATCTTGAAAACAGAATAATTCTTTTAGGTCACCGAACCGATATAAATGAGGTATTTAAACATTGTGATATTTATATGTCAACCTATCCCTTAGGAGGCGGCTTGATGGGACAATTTGCTGCAATAAATGCTAAACCAATTCTCGCCTATTCAACTATTGACAAAAGAAATTCATGGACAGAAGAAACCGTATGTCAATTTAAAAAAATTAAAATTACTCATACTTACATAGATGAGTTTCTCGTTGAAGCTCAAAAATTAATTTCTGATAAGGAATACCGATTATCATTCGGAGCTGCACTACAAGAATGTGTTGTTTCGATTGATAAGTTCAATCAAACATTTGTTGATACGATAAAAAATAATACGAATCTGGTACAATATGAAGATGTTGATATTAATGTGAACTTAATACTTATACATAATATAGATTATGAAAACAATAACAACGAGTTTAAAAATAGTTTAATTAAATTCATGAAATTTGGAGTTTTGTTTATATCACCAACAGTGTTTTTTTGGGCATTTACTTATATATTTACAAAGAGTTTTCGTCTGAAAGTGTTCATGAGATTAAAGAAAATATTTTTTAATCTCATGTAATAGAATTTTAGAATTTCAAATAAAAAATATATGGATGTTATCAAAAACAAAAAGGCAAGGGTAATAGCATTTTATCTTCCACAGTTTCACCCAATTCCAGAAAATGATAGTTGGTGGGGAAAAGGATTCACCGAGTGGACAAATGTAGGAAAAGCAAAACCGTTATTCAGAGGACATTATCAACCTCGTGTTCCTGCCGATTTGGGATATTATGACTTACGTTACCCAGAAGTGCGAGAGGAACAAGCAAATTTAGCAAGAGAGGCAGGTATTGAAGGTTTTGCATATTGGCATTATTGGTTTGGAAATGGAAAAAGACTGTTAGAAAAACCTTTTAATGAAGTTCTTACATCAGGGAAGCCCGATTTTCCATTTTGCTTGGCTTGGGCAAACCATTCGTGGAGCAATAGTACATGGAATAAGGAGCATAGCAAAAAAGAAGGTTCTTCCATGTTGATGGAGCAACAGTATTTAGGTGTAAAGGATTATACTGATCATTTTTTTTCTGTATTGGATGCATTTAAAGATAAACGTTATATCACTGTTGATGGAAAAGCTGTTTTTGTAATTTATAATCCTCAAGACTCTCATATACCTGAATTTATGTCAGTTTGGAGAGCTCTGGCTTTAAAAAACGGTTTGAAAGGTATACACTTTGTTGGCGAAACATATAATGCAACCCTGAGAAGTTTGGATGGAAAAAACAAACACAAATTGATGTTGAAGCTAACGAATGATGTGGCTGATCGCTACAACAAAACCCTAAATTCAGGTTTCGATTCGGTTTGCTCTATTGGAATGATTCGTGCAGAAATATTAAGCAAAGGGCTACTTAATAAATACTTACATGGCACCATGTCAAAACTATTCAATTATCAGCGATTAGATAAATATGATCAGAAAAAGATTAATAAATACTATTTTACAGAAGAAGACAAGTGGGAAAATGTGTATCCAACTTTAGTTCCTCGTTGGGACAGAAGTCCGCGAGCAGGCAAAAGTGCCAGTATTTACATTAACAGCACACCAGAGTTATTTAAGGAAAGTGTTAATAGTGTTGTTGATTTGCTGAAAAATAAAGAAGATGAGCATAAACTGGTTTTTTTGGCTTCGTGGAACGAATGGGCCGAAGGTAATTATATTGAACCAGATTTAAAATACGGGAAAGAATTTCTAAATGCATTGAAAGATGTTTTGAAATAGATTTTATTAATTGGTTGGATAATAGATAAATAAGCTAAAAAATGTACGATAATATCCCTAAGATATCCATTTTAATAATAACATATAATCAAGAAAGTGTTATTGAAAGAGCAATAAATTCCATTCTGATTCAAAAAGAATATGTTTATGAAATTATTATTGGAGATGATTGCTCGACTGATAATAATTGGAATGTTATAACCGGCATTGCTCAGAAATATCCAAATCTAATAAAACCAATCAGGAATAAAAAAAACCTCGGTATTTTTGCTAATATGGAAAATTTATATTCCAAACCAACCGGAGATGCTGTTTTTTGGTTAGCTGGTGATGATGTTTTTTGTGATGGGTTGTTTGCCAGAGCAATTAATGTAGTTAAGCAAAATAATATAGATTATAAAAATGAATTATTTTGTATTTATTTTGATCATAAAATGATTTATTCTGATGGCAGCTCAATTGTCAATTCCAATAAAATAATTAAAAAGAATTTCAATCCAATATCGTTAAAAATAAGACAATTGATTTGCAATCGCGCTGCGTGTTTTAGTGTGAACATTCTTAAGAAAATGATTCCGGTCAGAAAGGATATAGGAATATATGCAGATGGATTGCAGGATATTCAAATGCAAATGTTTGCAACGCACAGTTACTACGAACCTTTTATTGGAAATATTTATTATGTAGGTATTGGAGTTTCACGTTCAATTTCAGTTGTAGAGCATTACGAATCGATGTCGAAGCTTTATGAAGAACTCAGACATTTTGTAAAGTTGACCCCCAAAGATGATAATTATTTGAGATTTTGCGAGGAAAGAGTATTATTGTATATTTCATTTTCGGTAAAACAGTTATTTAAAACCTTAAAATTCTACCTGAAAGGCATTGACCCGAACTTGGGTCTACAGGGGTTTCAGATAGCAAAGATAATTTTTACGCTTAAAAGAAGTGTAAAAAATATTGCATTAAAATCTGATGCCAAAATATAAAATTTTATTTACTTTTCATTATTTCACTCCAATAGATGGTTCTTCTATTATAGGCAAACAGATTTATGATTTTAATTTCTAAATATTTCAAATCTTATTATTACACTGTACTTGAATATTGAAAATTGCAAAAGAATTATGAATTTGATTTGTTTAATAAAACATAATATATAATGACTAGAAAATGTTTGGTTATAGGTGGTAATGGTTTTATCGGAAAAAATATTGTTTTAGAACTTTTACTTAAGGGATATAGTGTAGTTGTATTTGATATTGTAACGAATAATATTCGTGAAGCAGTTTTTGAACATGAAAATATTCATTATATAGAAGGCGATATAAATAATACGTTATATTTAACTGAGCAAATACATGATATTGATTTTGTTATTTGGCTTATACATACCACTGTACCTGCTACAAGTATGTATGATGTCGAATTTGACTTGTTATCAAATATACCACCTTTAATTCGATTTGTACAACATTTAGTACAACATAGTTCGGTCAAGAAAATCATTTATTTGTCATCTGGAGGTACAGTATATGGAAATTCATCGAAAAATATTCCAATTAATGAAACCTTCGACAAAAACCCGATTTCGAGTTATGGATTAACTAAACTTGTTGCGGAAGAGTATTTGACCTATTTGACTAAGCAATCGGAAATTGAAACTTATATCTTACGTCCTTCGAATGTATATGGTAGGTTTCAAAATTTAAAAAAACCTCAAGGTTTGATTGGACATGTTTTTAAATCGATTATTTTGGATGAACCAATAACTGTATATGGGGATGGAACAATTGTAAGAGATTATATTCATGTGTCAGATTTGTCTAAAGCAGTTATTGCATGTTTAGAATTTAAGGAAAGAATAAATGATTCACTAGTGCTTAATATTGGTTCAGGGCAACCGACAACAATTAACGATATAATCCATAATGCGGAAATTATTACCGGTAAAAAAGTAAAGATTATAACAAAAGAAGTTCGTGATTTTGATTGTAAATTTAATGTGCTTTCTATTGAAAAAGCATTATCTGAAATTAAATGGACTCCAATTGTAGATGTTAATTCGGGCATGCTTGATGAATGGGAATGGATTCAGAATAACTTAAAATAAGTACAATGATAGATAAAATAATTGCGATTGGTACAACAACAGATCGAAAAAGGAAAATCATAACAGGTCAATCAATGATGTTTGATGCAACTGTTGAGATTCTTATTGAAAAAGGTTATACTGTTCAAATTGTAAACCTAACATCCAAATACACAGATTTTAAAGTCGGGAAAATAAATACTAAGCGTATTTTTGAATACTTTTCAATAATAATAGGTTCGATTCCAAAATTCTACAAGAATAGGGGAGGAATTTTATATATCGCTACAGCTCAAGTTAAAAGTGGGTTTCTTAGAGATTTTGTATTTGTTCATTTAGCTGCGTTTTTCAGATATAGAATTTTAATTCAACAATTCGGTTCAAATTTCGAGGTTTTTTATAATGGTTCTTCTCCTTTTTTTAAATTTTTAATTAGAATAACATTTAATAAAGGAAAAAAAATTATTGTTGAAGGTGAGTTTTCTAAAAAACAGTTTTCAATGTTTAAAAACTATGAATACAAAGTAGTTTCAATCCCCAATGGTTTACCAGAAAGAGAACTTAAAACCAGCCTTACAGGAAAAACGTACAAAAAAGATGAATCATTTACCTTATTGTACCTTAATAATATGATAGAGAGTAAAGGTTATTGGGATGTTTTGGAAGCAATGGATATTTTGATAAATAAACTACATCGAAACGTTAGTTGTATATTCGTTGGTGTTTTTATGATTTCAGTTGATGATGAAAGATTTTCAAAGATAGAAGATGCGAAACTATCGTTCAAAGATTTTATTAAAAATAAAAGCTTAAATAACTGTATTTCATATTATAATGGATTAATTGGAGCAGACAAAGCAGATGTATTTTTAAAATCAAACGTTTTTCTTCTACCTTCTTATTATAAGTTTGAAGGACAACCTATTGCCGTTTTGGAGGCACTTGCTTATGGTTCAGTTCCAATAGTTACAAATTACAGGATGATTCCAACTATGGTTACCGATGAATGTGGTTTATTTGTTGAAAAAAAATCACCGAATATAATTGCCGAAAAGATTTCGTTTTTAATGGATAATCCTGATAAATACAAAGAATATTCACAAGCAGGAGTAAATCGTTATAATGATTTTTTTACTTTAGATAAATATTGTAATAGTATTTTAAATCTTATATCTTCAATATAATCTATTAGTTAAAATTTTTATTTTTTAATATTCTCACTTTGATTATTTTTCTGCTTTATAAAAGTATTTCATTTTACAAGATTCTATTCAATCATGAACAAGTATTTCAATATTTATCTGGAGTTTGATAGAAATAAGGTTGATTCAACTGTTCATGAAGCGATAAACAAGAAAGAGAAATCATATATTTGTGTAGTTGACGGCAATGTGTTGGCAACAGCACATAAAAACGATTTTTATAGAGCTATTATAAACGGTGCTCTGGTTAATTTGTGCGATGGTAGTTCAATTGCAATGTTGGCTGGCAAAATTCACAAAAAAGATTTTACGACCTACACAGGTCCTGAATTTTTTACTAATTTTGTAAAAGCAAATGTGAAACAGTATTTTTTAGGGAATACGGCAGAAAATCTCGAAAAGTTAAAAGTGTATTTTCTCGATTCGGGATATGATATGAATCAGTTTAAATTTGAACCTTTGCCATTTAAAAATGTTCAAGATTTTAATTATAAGGCAATCGCACAAGATATTAACGGTTTTTCACCCGATTTAATATGGATTTCATTGGGTGCACCCAAGCAGGAAGTTTTCATAAGTAAATTATATCCATACATCGACTCCGGTATTTTGGTAGCTATTGGGGCAGCATTTAATCTCTTTCTTGGAGACACTGACAATAAGAGAGCTCCTGAATTAGTACGAAATTTGCATTTAGAATGGCTTTACAGGGTGTTGCAGGAACCAAAAAGAGTAGGTAAGAGGGCATTAAACTATTTTCTGCTTTTGCCACGATTGGTGTTGGAAGAATTAAAACAAGTTAGAAACAATAAAATTGATAAATAATGAAGCAATTAGTCCGCAATGTGAAGATTATCGGAACAGGTTCGTTTGTTCCTGAAACAATTTATACCAATGAATATTTGGAAACAATTTTACCCACTGATGCGCAATGGGTTTTTGATAATGTTGGCATACGTGAGCGGCACATTGCATCACCAAATCAGGCAACAAGCGATTTGGCAACCATTGCAGGTGAAAGAGCTATTGCCGATGCCGGATTGAAAAGCGAAGACATTGATTTAATTATTGTTGCCACTTCAACTCCTGACAGAAAAGCACCATCGACAGCAGCTTTTGTTCAGCACAAACTAAATGCATTTAATGCTGCCGCTTTTGATTTAACTGCTGTTTGTAGTGGTTTCTTATTTGGGATGTCTGTCGCAACTCAATATATAGCTTCGGGAGTTTATAATAATGTGTTGGTTATAGGTGCAGATACTTTTTCCAAAATAACGGATTGGACAAGAAGAGATGCGGTTTTCTTTGGCGATGGCGCAGGTGCAGCTGTTGTTACTTCGGCCAACGTAACCGAAGGTTTTCTGGCATATAGATTATATACCGACACTGTTAATGAAATGCTGGGATTTACGATTCCGGGTGGAGGGTCAGAAATTCCATTGACTCCGGATAATATGCACGAGCAATATTTTCAGATGAATGGAAAAGCAGTTTTTGCATCCGCTACTGTGGCACTTCCCAAAGCTATCAATCAGGTACTTGCTGACACAGGCTTAACGATTGATGATATTGATATAATGATCCCTCACCAGCCAAGCATACGGATATTGCAAAAAACAGCAGAAATAATTGGTTTACCTTTTGAAAAAGTGATGACTAATATGGATAAATATGCGAATACCTCCGGGGCTACAATTCCAATATTATTGGATGAAGTAAACAAATCAGGAAAATTGAAAAAAGGAAATATCGTTTTATTTGCAGCTGTAGGTAGTGGATGGACCTATGGCGCATCAATAATTAAATGGGCATAATATGATACTGATAACCGGTGCATCAAAGGGAATAGGGAGGTATTTATTTTCCCGTTTTAAAGAAGATGGAAAGAATGTAATTGGCACTTACAATTCCACTTCCGAAGGCTTAGATTTAGAAAATTATTATAAAGTGGATGTTTCTGACAGTAAGGCAGTTGAAGAGTTGATTCAATCTTTAAAATCTGATCTTACTGAGATAATTTTACTAAATTGTGCCGGAATATCATACAATTCATTTGCTCATAAAGCTGATGTAGAACAATGGGGTCGGGTAATAGATGTGAACTTAAAAGGGAGCTTTAATGTTATTCGTGAATTACTACCGTTTATGCGAACTCAGTGCTTTGGACGAATAATAAACTTTTCATCTGTCATAGCAACTTTACCAACCCCGGGTGTAAGTGCTTATGCAGCTTCGAAAGCAGGATTACTTGGTCTTACAAAATCCTTAGCTTCTGAAAATGCGTCAAAAGGCATTACCGTAAATGCAATAAACTTAGGTTACGTTAGTATTGGAATGGGAGTTAATGATGTGCCTCTCGATTATCAGGAAAAAATGAAAACTCAAATACCTGCAGGGCGATTTTGCGAACCTGAAGAAGTATATAAAACAGTAAAATATCTTATAGAAACAGAATATGTGAATGGTGCAGGTATAGATATTAATGGAGCATTAATTTAATAATAAATGGAAATTAAATTTGCTCCCTTTAATAAAACAGAAAATATTGATCAGCAAAGAGCCTTATTTATAGACTGTTTCCCTGAAACAAATGGAGAAGTGATCCAAGCTAAAGAGCATTATGATTGGAAGTTTCATTCATTTCCGGGAAATATAAAGTCTTGGGAATATGCATCTTATATAGCTGATGATATGGTAGGGTATTATGCTGCCATCCCATACCACTATAAAATTGCTGAAAAAGAAGTGTCGGTAGGTATGGTTTGCGATGTAATGACCAGCTCGAAATATCGGGGAAAAGGGATATTCACCAAAATGGGTGCCTATTCAACCACTGAATTAACTGCACAGGTTCCATTTACAATGGGTTATCCAATACGGAAGGAAGTTATTCCTGGTCATATTAAAATAGGATGGAAAATTCCGTTTAGTTTACCCTTGTATATGAAGTTCATTCGGATGAATGCCTTGCTTAAATCTAAAAAAATAGGGATATTAATACCCCTTGCTAATGTAATTATTTGCTTGTATAATATCATATTTAAGGAAAAATCAATTAAGAGTTACAGTTTCACTTTATCGTCGAATATTCAGGAAATTGCAGATTACGAGACTTTTACGAATGAATGGAGTAATTCAGTACAAAATTCGCTGATAAAAGATTTACCATTTGCCATTTGGAGATATGGAGCCCCTGAACGAAGTTATAAGTTTCTTTCAATTAAGGATTTAAATGAAAAAATGGTTGCATTCGTTTCGTTTCGAAAAATATTGAAAGAAGGAGTTCCCTCTTATGGAATTCTGGATTATATGGTTTTACCCGGATTTGAAAATTGCCATGGAATTATCAATAATGTATTAGTGAAATCTGCAAAAAATGAAAAGGTGGAAGCGATAATGACCATGATGAGCAAGAAATCAGCTTTGAAATATAAATTGCATAAAAATGGTTATTTTAAGAGTCCATTTTTGTTTCAATTAATTATAAAAAATCTTACAAAGGAATTTAGTGATGAAGAATTATTTAATGAAGATAACTGGCATTTAATGTGGGTTGATTCTGATGATTTGTAAAAAATGAACATACTTACATTTGACATAGAAGATTGGTATAATTGTGATTTTATCAGCAATGATTTTGATTGGGATAAATACGAAGTACGCATACATGAAGGAGTTGATAAAATTCTAAAAGAATTGAAATCACGAAATTTAATAGCTACATTTTTTTGTTTAGGGTGGATAGCTGAAAAACATCCTACTACGATACTAAAAATTCATGCTCAGGGACATCATATTGGATGTCATTCCTACCAACATGAATTATCATTCCGATTTGACAGAGAAGGTTTCAAACGAGATACCGAAAAATCCAAAAAATTAATTGAGGATTTGATAGGTGAACCTATCAATGCATATAGAGCACCTGGTTTTTCAATTACCGAAAAGAATATTTGGGCATTAGAAGTGTTAACTGAACTTGGTTTTGAATACGATTGTTCAATTTTCCCTGCTCCACACGATTACGGGGGGTTTGCAAGTTACGGTAAAGCTGAACCTGCAATTTTAGAGTTGCCAAATGGAAAAAAAATAAAAGAATTTCCAATAAATATTCAACCTGTTTTTGGAAAGGAAATTGTTTTTTCGGGTGGTGGATTCTTTCGCTTTTTTCCCTATATTCTAATTAAATACTGGTCATTAAGGTCGTCATACATAATGACCTATTTTCACACACGTGATTTTGACCCGGATCAACCAATGATCGATTCATTACCCAGAATGCGAAAATTTAAATCGTATGTTGGTTTATCTTCAGCATTTACTAAATTCCAAAAACTATTGGATGATTTTGAATTCATAAGCGTTGAACAAGCAAATGAGAAAATTGATTGGCTCACTGTACGGAAAATTTACCTTTGATATATATTTGAGGGTTTCATTCCTAATAATAACCTTAAGCTTTTTGTTTCGAGAAAATGTGTATATTTGCCAACAAAAATAATTTATTTTCTTACTCATTCAGAGTCAGGTTAGTGTATGGTTAAAATCACGAAATATTTAGGTCAACCACTATTCACATTTAAGATAATACTCCTTCTCTTAATTACTTCCGTCGTTGGGCTTGCAAATCAAAAAAACGTTGATTTTGGAAAAAAAAATGCCAATTTGAGTGATTCATTAGAATCTATAAAGATTTGTAAATGGAAAGATGGAGCAAAAACATGTGTGAACTTTTCTTTTGACGATGGACTTCCTTCATTCAGACGCATTTCTCAGGTTTTCGATTTGTATAATTTTAAAGCTTCATTTTTCATTATAGCTACAACTATTCAAATTGACAGCATAAAAGATATATATGCCAGAGGCCATGAAATTGCAAGCCACTCCTATTCACATCCACTATTTGAAGTACTTGACAGTTCTCAGATTGAATATCAGATACGAAAGGGTAAGGAAGTTCTTGAAAATGTTTTGGGGGTTAAATGTGTGACCTTTGGAGAACCCGGAAATTTTAGAAGTCAGTCATGTAAAGCAATTGCATTTAAGCAACATTTATTTGTCAGACATTATTCTGAGTACGATGATATTAATAGGATTGAACTTGATTTACAACCAAAAAACCTCACATTGGTAATTCCTACAATGCTAAACGGAATTGCAAAAGGAACCATAGTAGAATTTGTAGCACATAGTATAAACGGTGAAGGATTTTCACCAATAAATGAAACTTTGCTGATGCAACAACTCGATTTAATAAGGAGTTATTCCAACAATGGTGATATTTGGGTGACAACCTGTAAGGAGGGATTTTGTTATGAAAATTTATACCATGAGATTTCGTTAAATAAAATGGTGACAGGCGATACTTTAAAAATAAATTTTCAGAATTATAATAGAGAAAAATATGCTGACCTGGATGCATCCAATCTGAGCATTGAAATACCATTTTCTACCGCTACTGATTTAAAATGTCTTACTAATTTTGTTGGGATAAAGAAACTTTCAGATAAATTTGTGCTTACAACAGATTTAAAACGTGATACCACTTTGATTATTATTTTGAACAAACCCATTTTCAGTTATCAGGGAGTTCAGAAGAATACCAAAAAAGATTATTTAACTGAGGAAAACAGACTACTTAATTACAATATATTCAATAATGATAGTTTACAGGATATCTTTTTCATAAGTAGAAAAAAGATATTCGCGAACGAATTATATCAAAATTAATCTAAATACATTACTTTTCTTATTTTTCGAAGATTTAATTTATAAAATGAAAAAAATCATTATCATATACATTAGTTTATGCTTCAATTTTATTGTTGAAGCTGTTAATGTTTATGTAAATGAACCGGGTACTTTAAAATCAATAGCTTTATTAAGTAATAAAAGTTTTATTACTGATTTAACTTTGACAGGGACTTTGGATGCAAGAGATTTTAAATTTATCAGAGATAGCTTGATTAATCTGGAGCGATTGGATATTTCAGAAATAAATATAAATGCATATAAGGGAAACGATGGTACTTATCCTAATGCTTCTTTTCCTTCAAACCAAATACCTCAAAATTCATTTTATAATCCAATAACTAATCTTGGAAAATATACTCTTAGATTCATAGACTTTCCTAATTCTATCAATTCAATTGGTGGTTTTGCTTTTGGTGATTGTACAGGACTTGTAGGTGTTACTATACCTAAATCCGTAATTTCAATTGGAATTTATGCTTTCTCAGGTTGTGCTGGAATGACTGGCTCCTTAGTAATCCCAAATAGTGTTACAACTATAGGTAGTTATGCATTTCGTAATTGTGTGGGAATAGAGAATCTCACAATTTCAAACTCCATAACAAAAATTGAGAAAAACACTTTTTATGGTTGCACAGGATTAACAGGAAATTTAAATTTACCCAGTTCATTACTTTCTATTGGACCATTTGCCTTTGCCAATTGCATAAAATTAAATAGTGTTTTAATCCCCGATTCACTTACAAACATTGGAATCAATGCTTTTTCGAATTGCAGCAATTTAGCTGGGAAACTGAAAATTCCAAAAACTGTTGTTTCAATCGGTGATTCTGCTTTTGTAAATTGCAACAAGTTGCTTTTTGTATATTGCTTTAGTAGTATACCGCCTACTATCGGTACAAATTGTTTTCGAAATGTTTCTCTTTCAGCTATTATTGTACCTGATTCACTAGTTACTATATATAATATTGCAGCAATTTGGAAAAAATTCATAATAACGACTAGCAACATTCATAGAATTAACAATCCCGTATCAGGTAGTCTATTAAATTTGTTGAAATCTTTAACGAATACTGATTTGTCAAGTATTACAAATCTGACTCTTTCCGGGAATTTAAATTATATAGATTTACAACAAATAAGAACTAGTTTGAAAGTATTGCAAGATTTAGATTTATCAGCTGCTTCAATAGTTGGAAATCAAATACCAAATAATACATTTTTAAACGACACAATATTAAATTCTATAAAATTGCCTTCATCAATTATTTCAATTGGTGATTCTGCGTTCTACAAATGTATTTCACTGTCAAATTTTCAAATTCCAGACTCAATAATCTCTATAGGTAAGTCTGCTTTTCAAAATTGTAAATCTTTATCCGGAACTTTAAATTTTCCATCTCAATTAAAAACAATAAAGGATTTTGCTTTTGATGGCTGTACAAGTATTAGTGGAAGTTTGATTTTCCCAAATTCATTAATTTCATTGGGTTCTCGCGCATTTAACCAATGTACAGGATTAAACGGTATTTTATTATTTGGTAAATCTCTTAAGACCATTGGAGGAGCTGCTTTTGCCGCTTGCTCAGGTTTAACTGGTAGTTTAGTTCTTCCAGATATTGTCACAATTATCAATAGCTATACTTTTTATAATTGTACAGGATTTTCGGGTCATTTAACTCTCCCGACTAATTTAAAGACAATATGTAGTTATGCATTTACTAATTGTAGCGGTTTTAGTGGCAATCTAAATATTCCTAACAATGTTACTAATATTTTGAGTCATGCATTTAGTAATTGTACCGGATTATCAGGTAATTTAAATATCCCAAATTCAGTTACGATAATTAGTGATTATGCATTTAATAATTGTATTGGATTAACGGGTGATTTAATTCTCCCTTATAAATTGACAACAATTGGTGATTATGCTTTTTACTCCTGTAATGGATTATCCGGGGATGTAATTGTGCCTAACACAACAAAATCAATAGGAAATTTTAGCTTTTCGAATTGCAAAGGAATTTCGAATTTCATTTTAGGCGATGCTGTGTTAAGTATCGGCGAATATGCTTTTTCTGATTGTGAAAATTTAAAAAAAATAAGTACGCAAAATTCAATTATTAGTATTGGAAATGGAGCTTTCAGCAATTGCAAAAATCTTCAATCTATTGATATTCCTAATTCTGTAAAATCAATAGGAAATGGAGCATTTAGTAATTGTATACAATTAGAAGATATTTCAATCCCGAATTCTGTAAGTTCAATCGGAGACTTTACTTTCAGTAATTGTAGCGCTTTAAGTACTATTGAAATGTCAAATTCGCTCATTTCAATAGGGAATTATGCATTTGAATCATGTATTAATTTGACCGATTTTAATATGCCAAATACTGTTATTAATATTGGAGCTAGTGCTTTTAGATTTTGTAAAAGTCTAACTAGTGTTACTATTCCAAATTCAGTTCATTCGATAGGCAGCGGTGCATTTTGGGGTTGCATTAATCTGGATTATATTTCTGTTTTTTCAACTATTCCAATTGATTTATCTGCGACTTCGTGTATTTTCTTTGATGTTAATAAAGAAATTTGCAAATTATATGTTCATAAAGACTTTGAGATGCTTTATAAATCTGCATATCAATGGAAAGATTTTAAAATTATTATTGAAAAGGATGCCCCTTTACTTACAAATCCGGCAATGGAAAATAAATTCTATCCTCAATTAATAACTGACGGTTTTCGAATAGTTTCTGATGCTAGTATCTTATCATTGTCTATTTTTAACATAAATGGAAAAATGCTAATTTCAAAAAATGTAAAAGCAAATGATTTTATCTCTGTTAGTTCATTTTCAAAAGGTATTTATTTGGTATCACTTTTGAAGAAAGAAGGTTCAACTGTTTGGAAAATATTAAAAGAGTAAAATCAAACATGATAATTCATATTTTCGGTAAAAAGGGTTTTAGGCTTAGATCGGGTCAAAGCATTAAAAAGAATTCATACGATTTAAGGATTGGATATTGTTTCTCTATTTAAGGAAGGCTTTAAGAAAACATTTACTTGGAATATATTAAACAATTTAACAACCATTGTTATTCGTTTAGAGTTCTAAAACTCAAAAAATTGAATAAAATTATGACATTAAAATCAATAAAGAATAAGGTTCTAATTATTATAAATTTATTCATAGTATTTGCAATATTCTTTTCTGAGCTAGGTTCTATTCTAAGTCCGGTAAGTCTTTTAATTCCGATTTATTTTATTCTCTGCCTACCTATACTTCTGTTACTAAATTTTTTCTTTATTTTATATTGGGTATTTCTTCGAAAATGGTATTTTCTTATTTCATTGATTGCCATTTTGCTTTCATTTAAGACAATTATGACAATTTTTCCTATTCATTTTGAAACACCAAATAATAAGATTTCTAAAAACTCATTAGTAATAGTTTCCTACAATACAAATGGGAACAGTAATGTTCAAAAGCATCTTTTAAATAAACCAAACGGGGTAATACAATATCTTTTAACGGAAAATCCTGATATTATTTGTATTCAAGAGTATTTCGTAAGGAATGATAAAGATCACTTAACGCAAACTGACATAAATAATCTATTTAAAAAATATCCATATAAGTATATTAAATTTGACTTTGAGCATTTCGAAGCTATAACTGGTCTTGCTACATTCTCTAAATATCCAATAATCAATAATAAGCGTATCAAGTACGAATCAGTATTTAATGCATCGATATATTCGGATATTGTAGTGAATAAAGATACAGTGCGGGTATTTAACAATCATTTAGAGTCTAATAGATTTACCGGAAATGACTTACAATTATCTCAGCAATTAAAGTACAATCTCAATGAAAATAATTTAATTAAAACAACTGAGAGTTTTTCTCAAAAGTTAAATATAGCATATCCTGTTAGGGCAAAACAAGCTGATAAAATATATGAGCTTATAAAATCAACACCTTATAAAATTATTGTTTGCGGTGATTTTAACGATGTACCTCAGTCATACACCTATACAAAAATAAAAAGCAATCTTAAAGATGCTTTTGTTGAAAAAGGGACAGGTTATGGATGGACATTTAATCATTCAATTTGGAAATTACGTATTGACTATATTTTATATGATGATAATTTTGAAGTTCAAAATTATCAAATTGGAACAAATAATTCATCAGATCACTATCCAATAAAATGTGTATTAAAATTTAAGCATCCATAAAACTTTCTATAAAATGAATATTCTTATCACTGGTATACATGGTTTTGTAGGTGCAAATCTGGTCAAAGCATTAAAAAGTAATCATACCATCTTCGGACTGGATATTGTTGCCCCAATTAAGGATGGTGTTGAGAAAACTTTCACCTGGCAAGAATTTGACATTCTACCTGTAATTGATATTGTTATTCACCTTGCAGGCAAAGCCCACGACACAAAAAATCATACTAATGCTCAGGTTTATTTTGATATAAACACCGGATTAACTCAAAAGATTTATGATTGGTTTCTTAAATCTTCAGCTCGCAAATTTATTTTTTTTAGTTCAGTAAAAGCTGCTGCTGATAAAGTAGTAGAAGAGGTTCTCACTGAAGATATTGTGCCTACACCAAAAGGTCCATATGGTGAAAGTAAAATTGCAGCGGAAAACTATCTTATTAGTCGGCAGTCGGCAGTCGGCAATCGGCAGTCAGCAGATAGCAGTCAGCAGAGTGAACAAAAACTATCAACTATCAACTATCAACAATCAACTAAGAAAACCTATATTCTTCGTCCATGCATGATTCATGGTCCGGGAAATAAAGGGAATCTGAACTTGTTGTATCAAGTGGTAAAAAGAGGTATTCCTTATCCCTTAGGGGCTTTTGAAAATAGAAGGTCATTTACTTCTATAGATAATCTGAGTTTTGTGATTGATCAATTTATTGAGAAAGACATTCCTGTAGGCATATATAATGTGGGTGATGATGAAAGCTTATCGACCAATGAATTGATTACTATTATGGCTAAAACAATGAAAAAGCCAATCAGAATCTGGAAATGGAATAAAAAAATTATTCAATTTATTGCCCGAGTAGGTACAGTTTTGCATTTACCCTTAAATTCAGAACGACTTCATAAATTGACTGAAAATTATGTGGTTTCAAATGTCAAACTGAAAAATGCATTAGGGATTGATAAGATGCTTGTAAATGCAGAAGATGGATTTGTAAAAACTATAAAAAGCTTTGAAAATAAATGATTTACATTTTACTACTTATAATTCTTCTGGTCGCAGAACTAGTTTATTTCAAACTTGCAGACCATTTTAATATCATTGATAAACCCAATGAACGTAGCTCACATTCTCAAATTACGTTACGCGGTGGTGGCGTGATTTTTTATATTGCGTTGTTTTTTTATTTTATTTTTGAAGGATTTCAATATCCCTGGTTTTTTGCCGGTTTAACATTAATATCAATAATTAGTTTTGCTGATGATATTAAACCACGTTCGTCGAAGTTACGTTTGTTGATTCATTTTATATCTATGCTATTAATGTTTTACCAATGGAATCTGTTCTCACTTCCATGGTATTTCAGTATGTTGGCATTAATTTTCTGTACAGGTATATTAAATGCCTATAATTTCATGGATGGAATAAACGGCATTACCGGTGGATATAGTTTAGTTATCGCAGGTGCCTTTTGGTATTTAAACACCTATCAAATCTCATTTATTGATAATCAATTGATTTATATTCTTATTTTGTCAATACTGGTCTTTAATTTTTTTAATTTCAGAAAAAAAGCGAGATGTTTTGCAGGTGATGTAGGATCAATTTCAATCGCTTTTATTTTGATTTATATTTTGGGTAAATTAGTCATTATAACATCTGACTTCAGTTATTTAATCTTATTTGTTGTTTATGGAGTGGATAGTATTCTGACTATTATTCATCGATTATTTTTAAGAGAAAACATCTTTGAACCACACAGAAAGCATCTATTTCAACTTATGGCTAACGAATTAAAACTGCCACATTTACTTGTAACCTGCATTTACATGCTTTTACAAGCTTTAATTATAATTGGATTTTTGATTGTTCCAAGCAAATACCTATATTTGACTGTTGTAATACTTTTATTATCAACGTTATATGTATCCATAAAGCGAAGATATTATCATTTATACAAGAACGTTATCAAATAAATTTAAATTACATGATGAAGTTGATAGATGAGAAATTACTCGATAAACTAACTGAGTCTGCATCACAAAATGTTCGTCTCAGAATGAATTATAACTTTCATACCAGTTCGGATTCTAAAGCGCAAAAGTTGCTCAATGCTTTAGAACCAGGTACAATTTTACAGATTCACAGACATCTTAATTCCTCTGAAACCTTTATATTATTAAAAGGAAGGCTAAGAATATTGTTTTACGATGATAACAAAAAAATTACCGATTCTATAGAATTGAATATCTCAAAAGGAAATTTTGGAATAGATATACCTGCAGGACAATGGCATACTTTAGAAGTATTAGAATCTGGTACTGTTATTTTTGAAGTGAAAGAAGGTCCTTATTCAGCGATAACTGCTGAAGATATATTAGCAAAATAAACAATTTTTCTATCTCAGTTATTTACTTTGAATCGTACTTAAAAGAAAAAACACCTACACAACTGATTGTGTAAGTGTTTTATTTTTAGAAGTTCAGTATGATTTTATTTTATTTTCTCCATAGCTTATTCATATCTTCCAGGGTTTTCCCTTTAGTTTCGGGCACCATTTTCCAAACGAAGATAGCCGATAAGATACTCATTACTCCATATAACCAATAGGTGAAAGTCATGCTAACTGCTTGTAGTGCTGGGAATGATGCTGATACAATAAAGTTCGAAATCCATTGTGCCGCCACAGCAATAGCAATTGCTTTTCCACGAATGGTGTTCGGGAAAATTTCCGAAATCAATACCCAGCAAATTGGTCCCCAGGACATCATAAACGAAGCCGAGTAGATAACGATGAATACAAGAGTGCTTACACCAATAATTTGCATGTGAGCAAGTAACCCGATTGCGAACATACCGATAGCCATGCCTACCGAACCGATAATCAACAACGGTTTACGTCCAAATTTATCTACCGTAAATATAGCCACAAGCGTAAAAATGATATTGATAAAGCCCATAATGACGGTTTGATACATAGCTGCATCGTTTCCAAATCCAAGTCCTTTGAAAATAGTTGGAGCATAATAAAGTACCACATTAATACCTACAGCTTGTTGGAACACAGAAAGAAGAATACCAATTACAAGCACTTTCCAGCCATAAGCCAGCACTTTTTCCACTTTTTCGTGTGCTGAATCTTTAATTTCCTTCAAAATTTCTTTGGCTCTGTTGGAACCGTTAATTTTTGCAAGAATGTGTAGTGCCTTTTCTTCACGACCTATCAATGCCAGATGGCGGGGAGTTTCAGGAACAAAAAATAATAATATACCAAAGATAGCTGCCGGAACTGCATTTGAAGCAAACATATAACGCCATCCTTCAGCATCAATCCATTGTTGCGGTTGACCTTTGGTAATGAAATAGTTTACAAAATATACAATCAACATCCCGAAAATAATCGCAAACTGATTCCACGAAACCAATTTACCACGAATTTCAGCTGGTGCAATTTCAGCAATATACATTGGACAAATAGCCGAAGCCAACCCTACTCCTATTCCACCAATCACCCGGTAAATGTTGAATGCAATCAGTACCGGAACAGATCCATCTCCTTTGAGAAAGAAGAAAAATTCAGGGTATGCTGCACCACATGCTGATAAGAAAAACATAATGGCTGCCAAAAGCAAGGAGTTTTTACGTCCCAGTTTTTCAGCAAAAATACCCGAAACGGCACTACCGATAATACAACCGATAAGTGCACTCGCTACAGTGGCTCCATGATAGGTTGTTGCCATACTACCAAAAGTAGCTTCGTTCAGGTGAAAAACCGTTTTCAATGAATCCACAGCACCCGAAATAACGGCTGTATCGTATCCGAAAAGCAAACCTCCAAGTGTTGCCACCAGGGTAATGCCGAAAATGTATAATTTACTTCCTTTTTCTGTGTTCATAATATTAGTAGTAAGCGCCAAGCAGTAAATAGCAAGCATCTTACTGCTTACCGTTTACTGCTTACGGTTGATTTATTAAATATACATATTTACAATTGCTTCGTAAAGTTCCTGTTTACCGCTGATTTGTTTTGGTTCGCCATTCGCTTTCGCGTATGCGTAAACATCTTCAAACGTAAGTTTTCCCTCTTCGAATTCTTTACCTTTTCCTGCATCCCATGAAGCATAACGCTCAGAAACCATTTTATTGTAAGGAGATTCTTCTAAGATAGCAGCTGCAGCTTCCAAAGAACGAGCCATTACGTCCATAGCTCCAACGTGAGCAATAAATAAATCGTCATTATCGGTTGAGTTACGACGGATTTTAGCATCGAAGTTGGTACCACCACCTTGCATACCACCGCCCTGAAGCACAACCAACATAGCTTGTGTCAATTCGAAGATATCAGCGGGGAATTGGTCAGTATCCCAACCGTTTTGAACATCACCGCGATTAGCATCGATTGCTCCCAACATACCATTATCAACTGCACATTGCAATTCGTGCTCGAAAGTATGACCAGCCAATGTAGCGTGGTTTACTTCGATGTTGATTTTAAAATCGTTTTCCAAACCGAATTGTTTAAGGAAACCGATTACAGTTTCAGTATCCACATCGTATTGGTGTTTCATTGGTTCCATTGGTTTTGGTTCGATAAGGAACACGCCTTTGAAGCCTTTTGCACGTGCGTAATCACGAGCCTTTTGCAACATAATACCCATGTGTTGTTTTTCGCGTTTCATGTTGGTGTTCAACAACGACATATACCCTTCACGACCGCCCCAGAATACATACGCTTTACCACCTAATTCGATAGTAGCATCGATTGAGTTTTTGATTTGAAGCATTGCGCGAGCAGCAGCATCAAAATCAGGATTGGTGCTGGCACCGTTCATGTAACGAGCTGGAGAGAAAACGTTAGCAGTACCCCACATAAGTTTGATACCTGTAGCAGCTTGTTTTTCTTTTGCATAAGCAACGATAGCTTTCAGGTTAGCTTCGTATTCTTCGATGGAAGAACCTTCGCTCACTAAGTCGATATCGTGGAAACAGTAATATTCGATACCAATTTTGCTCATGAACTCAAAACCAGCATCCATTTTGTCTTTTGCAGCTTGCAATGCATCGGCAGCACCTACCCATGGGTGAACCTGTGTACCGGGACCAAATGGATCGCCACCTTCAGCACACAAAGTATGCCACCAAGCCATAGAGAATTTGAACCACTCTTCCATAGTTTTACCATAAACTACTTTCTTAGCATCGTAGTAACGGAATGCTAAAGGATTTTTACTTTCTTTTCCTTCGAATTTGATTTTTTCCACTGATGGGAAATACACTTTTGTTGACATAATAAAATATAATTTGATGATTAATTAATTTGAAATTCATTGAATGTGCCAATCAACCAATTTGCCAATATTTTGTATCGGGAATTATTTCATTAGCATATTGGCATATTTTTAAATTGACATATTAGAAAGCCATTTTTCGTACGCCACCTTCGTTGCTTCCACGTTTTCAGTTTCGGGAGTTATTACCTGAATCTTTTTCAGGGTTGCAAAAGCTTCCTCTGCATCTTTGTAGATCCCCGCTCCTATTCCGGCACCACGCGCTGCACCTACCGAGCCATCGGTATTGTACAATTCGATAGTTGCTCCGGTAATATTAGCCAAGGTCTGGCGGAAAATAGGACTTAAGAATAAGTTAGCATGTCCGGCACGAATGGTCTTGGTTTCAATGCCCATTTGATTCATGATATCCATTCCGTATTTGAACGAAAATGCAATTCCCTCGTGAGCTGCACGGATTAAATGTGCTTTGGTAATGCGGTTGAAGTTTACACCGTGAATAGAACAGTTAGGTTGCTGATTTCCCAATACGCGTTCAGCACCGTTACCAAAAGGAATAATGCTTACACCTTCACTTCCAACAGGAATTCCGGCAGCCAATTCATTCATTTCAGCATAACTGATACCTTCAGGAGCAACATTATTTTTAATCCATGTATTCAGAATAGCTGTTCCGTTGATACAAAGCAATACACCGACACGGGTAGCTTCTTTGGTGTGATTTACGTGAGCAAATGAGTTCACACGTGATTGTGGATCGTATTTCGAGTCGCTGTTTACACCATAAACAACACCCGATGTACCGCCTGTAGCGGCAATTTCTCCCGGATTCAACACGTTTAATGACAACGCATTGTTTGGTTGATCACCTGCACGATACGTTACCGGTGTACCCGATGCCAAACCAAGTTCAGCGGCAATTTCAGGTTTCAGGTTTCCTTGTTGGCCAAATGTTGGAATAATTTCAGGAACTAAGGCAGTATCAAACCCAAAGTAATCGAAAACGAACTTAGCCGGTGCTTCGGATTTAAAGTCCCACGCAATCCCCTCCGACAAACCCGAAGCGGTTGTGCGGGCATCGCCTGTCATACGCATGGCCAGATAATCACCCGGTAACATATAATATTTTGCTTTTGCAAAGTTTTCAGGTTCATTTTCTTTCACCCAAGCCATTTTCGACAAAGTAAAATTACCCGGAGAGTTCAACAAATGTGACAAACATTGCTCGACACCTAGCTCATTAAAGGCTTTCTCGCCATAAGGCACAGCACGTGAATCACACCAGATAATAGAATTACGGATAGCTTGATGATTTTCGTCTACTAATACCAAACCGTGCATTTGATAGGAGATTCCAATGGCCTTTATCTCTTCAGCATTTACTCCTGATTCTTCCAAAATAACTTGTGTAACCAATTTAAGATTTTTCCACCATATTTCGGGGTTTTGCTCTGCCCAACCTGCCTTCACCGAAATAATTTCCATTTCTTTTTTTGGAAAAAAAGCCGAAGACACACATTCGCCTGTTTCTGCAATTACAAGACTCGCCTTAACCGACGAACTACCTAAATCATAACCGAGTAGATACATATTTTTCTATTTACAATTTAATCATTTACAACTTACTAGTAATATCTTGAAAGAAAGGAGTTAATATCTCGTAGCAAAATCTCGGAAATCTAATTATCATGTTCTCTTTTTATCAAACTTATATAATCTTGCTGCCCGATGAGGAACCCCTTCTTCTACTTCATCAAGAATAAGCAAATAAGGCATTTGCGATACTTTCTTTTGAAAATTCCTTACATCTGATCGGATTTGATGAACAACATCATGCAAAATACGAAGTTGAGAAATTGTGAACTTTTTTGGTAATAATTCGAACAACAAATGAGGCTCAACTTTCAACTGATGACGTATATGTTCCAATCCTTTTTCGATAATTTGATTATGATCAAAAGCAAGTTGCATTTTTGCGATTTCTTTAATATCATACCAGTTTGCAGAAGAATCAGTAGCATTAAAAATCAGTTTCCTGTCAATCTTTATTAATGCTGTGTATGCTACTGTTACAATTCTCTCAATTTTTAATTGTGTTGTGCGTTCCAACCACAATAAATCCCTTGGATTTGAAGTTCTGTTGGGGTTTCCAAAGCTTTGAAACTGACTTAAATAGATATTTTTTAGTCCGGTAAGTTCTGTCAAAACCCGTGAGGCTGCTTCATCCAGATCTTCATTGTTCAATATTATGCTGCCCGGAAGTTTCTTGTCGTTATATAATTCATTTTGTTCATCAATGCTCCGTTCAATCAGCAAGACTTTCAGCTTTTCTCCATCAAAGCCAAAAACCACACAGTCAACAGAGATATGAGGATTATATAAATTTTCGTTTGACATTACTCTTAACAAAATAATTTAGTCAACAAAAATAGACACATAAATTGAAATATTGTTCAAACTATATCATGTTATAAAACACATATTCAGTCATTTACATACTGTATAATATACAATATAGAAAACATATTAATGTGTTTTATACAATAAGTATTTTCATAGTAGTTTTGCTAAAGCAAACTGGTTTAGCGTATTAAAAACTAACTTCATACAAAAGATATGGAAAGAAAGATACAATAAGTATTCAGATAATAAAATGTATATCTTTAAAAACTTTAACTATATTAGTTTGTAAAAAACATTGTATTATTTAATTTTATATGAGGTTAATATTTCATTTAACATGTCAGCTCTTTAAATTATTATTAAAAAAACATGTAAAAAAAACACCTACTCATGAAAGTGTAAGTGTTTGATTTCAAGGGCTCCCCATCTATTCTGAACATTTTTTCATAAAAGAATCGATAAAAGGAAATCTTACATTAAATAGAATTTACCCTGTTAAATGAACCAATGATATAATTACAGTATATAACCTTTCTTCTGAGTTCTAACGGATTTTCAAAATACACTTAACAAAAAACTCCCGCAATCAGCATATTAGGCTTTACGGGAGTTTCAACTTCAAACTATCAAATAATCAGTGTTTATTTTTTCTTCTCGGCATCGCGTGCTTTAATTCGGGCATACCAGCCTTCACGTTCTTTTACAAGGTCGTAGCCTCTTTTTGAGAGATAATTATTGATACGGCCTTTATATTTCCCGAATGCCTCATGTTTTTTGTTCGAATTTTCGGCATCAATAGAGAATTCGCGCGCTTCTTTCAGCCAGGCCAGAATTTGAGTTTTTTCTTCGTCCTTCAGTGTTGGAATCATTTCCAACGTTGCATCGTAGGTTACTTTCACTACACCGAAAGAAATACCATCTTTAATCGCTTCTATTTGCGATTCGTTCAGGCAAAGCGACAATTCGGCCGGAAAAGCAAAGTGTGAGAGATACAATGCAGCATTTTTTTCATTCTGAGAAGCATTTAAGGCTGCATTCCGGGCTTCCTTTGCCAATGTTGAGCGTTTAATTTTAGCCACATCACTGTCACGTTTGGTATAAATATCGTTCAATGTAAAATACTTATTTGCGACGATATTCACTACATTTAGGGCTGCATCGGCATCTTTTAGTTTGAGTTTATCCACTATCTTTTTCGAACGTTCAACAATTGTTGAAACATATTTCGAATCACGGTTTTTGGAATCCAACTCAATAGCTTTAACCGAAGACACTAACAATAGTAAAAACAAAAGAACCCCTAGCCCCTGAAGGGGAACTAAGTTAGTTTTGTCTTTGATAATTCTTTTATTATTCATTTTTGATTATGATTAGTAGTTGTAATCTAGTTCCCCTTCAGGGGCTAGGGGTTATAGTTTTCCTTTTTCAGCCAGCGTATCGTGGTTGTTTTCAGGTTTTGTCCAGTCGGTTTTCGTCTTGGTACTAATTCCGTTAATATATTTCTCGATATTGGTATAACCATCACCGGAACAATCTTTAATAGCATCGCTTGGATCGTTAGGATTCAAGCCGTTTGCTTTTTCCCAAGCATCAGGCATTCCATCTTTATCTGTATCAATATAGGGTTTTCCTTTGTATTCAGGATAACCGCCCACCTGCCGAATATCTGTAATAATGCCGTATTTATAAGAATCTTTGCCTAGACGACGATGTTTAAACTGAAAGAAATTTACTGAATCTAATCCTTCTTTATAATATGCTTTTCCGGTTTGCACCTGAGATATTACGTGTTGATCTACAATATCTCGTTTAGGAATATTTGCTCCCACATTTTGCAACACATAGTTATAAGCATCCTGCGCTTTCATAATTGGAAATTCAGGTTTTGGAAAAGGTTCGTTCCAACGCATTGAATCTGTGTACTGTCCTGCATTTCCCATTTCTTCTACTTGTACGCCACCATTCCAGTTATCTTTGGTTACAGCTTCATTTCCTTCCATCATGTTACCATTGCAATAAACACGTCCGAATACCAGATAACCCAGTTTACTGCGACCTGATTCAGGTTTCAAAATACGATGACCAATTGGAGCATCTTTAGGAGTCAAAGGACCCGGTTTATAGTAATTGTTTATGATATTGTATAGTGCCGTATAGTCGCCACCATCTACAGAGCGGTTAGCCCAGTTATAGATAACATTATTTACAAAATTGAAAACTCCATTCCAACCAATTGAAGGGTTACGTCCGGCATTATCAGCCCATAGATTTCGCATAAATGAGCAGTTTTCACCACCAAGTGTACTACCAAAAGCATGATTATAGGTGTCTAAAGCCTGAGCAGAAATGGTATTTTGAATAGTTACATTCACTGTTGGCAGTTTTTCTTCCTTAATTCCGGGACCCGGATTGAACATGTGACGATAGAAAGATATATTTTCGTCCAATCCCCACATACAAGAGCAGTGATCAATCATGATATTTCCTACAGGATTTCCTCCAAATGAATCATCGCGACGTTCTACTTTGGTTTCACCCCGACGAAAACGCATATGACGAACGACCACATCATGAGTATTTACCCAAAATGATTCACCGGCAACACAAACTCCATCACCGGGAGCAGTTTGTCCGGCAATAGTCAGATAAGGTGCAGCTACTATTATAGGAGTTTTCAGTCGAATAATTCCTGCAACGTTGAATACCACAATACGTGCACCAACTGTTCCTTCGCAAGCATCACGCAATGTGCCCGGACCTCGGTCGGCCAGACTGGTAACAGTAATTACCATGCCTCCACGACCTCCAAATGCACATTGACCTCCACCTTCAGCACCCGGGAAAGCAGGAATTTTTGCTTGTGGTAAATCGGTTGGACGGGCAGCCCATGGAATATAGGGCTTACCATTACATTTTTCAGCTTTTAAAATTGCTTTATTAGTATTCATCACGCTGTCTACAAAAGCATTTTCAGCTTGTATCATCTTGTCCGCCTGAGCCTTTAAGTCAGATGGCACATCGGGATATTGTGCATGTAATGCTAAAGGTGAAAACAGCAATACAACGAAAAATTTAAGAAATGTTTTTTTGTACATTTTATTGATTGTAATTAGTTATTTGTGCGAATTTAAATACTATAATAAGACGCAAATAAAGTACAATTGTACTCAAAAAATGTTGTTTCTGCAAATGGGAAATGGAGATTTTGATATAAAATCAAAGCCTCCATTTTTATTACTTTTAAATGCCAATATTTAGGAGAATAATCTCATTTTTAAACCTAGACTATTGTTATTTCAACTGTATTGATAATTAAGAAACTATTCTTTTATTATTTTATATTGTTGTGTATCTCCTGAATTGTTTGTGACCAAAACCAAATAACAACCATTTGTAAGATTAGATATATCTATCGAATTATTTGCTGATAGTGAACTTATTAAAACTTGCTTACCAGTCAAGTCAAGAATTCTCGCAAAGTGTAACGGAGTATCACTTATAACTTGAATTTTTTTTTTAGCTATGGTTGGTAGTACACTTGCATTAAAACTCATTACATCTTTTACTGCCGAAATAAAATTATGAGTAATGGTTTCTCCCATTAAACTGGCAAGATAAACCTCCAAAGCAGTATAACCCTCGGGAGTTCTAATATTGCGGTCTTCAGGATTATTCGTATCTAATCCATTAGTAAGTTCCCATACATCCGGCATCCCATCATTATCGGTATCAGTAGGGGCAACAGCTGTAGCATAAGTGATGTACCCTTCGGCATCGTATGATTTATCTATAATTCCCCAAGAACCTAATGATGCTTTGAATGTGGCTGTTTTATTCTTAACTTCACGAATGATACGTTTTTCTACCGAATCCCTGTTTACTGTACCAACTTTTAATATAATGTTATTGTAAGCATCTGTTGCCGACTGTAAAGCACTTAATTTATATGGAACATATTTAACCCATGCGCTATTATATACTACACTGGCCGGAGGTAAAAGCATGGTGTCAGAGCCAGAAGTAACCTTTGTTGGTAGTGTAGTACCTGCTGTAGACCATTTCCATGTAAATCCACTCCAGTTATTCGCATTTAACGAAGTCGATCCTTCCATAATATTGCCCGACAAATACCATTGAGGAATGCTGCTGGCTCCAGTGTTAATATAATTGGTGAAGAAATAAGAAGTCGCAGGGGTGGCTGGACCTGGTTTGTAATAATTATTTACAAAGTTGCATGTATGTGAGCGTACTCCTGTAGCCAGTATATCTCCTCCATAGGCAGCGTTTGAACTTCCCCAATTGTACACTAAATTATTGATAAATTCAACAAATACATTGGTTTCATTGTCAGTTCTCGCACCATTTAATCGAGGAGAGCGGGTTTTATTGTTAGTCCATAAATTATGATGATAAGTAGCACAAATACCACCTGTTTGTGAACCATAACTACGGTCACCTTTTCCATGTCCATCGTTATAAAGTGCATCGTGCAAAATTGACCATTGTAATGTTGTGTATCTATTATCATACATAGTAAGATTTTCCTCACCGGACCAACCAAAGTCGCAGTGATCAAAAATCACATTAACGGCATTCTCGCAGCCAACTGAACCTCCAGGTAAAAAAGAACCTACAGGTGCGAGAGTATCTTTGGCAACTCCACCTACTTTATAACCATAAATTGGTGATGGTTCGGCTAACTCACCAATTCTGAACCGTAAATTTCTGACAACCAGATTTGTACATCCACCTAAATTAACCTTCCCGTTTCTGATTTGAATTCCTTCGCCTGGTGCTGTTTGTCCGGCAATAGTCAGGTTTACGCGTGAACAGCGAATATCATTTTGGTTTTTTACTGTTGTGCCACTCAAAATAAGATAGGGTTTTAATTGAATAGTTCCGGAGACCCTGAAGATAACAGTAAGAGAATCACCAAGATATTGAGTTAAAGCCCAACGAAAACTTCCCGGAATAGGAGTTTCCAAACTGTTGTATGAAATATAGTCCTTAAGATTATCGACAAACACTACCTTTCCTCCTCTACCTCCTTTGGCATATTTACCATACCCTTCCGCGGTTGGAAAGGCTGGAATTTGAGAATTCACGAAGGTTGAAAGTGCTGCAAAAAATAATAAGAAAAGTACGAAATATGTTTGATTGTTTTTCATTTTATTATATGAGATTAGTAGCGTTGCGTTAACTTTTAACATACATCTGTATTGTATTGAAATACAGAAATATAGATCCGTTCTTTGATTTTTTGATTTGAATTGACTTACATTTGCTCGAAAAAAAATATGCATTC